>Ga0265798_10000027_pt1 | contig 355586 bp, 370 predicted proteins | sample P3T30metagenome_FD_192430 | JGI IMG/M metagenome (GOLD analysis project Ga0265798, IMG submission 192430) | Plant litter microbial communities from East Loma Ridge, Irvine, California - P3 T30 | ecosystem: Environmental > Terrestrial > Plant litter > Unclassified | place: USA: California...
GGGCTCACCTCTTCCCATCCCGAACAGAGTAGTTAAGCCCGCCTGCGCAGATGGTACTGCAGTTTGTGGGAGAGTATGTCATCGCCTTTCTTTTTAAAACCCCCTTCATTAACGTGAAGGGGGTTTTTGTGTTTAAAGCAGTTTGGTAGATTATAAAAAAGTTACTTTTTTTAAACGCTAAACTTGCGTAATTTCGCGTCCTTAGCATAATCAAACGCTTTTAAATAGGATAATGAGTAAAGTAGTTTTTATAACAGGTGGTTCATCAGGGATCGGTAAATCAATTGGAGAGTTTCTTCATGAAAAAGGGTACAAAGTGTATGGGACGAGTCGCGATCCTAAAAAGAATCTCGGTTCGATCTTTCCTTTAGTAATGCTTGATGTTCGCGATGCCAATAGTATTAATGCTGCAATAGGTCAGGTTATTGCCGAAGCGGGAACTATCGATATACTTGTGAATAATGCGGGTGTTGGCATTACCGGTCCGTTAGAAGAGATACCTGCGGCGGAAATTAAGAATAATTTTGAAACTAATCTGTTTGGTCCAATTGAGGTAATGAAGGCAGTGATACCGCAAATGCGCGTGCAGAAAAGTGGCTTAATAATCAACGTAACATCAATCGCTGCCTATATGGGCTTGCCGTACCGCAGTGTCTATTCGGCGTCTAAAGGTGCATTGGAACTCATAACTGAGGCATTGCGAATGGAGGTCAAAAATTTTGGCATTACTATTACAAGCGTTGCACCGGGCGATTTTGCCACCAATATTGCTGCAGGGCGCTACCATGCTCCATTACTGAAAGGTTCTCCTTATGAGATTCCATATGGGGCAACATTAGAAATGATGAATACTCATGTAGATGCTGGAAGTAATCCTTTACAAATGGCGGAGGCAGTATACGGAATAATTAAATCACCTAATCCTGATGTACATTATAAGGTGGGGGCATTTATGCAAAAATTCTCTATTGTGCTTAAAAGAGTATTACCTGATAAAGTGTACGAAAAAATGCTTATGAATCATTATAAGTTGTAGTTTTGCGCAAATTTTCAACACAACAAAATATTATTAATAAATGAAATTTTTTATTGACACGGCAAATCTTGCCCAGATTAAAGAAGCCCAGGAAATGGGTATACTAGATGGTGTAACTACCAATCCGTCATTGATGGCCAAGGAAGGTATAAGCGGTAAAGATAATGTACTTAAGCACTATGTCGATATTTGCAACATTAGTGATGGCGACGTAAGTGCGGAAGTTATTGCCACTGATTTTGACGGTATGGTAAGAGAGGGGGAAGAACTTGCCGAACTACACGAGCGTATTGTAGTAAAACTACCTATGACTAAAGAAGGGGTAAAGGCCGCTAAATATTTCTCTGAACGCGGTATTAAAACTAATGTTACATTAGTGTTTTCTGCAGGACAGGCATTACTTGCTGCCAAAGCAGGTGCAACATATGTATCACCGTTTATAGGTCGTCTTGACGATATTTCTACGGATGGTTTACAACTGATAGAAGACATTCGTCTTATATATGACAACTACGGCTATGAGACAGAAATTCTTGCTGCATCTGTGCGTCATCCAATGCATATTATTAATTGTGCAAAAATCGGTGCCGATGTTATTACAGGTCCACTATCTGCAATTGCAGGATTATTAAAACACCCGCTTACAGATCTTGGCCTTGCTCAATTTCTTGCAGATCACGCAAAAGCTAATCAATAATATTTGCTTATATTATACAAGCTCATACCGTAAGGTATGGGCTTTTGTGTTTATAATAACTCTACAATGTTTGGCGGCTTTTCATCAGGATACATATTCTTAATTATATAAGCTCCTAAATTAAACCAAGTAGTACATTCATTGAGTATCCAGGCATCGGAACTGCTTACCAGCCTGTTTTTGGTAACAAGAAACTTATCTGGAGAATACTCTAAGTTGATTTCCCAATTAGGACCGTGTATTTCGGCTAATTCATAACATAAAGTTTTTAGCTTACCGCTATTGGATACTGGAGTGTCAAAAATCCATACTGCCTTTTTTATCGCCAGTCCTGTCAATATTTCGCCAATCAAAATCAATGCTTTTTCTGTCTGGTTTACCTTTCGATAGGTTCCGTGAACCGAAGAGACATCTCTATAGCATTCGTCTGATCCTTTAAATACAAAACCACCAGACAATACAGTTTCTATTAAAATTAAAATATTAAAACCGTCTACATACAGAGTTTTCCCATTTAAATCTTCCGCAGATATTTCCTTTGCCCTTCTGTTTGATTTATCTTTTTCGGAACAGGACATTCCTTGTAAGGCCAATAGTTGACGGGAGCGTAGCTTATAGCGGTTACCCACTAATGTCAACGAGGATTTTGCCGGATATTCCCTACTTAAAAGATAGTTCATGTCTTGTAAGCTCTGCCTGAGTTTGTTTTGGTAACTAATGGTACCAAACAGCGTATCATCTTCAGAACTTTTACCCCTGTTTCCTCTATCATGCAAACTATCATTACTCATAATATTGAAGGTTAAAAACTTTCATTTTTTTCTTCTTTTTTAAGGTCGGTACTCTCCCAAGCATGATCAGTGGCACCTAATTGCGCATAGAGATCCTCCCTAATGAGCTCCTCCTGAATCTCTATTTCCTGCATCGTGCTAAGAAGCAGTGCCTGTTTATCGTGCCTTTTTTCTGCGAGCCTAAGGGTGGCTTCCTCATCATATTTTATAAAGCGCTGCCCCTGTCTGGTGGCGGTATACCGGCGTTGACCCATCTCTACAAGTGCATCGACCCCCAAATGTACCGCACTGTATAAATTTTCCCTATAAAAATCGTTTACACCTATGTTAACAAGTTCGAAAGCATCATTTCTGTTCCTGGCGCGGGCAAATATTTTGAGGTGTGGATAATGTTTTTTTATCATTTCTACTACCTGAAGGTTCACACGGGGGTTATCGATCGCAGCAATAAAAATTTTAGCATGTTCGCAGCCTGCTGCTTTTAATAGCTCGAGGCGCAGGGCGTCGCCATAATATACCTTAAAACCCATTTTGCGAAGAGACTCTACCCTGTCAGAATCCATATCCAAAACCGTGGCAGGGATACCATTAGCTTTTAACAGACGGCCTATTGTACTGCCAAAGTTGCCAAAGCCTGCAATAACAACATCATTTTGCTCTTCTTCAATGGTATCATATTTCTTTTTAGGCTGTCTCTCCTTTACACCAAAGAACGGGTCTATCCATTTTTCATTTATCAGTAGCAAAAATGGAGTACCTACCATGCTAATGGCAATAACGGCCATCATCTGGCTGGACAATATTGTGGGGATAAGATTAAGTTGCACTGCAAACCCTAATATTACAAAGCCAAATTCTCCTGCCTGGCTCAATGCGAAAGAGAACAAAAGGTTCTGGTCTGAACTTTTTTTATAAATCCTGCCCACACCCAGAAGTACAAAGAACTTTATGGTATTAAAAATTGTACTAAAAATGATTATAAAAGCAGGGTCGGCAAGGATAAGCGTAAAGTTTATAGATGCTCCCACACCTATAAAGAATAAGCCCAACAGCAATCCTTTAAATGGCGCTATATCTCCTTCTAATTCATGTCTAAATTCGCTGTTAGCCAATACCATACCTGCAATAAAGGCACCAAGGGCCGGGCTTAGGCCCACGAGTTGCATCATGTATGAAACGCCCATAACTAACAACAGAGCAGAGGCTGTAAACAGTTCCTGCAGGCGTGTTTTAGCAACTACGTGAAGCAATGGTATTATTAGATACTTGCCCCCCAGATACACTAAACCTATGGTTCCAAAAACTATAGGTGTTTGCAACCATGCCGGCATGTGCGATATGATAGATTCGCTTATGTCTTTGTTGTTTATATTACCGTCGCCAAGAAGTGGCAGTATTGCAAGTATAGGGATTACTGCTATATCCTGAAAAAGCAGCACTGCAAATGAGGAGCGGCCCATAGATGTCTTTGTAAGCCCTTTTTCTTTAAGCGTTTGCATTACAATTGCGGTAGACGATAACGTTAACGCAAGCGAGATGACAAGTGTAATTTGCCATTCCCACCGCAATACAATAGAGCACGCTATAAAAAGCACGGCTACCGTGCCTAGTAATTGCAGCATACCCATCCCTACAATTACACGCCGCATACGCCAAAATTTATAGGGATCGAGTTCAAGGCCAATGAGAAAGAGCATCATGACTACTCCAAACTCGGCAAAATGCATAATGTCCTGGCCTTCCTGGCCTATAAGGCCTAAAACGTGTGGTCCTATAAAAATACCCGCAAAAAGATAGCCCAGTATAGAGCTAAGGCCAAGTTTTTTAGCTATAGGTACACAAATTACAGCGGCCAGCAAGTATATTATTGCTTGAAATAAAAGACTGTCTGACATAGCTATGTAAGTTTAGTTACTATCCAATCGTTAAAGTATTTAAATTCAGACAACTCTGCAAGCGGTGTTTCCCTATTTTCAAGGTAATGTAATATTTGCCCGTACAATTCGCCGTACTTTGCATAACCTTCATCGCTCATAGAATGGGTTCCGTGTACCACAAATGGCGGCAGGTAGTGCATGTTGCATACCTTTGCGGTCTGGCAAAAAGGCTCCATTAATTGTGGTATTGTAAAGCGGTCTATACCTGTGGCACAGTAGTTTTCTTTTTTACCACCTGTAGTCAGGGCTTGCAATAACAGCTTGCCTTTTAGTGCGTTACCCTCCTTTCCATAAGCCCAACCATGTTCCAATACAAGATCTATCCATTGCTTTAAAAGAGGCGGACAGCTGTACCAGTACATTGGGTGGTGCAAGATGATAATGTCATGAAGGTTTAATAGTTCCTGTTCTCTTTTTACATCAATATCAAAATCCGGATACTCCTGGTATAAGTCGTGAAACGTTATATTGGGAGAATCCGGGATATTGTTTACCATCGCATTATTTGCATTCGATTTCTCGAATAACGGATGGGCAAAAAGTATGAGGATTTTGTAGGGCATGTTGTGTCCTGTTTAAATTTAATGCATCACACAGTAGTGTTTATTTCAAAAATAGGCTATAATGAGGCTTTACAAATAAATTTAAACAGGTTTTAACATATTTATGGCATAATACCCAAATAGTTTGCAGGTGTTATTCGCAGTAGTTCATTTCTTACATTATCGGTGACATTTAAGCCATTAATGAATGCGTGCATCGACTCCTTATTGATAGCCGTATTAGTACGTGTAAGATCTTTTAGAGCCTCATAAGGGTTAGGGTATGCTTCGCGGCGCAAAATTGTTTGTATCGCTTCGGCAACTACTGCCCAGTTTTTTTCGAGGTCTTCGGCAAACTTAGGTTCGTTAAGAAGTAGTTTGTTAAGCCCTTTAAGAGTGGCTTCGAATGCTATGATGGTATGGCCTATTGGTACACCTATGTTGCGTAACACAGTACTATCCGTTAAGTCTCGTTGTAATCTTGATATAGGCAGTTTAGCCGAAAGGTGTTCAAACAGAGCATTTGCAATACCCAGGTTACCTTCAGAATTTTCAAAATCTATAGGGTTAACTTTGTGTGGCATAGCCGATGATCCTATCTCGCCTGCTTTAATTTTTTGTTTAAAATAGTCCATAGATACATACGTCCAGATGTCGCGGTCAAGGTCTATTAGTATAGTGTTAATACGTTTAAGCACATCGAAAAAGGCAGCAAAATGATCGTAATGTTCTATTTGTGTAGTTGGGAATGAGTGTTTCAATCCTAAAGTACCTTCAACAAAATCATTGCCAAACTGCCTCCAGTCATTTTTAGGGTAAGCTACAAAGTGTGCGTTAAAGTTACCTGTTGCCCCTCCGAATTTAGCTGCAAAGGGTACATTATTAAGGTAACGGAGTTGCTCTTCAAGGCGTTCTACAAATACGGCAATCTCTTTACCCAAACGTGTGGGCGAAGCAGGCTGACCGTGGGTACGTGCCAGCATAGGGATATCCATCCAATCTGTACTTAGCTCTTTGAGTTTAGAGATAACTGATATTAGTGATGGCATATATACTTTCTCAAACGCGTCTTTTGTAGAAAGTGGAATGGCAGTATTATTAATGTCCTGAGAGGTTAACCCAAAGTGGATAAACTCTTTAAAAGCATCGAGGCCCAGGTTATCAAAAGCAGTTTTTATAAAATATTCCACGGCTTTAACGTCATGGTTGGTAGTTTTTTCTATCTCCTTGATCTGAAGTGCATCATCGGTGCCAAAATTTCTGTAGATGTCGCGAAGCGGCTCATAGTTTGTTTTAGATACGCCGGTAAGCTGTGGTAAAGGGAGTTCGCAAAGCGCGATAAAGTATTCTATTTCTACAAGAACGCGGTATTTAATAAGCGCTTCTTCTGAGAAATATAAAGCTAATGGAGCGGTTTTGTTCCGGTACCTGCCGTCTATGGGCGATATGGCATTCAGTTCAGATAAGTGTTGCATAGTTGTGTTTGGTAAAAAATCCTATGCGCGCAAATATAAGGTTTTATGATGATTTATGGAAATTAGGTTGGCCACGAATTACACTAATTTTTGCAAATTTTAAGCTTATGCTGTGCGTTTATGAATTTCTTTAGGTACTGACTTTATGAGGAATGAAGCAATCTCTTCTATAATGGCGTTTTGTGAATCGGTTGCACTTTGCTTGAAATTATTTACGGCTTGTGCTTTCTGGTAGCTGTCATTCCGACGAAGGAGGAATCTCTGTGTGTGAGATTTCGGCTCTTTTACATTAAAACGATACAATTATTTATATGCTTCTCAACCTCCGGGCCACAATGTCCATAACCTCACTTACTGCTATTAGTACAGCCTATAACCCATTCTATAAGTTTAATGATGTTTGCGGGTTTTTATCTTAGACTATCTATATCCGTAGATTATTAATTGATAATCAGTTATTTCATATTCAAATTCCCCCAATCCATCCAGTATTATTCTTATTTTTTCAAATTGTCGGAGAGTAAGAAAATGATCCGACTTTAGTTTTTCACTGTTTTGTCCGTCTATTTCATGTTGATTATTAATCGATATCCATTCAATTTCTTTAAACAAAAATGGGCATATACTACAATCGTCAAAACCTTTAGTGTTAAAATTTGGTATTGAACGGAAATTTATTTCATTGTTGGATAATAAAAATTTAATTTTCCAATTTACAGTATCTATGGAATGGTTTGTTATTTCTGTAAATATCTTAAACCATTTTGTGTTATTCATAAATGAAGACCTTTGAAAAATTTCTTTTTCTAATTGTTGCAGGTATAGAGTATATTCGTCTAATGCTAAATCACTTTTTTTAATCCACAGGGAGTTTTTTACAGGATTATGATTTTCAAGTTTAAAGTTATCTAAATTTTTTTCAAACAGAACTAAAACCCTCCCGTTGTCATTTTCAATGCAGTCTATTACTCTCCCTTTTTCGCCGATTAATTTCCAATAGTTTTCATTTGGCTTTACCTGCTTTGTGGGTTCTAAACTGCCTAAAAATAACTTTAGTTTTACAGGGGTATTATTTTTCATTTTCATTATCCTTATAAATTATTCCCTGTTATTTCTCAACTTCCCAGCCACAACTTCCATACCCTCGCTCGCTACCATGGGCACAACCTCAAGCGGGTTTTTTAAATTAGGGATGCTTGCCGGTTTCGGGTCTATATAAAAAATGGGGGTGGTGCGTTTTGCAAAATCCATAAGGCCTGCAGCAGGGTATACCTGCAACGATGTGCCTATAACAATAACATAATCGGCCTGCTCTGTAATATATGCAGCTTCTTCTATGGCTGGGACAGCCTCGCCAAACCATACTATATGGGGGCGCAGCTGATGGCCATCGGTATGCAGGTCGCCCAGGTTAATGTCGCCCGCATGGTCTATAATATCATCTTCGTTATAAACGCTGCGTGCCTTTAGCAGTTCGCCATGCAGGTGAATTACCTTTGTGCTTCCTGCACGTTCATGCAGGTCGTCTACATTTTGCGTAATAATGGTAACGTCGAAGTCTTTTTCCAGTTCGGCGGCAATAAAGTGTGCTCTGTTGGGTTCTACTTCAAACAGCTGGCGGCGTCGCTTATTATAAAAGTCGAGCACAAGTAACGGATTTTTACGCCATCCTTCGGGCGATGCTACATCCATAACGTCATGGCCTTCCCACAAACCTCCCGAATCGCGAAAAGTTGCCACGCCACTTTCGGCACTTATGCCGGCACCGGATAATATAACGAGTTTCTTCATACCCAAATTTAGCAAAGTTTTGAATTTCTGCCACTAATTACACTTTTTTCCACAAATTAATTGTAGTGACTGTGTTTCCAGTTCGATCGAAGCGCATCGAAGTGGAGAAATCTCAATTTAATGAAGATGAGATTCATTTTCGTCGAAAGTAAAAAGTCTACGAAAATAAAGTATAAAAAAACGGAAGCCCTTGAGCCTCCATTTTCCATTTCAACGATAGAATATCAAATATAACTTTATTAAGATCCCTCAACTTTATTGCGCTTCATTTTGAATAGAACAATGCATACAAATTTATCTGTATTTACACTTTCCCTAAAGCGTATAATTGCTCTAAAGTAGGAGTGGGGCTACCTCCGGCTGGCTCAAGAGTAATACCAAAAGCTTGCGCAGTCTCATTATTTTCAACTTTAAAGATGCCGTTTTGTGTTGTGGCATCTCCTATTACGCCTATGCTTGTAGGGGTAAGCGGATCGAGCTTAAGCGCCCAAACCTGATATACCTTTCCTGCGGGTGCTTTAGGTAGACCCGAAACGTCTACATAAATTTCGTTTTTAGTTTTGTTCACATACACTTTGGCATACGCTTTTGGTGCAATTTCCTGTCCTGCCAGGGCTACCGTAGTGCTGGCATTATCACGAATGATAGCAAGAGCCTTTTCGGCTTCAGCATTTTTTTGCTCTGTACTGGCAAGCAACTGTTCAAATTTAGATTTCTGAACATTAACCGCCTCAACTTCTTTAGTGACCTCGTTATATTTATAATACTGGAACGCCAGGCCAAACATAAGTACCACCGCTGCCGCCCAGCCTATGTATGGATTCATGCTTCGTTTAGGCTGCATCTGAACCACACCGTTATGCTTCTCGATGAGTTTTTGCCGTATCTTTTCATAATTCTCTGCCGATAGGTGCGGAGATATGCCGTGTGACAGGTTTATAACTGCCTTTTCTATAGATAAAATTTCCGCCTTTACACTCTCATGTTTTTGGGCCATTTCGTTTACCTCAACGTTTTCCTGTTCAGACAAAAGCCCGTACACGTAAAACTCAAGCGTGCCTGATGTTATGTATTCTGTCGTATCCATTATTCCTGTAGTATTGTTCTTAGTTCACCTATGCAATTCCTGTTTTGTGTCTTTACGGTTCCCAGTGGTATTTCAAGCTCGTCCGAAGCCTCCTGTTGGGTGTAGCCTTTAAAGAACAACAAGTCGATAAGCCGGATGCATTTAGGTTTAAGTTTATTTATAAACTCCCTTATACCTATAGCATCTATCTTATTGGTAGCAGTCGTGTTATAGTCAAGAATATGTACGAAATTGTCGGCAGAAAGGTTTTTTTTGCTGTTGTTATGTCCCTTAGATCGCAGCCTGTCTATAGAGGCATTTCGCGCTATATTTAGTATCCAGGTAAAAAACCTGCCCTTACCTTCGTTATAACTTTCTATGTTCTTCCATATTTTTACAAAGACATCCTGTAATACGTCTTCGCTTTCTTCTTTATCTTTTAAGAGATTAAATATTACTCCGTATAGGCTTTTGGAATACATGTCGTATAATGCTGTAAAAGCTTTCCCGTCTTTTTTGTAAATTTGTTCGAGTAATTCTTCCTGTGTCATAACTAAGGTTTGGTACCCCCGAATATACTAAAAAGATTTTTAACAATAAAACATAATGAAAAATACATCAGACGAGGCTTATCTTGAATATATTGAAAATTTTATGACAGAAAATCGTCGTGAAAAGTTCATAAAGGTATTGCAGGACCGCACCAAGCATTTTACAATTGCCATGGAGGATATATTTCAGCTGCACAACACAAGTGCGGTACTGCGCACCTGTGAGATTTTTGGTATACAGGAACTAAATGTTATCGAGGCTAAGTATGGTAAGACAATAGATAAAGAAATTGCAATGGGCGCACAAAAGTGGGTAGATGTAACACGTTACCACAGCACACAGGACTGTATAGATAAGCTAAAAGCTAAAGGGTACCGCATAATTGCTACCTCGCCCCACGACGATTCTTCGCTCTTGGATGATTTTGATATTACTCAACCCTGTGCCATTTTTTTTGGTACGGAAAGGCTTGGCCTTAGCGAAGAGGTATTAAAACAGGCCGATGGCTTTTTAAAAATACCTATGGTAGGATTTACAGAGAGTATTAACGTATCATCATCTGCCGCAATTGTAATACAAAATCTTACCAGCCGATTGCGTAAATCGGATATTGACTGGAAATTATCTGATGAGGAAGTTTTTGAAAAGCGTATTGACTGGACCCAAAAAACGATTCGCGATATAGATTACATTACGCAAAAATATCTTGAAGAAGAAGTTTAGTTCTTGTTAATTGCTTTATATTCTTCATAACAGCCGCTTATAGCATCCATGATCTGGAGGTCGTTTGCGGTGGTTATAAACTGCTCAGAGTAGTTGCAGCGTTCTAATATATCGGCAATTTCATTTTTATCAATGCCCAATAAGGCCGCAAGAGTTTCGCGGTCAAATTTATTGGCAAGTGCATTACGCACAGTATCATCTTTTTTCATATCCCTGAGCCTGCGCATCTCTGTTGGCTTTTTACCAAATACATTGTGCAGAAGATCGGCAGGATTAAATACAGAGCTTACAATCTTTTTAAAAGCATTTGGAGAGTTCTCTCCACCTTCGTAGCCCTGGTATAAGCCCGATATGTTATATCTGTAGTTTTCTTTTACAGGCGCCAGTTTAGAGTCTATCTGCAAATACCCTGTAAGGCTGTATTTGTTTATAATTACCTCTTCCAGCGTGTAAGACCTTTCGGTTAACGGAATTTTTGTGTTGGTGGCATTTTTAATCCAGTCGTTTGTAACACGTACTTTAATAGACTGGTACCCTATAAAAGATACATGCAGCGTGTCATTAGCATTAGCCTCTATGGTAAAATTACCTTTGCCATCGGTGGTGGTGCCTTTAACCTTGTTAATGTTAATGATGCTTACTCCGGGTACCGGCAGCAACGTAATATCTGAAACTATGGTGCCTGATACGGACTCCTGTTTCTGCGCTTCCGTAGTTTGTGCGAAGAGCGAAAAGGAAAGTATCGAAAATAAAAAAACTACAAAATATCTCATTATTTGTCTATGTTCTGTAAAAGTAATAAACAAACGCGATATTTTGTAGTTAGTATACATTCTATTAAAAAAAATATTTTCTAATTAGCTTCTGCGTGGTCTCTTATCCCTTGCTGGGGCAGAGTCTGTTCTTCTTGGAGGCCTGCTGCCTGTAGAATTACTTTCTCTTCTTGGAGCACCTGCGCCTTCACCTCTTGGAGCACGACCGTTACCAAAAGATTCGCTGCGACCGCCAAAACTGTTTCCGCCACCGCTGCGTCCGCCGCTACGACCATTGTGGTCTCTGCGTCCGCCGCCGCCGCCGCCTTCATTTTTAGAAACCTCAACGTTTATACGTCGACCTTCATAATGCATGTTGTTCAGCGTTTCAAGAACTACGTTTGTATGTTCTGCATCAGTATTAAAGAAAGAGAAACCTTCTTTTACATCAACTTTAAATACATCGTCGCGGCCAAGGCCTAAGGTATCACGAAGGAAATCCTTAAGGCTCATCCAGTCGAAGTTGTCACGAGACCCTATGTTAACAAAGTAACGTGTAGCGCCATCATTACCACCGTCGCGAGGAGCGCTTTCGCGTCTTTCGCCGGCAGACTGAGATGAAAGATCCCTGTTTTTCTTGTAGTAGCTAATAAACCTGTTAAATTCTACAGATACCATTTTCTTGATAAGCTCTTCTTTAGTAAGATCTTTCATTACTTCGTATATGGCAGGAAGGTAAGAGTCAATTTCGTGGTCAACTTCTACATCTTTAATTTTATTAGCTAAGTGGAATAACTGAATTTCGCAGATTTCCATTCCTGAAGGGATAGATTTTTCTGTAAATTTCTGTTGGATGATCCTTTCGATAGCAGATATTTTGCGTATTTCACTTTTAGTGATTATAACAATAGAGGTACCCAGTTTACCTGCACGGCCTGTACGGCCGGAACGGTGATTGTAAGTCTCTATTTCGTCCGGAAGCTGGTAGTTAACAACGTGTGTAATGTTGTCAACATCTATACCCCTTGCAGCTACATCTGTAGCAACAAGCATCTGGATAGCCCTGCCGCGGAAAGATTTCATTACAGAGTCACGCTGCGCCTGAGAAAGGTCGCCGTGTAGTGCTGCTGCATTGTAACCATCTTCGATAAGTTTTTCGGCAACTGCCTGAGTGTCCCTTTTAGTACGGCAAAATACAACCGAGAAAATATCCGGGTTAGCATCTGCATGGCGTTTTAAAGCCTCATAACGGTCACGTGCGTTTACAAGGTAAAACTCGTGAGATACCGTAGATGAACCGGAGTTTTTATGGCCCACTGTTATCTCTAACGGCTTGCGCATAAATTCTTTAGCAATACGGGCAACTTCCTGTGGCATTGTAGCAGAAAATAACCAGGTGCTTTTATCTTCCGGAGATGTAGAGAGGATGTTTACAATATCGTCATAAAAGCCCATGTTAAGCATTTCATCTGCCTCATCAAGAATACAAAAATCTATTTGAGAGATGTTTACAAGACCACGGTTTATCATGTCCTGCATACGGCCCGGGGTAGCCACAATAATTTGTGCGCCACGTTTAATTTCCCTTGCCTGCTCTGTAATACTCGCGCCTCCATAAACAGCAACAGTATTGATGCCTTTTATGTATTTAGAGTAAAGTTTAATTTCGTTTGTAATCTGTAGGCAAAGTTCACGCGTTGGTGAAAGTATAAGTGCCTGAGTGTTTTTGTTATCCGGGTTTATCTTCTGGATAAGTGGAAAACCAAATGCAGCGGTTTTCCCTGTACCAGTTTGTGCAAGGGCCACAATATCTGTATCTTTTTCCAATAATAGGGGAATCGCTTTTTCCTGTACTTCTGACGGATTTTCAAATCCTAGATCGCTTATCGCCTTCAGAAGCGATTCATTCAATCCTAATTGTTCAAATTTATTCATATATGATTTTAAAATAGCTGCAAAGGTACTGTTTATTAGCGATATATGCTAATAGTACGAAGAGTTTTATTTTAATAAATCAATTTGATAATCAACACATTAACTTTTAATGAAATCTATGAGCTGTTTTACTGCCCTTCCGCGATGGCTAAGCTGCGCTTTTTCCGTTAACGAAAGTTGTGCAAATGTAACATCTAACCCATCAGGCATAAATACAGGGTCGTAACCAAAACCTGCTGTTCCTGCTCTCTCTATAGTTATGTTACCATTTACCACTCCTGTAAATAGGTGCTGTTGCCCATTTAGGTTTAGTGCTATAACGGTTTTAAAGTTCGCTTTACGGTTGTTGCTGCCATCCAGTTCTTTAAGAAGCTTGTTTATATTTGCTTCGGCGCTTTTCTCTTCGCCCGCATACCGTGCAGAATATACACCCGGTGCACCATTAAGCGCGTCAACTTCAAGGCCTGTATCATCGGCAAAGCAGTCATAGCCATAATTTTGGGTCACATAATCAGCCTTTAATATTGCGTTGCCCTCAATAGTGTCGGCGGTTTCGGCAATATCTTCAATACAGCCTATATCTTCCAGGCTAAGCAATTCGATCTCTGCAGGCAGCTGGTGCCTTATTTCGAGAAATTTATTTTTATTATTAGAGGCAAAAACAAGTTTCATAGTACGTAGGGATCTCGGTTTTCTTTACTGGTTAGGGCGTCGGCAATATTTGCAATGATAAACCATCGCACATTTTTACCTTTTCTAACCTGGGTTGCAGTTATAATAACAGCAATAAACTCTGCAATGTTAAGTAAAATTATAAAAACAGCATACAGTATAAAGTAGCCGGGGTTGTATATAAAATTGTCAGACTCGCCATTATAGCCGCCCTGCAAGTTTATAAAGCTAATTGGCGTGTCGCTCGCAATAAGTGTTATTGCCCAGCCAAATGCAAAGCTATTAAAAGGTATCATTACCGCCTGGGCTAAAAGTGCCTGCAGTGAGTGCCAGCGCACAAAGTAAGACGAGCGCCTGTGGGCTAAATAATAAATTAAGGAAGCTACGGTGTTGAGTATAGGCAACGGCAAACCGGAAATTACTGCAACGATAGCCATTAGGTAACTATTAGATGCCTGCTCCAGGTCGCTGGGGTAAAGATGCCCTGTAGTGTTTGTATCTTTCATAATCCTTTATGTATGTTCCATGCCCAGTTAACGGCTATTAAAACAGTTAGTAGTATTGCAATCCACTTAGTTTTTAAAACATTCTCGGTTTTTATGTAGCTATCGTATAAGGTGCCTTTTTTTAAAGTTACATCATACAGCAGCCAAAAAGGTGCAACAACCATAATTGCAGCAACTATAAACCCGAGCGGATTTATTAAAATTGCCGACTTTAAATCGCCGTTCGCAATTAATAATACAGATCGTGTAACTCCACAGGAAGGACAGGCTATACCGGTTATGTTTTTAATTGGGCACGGAGTAAAGTGAAGCAGAGCATCTGTTACTAATACCCATGTTATATAACAGTATCCCGCTATTAAAGCTAAAAACAAAAAAAGATATAGCCTGTTTTTTGTCATTATGTTACAGGAACATTTGTAGCCTCTCCATATTCTTTGCTTTAGTAGCGTCAGATATAAGGAACCAGTCTACAATAGCCCATATACCCAGGCCGCCGCATGTTAATAGCTTGCCTACTCCAAGGCCGGTATCGCCTATTATAAAACGGTCTATACCTAGGCTTCCCGCAACTATCGATATGATAAGGCTGGTAGTTGGGTCTTTAAGATCGGCAGATTGTATCATGGCCCATTTGCTGTCGTCTGCAACGGCAAGTCTTTCGCGAATGTAATTTAAATGCTTTGCCTGAAAGTATTTTGCGTTCGTCATCATGAACATGTCTACTTTTTGTGAATCCATTTGTGGTGATAATTTAAAGGTTGGTAAATAATGGGTAAATCTATTAAATATTTTTATGTGTACAATATAAATCAGCTATTTGGCTGGTTTACCTGGTTAAATGCATTCGTTATTTACTGTGTTAGTTTACTGGTTAACATATTTGTTACAGGCTTTACATAAAAATATTATGACAGTAGCAATTTAATAATTACTTTTGGTGCGTTTTTAAACAAAAAAGATAACTTGGATTATGGTAAAAGATCTGTTTGAAAGGATTCAAAAAAATAAAGGCCCGTTAGGCAGATGGGCATCACAGGCAGAAGGATATTTTGTATTCCCTAAACTTGAAGGCCCGCTTTCTAACCGCATGATGTTTCATGGCAAAGAGGTTATTAACTGGAGTATAAACGATTACCTTGGGTTAGCTAACCACCCGGAGGTGCGTAAAGTTGATGCCGAAGCTGCTGCTGAATATGGTGCTGCTTACCCAATGGGTGCAAGGATGATGAGCGGACACACCGACTGGCATGAAAAGCTGGAAAATGAACTTGCCTCATTTGTGCAAAAAGAATCGGCTTACCTTTTAAACTTTGGTTACCAGGGCATGGTATCTACTATAGATGCGCTGGTATCTAAAAATGATATCATTGTTTATGACATGGATTCTCATGCATGTATTATAGATGGTGTTCGCCTGCATATGGGCAAACGCTTTACATACAAGCATAATGATATAGAAAGTATTGAGAAAAACCTGGATCGTGCTACTAAAATGGCCGAAACTACAGGCGGTGGTATATTACTTATTACCGAAGGTGTTTTTGGAATGAGAGGCCAGCAGGGTAAACTTAAAGAAATTGTTGCTCTTAAAGAAAAATATAACTTCAGGCTTCTTGTAGACGATGCGCATGGTTTTGGTACACTTGGTAAAACAGGTGCAGGTGCCGGCGAGGAGCAGGAGTGCCAGGATGGTATAGACGTGTATTTTAGTACGTTTGCAAAATCTATGGCCAGTATAGGTGCCTTTATTGCTGCTGATAAAGATATCATCGACTTTTTAAAATACAACCTGCGTTCGCAGATGTTTGCTAAGTCTTTGCCAATGCTGTTAGTTAAAGGTGCGCTTAAACGCCTTGAGCTTCTTAAAACTACACCAGAGCTTAGAAGCAAGCTTTGGGAAAATGTAGATGCATTGCAAAACGGCCTTAAAGACAGAGGATTTAACATAGGTGACACTAACACTTGTGTAACACCGGTATACCTTGAAGGCAGTGTGCCAGAGGCTATGGTTATGGTAAATGACCTAAGGGAAACTTACGGTATATTTTTATCGATAGTTATTTATCCGGTTATACCTAAGGGCATTATCCTGTTAAGGATGATTCCTACGGCAGCCCATACTATTCAGGATATAAACGAAACACTTAGCGCTTACGAGGCTATTCGTGAAAAACTTGAAAACGGTACGTATAAAGAGATAGCAAATAAGACTAAAGTAGACCTTGACGCTGTTGCCGAATAATACAATAATTTATATATACTAAAAGAGCCACGCGAAGCGTGGCTCTTTTGTGTTTAAAGAAAAAGGTGATTACCCTTTTATAAATTTAGCGGAATACTGCTTTCCGCCTTTATCCTGAATTTTTACTATATAAGTGCCTTTTGCAAGATGCTGTACCGGTATGGCCGCATTTTGTACTGTAGCGGTTTTTATAAGTTTACCATCTATATTGTAAATGGTTGCCTTGTTAGCTTCAAATGATGTAGTACTTTTAATATTTAGCACGTCTTTTGCGGGGTTAGGAAATACGGTAAATACAGAGGCAGTTGCCTGCTTTGTGCTAAGCACATGAGTTCCTTCTCTAAATTGTAAAGCACCGTTTATATCCGGGTTTTCAATCGTATCAACTACCCCTGATGGCCATTTTACAACAATACGGTCTATAGTTTCGAGCGAGCCGATGCCAAAGTGGGTATTAAGTGTGCTCATATAGTAAAAGCCGTCGCCGCTTTTTACATCGCGTATTTGCTTATCCCAGCCATCGCCGTTGCCATAAAGCTCTATCCTTGCGCCAATACCATTACTATTGCTGGTTGTACCATGCAAGTTAATTTTTATCCAGTTGTTATCGTTAGGGGTGTTAAAGTAAATGTAGTTTTCGTTTTGGATGTCAAGAAAACCATCATTGTTTAAATCGCCAATTGGGCCTGTGCCTGCGGTTATAACAATTGGGCTAAATGTCATATCACCATTGTTATGCATAATGGTGTTGGCGCCACAAAAAACATCAATGTATCCATCATTATCAAAATCATGAGCTACATGCACAAGGTTAGACGTTGTAAAAGTATCAAAGCCCGAGCCCTGTGTAATATTTGTAAATGTACCATCGCCGTTATTCCGCATTAGCTTATGCTGTTTTAGCGCTTCGTCAAGATTGCTGTTATCGCCATAAACGCCTGCACTGTTGCCTATCATTATGTCCATGTCGCCGTCGTTATCGTAATCTCCCCATGCTGCCGACCATGACTGGTGCAAATCTGCCAGTCCTGCTTCCTGAGCAACGTTGGTAAAGGTGCCGTCGCCATTGTTGCGGTGCAGCTCATCTACACCGGCCTGATCCTGCCCGCCACGGCATTTAGCAATAAAAAGGTCGATGTCGCCATCATTGTCATAATCTACCCATATTGAACCGTAGTTGCCTCCGGACCCGTAATCGCCTACGCCACCCTGATGATAGGTAAAACCTTCGTTACCATCATTCTGAAAATACACATTAGGGGCTATGTCATGACACACAAAAGCATCGAGGTTACCGTCATTATTAATGTCTACAAAGTTAGAACGCTGTGAAAAAATTGATTCAGGCGAACTTAATACATTGCTAAAACCGGTAAAGTTACTGCTGGCCAATATTATACTTGCGCCGGAACTGCTGCCGTATAAAAGGTCGTTATAACCGTTTTTATCGTAATCGCCGGCAGATATACTCCACGAAGGTTCGTTTGGTACCGGAGGCGTTTGAAAACTTACTGCTGTAAATCCGCTATCGTTAGCGGTTTGCACCAGCATGTTTACCGTATTGCCGCTTACACTAACAATATCATCCAGGTAATCGCCGTTCATATCTGCAATACACCATTTGGTACCGGCAAGGTTTATTGGTTGCGAGGTAAATAACGTAGGTATAAATTCTTCTTCTGTTAGTTTAAAAGCGAAGTTGTCGCCAGAAAACCTGTTATCAAAAGCAATATAATAAGTATTGCCTGCTACAGCATCAAATTCTACAAACGAAGCCAACGTGTTTTGGCTATCATCGTTCCCTGCAATACATGTAAGGTTACCGCATAAACCCGTGTATACATTTAACCGAGTGTCTGACACGGGGAAATTTTCAACAAGTGTATTAATCGTAACGTGATAATTATCATCAGTGGTATAGTTGTACCATGCGCCACGGTCAGGATCGCCGGGAGTTGTATTAACATAGCATATCAGCGTGGGCGCCTGGCTTCCCGGTGCATAGCTAACATTATGTATGCCTGCACCAACGGGCGGGGCATTTTCGCAGGTTGACTGAGCCTTTACGGTTAAGCAGGCTGCCGAAAATAAAGCAAGAGTAAATAGTTGTTTCATGTTTTGTAGGTTTGGTAGATGTTTGTTATGGGCAGGGAGCATCCATAGAGTTTATCCATTGGTCTATCATTTCGATAGCCTCGGTGTGTATTATAGTCCTTCCTAAAATAGGCATACGCTGTGTTTCGTTTACAGTGTTCATCCTAAATCGCATTACAGATTTTAATGCATTTCTTTTATTAACAATGTATGGCAAAGAACCGCCTATAACTTCTTGTGGCGCTACACAAATACCAAGATTTGAAGGCAACGTCGTTTCGCTAAAGGCAAAACGCATAGGCCTGTAATCGCAATGAGCACCGTCGCTGTGGCAGTGCGCACAGTTGATATCAAGATAAGATCTAACTCTTAATTCGAGTGGTTTGGTCGTGTCAGTCCAGTCGGCAGTCGTAGTTATTAATGAAGGTACGTTGTTTGTAAGGTAGCCTTCCTGTATCCATCGGGATAACTGGTTTGCATTCCCATCTGCATAATTGTAATCTTTGTTCAGGTTTTGAGGCTTAGGCCCTATAGGCAGTGCGGTTGATGAGTGTTTGTGGCAGGTAAAACATTCACTTTCCGGCGGTATCCTGTAGTTAGTGCTTTTAGGTACTCCACCTTCCATCCATGATACCTCTGTAAAACCGCCTCTAAGGCTGGAAAAGGCTTCAGTCTGATCCTCATTCCAAATGTAGTCGGCAAATATCCATCCACTTTCTTTTTTAATCATCAGGCGGGTTTCTATTATACGTGTGGTGTTATCAGGCAACACATTTTCATAGTAGAAGTTTTTTATAAGCACGGCTCCCGTTGGGAATTCCAGTATTTTATTATCGGCTGTATAGGTAGCTTTAGCACCCTCCGGCATGTATACAAATCTTTTTTTATGGGCATAATCTGTAAAGAGGCTGCTATTTAGGTCGTATGGCAATACTTTTTTAACGGGTTTTAAATCTTTCAAATCGCCTTCAAAAAAGTTGTATTGCGAAAGTTTCTCGTATGGAACAGCGCCCGTATCTATCGTTACCGGAGAATACGGCTCAGGTATACTGTCTACAACAACCGGAGGGATTTGCTGGTAGTCGCCTGTGTCGTCAGATCCGCAGGATGAAATGGCAATAATTAATGATAAATAAAATAAAGTAGTTAAGAAGTAGTTTCTTTTCATTGTGATATCGCAATATTTGCATTAAAAAAGCAAATATAATATAAAACCATTACGATGTTAAATTAAAGCAAAAAAAAAATAGCCATTTTAATGGGCTATTTTGTTGGTTAATTGGTGTTTATGGCGTTTTACTGACATGTTTCATCCATATTATCTATCCATTCCTGTAATAGTGCTACTCCTTCACGATGTATCATTGTTCTTCCTATTAACGGCATCATCTCTGTTGGGTCTGTAGATTTTACTTTAAAGAACATAAGGGATGCCCCGGCATCTCCACCGGCAATAATATATTGCTCATCTCCACTAACAAAATCCTGAGGCTCTACACAAACACCCAGGTTTGTGTTGATGTTAGTTTGGTTAAAGGCAAGATCCATGGGGGTATAGCTGCAATACCGTCCTTCAGAGTGGCAATGTGCACAATTAATATCAAGATAAGAGCGTGCCCGCAGGTTTAATGATAAGGAGGTGTTTGTCCAGTCTACAGTTGAGGTTATGTTTGCAGGAGCGGTATTGAGGTAGCCCATAGCTATCCATTTAGAAAGCTGGTTAGCTGTACCATCTGCATAATTATAGTCCTTATTAAGGTTTTGAGGCTTTGGCCCTACCGGTTTGTTAACATTGTTAAGCAAATGGCAGGATGCACACTGTGCCTGAGAGGGTATTTTGTAATTAACCGTTCGCAGGTAATCGCCCTGATACCATTTAACCACCTTTGTGCCGGAGTTTGTGGTAAGTATAGCTTCAGTCATATCTGTATTCCATACATAATTTGCAAAAATCCAGCCTGTAGCTTTTTTAATCATTACCCGTGTTTCTACAAGATCTGTAGTACGTGCAGGGTAGGCGTTATCATAATAAAAAGTTTTTATGAGTACCGCACCGATGGGAAAGTCAAGTATTTCACCATCAGATGTGTAAGACGCCTTAGTGCCTGCCGGCATCCATACAAAACGTTTCTTCTGGGCATAATCACTAAATAAAGAGCTGTTTAAGTCGTATGGTAAAACACCCCTAACGGGCTGTTGTTCTTTTATGTTACCTTCAAAAAAATTATATTTTGAAAGGTTAGTGTATGGTACAGAATCAAGGTTCATGACCACGGGAGAGAGAGGCGCACCTGGTACAGTTGGTACAGCTACATAGTCGTCGCTGCTGCTATCGCTACATGAAGTAATGCTTAAATATAATGCAGATAAAATAATGGTAAGTAAATATTGCTTCATGCAGTATAAAGGTTTTGAAGCAAATATATAAAAACCGACTTACTTTCCAAATTCTTCATTTACAACAACTCTGTAATCCTTAAGGGCCTTAATAGCTTCTACAGATGTTGGGTTAAAGGTTTCTTCATGCACAATTTTCTCTTTTTTAAGGCTTAGCCGTTTTACAGAGTTGTAAAACCGTCTAATATCGTCACGGGTGCAAAGCATTAGCGGAGGCACGGTTACGTTTTTTCCGCTTGCATCCTTAGCAACCATTGTAAAATAAGAGGAGTTGCAGTGTTTTATCTTTCCTGTTTGTATGTTTTCTGATATAACACGTATACCTACTATCATAGAGCTGTTGCCCACGTAGTTAACCGATGCTTTTAGAGTAGCAAGTTCGCCCACTTCTATAGGGTTAAGAAAATCTACAGTATCTACCGATGCTGTTACGCAATAACTGCCGCTGTACTTTGAAGCCGATGCAAAGGCTATCTGGTCCATCAGCATAAGGATGTAGCCACCATGTATTTTACCGCTAAAATTAGTATGCGACGGCAACATAAGTTCTGATATGGTAATCTTTGAAGTGCTAACCTTCCTGTATTCTGAATTCATTAAAGTAAGGTGTTAGGATTTGAAATTTCCTTATCAGGGCCATTAAGCAATAAATCGTCCTCTTCCTGTTGAAGTGCACGATTAAGAATACTTTCCGGTAATGATTTTTTGGCCTTAGCGCCCATTTTTTTAAGTTTTTCGATAGAGGTGATAATGTTGCCACGGCCATCGAACAATTTGCCCATAGCGTTTTGATACTCGCCCTGTGCATCCTTCATTTTGTTACCTACTTTCGTAAGATCGCCTATAAGGCCTTCAAACTTATCATAAAGAGCACCTGCCTGGCGTGCAATTTCGTAGGCATTTTCCTGTTGTTTCTGGTTCGTCCACATACTATCTATAGTGCGTAGGGTGGCTAAAAGGGTGGTAGGGGTTACAATAACAATATTACGTTCAAAAGCCTTGCTGTATAATGTGGCATCTTCGTTAAGGGCCAGTGCAAAGGCAGGCTCCATAGGTATAAATAGCAACACAAAATCTGGGCTTTCTATTTTGTAAAGGTCATGGTAGTTTTTATCACCTAGTTGGTCTACGTGGCGTTTAATAGAGTTAACGTGGTCTTTAAGGTATACCAGTTTTAACGGGTCGTCTTCGGCATTAATATAACGTTCATAAGCAATAAGAGATACCTTGCTGTCTACGATCATTTTTTTACCATCAGGCAGGTTTATAACCACATCGGGCAATACACGGCCACCATCTTCCAGCGCATGGCTTTGCTGCACGTAGTATTCGCGGCCTTTTTCGAGCCCCGATTTTTCTAGTACGCGCTCGAGTACCAGCTCGCCCCAGTTACCCTGCATTTTAGTATCGCCTTTAAGGGCTCGGGTAAGGTTAAGAGTTTCGCGGCTCATGTTTTCATTCATGGTTTGCAGCCCTAAAATTTGCTGACGTAATGCAGCATGATAGTCGATACTTTCTTTGTGGGTATCGTCTACTTTTTTCTCAAAAAGCTGTATCTTTTCCTGCAAAGGCGATAGTATGTTTTTCATATTCTCGCGGTTCTGCTCGGTAAACTTATTCGATTTTTCCTCTAAGATCTTGTTGGCAAGGTTTTCAAATTCTTTAGTGAATTTTTCACGAAGTTCCTCTGTCTCCATGCGTTGTTCGCGCATGCGGTCAAGAAGGTTATCAAAGTCGGCCTCCTTTTTGGTAAGTTGTACATTTAAGTCATCTTTAGCAGTTCGCAGGTCGTTACGTTCGTTTTGTAAAAGCGCAACTTGCTTTTCAATATTTTGCCTCTCGTTAACAGCTTGCTGTTTAAGCTGCTCTATGGTTTGCTGCAGGCTGTTATGGCGTTCTTCGAGCACCTTACTATCGGCAGACGCTTTAGCGGTAAACAGGGCTTTGCCAATAAAAATACCTATTGCAAGGGCAATAACAAAGGCAAATAATAATGTAATAGTATCGGGCATTTTTGTAACTTAATTTAGTAACTGTAAAAGTACGTAAAATAATAATTTCTTTGGCGCGTTCTTTTAATACCAATCAATAAAACCAATCATGAAATACATTTATGTACTTGCCTTATTATGCTTTAACCTTAGCCACGCACAGGACACTGCTGTTACAGACTGGGTTAATAAAAATGCCATTGTTATAGAAGATGCCAATCAGGATACGCCACTAACGAATTTTAAAGCGAAAGGATCTGACATTTTTAAAGATGTAAAGCTTTTTGGCTTTGGCGAAGCAACACATTTTACTAAAGAATTTTTTGACCTTAAGGTTAAGTACTTTAAACATTTAGCAGAAAATGAGGGTGTTACTATTTTTATGATAGAAGACGTTCACAGTAACATGTATGAAATAAACAATTTTATTAAAGGTGGAGAAGGAGATGCAGCGCAGTTGGCAGGGAGCATGGGGTTTTTGCTTTGGCGTAACGAGGAGGTGCAGGGGTTACTGAAATGGATGCGCACATTTAATGAGGGCAAACCGGCGGATGGGCAACTTAAATTTTACAGTATAGATTGCCAGTCGGCGGCAAATACAAATGTGAATTTAAAAAGGTTTATAAACAAATACAACATTAAAACCCGGGAGGATATTAGTGCCGTATTAGATTCGTGCAGTAACATGAGTATTTTTACTAAAGGTAAGGATGAGGTTAAATTAAAGGGGTATATAACACAGCTGCAAACATTGCACAATGATATTGAGACTAATTTTAAGCCTGAAAACAAGGATCAGGCAAATGATCTTAATGATGCGCTTTACACGCTTACCATTTTAAACCAGTTTACGAGTTTTTTTTTAAATACTTCACAACAATACAGGGATAAATGCATGGCAGATAATGTACAATGGATATTGCTGCATAACGGCCCTGCAACCAAAGGTTTTATTTGGGCCCATAACAGCCATGTATCTAAAGCAGATACTAATTACAAGCGCTTGGGAATGCACCTTAAAAATACCTTTGGCAACTCTTACTACAGTGTTGGGTTTAGCTATGCACAAGGTAAATTGTGGGGTGTAAAAGTTAATGATAAAAAGGAGGTTGTTGGGGTTATCTACAACGTTAAGAATGCTGAAAAGAAAACGCCCGAGGCCGTTCTAAGCCAGGCTCAGGCACCTGTATTCTTTATAGACTTCAAGCGAGCTGCCCAAAATACTGCCATGAATAGTTTTTTAAACGCTAAACTAAAATGTATGGATACCGGAGGGAACGGTTTTTATCCTAAACAGTCAGGAGTAAAAGCTAAACTTATAGATATGTATGATGGGCTTATCTTTATTAACGAAGTTTCGCTGCCGCATTATATACCTGGCAAGGTTAAAGAAACGATGCAAAACCCTGTCGAAGAAATTACGATAACAAGATAAAAGGACATGAAAAACTTATATTTGTTACTCCTGTTTAGTAATGCTCTTACCTATGCCCAGGATGCTGCCGTGGTAAACTGGATAAATCAACATGCTGTAACCATAGAGGATGCAAGTCCTGATACGCCTCTTACTTATTTAAAGCAAAATGATCAGGATGTTTTTAAAGATGTAAAACTTTTTGGCTTTGGCGAAGCTACCCACTACACTAAAGAATTTTTTAATCTAAAGGCTAAATTCTTTAAATACCTTGTAGAGAATGATGGTGTCACCGTTTTTATAATGGAAGAAAGCTTTGGCTGTGCCGACGATGTTAACGAATATTTAAAGGGAGGCGAAGGCAATGCCGACCAGTTAACGGGCTGGCTTGGTTTTGGCGTATGGCGCAACAGGGAGGTAGAGGGTTTAATAAATTGGATGAGAACGTACAATGAAGGCAAACCGGAAGATAAACGTATTAAGTTTTATGGCATAGACAATCAGTTTGGTTATAAAACAAATGAAGTGGCTAAGAATTTCATATCTAAATACAGTCTAAAAACCCGACCGGATTTTGCGGCATTTTTAGATGACTGTGAAAAAGCAGACCGAAGATTCACCAAAAAAGTTGATTTGAAAGGCTATTTAGAACAACTTGATGTGCTAACGCACGATGTTAAGAATAATTTTATCGCGAAAAATGCAGCGCAAATAAAAGAGCATGATGTGGCACTGCACGCTTTAACCGTTTTAAAACAATATATTCAGAGCAACCTAAAGTCGAGCTCTAAAGACAGGGATAAGGCAATGGCTGATAATGTAAACTGGATCTTAAACCATGAAGGCGAGGGAGCTAAAGGTTTTATATGGGCTCATAACGGCCATATTGCCAAAGAAGGCATGCTGTTGCGGCCTTCTATGGGGTCTTACTTAAAAACTAAATTTGGCGCTGCCTATTATAGCATGGGGTTTACCTTTGCAACCGGAAAACTATACGGCAAAGTAAAAGAAGGCAATGGCTATAAGGGTGTGTTGCACAGTATTAACAAGCCTTTTAAAGATAGTTTTGGTGCTGTTTTTAGTCTCGCTAACGCTCCAATATTTTTTATAGATGTAAAGCAGTCGCAACAGGATGCTCTTATGAAAGTTTTTTTAAACAGCGGCCTTACAGCTATAGATACCGGTGGCTCTGGCTACAACCCATTGTACAAAGGCAGTAAAGAAGACATTACTGAGTTATATGACGGGCTTATATTTGTTCGAGAAATTTCGCATGCTACTTATATGGAAGAGCGACTGCCCAAAGATATGCGAGTGCTGCAATAAGTAATGTAATTGCTGATAAGCCTTAAAATAAGTTTATATTTATCGAACTAATTCTTTACTACCTTACAGACATACTATTACTATGAGCGATAAATACGTTCCTTTCAAAAAATATCCAGATGCTTTACAGGCTCAGGATTTGCAGCAGTTCCTACTTCAAAATAATATTGAGTGCCTTTTTGTGGACGCTTCTCCCAGCCTGGGCAGTAGTTTTTCCGGAGGCGACTTGCTAAAAGAATATGAAGTTCAGTTAAAGGCAGAGGATTTTGAAAAAGCGGAGCAGCTCATGGAAACACGGGTAGAAAGCCTTATGGCCGATGTGCCTCAGGATTATTACCTGCTTACTTTTACTAATGAAGAACTTCATGAAGTTATAGTTAAAAGGACATGAAAAGACTGTGTTTAATATTTCTGCTTCATTGTGCTTTTACATTTGCCCAGAATACCGCCGCAGTAAACTGGATAAATCAACATGCTGTAAGCATAGAAGATGCCAGTCCTGATACGCCTCTTATTGCATTTGCCCAAAGTGTACCTGATAAATTTAGGGATGCCCGCATATTTGGTTTTGGCGAAGCATCGCATCACGGAAGGGAATTTTTCAATCTGAAAGCTAAATTCTTTAAATATTTGGTAGAGCAGCAGGGAGTCAGGGTATTTATTATGGAAGAAAGCTATCAGGCAGAACATGGAATTAACGAATGGATAAGCGGCGGCAAAGGAGACAGTACCACCGTGCTTAATAATTTTGGACACTATTTATGGCGTACCCGGGAAGTTTTAGAACTCCTGCAATGGATACGCAGTTATAATCATGGAAAGCCTCGCGGTGCACAAATACGCTTTTATGGTGTTGATAACCAAATGGGTTATGATATTAATAAAATATTGCGGGACTATGTGCAAATGCACGATGTAAAAATTGAAGAGAGCCTGCTGGCAGCGGCAGACAGCTGTGCAACAGCGAGGTTTGGAGAAGTAGCATCGGGTAAATGGGACAAAAAAATGATACCAAAATTACAGGCAATAAAACAGTTGCTGCAACAAAATAATGAGGAAAATAATACATATTCGCATGAGTATAATGACATGATACGCGCGCTGGAGCGGCTTGAGCAGTACACAGCATACATATCATGGCCCGCCAATGGTGTGAGGGATAACGCAATGTGTGAAAATGTATTGAAAATACTCGAATTAGAAGGAAATAACAGTAAAGCATTTTTATGGGCGCACAACGAGCACATTAATAAAAAAGATTTTGGCGCAACCGTTCCCAGTATGGGCAGCAGGTTAAAAGAATATTTTAAGCACCATTATTATGCTGTTGGCTTTGATTTTGGCAATGGCGTACTTAAGGGATATAAAGTTAAAAATAAGCAGGTTGCAGGGTCTGAATACTACACTCTTAACAAGCCCTATAAAAAAACATTTGCCGAAACACTTTTTCAGGCGCAGCCAGACATTTATTTTATAGACATGGATATGGCGGGGAAAGATTCTGTAGCATCAAAATTTTTTGGTGCAGAAATGAAACAACTTTTTTTAGGAGGACCGGGATTTGACCCTAAAAGGCAAACCTTTTCTTCAAGGAAATATACAGAAGCTTATGATGGACTAATATTTATTAAAACAATATCTCCCGTAACCTATTAATTTATTTGCTGGTAATAAATGTCCGTTGCTATTAAATACGGGTCACACTTTTAATTTTTACATTTGGCTAAAATTTCTTCTTTATGGCTCAAAACTACAGCACATTCAAAAAATATCCAGATGCTTTACAGGCTCAGGATTTGCAGCAATTCTTACTTCAAAATAATATTGAGTGCCTTTTTGTGGACGCTTCTCCCAGCCGGGCAGTAGTTTTTCCGGAGGCGACTTGCTAAAAGAATATGAAGTACAGCTCAAAGCAGAAGATTTTGAAAGGGCAGAGCAGCTCATGGAAACACGGGTAGAAAGCTTGATGGCAGATGTGCCGGAAGATTATTACCTGCTTACTTTTACTAACGAAGAGCTTCATGAAGTTATAGTTAAAAGGACATGAAAAGACTGTGTTTAATATTTCTGCTTCATTGTGCTTTTACATTTGCCCAGAATACCGCCGCAGTAAACTGGATAAATCAACATGCTGTAACCATAGAAGATGCCAGTCCTGATACGCCTCTTACTTATTAAAGCAAAATAATCAGGAGATTTATAAAGGTGTAAAACTTTTTGGCTTTGGCGAAGCGACACAACCTTACCTATACCGGTTCATCAAATAATATAACATACACACCTTGCAATTAATTATTATGAAAAATATATATTTAATAGTAGCAGCAATACTACTTTTTACCAACTGCAAAGCACAAACACCCGTAAAATCATTATCTACAGATAGCAAGGATATTTGGGGTGCGTATTATAAAGATACATATAACGACCTGGACCGGTACGTAGGCACATGGAAATATACTAATGGCTTAACGTCACTAACAATTACGTTACAAAAAAAAACGATGCAACATTATGAAGACGATTACGATAGTTATTATGAAGATGTTTTGATTGGCGAATATAAATACATAGAAAACGGTGTTGAAAAGGTAAATACACTACCGTTGCTTGTAGGTAATTCGACGAATACCTACAAGCATAATATTTCTGGAAATATTTTAGTAGGTCCTCAATCTCAATACTGCCTTGGATGTGGGGCGATGGATAGAAAGGTAGTTGTAGGATTTATGGATCCTAACCGTGATATCATGGGTTTTGAGCCGGAAATGATCTTTCAGCGGGCAGACGCAGGGAGCGTTCAAAAGCTTAAACTTAACTTCAGGACAACTAGCGGACAAATAACTATAGAGGGTCAAACTCCTGCATTTACGAGCTATACCGTACCGTTTGGCGAATATCTTTTAGTAAAGCAGCATTAATTTTTTAGAGAACATAGCCAAAAATTATACATGCCATACTTTTTGGCCTACCCTTTGCGTTTATTAGTTATACGTGAGCTTTATTTGCGTAACAACTAATTATGAGAAGCATTAAACTCTGCATCCTTGCCGCAGCTTTATGCTGCATGGTGCCTGCTGTGGCACAAAAACAGTTTGGTTCGGCACGGTACACGCACATGTGCAGTTACTATGGCGAAGATATTAAGGGCGACATTACTGCTTTTGAAGCTGGTACATCGGCTGAGGCTGTCGTAAAAAACATCATGTCGGTCATTGGCCTAAAGGCAAACTTTGAGTTGCGTGCTGCAAACGTTCCTAATGCCGCCGCTGTTATGCTTAACAGCAAGCGATACATACTGTATAACCCCGAATATATGAACAATATTAATGAGCGCACCGGGAGTAACTGGGCAGCCATTAGTATTTTTGCTCACGAAATAGGCCACCACCTAAACGGGCACACGCTCGATAACGTGGGCAGCCGCCCGCAAACAGAGCTTGATGCCGACGAATTTAGCGGCTTTGTACTACACAAAATGGGTGCATCGCTGGAGGACGCACAGGCGGATATGTCGCTTATAGCATCATTAAAAGGCTCGCACACCCACCCGCCCAAAAAAGACCGATTGGCGTTTATAGCTACAGGTTGGAACAATGCAGGCCCTGCTTCTGCTACTACAGACGTTGCAGAAAAAACTACCGTTAAACAAGATACTAAATCATATATAGTGCCTGCGCCGGCAGTAAGCAAACAAGTGGTGGAACAACGCGCTAAAGTGGCTCAAAAAACTGGCGTACACCCTAAAAATGTAACCCCAAACACGGTCGCTACTAAAACAGCAGTACGACAAAGGCCTGTGGCAGCAAGGCCATCACCTGTTCGTACTGCTACATCGGCAAACATGCCTGCTTCGCGCACAGCTAACTTAAACCAGAGTATAAATTCGGTCAATGTAGCTTCTGAAGCCCATTTTGACGCCGACCCGTCAGGGAAATATTACCTTACTAAAAAAGGTAACCTTGTACAGGTTGAAAACAATAATGTATACCTGATCGCAAGCCTGTATAAATCAGATAAGCAGGGGTACAGCATCATGTTTTCCGACAGGGATGCAAATAAGGTTTATATAGCAAACGGTGGTGCCTTGGTGGATAACAGCGGTGCTAAAGTAGAGTATGTGAGAAGCAGATAATTTTAGTCACAGTTACAGTTTTCGGTCTGCGATAGCCTTTGCAATAGTTATATTGTAAAGGCTGTCTGATTTATACAGCTTTGTGTCCCTCAAATCGAAGCGCGTACAATCAGCTTCGTGAACGCTGTGTAAAACCTTGCGGCTCTTGTGGTAAAATGTTTTGTAAAAGATTATCATTTAGAAGGGTGCCAAATATCCATACTCAGTGCTAATATTCTTAGGTTTTAGAGGTAATCGGTCGCTTTAAATTCTTCGCCAAAGCTTTCTTAAATCGAATCTTTATGTGAAAGAATTTTCGCTAAATTGCATCGGAAACTCAGCAGGATAAATCACATTTTATATGCCTGCCAGTGGGCTCTGTTTATTAAAATACCTTAACCTATAATGCCACTAATTACCAGTATATAATCATGGATACTAAATTACAAATTGAGGCGCTCGAAGTACGGCTTATCGAGGCTATGAAAACCAGTAACATTGCAGAACTTGATGTTTTGCTGGCAGACAATCTTATTTTTACCAACCAAAACGGACACCTTGTTAGTAAGGAAGACGACCTTAATGCCCACCGGTCTGGCGATATGGAAATCTATACTTTAGAGACGAGTGCCCAAATGATTGAAGTGTTAAACGATGTTACTGCAGTGGTATCTGTAGTTAAAGACATGAGCCTAAACTACGCCGGACACACATCTGTAGGGATATTCAGGTTTACACGTGTGTGGCACAATAACGGTAGAACCTGGCAAATTGTAGCTGCACATTCCAGCCAAGTAATTTAAATTTAAAAGCAAACCTGCACTGTTTTTTATCCTTGCAGGTTTGCGCTAAAAATTGATTTGTCAGCTTTCATTTATATCCTGTTCTGTCTCATTTTTAATTATCCATTTTACTATTGGCTTGCTATTAGTCATGGCTAAATAACTTGCCACTGCACGTATAAAATGATATATAATCCAAGGTGTATCTAAATAATTAAATATACGCTCTCCTTGTTTAGAAAATTGAAATAATTCCTGAACCAACACCGGTAAGCTTTGCAGAAAGGTAATCGCCGATATTATAATTACAACAATTGATAATGTAGTAGATTTAGAAATTGCTATATCAATTTTATGTTGATTAAAGCTTTTTTCGAGTTCCAGCAAATTTATCAGCCAGTCGGTTTTAAAAAGAAAAACCCGGATAATAAGCAGGAGTAAAATCATAACTATCAAATTTGCGATAATTACTATTACTAATCCTTTAGTATTGGCTACACCGTTTGTAAAAGAAAACGAACTAACAAATTGGGGGATAGTGTAAATACAATTTACAAGAAGCCATAGGCCAATTGATTTTAATATTATTTTCCAAAAAGTATTGATTTCCATAATTGTAAATTTAAGATAATTAATTGTCGTTTGTACATTATAGATTGTTTTGTATTAACATTATTTTAGTTACAATTTATCGACTAAAAACAAATATCTTAGTAGTCCTTAAAATTTTGAAATGAATATTAAAGTCATAGCCTTTGATGCAGATGATACGCTGTTTATAAACGAGCCTTACTTTGAAGAAACGCAGGAGGCATTTTGTGTGCTTATGGAAGATTACCTTAGTCACCGTGGGCTGGAACAGGAGCTTTTTACAAACCAGATTGCAAACTTGCCGCTATATGGTTATGGTATTAAAGCCTATATTCTTAGTATGATAGAAACGTCTGTTAAAGTATCTAAAGGTACGGTAAGCATTAAGCACATCGAAAAGATTCTTGACTTGGGCAAAGAGCTTTTACAAAAACCTATAGAGCTAATTGAGGGAGTAGAGGATACACTTGCCGCCCTGCACGGCAGATATAAACTTGTGGTAGCCACTAAAGGCGACCTTAAAGACCAGCAACGCAAGCTGCACGACAGTGGGTTGGGGCATTACTTTCATCACATAGAGGTAATGGCCGATAAGGAAGCGGTTAACTATACCAAGTTATTGCAGCGCCTTGATATACAGCCTCACGAATTGATGATGATAGGTAATTCGTTAAAGAGTGATGTACTTCCTGTTCTTGAAGTAGGCGGATACGCCTGCCATGTGCCTTTTCATACAACATGGGCTCACGAACGGATAGACCATGAAGTAAGCCACCCAAATTTTAAAGCATTAACAGATATAAGGCAGGTTCTTGATTTATTTTAAAGCTCCTTGGTCATCCGTTTTATTCGTTCCATTTTAATTGTTTATGAAACCAACTTTCTTTCCAACAGATAGCGATTTTAGAGCGTGGCTCGATAAAAACCATGCATCCGAGACGGAGCTTCTTGTGGGTTTTTATAAAACCGGCAGCGGGAAGGAAAGCATTACATGGCCACAATCTGTTAATCATGCATTGTGTTATGGCTGGATAGACGGCGTAAGAAAATCGGTAGACCAAGAAAGTTATACCATACGCTTTACGCCAAGAAGGGCTACGAGTATATGGAGTGCGGTAAATATAAAAAAGATGGAAGAACTGCAGCAGCAGGGTTTAATGAAGCCCGAGGGTTTGGCTGCTTTTGATAAGCGTACAGAGTCGAAATCTAAGATTTATTCGCATGAGCAGTCACAAAAGGCAGCACTATCTGCACCGCTTGAGGCGGAGTTCAGGGCAAATGCAAGTGCATGGCAATTCTTTACAAAGCAGGCACCGTCTTACAGGCAGGCAGTAATACATATAATAATGACTGCCAAACAGGAAAAAACAATACGCTCACGATTTGATAAGCTGGTTGCTGCCAGCGCAGTGGGTAAACGCCTATAACTAAAATTTATCTTTATGAAAAATCAAAACTACAAAAACCACATACGCTGGTACCCGCCTCAGCATTTTATCTTTTATCCGGTTATGCTTGTGCTCATGGGGTTGTGCAGCATGCACGCCTGGTATGCACAGGGCTCACAAAGATTTTTATGGATAGCTGTAGGCATTGGTTTTGGCTGTATTACCTGGGTGGCATTTATGCTGCGCCAACACTATGCACTCACCGTACAAAACCGCATTATCCTGCAGGAACTGCGTTACAGGTATTATGTAACTACGGGTAAGCGTTTTGAACCTTTAGAAGAGCAACTTATCGAAGGGCAACTATTTGCGCTGCGTTTTGCTCCTGATGAAGAGCTGCCGGCACTTGCAGATCGCGCTTTACAGGAAAAATTATCGGCAGATGCCATTAAAAGGGCGATTGTAAACTGGAAAGCTGATTACAGAAGGGTATAGGATGCTGATTTTTACGGTTTTAAATCATCGTTTACAATTACACCGGTATATAGTGCTTTATAAGCATGCTCACAAATTATGGCAGAAAATATAAAATAAAAGTGGGACAACAAAAATTGCTGTCCCACTCATTGTGAATTAGGTTCGGAATCAAGATTCTTACGTCTAACTCTGTTCATCTTCCGGTTCGCTCCACCTAAAACGGTCGTTGTTCCAGTTATAGGTTTCGCGGTCGCTGTCTATGTAGTCTCCGGCAGATGCCTCCCGGGTTTCATCATCAATAAAATTATAGCTCGGGCTTCGCACCGCTTCTTCATTGGTATTCAAGTTGTCATCCTGACTACCAGCGTTAGATGCTTTTGCACCCTCGCCATTTTCTTCTTTCCAGGAATTTTCATTCTGGTTGTATGTTTTAGAATCAGCGTCCCAACTATTGTCTATAGTATCATTGTCATGAACGTCGTTAACCTTTTCTTCATGGTTAACGTCTTCCTTGTTTCCATCTTTTTTATCCCAGCTATCTTTTTTTTCGTGGCTCGTAGGTTGCTGTGATTCGTTGCGTTGACTATCTCTGCTTTCCTCGCCGAAATTGTCGTTATTTATACCTGGTTGCATGTGATTGTATTTTAGAAAGTTGTATTAATGATCGCTTTTCTTTTCGGAGGTGTCCCCGTCCTGAATTTTCTGTGGAGTTTTTGTAGCAGTTACCTTCGCATCGGTACCTTTCTCTGCATTCTCAATATTTTTATCAAGTTCAGGAGTGTCCTGCTTGTGTAGCGGTTTAGCACTATCCGTCTTAGGTGCAGGTGTTTGTTTTTCTGATGCCATGGTAAATTGTTTTATTTGGTATATTACAAAGTTCGGCAGTAGTTGCTGCGTGATGTTAGCTAATTAACAAACCTTTTTATCCAAAAAGTTAAAGAGAGTTGTAATTATCTCAGTTTTTGCTGGTTTTGTTGGGCTATCAGCTATAACATATTTATAGCAACATTTAATTTTAACAAACAATTCACGAGGATAGAAATAGTTTAAAGGTAGTTAGTGCTTAATTTAGTACAGGCTTAATAAGTGTTTCCTTATAAAAAAAGATTAGAAACGCGTATTGAGTGCCTTACACACATTTTACAAAACACAAAATATATGGCAACACGTAATTGGTCTCTCGATCCTGCACATTCAGATCTTAGTTTTACAATTAAACACCTTGTAATTGCTACGGTGCGGGGTTCTTTCAATGTATTTTCCGGCAAGGTCATAACTCCGCAGCATGACAGCTTTAGTAATGCAATATTTTCCCTGCTAATAGATGTGTATAGTATAGATACTAATAATCGCGACAGAGATGAACATTTAAAGTCTCCGGATTTTTTTAATGCAGATGCCTTTCCGCAAATACTGTTTACATCATCTCAATTTAATCATTTAGGGGGCGACAACTACAAGCTTACAGGGCAGCTAACGGTAAAAGGAATTAGTAAAGAAGTAACATTTGATGTACTGTTTGGAGGGGAAGCTAAGGATGGCTTTGGCGTTATGAGGGCAGGATTTGAAATTAGCGGTGCAATAAACCGAAATGATTTTGATATTCATGCCAACGACGTTACAGATGCAGGAGGGTTGGTTCTTGGTGAAAACATAAACCTGCATGCTAACATACAATTTACAAATGATACTGAATAAGATGATGAGAAAAACGAGCGTGTTAGACATCGGGCTCCAATAATAATCTCAACGGTATCGGGAAAAAACAAAAGAGGCTGCCTAATATTAATTAGACAGCCTCTTTAATCATTGAATGTATCTTAATTAGACAAGCCATAAAAACCTATACATACAAGAAGTACTATAAGCGATGCAACGCCTATTTGTATGTAAGTCATTATGGTGTCTTTTCTATTAAAAGACTGGTAATGCATTTCTTTACCTTCTACATTACCAAAACTGCTGATTGTTGGTGATTTCTTCATAGCGCATTAAATTTTATATTGTAAAGTTACACAGTGTCTTTCGTGATGCAGCAAGGTTTAACAAATGATTAAGTAAATATAGGGGAATTATACGTATAGTTTTTTAATTTTACTAAAATATAACAATTACTATAGCTTTTTAACTAATGTGTGATTTTTTTAGTTGTGCGCATCTTATTGTTGTAAGTAAACGGATATTAAAGATCTGATTCAACAGGTATAATAAATTGCAGTATACCGTGCGGGAGTCTTTACTCAAAAGTGTTGAGGTGTTTTTATTATCGGTAATGTTTATTAAATTTGCGGCTTATACAAAAGCTGTGGGCAAGGAAATTGTTGTACTTATAGGCGGACCCGGATCGGGCAAGACCACGTTAATTGATGCACTAACACACAATGGGCAGGTTTGCTATCCTGAAATTTCGCGCGAGGTAATACACCAGGCGCGCGAACAGGGTATAGAGCAGCTTTTTTTAGAAAAACCATTGTTGTTTAGTGAGCTGCTTTTAGAAGGCCGTAAAAAACAATACCATACCGCCGTAAATGATGCTGCACCTACCGTATTTATAGATCGCGGCATTCCGGATGTTTTAGCTTATATGCACTACATAGGAGACAGTTACCCTGCGTTTTTTGATCAGGCATGCCGTGACCACGTTTATACTAAAATATTTTTTCTGCCACCCTGGGAAGAAATCTATACGGCCGATGACGCTCGCTATGAAAACTACGAGCAGGCTAAGCTAATAGCAGCACATTTGCAGGAAACGTATGAAAATTATGGCTACAATTTGATAGAAGTGCCAAAAGACACGCCCGATAACAGAATTCTTTTTATCTTGGGGCATCTTTACTGAAAACTATGCAGCAACAGGCGCTCGATATCCTGAAGAAATACTGGCAGCACGACACTTTTCGCGATCCGCAGGATAAAATTATCCAGTCGGTGCTGGATGGCTATGACACTTTTGCACTAATGCCTACGGGCGGAGGCAAATCAGTCTGCTTTCAAATTCCTGCCATGATAAAAGAGGGTTTGTGCCTTGTAATTTCACCACTGATAGCCCTAATGCGCGACCAGGTTCAAAATCTTGATAAGCGCGGTATAAAGGCGATTGCACTTACGGGTAGCCTCTCGGTAAACGAAATAAGCGACCTGTTAGACAATTGCCGCTTTGGTAATTACAAGTTTTTATACCTCTCGCCGGAACGCCTTCAGGCCGACTGGATCATAGAGCGTATTAAAGAACTGCCCATAAATCTTGTAGCTGTAGATGAAGCGCATTGTGTATCGCAGTGGGGCCATGATTTCAGGCCTGCCTACCTTAAAATATCTGCTCTTAAAAAACATCTGCCGCACGTGCCTTTTCTGGCGTTAACGGCATCTGCAACTAAGAGGGTGCAGCAGGACATTGTTACGCAGCTCGATCTTAACAAGCCGGTACTTTTTAAAAAATCTTTTTTTAGGCAAAATATTGCCTACATGGTTTTTGATACCGAAGATAAGTTGCACAGGCTTCAGCAAATCCTGACAAAGAATGCGGGCCCATCTATAATATATGTGCGCAACCGCAAATCATGCCACGACGTATCGCAGCAATTAAGTTCGCTTGGTTTCAGGGCTACATTTTATCACGGCGGACTAAAGGAAAAAGACAAGAATGCTAACATGCAGGCGTGGCTAAACGAGAAAGCGCAGGTTATTGTAGCAACCAATGCCTTTGGTATGGGAATAGATAAACCAAACGTAAAGACGGTTATCCATATTCAGCTGCCCGAAAATTTAGAAAACTATTATCAGGAGGCAGGCAGGGGAGGCCGGGACGGAAACAAAGCGTTTTCGGTGCTGCTTGTAAACGCATCTGATGTTATGGCAACCCAAAACCAGTTTATAGATGTTTTGCCTGATAAGACGTTTTTAAAAGAGGTTTACCTTAAACTAAATGCCTATTTAAGGATAGCATATGGCGAGGGCATAGGTGAAACGTATCCTTTTAACTACAACGACTTTTGCCATAAATATAAATTTCATCCCGTTAAGGCTTATAATGCTTTGCAATTTTTAGACAGGCAGGGTATACTAACGCTCTCTAAAGAATTTACCGAGAAAGTTAACCTGCAATTTATTATACCAAGCAAAGAAGTAATACGCTATATTAGCCTGAACCCTGCCGAAGAGGAGCCTATACTTACCATACTGCGTAATTATACCGGTATCTTCGAGATGGAAACAGCACTTAATACGTCGCTTATTACTAAGAAAGCTAACATTACCGAAGCCGAATTAATTTTTCTATTGCAAAAGCTGGAGCAGCAGGGCATAGTGGTGTTAAGGACATCTGGCAACGACAGTAGTATAACATTTAACGAAGTGCGGGAAGATGAGCATACTATAAATCGTGTTTCTAAATTTTTAGTTCAGCAAAATGATATAAAAGTTAAGCAGTTTGAGAGCGTAGTGCACTACATTAATAACCAAAGCCGCTGTAAAAGCCGCCTTATACTGGATTATTTTGACGAAGAAAACACAGCAGACTGCGGCATATGCTCTTACTGTGTTGCAAAGAACAGAAAACCTAAGAGCCCGCTCGAAACTGCAACTGCGATAGTGGGGCTGCTTAAAGAAAACGATCTCTACTCGCGCGAAATAGAAAGTGCGCTTGGGCTTACGCCTGCTGAAACAGTATTTGCAGTACAACTGCTGCTGGAGCATAATAAGATAACGATAAATACAAACAACAAATATACGCTTAAGTAACATGGAACAGCTGCGAATTGTTTTTATGGGTACGCCCGAATTTGCCGTAGGCATACTCGATGCCATGTATCAGCAAAACTACACGATAGTGGGGGTTATAACTGCTGCTGATAAGCCCGCCGGGCGTGGGCAGAAGGTAAAATACTCTGCAGTTAAAGAGTATGCGCTCGAAAAGAATTTAAAATTAATGCAGCCCATTAATCTTAAGGACGAAGGCTTTTTGGCCGAATTGCGAAGCCTGGAGGCTAATCTTCAGGTTGTGGTTGCATTCAGGATGTTGCCGGAGGTTGTTTGGCGCATGCCAAAGCTCGGCACCTTTAATCTGCATGCTTCGCTGCTGCCTCAGTATCGTGGTGCCGCTCCCATAAACTGGGCTGTTATTAATGGAGAAGCGACTACGGGGGTTACTACGTTTTTTATAGACGATAAGATAGATACCGGAGCGATGATTTTAAGAGCCGAAACAGAGATAGGCGTTACCGAAAGTGCAGGCGAACTCCATGACCGATTAATGGATTTAGGTAAGGAAACGGTTATAAAAACTTTAGCTCTTATACAAAGCGGAAACGTGCATACAACAGTTCAGGATGTTGACGATGATATAAAGACTGCCTACAAATTGAACAAAGAAAATTGTAAAATAGACTGGTCTAAGCCGGGGCAGGAAATTTTTAACCTCGTGCGTGGGCTTAGCCCGTATCCTGCCGCATGGACACTAATACGGAATAACGATGAAGAATGGAGTGTTAAAATATACGAAACTGCCTTTATTGCTGAAACTCACAACCTGCAGGCAGGTACTGTAATTGCTGATAAAAAGGAAATTAAAGTGGCTGTAAATGATGGTTTTTTAACGGTTTTGAGTTTACAGATGCCCGGGAGGCGCAAAATGAGTGCTAACGAATTGTTAAATGGCATGGCCTTTAGTGAGAATGCTATAGCTTTGTAATGCGAAAACTTCATTTTATTATAATATTATTATAAAATAGTTATGATTATTAACATAATAAAAAAAGTTATCAACAATTAAAATGAAAAATGCAGAAAAAACTTGCATGGGTTGTAATTCCTATTAAATTTGTATAACAGGAATAGAAAAAACAATAATTTTTAACCAAACAATTAATTACTAAGTATTATGAACAAATCAGAATTAATCGACGCAATAGCTGCAGATGCAGGAATATCTAAGGGAGCTGCTAAAAAAGCACTTGAATCTTTTGTAGACCATGTAAGCGGAGCACTTAATAAAGGTGGAAGAGTTTCTTTGGTAGGATTCGGATCTTTTTCTGTATCTAACAGAGCTGCGAGAGAAGGAAGAAATCCTCAAACCGGTGATTCTATAAGCATTGCTGCAAAAAATGTAGTTAAGTTTAAACCGGGAGCAGAACTGGATGCGCACGTTAACGCAAAATAATATAAATATTGCCTCATAAGTTAAAGCTTCTCAATTTAGAGAGGCTTTTTTTTTAAATCTTTGTGAATATTTTTGGTAGCGAAGATTTTTTAGTTAAATTTATTTCAAATTGTAAGAAGATGATTTCAATCAAACCCAAAAAAGGCCATTTGCTCGTAGCAGAGCCTTCTACTATCGGAGATCAGTCTTTCAACAGGTCGGTCGTTCTACTTGCCGATCATAATGACGAGGGATCTGTAGGCTTCATCCTCAATAAGCCATTGGGCTATTTTATAAGTGACCTTATCCCTGAGATAACGGCCACTTTTAAGATATATAACGGTGGGCCTGTAGAGCAGGACAATTTGTATTTTATTCATAACATTCCGGATCTTATTCCGGGCAGTGTAGAGATATCTAACGGTATTTACTGGGGCGGTGATTTCGACTCGACTAAAGACCTTATAAATAACGGTTTGATAAAAAAGAATAACATACGCTTCTTTTTAGGTTATAGCGGTTGGAACGCACATCAGCTTGAAGACGAACTTGAAGAAAATTCATGGATAATATCAGAGAATAGCTATAATAACAAGATTATAGGAAAATCCAGCACGTCGTTCTGGAAAGAGAAAATTATGGAACTTGGCGGTGAATACCTCATATGGAGCAACGCCCCTGAAAATCCTGCGCTAAATTAACTGAACCTTATTTTAGCATTTAGCCTTTTTAGTAATTCGGCAGCGGTAGCATTGCCAAATTCTTTTTTGCGGTACTTCGTTACAGGTTGTATGCCTGTAATTACATTAGTAATAAATAGCTCATCAGCTTTTTGTAAATCAAAAGGCGATATAGATGCCTCGCTTACCTCAAGGCCTTCCACTTTAGCGGCTAACGCTAAAACCTGCTTGCGCATTATTCCGTTAAGGCATCCGTCAGAAAGGGGCGGTGTTATCAACTTATAGCCTGTTACCATAAACAGGTTGCCCTGCAGAGCTTCAACCACATTTTTATCGTCGTTAATTACCAGGCAATTGTTGTAACCGTTTTCGTGTGCAAAAATGCTTCCGGTAATCTGCACCATTTTATTAGTACTTTTAAGCGTAGATAAAAGCTGCTTGCTCACATAGTAGTCTTTAAACAATTCTACCTCATACGGGGCACCATTAAGGCTGTAAAGGCTGGTTTCAGCAGCTTCCGCCGTAATAATAAATTCTGTATCGTTAGTGAGGGGCAGGTATCGGCCACCATCTTTTCTAAAGAATGTAATACGGGCGCGAAATGATGCGGCAGCAGGCAGCGCTGTTAATAAACTTAAGACCTGTTCCTCCATGTATTCCATGGTAAAGTTCATGGGTATTTCCATGCGTACAATTCGCAGCGAAGCCATGAGGCGAAAATAATGATCTTCGAGAAAAAGAACCTTGTTGTCTAAAATCTTAAGCGTTTCAAAAATAGCATCTCCGTAAAGAAATGCCCTGTTTTGGTGTATCGAGATATGAGTTTCGGCAACGATAGTTCCGTTATAATTGATCATAAAAAAAGCCCTGAAAAATTCAGGGCAAATATACTGTATTTAAATGAAAAGTTTTAGACAGAACCTAAAACATGCTTTAAATCTGATACCTGATTTTCCCACAGTTGTTTAGACTCTCTCATGTCGTCTTCCACAGCAAAGTCTACCACCATTAACGATACGTCTTTTGTAATTTCGTCTACAAGTATGCGCAACTCAAAATAATAATCACCATCATTGTTTTCATCATCTATCCAACGGAACTTAACTTTCTCCCCGCTCTTTTTAGAAGACAGCCTTGCTTTCTCCTCGGTATCATCCCAAATAAAAGTGAAGAACTCTCCACGGGAGTTAACATTATCTGCAAACCATTCGGATAACCCAGAAGGCGTTGATATATATTGATATAAAAGCTGAGGCGATGAAGTTATCGGGAATTCAAGTTCGTACTTAATTTTTTCGTCCATTACTGTAAAAATTTTCGGAAATATATAATAATTAACATTGTAAAAAAAGCATTTGATAAAATAATTTTTTTTGCACAATTTTGTTTGCACCTTTTAAATAAAGTTTTATATTTGCACCCGCATTGAGACGCAAGTTAACTCAATGAATTTGGCGAGGTAGCTCAGTCGGTTAGAGCGCAGGATTCATAACCCTGAGGTCACGGGTTCAACTCCCGTCTTCGCTACTACAGCAAACCCCTGCTCCCACAGGGGTTTTGCTTTTTTTAGACCACTTTTGAGATGTGTAGTTTTTTGATAACGTCATGGTAACCGTCATGGTAAATCTGTAGCAAAAAACTCACTATTTATGACTGAAACTTATTTTGGATGCTCCTTTACGGAAGTGTGGGCATCCCCAAAAAACTGGAAAGAAACGACGTCCAAAGCTACGCTTAAGAAGTATTGGTATGTAGAATGTACTTTCTTTGATCCCCAATATGCCGATCAATACCCTAATGGCTTCTCGTATCGCCGTAAGCTTAACAAAGGCAATGAAACGTTATTAAAGCGCAAAGCGGCAGTAACATTTATGCTGGAGGAAATGCCGGCAATGCTAAAAGAGGGGTACAATCCAATCACTAAAACTTTTATGACACCGCCGCCTAAGCCTGATGATAATGGTCCACAGGTTTATAACCGCACCACACCGTTATTTCAAGCATTAGACTTGGCGCTATCTACCATAGGTTATGAGGGCGATCATTTAAAAACGGTAAAATCTGTACTTTCCAAATTTAAGACTGCAGCTGAACAGCTGCATTACGACGGCCTGCCTATAGGCGACTTTATAGGAATCCACTTAAAGCAAATTTTTGACCACCGCCAAAAGACGGATGAAACCTTTACTGACAAGGCCTACAATAAACATGCTATATACCTTTCTCCGCTGTTTACGCTCTTAAAGTCTAATGGCATGCTTACAGCAAACCCGTTCGACGGTTTTAAAAAGAAAAAAACACTGCAGGAAAAACGTATAATTATGACCCTTGAAGAGCGCCGGAAAGTTGACCGGTATCTAAAAACAAATTTTGTTAGCTTTTGGGTTTTTACAAACCTGTTCCACCATAGTGGTGCCAGGGTTATAGAGCTGCTTAAATGTAAATATGAAGATGTAGATCTGTTTTCTCTAACCTTAACCGTAGTAGTTAAAAAAGGTGGTGTTATGAAGAGGGTAGAACTACCCATTAAGCAGATAGCTGTACGATTTTGGGAGAAAGCACTTATTGGAGCAAAAAAAGGTGACTATCTTTTTAGCGAAGGGCTTGTTCCGGGCGACAGGGTTATACGCCGCGACCAAATAACCAGGCGCTGGCAGATGCACGTTAAGGATAAGTTTGGGGTAGAAGCCGATTTTTACAGCATAAAGCACGGTAACCTTACGGAGATTGTTGCACGCACCGACAGTAAGAGTGCCGCTAAGGCCGCTGGCCACACTACTGACGCTATGGTGAAGAAGCACTATGATATTGACCATACGCAACGCGAAATGAATAATGTGCGTAGCATGACCAACGAATTTGCTCCAAGTGTTAAGGCCAACCAATATAAGACCATAGGCGTGCAAATTCCGGCAGAAAAAGAGGCAGAATTTGCAGCGGCCCTCGCTAAGCTTATGGAAAGCTACTCTAAAAAGTAATTGTCTGCAGCTCGAGGGTAACGTAATAGTTACCCTGGGGGGTGGGCTTAAATTCTGCGCTCAGGATAACGAACGCCTGGTCATCTATTGCAATTTTTTGAAGTTTAGACATGCGCTGCAGCTGGTGCTCTGTAAAAGGGCCCTCAATTTGGAGTTTGGAGCCATATAGGCGAAACTGCAGCAATGTTTTAAACGAGTTTGTATAAATGCCACCCGGACCGTCAAAACTTAGTGTGCGCCCGTCGTAGTCATCATCTACATGCGGCGTAGAACCTTGCGCCCCGGGATTGATGATCATAAGCCCAACACCGTCTTTGTCGCCGGCTGTAGCAATGTTTGCGGTGCCGCTTTTTTGGCTAACTAATTTAAATTTGGTTCGTATAATTTCTATATTTTCGTTATCTTCATACCCTCCATAATAGATGCTTGTACCGGTACGGGATATGTATAACATACGATCCTGATCGTTGTCGTATCTAAGTATAAAACCGGTATATTGCGGCGGGTTATACTCGGTTATTGCCAATGACTTGCCGGCATCCATAACCTGGCCATTTAATAACAGATCCTGAGCGTAATTAAAATTGACCACTTTAGTGTTATCATTGAAAGTGATATCCAGGTTAAACAATTTCTTAGCCTCATTTATAGTATCACTTACGCTCCACTCCGGTGCATACCTGCCCAGGTTAATAGTAGGGTGCATCATTTGAAACGTTTTAGCATCGCGTTTTTTTACAAGGACAAAATCTAACGGTATTTGTCGCTCTACATTCCATTTATGGGAGTAGGCCACAAAGAAAACTGTGTTAACCTGGTCGTCATTTACAGTAATGGTAAATGATCCCTGAAAATTTAAATTGTCCGGATCATTGTAGTTTCTGTACACCCTTGTAAAGTCATTGACCGGCATATCTCCCTGTCCGTATAAAATAGATGTTACATAAGAACTCCTGATGCCTCCGGAGCGTAAAGGCTCCTGAACCCTGTAATCAAAAATATAATCGCCGGGCGCTGCAGGTGTAAAATTATATATGTAAAAATCGTCTATGTATGAAATATGATTTGTTTCCTGGTACCGCAGGTTAGAAAAAGCCATAGTCTCTGTATTAGGCGATACAGGTACCGCGCACAGGTTGTCTTTTAAAGAAAGCAACAACAGCCGGCATGCAAAATCGCTTGCTACAAATGTACCGGCAATGGTGTAGCCTATTGATGCAAATGCTAAGCGCAGCGCTCCTAATAAAAAAAGCTGTGGCGCTGCAACATTGCTATTGTAAACATTTATAACATCAGCCCCGGTACCGTAGGTATTACCAATAAAAGAGGAATACAAACCGCCGTAATTGTTTACATACTTGCCGTAACTATACCATTCGTCACCGTCCTGTAAGCCCTCGCCATATTTGTTCTCCCACAACATTTTAGGGAAAGCAAAATCTACATCAGGAAATATTTTGCCTTTAAAGGTAGAGACATAAGCCGGCCAGCGCTCATAGCCCGGTATTGTATGGCTAAACTCTTCGTCATAAGGAAATGGCTCTATCTCGCCCGGTATTATAGAAATTACAGGCAATGTCTCACTTAACTTTTTATCCAGGATACTTAAAACATCGCTGCCATATTTTAGATCGCATTTGCGGTGGCCACTTACATAAGCCAATATTGTGAGCTCGCCAACATAGCGCTCTCCCATATCTAAAACCACTACCGGCACCACCTTTATTTTAACAACTGAGGTAATGTCCCGCGTGCCCAGGGCCTGCTTAGTATTTGCATTTTCTATTATAAGGAATGGAAATGATGAGTGAGTAACTTTAAAGTCCGGGATAAACGCGTTGTTCTCTTTTTTTAAAGTTAACGTCTCATTTACATAATCGAGCTCCAAACCATTTGCATAAATTTTTAGTGCTTCCATTAGGTTAAAAATACGTTTATCTGGTTAGAAACATTACTGTCATTGTTGCGCTCCCTTAATCGCATTACATGGCTGCCACGCTGATTTGTACGGAAATTTATAGGCACGCCCGGTGTAGCGTTGTCAACCTCTGCAACATACCATGTAGTTGCTGATGTTGCTTTAAATTGTATTTGTACGGTTCCTGCAGGCGGGTTAAAGCCATTGTTGTAAATAAAATCTATGCGCACGCTGTGGCCATCTACCGTGTAATTTGTAATTTGGATATCAGGAAGGCCCTCTGCATAAATAAGCCCGCTATTAGCAACACCGGTGCCCTTCCTGAGTGTAAATACCATACTCTCATCATACTGGTTTTGGCGGCTCTTAAACTCTAACTGCTTTTTAATGGCCGTAACCATGGAAAGCCACTTATTGCCATTGCGCAGGCGTACATCATGGCTGTTAGCTATCATGTTTATGATGCCTTTTTCGTTGTGGCGCAATGAGCCGCTATTAATTGTGTAGTTAGCCTCTTCAGGTATTTCATAAACGCGCTCATTACCATCTGCCGTTTCATAAGTGGCCGGAGCAAAATTATTTTGCACCTGCATTTCGCCTGCAGGATATGCATAAATGTAAAACCCAAAATTGTTTTGAAAAGCGATCTCATTGCAAGAGTAGGCCGGCAAATGGTTAATGCGATAGGTCATTGTAATGGGAGCATATTGGGCAAGCTGTACTGTAGCCGTAAGGTAAAGAAGGTTATAACTAACTCCTGCAGATGCAAGATCGAACTGGTACAGATATACCCTTTTTCCTTTAACCAGTACTTCCTGCTCATTTATTATTGCGCCGGTGTTTGTAGCCAGTGTTACTTTGCAATAGTCATTATCAGCCCATGCATAGAACGGAAAGGCAATTTTGCCGGTGGGTGGTATAACCATTACAGGCGCGCGCATGTCCAGGAACTGAACGCCCATATATTCGTTAAATTCTACCGGTTTAATATTATGCATAACCCTGAAGGTGGGCAGGGCTAATGTACTTATTAAAGCGCCGCTGCTTATCCTGTATTCATCTATTACAATAAATACCTCGCGCAGTAGATGCGTTTGTTCCTGCAGCATATTTTCAAATACAGGATTGAACACCGGCGCAAAATATGCTTTGTAAATATCTTTAATATCTTTGCGGGCCATATCTGCGGTCGTGCGGCTCCAGCCTTGTTCATCAAATAGCAAACCACCAATGTATATGCGGGCCCTGTAATAAAATCCTATGCCGTTAGTGCTTTGTACTGCAATAACAGTATTGTTTGCATCGAGCATTATGGCACCGCTGCCGGGTGTAGAAATTGCTTGTATCATGCTTTATTTATTGTACCGTTCGCTCCGGACGCGGTAATTTCTTCGTTCATTTTATTAATTTTCCTAATAGCTTCATACCCTACATGGGTAGTGGCTTGTATACCGCCCTGTAGTGTTGCATTAAGCTGCGACACGACATCTATAAGTTGAGCAGTTGCATCTATTGCCAACGATCCGGCATTGCCCCCCGCGGCGGAACCACGGCCAGTACCGGGCAACTCCCCGCCGGAGCCGGCTTGTTTCCTTTCAGCCTCAAGCCATCCGGCCACGTTTGCATATACCGGCTTTTTTAGCATTGCTGCCGGCATTACCCATTCATTAGCGTGGTACTCATTAACCTGTGTTACTTTGCCATACTGATCATTATAAAGCGCATCGTTGCCGGTATAACCACCTTCAAAAAATTTAGCTCTTTTGGGCGCTTTTTGACCCTGAATTTTTTTTACTGATGCCGTTGTACTTATTACGGCAGCGGCCATGGCGGCGTACATTGCAAAACCACCATCGAATTTTGGATATTGCGCCAAGATTGAGGTTATAGCTAATGCGCCGTTTATCCCTGCCTGCGCCAATGCTAACTCTTTAGACTGGCCAAACAACTCTCCAACCGAGCCGGCAAGTGTATTTAATGCCCCTAAATTTTGAGAAACCCTTTCTAATTCTCTCTGTTTTTCAGCTGCTTTTTGGTCCTTATCCAGCCTCTCGACAAACTGCGAATACTGTTTTGCACTTATTTTTTTATCATTAAAAAGCTTGGTGTAGCGCGCTTTTTCATCTTTGTAAGCCTTCTCCGCCCTTAACTTTTCTTCTTCTTCAACACTATCAGCGTTTGCAATTTTAAGCTCATAATCAATTTGTGCCTGCTCTAACGCTAATTGTTTTTGCTGCTCTGCATATTCCTTTTTAAGCGCATCAGTAGCTTTTAGATTTTCTAACTCAAGATTTTGCTTAGCGGTTAAATACTCTATATCCTGTGCATTTAAATCGATATCTTGCGATCGCTTAAGGCCAATAATGATATCATTAGTGCTCTTTTCAATTTCGATACTTTTAAGCTTTTCGGCCTTTAAAGCTTCTAACCTTGCAGCCTCGCCATCAATTAATTTTTGCGTTAAGAGCGTACCCTCTTTTATTTGAGACTGATGGCCGGCGATATAGAGGTCGAGATTAGCCTTAGCGACCATAGCCTGGAGCGCTAAATATTTTTTAAGTCGATCCTCTCCGGCTTTTGCGTCCTTTTCTTCCTGAGCCTCTCGCTTAGAGCTTTCCGTTGCTAATTTAGAATTATGGTCTGTCCGTAATTTTAGAAGTTGATTTGCTAATTTTATATATTCATCACTTCCCTTTTTATATTGCTTTTGCTGCTCTAATAGCAATTGCCGCTCGACATTGTAAGAATCTTTACCTAAGGCCTCCAGACGCTCCTTTTGTTGTGTTAAGACCTTAATGCGATTCTCTGTAGCTAATTTAATTTGGGCTGTGCGCTGAGCCTCGGCATCGGCAATTTGTGTAGTAACGGCCTTATCCGCGTCCAGGTTAAAAATCGGTGTTATTTTAAATTCCTTGGCTTTTAGGCTTTCAATTTTCTTTTCTAATTTATCTACGTCAACACCAACCGCGTTAAGAACTGGTGAGATGGAGGCGGCAAGCTTTGAAACCAAGTTAATAGACTGGTTGTATATTCCTATAAATACATTTGCAGTATGTTTAGCAAGTGCAGCAGTGCTATTAATACTGTTCGCTATGGATTTAAGCAAAAGGTTGTAGGCCTTCACGCCAAACGTGGCAATATTTGTCCACATGTTACCGTAGCCTTCAATCTCAAATAATTCTGCATTAGTTTTATTTAGTGCCTCAGTTGCGGCACGTAAATTTTCGGAAGCTGCCGCTGCGCTATCGAGTTCCTTTTTGGTTGCCTGCCCCACCGCCTGCAGTACTTTTAATGCACCGCCGGCATCTTCGCCCGCTCCTTTAAATAAGTCGGCTGTAAGCTGCGCTGCCTGCTGTGCGTTCAGGCCGACCTTGCTGGCTTCCTTAGCTATCTCTGCTAAAGCATCTTTTGTACTAAGTGTACCGTCTTTAACTTTACTAAGTATATTATCTGTAAACGCAGCGCCAAAAGCATTAACCAGCGCATCGCGTGTGGTTATTGTTTGCTCCTCAATGGCTAGGTTAGCCTCTTTTATCGCGTCCGGAAGTTTATCCGTATAGATACCGAGCTTAGGCCCTTCGTTGAGGATATCTACAAAATTTTGCGCACTATAGCCTGCTTTAGCAAAAAACTCATCATACTCCCCGAGGCTATCTAAAAATTCCTCGTTTTGAGTGCCGCCCATTGCAAGGCCGCGTGCAATAACATCATTGGCCTCACTCATTGATATCCCAAAACTTACTGAAAGGGACGCGGCTTTTTCGGCTATTTCGTCAAAACTCTTTTTATAAGTGTTTGCCGTGGCCATAACCTCTGATCGTACGACAGGTAAATCTTTTGCTACAATCCCTAATGCGCCTAACTTTGTGTTAAACTCATTCATTTCAATGTTATACTCATGCAGTTTTTTAGCTGCAAGGCCAAAGCCTACAAGCACAGCTATAGCCGCGCCTACAGGAGTACCTATAAATGCTTTAAACGATTCTATAGTTTCAGTAACCCCGCCTTTGATACCACTGAAACCTTCTTTAACCTGCGTAAAGTCGCCAGATTTAAGACCTTCAAAAATGTTAGCAAAAGCATTACGTCCGGCGCCAAGTTCTTTGGTGGTTCCGTGAATCTCTTCCCTGAATTCTGCCTGTTTTTCCTTTGCAACCACTAATTGCCCTTTCAGCTTCGCTAAATCTTCATAGTATGTTTCGCTATTCTTATTTAATCCTCGCATCGTAAACGATACACGCGCAATTTCTCTGCTTATGCCGGTAAGCGAGTTTGTAACATCTCTGTCATTGATAAATATTGAGAGCTTTTTTTCGATAACATCCTTTGCCATTATTTCTCAAAATTGATTTTGGTTAGAATTTCTGTACCTCTCAGATCAGCAAGTTTCTCAGCCAAATCATTAAGGGCATTTGAATCTTGCAAAGCTTTTTGGATAACCTGTGTGGCTTTTAAGCGCATGCGTACGCCATTGCTTTTGTCGCCTTCAAAACCAAAGTTTTGCTTATAGATATAATCAGGTGCAATGAATGTTAATCGGTCTAATCTTCCATCTTTATATTTTGAAACTACTGAAGCTTTTTTACTGGCACCTTCAACATTTACAGCATTTCGTATGGCAGATTTAAACCCGGCACGTATTTTTAGAACTGCTTCCTGCCCAATCTGTCTTTCCAACATTATAAAATCTATATTCCCAGCCATAATTACTTATTTAACAGCGAAGGTATATGTGCTAAAAACCGATAAATAGGACAGGAACACAGGAGAGCAAGCGTCGCTCTACATGTAAAATATGCAACGATTAGGGCGTTTTAGGACAGTCTTAAAAACGTTGTCCTATGCTATGTTTTTTAACTGTAATAAATTTGTATCAGTTAACAAAAATTGGTAATATTTTTGCATATATTTAACATGTAATAATCTGACTGCATGAGTTTCACGCCCTTAGTTTCGGTTTCGTTTCCGGTAAAAGCACACGTTCGCAAATACCTTCAAAGGCAGTATGGCAGTGCCCATATAGCCTCTAAAACCTCATTTTTGGGGCAGCTTGTATTAGGCTCCCTTGAGAAGACTTATGAAAAGCCGGAAAAGAATTTACCGGCACATTTTACTTTTACAGTCCTTGTGCCTCAGGGCTATGTAAACCGTGTGGGCACTACATTGCCGCGCAATACGCAACAGCATCTGGGCGAGCTTTGCACCCATTTGTTTAACATGGCCATGTATGACCACCTTGATGCGGTATCATGGGGTGGGGGGCAGGTATACCCGGAGCTGCGAAACTTTTTAGAGCGGTATGGTATTACTGAAGATGATATGAAAGTTGAAAGCCTGTACAGAGCTTACTCCAGGCATTGCAAAAAGAAAGAAAATTTTTTCCCACTACAAAAATAATGTTAAAATACCTGCTAATCCTTACCAATAAAGGGCGAGCGGTGGGACACATTCGTAAAAATATATATTATGACAATTAACGATTTTACGGACGACGATATAACGGAGGCAATAACTGTTCATGAGGAGATGGCCTTCGCCCTTGGTTTACCGCCCGATTTATTAGGCCCGAAGGATAAGGATCCTGGTACCAGTTATAGCGGGACAGTTGGTTGGATATGATGGGCCAAGAAATTCGGAAAACTATAGAAGAAATAATGTTAAAATCTTCGTCAATCGCTTTTAACATTGGGCGCGCTTTAGGACATTTTCGTAAAAATAAATAATGCACTTATGACATTTAATATAGAAGAGCAGGTGGCAGGGTTTGCATCGGTAGAACTTTTCCTGATCTCAGAAACCGGTAACTGGCCACTTGTGGTTAACGATGGTAACGCCGGCACAATAACACTTAATCCGGAGGTAAATGATGTAGATGGAAGTATCGACCCGGACAGCATAAATATAAGTGATGACCCTAAGGATGATGTGAGCGGCCAGATATGGCCTATTGATATACGTTACCTGTTCCTTGCGCGCAATGCGGCTATGGAGCAGCTGCTCGAGCAGTATGCAAATAAGCCCTGCATAGTACGTGGCTGTGGTAATGACGGTAATCGTAAGCAATGGGGAACTGACCAGGAACCGCTCTACATGACCTATAAAAACATTTATGGTACCAACATGCAGGACCGCCATGGCATTGAAGTTTCTATAAAAGGCGACCTGAGTAGTAGGCCGGTATATTTTACAATAATTGAATAATATGAAAAAAGCATTTTTACTATTTATCGCGGCGCTGTCGCTGCTATCGTGTGAACAAATAAAGGAGGGAGATATCATTAAAAAGGAATATGAGCCGGCTTATGCTTACATGACTGCATATTCCCAAAATGTAAATGGCACAACAGTCGTTGTCCCTGTAATGAATACCGTTCCTGAGTACTTTAATATTACAATTGAAGGCTATATGGATGGAGAACGTGTAACCAGGAAGCTACACGTCAGTGAGGGCGAATACCTAATTTATAAAATTGGGCAACACATAATAATAGAAAGGTAATGAGTGATCAAGCAAACACCGCTAAAAGATGGGGCGGTTACTTAATTGAAATTGACGAACTATATTTTGAACACCTGCACCCAGGATGGCCAAATTTTACAGCAGAGGAACGTCAGGAAAAAAGGCAGGCCCTTGTAGCGGAGGTAGAACTATATATGCAGGGATGGAGCGATAAAGACACTTACATTGCTTATTTAGGCAATTTTACTGGTCCGGGAATAAAAATTTCTCCTATTGATACTAATGTCCCTGACTAAGATCTAACCGTACTAAACAGAGTACATGGGTTATAGGTTAGGGCAACACTTAATAGTTGAGAGATAAAACATGGGCGTAAATGGAATGGATTAAATTTATATTGCGGGTGTCGTTGTTAGCTTTGGGGTTTTACTTATTTCGTACAGCAATACAAGACCCAGACAACATTGTTAAGGCCTTGTTTGGTGCTTTTTCTTTGCTCGCGCTTTGCATGTGGTCAGTAGGTGTATTCGATAATTCACAAAAATAAACACCTCTATAAATTAAAAATACCCCGGTATAATAGAGATATAACCCGCCATTGAGCGGGTTTTTTTATGCCCAATAGTGAGCAAAAATAGCTGTCCTATTTAAAGGCAGGCCATAGAAATAGGTTTGTACCGTGCTTAAAACGCAACTGTACAAATGAGTATAAACAATCTGCATTCACTTCTTAACGGCCGATACTTCATACATGAAGCATACGGTACCGCCTTACTACCTTCTCTTTTTGCAATGATGGATGGCAAAACAGCCACCATTACAGCAGCTGATAAAAAGCATCCTGAACCGGTGGCCATGGGCCGCGGTGGGATGCCACTTGCTGCCGGACCAAAAAGCGGCGGTGGTGCCAGTGAGTATGTATTGGTTTTAGATATAAAGGAGCCGATTTTTAAATACAGTCAGGATTGCGGGCCTCAGGGTACCAAGACAAAAATGCGCATCCTGGACATGTATAAAAATGATGCTGCCTGCGCCGGCGTTGTGCTGGACATTGATAGTGGCGGCGGCCAGGTTAGCGGGACTCCTGAATTTTATGATTACCTGATTAACTACGGCAAGCCCGTAGTGGCCTATACCGATGGGTACATGTGCAGCGCAGCTTACTACATAGGCAGCGCATCGCAGTACATAGTGGCCAATAAGCGTGCTGACCACATAGGCAGCATTGGCGCAATGGTACATTTTATAGATGTAACCGGCATGTATGAAGCCCAGGGCGCAAAGGTAATTACAGAGTATGCAACAAAATCGACGGCTAAGAACCGGGATTTTGAGAACCTGCTTAAAGGCGATTCTAAGGGGTACATAAAAAACCAGTTAGACCCTATTGTGGAAGATTTCCACGCCGATATGAAAACGGCACGCACTTCAATTAGCGAAGAAACCCTTACCGGCGGAACCTACAATGCCACTGACTCGCTAAAGCTTGGGCTTATTGATAAAATAGGCACGCTACAAACGGCTGTAGACAAAGTCTTCGAACTATCAGCCTCACAAAAAAGTAATCAAAACTCAAATAATATGTCAACACCGCGTGCAAACCTGCAGGCTGTTTTGGGCTTAACACAACCACTGGCAGAGACTGACGGCGGTAGTTACCTGAACGCCACGCAGCTTGAAGCCATTGAAACCGATTTAACTACAAAAGATGGAACAATCGCCACACTTACAACCGAGGCTGCAACCGCTGCAACCGCAAAAGCAACTGCTGAAACAAACCTTGCAGAAGCTAACACAGCCCACACCACCGCCATTACAGCCCACGAGGGAGCGGTAGACACAATTCTTACTGCTGCAGGCTTAACACCTACCGGTACACTTACCGACAAGATTGCTGCCCTGGGCACGCACCAGGCAGAACTTAACGCAAAGGACGGCGCTAAGGCTACCAACGTACAAACTGACGGAAAACCGGCGGCAGATGCAACGCCGGACTACCTGGATGCCAACGCGGCCCACAATCAACTCTATAAATCATTTCTTAATTAATAATTATGGCTGATATTTCAATTCAGGACATAGCCAAAGAAGTTGGCAAATACGTCGTTAATAACAAAAGTGTTATTGGCGCCGGTGTTTATTCTGACGTAGTACAGATAAACCAATACTGTAAAACGCTTACTGCCATTAATGGCCAGTACCCGCAGTTCCACAACATTATGAGCAGGGTAGTACAGGGGTTTGCACCTGTATGGCAGGCTCTGGGAACGGAATCGTTTAAAAGCAAAAAGCTGGAGAACTTTAGGCAAAAGGTCAACTTCCCTGTTGTACCGGCTCAAATTCTGCCTTCATGGCTTGCAGACCTTTACACGGAAGGTAAAACGCCTGACCAAATGCCTATCTCTAAATTTATCATGGATGACCTTAACCTTAAGGTTATTGACGATATAGATGATTTAAGCCAGGACGGTGTTTATAACGCCGCTACAGCTGCAGGTAGTTATGGTACATCGCTAAACGGTATTACACAGCAGGTAACTAACGCACTTGCAAACGCCGTACACCCGGCGTTTAAAATTCCGCTTACGGCCATCACAGCCGTAAATATTCTTGACCAGGTTAAAAAGTTTGAAAAAGGCCTGCCTAAGAAAACCCGTAAAAAGGTAAAACGCATCTTTATGAGCGACACCATGTTGCTTACTTATATTGATGCTTACCAACAGGCTTACGGTACTCACGTAAGCTTTAAAGACGGCGATACTATTAAGACACCGCTCATGAAAATTGAGATTGTAGGCCTTAACAATATCCCGGACACGCTAATTTTTGCAACGGTTAACGATAACATGGTGCGCCTTATCGATGTAATCGATAAACCATCTGTTACCGATATCCAGGTGCAGGACTATACCGTTAAAATCTTTATGGAGTTTAGCCTTGGGTATGACTTCCTGATCAATGAACTGCTGTATGTAGCCGTATTTGACGGCAGCAACAGAGGTCTTAACAAAAATGATCTTAACGCGCTTTACTACGATAGCGAAAACTTAATTGCCGCCGCTTAATGGGAGCTAACACTAAAAAAACCGAAGCTGCAGCACCTGCAGCTTCGGTTACTACTACACCTGTAGTAGAGGTACCGGCAACTGCCGAAACTGCTACAGCAGTAGCGGAGGAAACAATAGCCATTAACTTTTACAACGAGGCTCTTGCTATTGCTGATGGGCAGGGAAAAAGAATAGTGTTACTGGAATCTGAGAACCTTAACCTTACTGAAGCAATTATAGGCCTTCAGGCTCATCTAAGAACAGCCGATGATAAAGTTGCAGAGCTTGAAGCGGAAAAAGTCAATGGAATGCAGAGCATTGCTGATTTGTTTGAAAAACTCAATCAAGCAGAAAGCACAGTTTGCAAACTGGCACATGAGATTGAATATCAAAAGAGAGGCAAACTGGTCTTAAAAAACGCCGAGGAATCTGCAGAACATAAAACGAGCTTCGACTACAACGGCCGCACTTACGGCTTTAAAGAAAACACACCGGCCACATTGTTTCACGATGACAGGCTTTACACCCAAGACGAACTATTAAACGATGCCGAAGCCATGACTACCCTGATAGTAGGCGAAAACGGCTTTATTAAACAAATACACTAATGTGCACGATAAACACTGAAGACGTAGGTGGCGAGAGCTGCGAACCTGTAGGCGGTATTAATATTGATATCTATTACGCATTGCGATCTGACTTTGAAACGGTGGTAGACCCACCGGCATTTGGCGCAGTTGGTGCTTATGCCACAAAAGCGGCCATTGCCACTGCCCATACTTTTAAAGACGGTAAAGGCTTTAATAAAATTACGGTGGCCAGTAAGACCGGTACCATAAAAAGCACCATGGGTGGCGAAAGAAAGCGCAGGGTTTATGTTAATGAACTTGCCGGACAGATACAAGGCAGCGAGGCTGTAGTACTGGGCTTTATGCGTATGGTAAAAAATGCTGACTATATTGTTCTTGCCGAGGAGGCAGGTTCCGGCAGGCTAAGGCAGCTGGGCTCTAACAGATCGTTTGCCGAGTTTACCGCTTTAGAGCAATCTATAGAAGCAGAAATGACCGGTAACAACGCCTGCAGCTTTACAATACAAGATACTCAACTTTGGCCATCGCCAATATATAGCGGTACTTTGGAAATGGCTCCGGAGGCATAATAACCTTTCAATATTTATATAAAAGCCCCACAATGATGTGGGGCTTTTTTTTCTATACAACTTAAAATACTGCCCGCATATCGGTAAGACGAAATAAGTCATATAATCTCATTAACTTAAAGTCAACATGAAACCCTTGAGCTCGGTAAGAGCCGTTTTTTGAACTGTTAATGATTCCAGCATACTTTGAATATTAGGTTTTGTTAGCGTCTCTTTTGAAATTTTTTCGTAAAGTTCATTTGACAAGCATTTATTAAATTCTGACTTCATTAAGGTTAGATATTTTTCAAATGTCACGCCTTCAAATATTAAGTTGTTAGCTGCATCATTGTTTTGTATATGTGTGCTAATCAAATTTTGCACCTCAATGGAAAGAATTTGATTTGTTTTAAAGTTAACTAACAAATTGTTCTTCTCTTCAATAGGCTCAGGGATTACTGATGGGAAAGATTTTTTGAGAGTGATGTAAGCAATGTATAAACCTGCGACTGCAATTATTAATCCAATGATTTCCATTTATTTATTTTTTGTAAGATAAATATACTTATTATTTACAATATTCCCGCATTAATACACATGCTAAAAAGCCCTGTCCTACCACACCCGGCGCTTACTTTCCATTTTTGCAGTATTAAAAATGGAAGGTATGAAAGAACAAATAATTTTATTAGGTATTGTAGCCCTACTCTCAGTTATAGATTGCCTGTTCCCGGATGATACAATTTAGATCATGCTAAATTACCCTGAACAGATAACGGCATTTATCACAGCCAACTTTACGCCCAGTGACCCGGACAGGGCAAACTTTAAGCGCACGACTGATGGCGTACTAACGTTTTTGTTTGCTACCTTTCCTGATGGCTGCATTAGCGATTATGACCTTAACGATATTCTTTTGGAGTTGGGTTATGAGAGGCATACCTGGGTAAATGAGCATATTGAGGTTACTTACGTAGATGAGGCCGAAATCACTACTATCAACAAATCGCTCGTTAGTGGCTGGTGCCTGCAATCTGTTTTCAATTTAAACCCGGACATCTTTGAAGCACCGGTAGAAAGAAAACCTAAGAGGGGGTAAAAAAGCCCTCCGACATTTAAAAAAAACTTCTCACATCCTTTTTAAACTGACGCACCTAAGGCCGTCGGAGGGCAAAGCCTTCTGACGCCTTAGGTGCGTTGTCTATTTTAAGGATGTGAGAAGCGCAAATATAGTGAGGATAATTTTTCAAACAAATACAAATGAATTTTAATTACAGGTGGTCGTTAAAGGATGCAGTCTTTACAAAAAACAAAGGTAAGGTGTTTAGCTGTTTTGCATGCGGTGGCGGCTCTACCATGGGTTATAAGCTTGCCGGCTTTGATGTCATAGGCATTAATGAAATAGACCCGCGTATGGCCAAGCTTTATGTGGCCAACCATAACCCAAAACATTTATTTATTGAGGGTATACAAAGCTTTAAGCTTAGGGATGACCTGCCTGCAGAATTATACAATTTAGATATACTGGACGGATCGCCACCCTGCAGCTCGTTTTCTATGTCCGGAAACCGGGAGTCTGACTGGGGCAAGGAAAAGAAGTTTACCGAGGGGCAGGCATCACAGGTTCTTGACACGCTCTTTTTCGATTTTATAGACCTGGCAGAAAAACTGCAGCCAAAAGTAGTGGTGGCAGAGAATGTGTCCGGCATACTTAAAGGCAATGCCCGGGACTATGTACGTAAAATAATTGTAGCATTTGATAAAGCCGGCTACTTGGTAAAAGAGTTTGAACTTGACAGTTCACAAATGGAAGTGCCACAGCGCCGGGAGCGTGTTTTCTTTATTGCCATACGCAAGGATTTAGCAGAGCTGCTACCTAAGCAACAGGGCCTGCTATTTTGCGACTTTCCTAAACTAAATATGAAGTTCGCCCGCCCGCCAATACCTTTTAGTGAGATCAGAACAAAGGGGTTGAATAATGCGCCCTGGGGAGAGCATGACCAGTGGGTATGGGATAGGCGAATATATGGCGACAGAAGTTATGTAAATGTATTTGAGCGCCTGCAAAATAAAAGAACAAATTTTAATAGCAGCTTTATCTATGAGCATAAACCTATCCCTACTTTATCAAGTTCGGAAGGCTCTAAAATGGCACTGTTTGATGAACCCAGGCGAATGAACTCTACCGAAATGATCTACGCGCAGTCATTCCCTGCAGACTACGATTTTGATAGTGACAAATGCAGTAAAATACAATATGTATTAGGAATGAGCGTGCCACCTGTAATGATGGCGCACATAGCGGCCAGGCTATATGAAGAATGGCAGCCAATTTTTAACCAATAAGTAACCGTCAAAAAAATGGAATTTAAAACCCTGACATTAGTAACAAAGAATTTAGGAGATTTGGAAATTAGGCTTGTGCCGAAATCATTAGCAAGAGAGTTGATCGTTAAAAATCACTATAGCAATAAGTGGAATAACGCTGGATTTGGTTTATATAATTTCGGATTTTTCCGTCCTGAAAGTGATATATGCTTAGGTGTGGCGGTGTACGGCTATACAATGCATCCAAAGTCGAGACTGTTTAAACACCCAAACCCAGCAGCAATTATGTTAGAGCTTAATCGCATGTGGATATCCGATGAATTAGGTAAAAATGCGGAAAGCTTGCTCATTGCACATTCACTTAAGCAGCTTGCAAAATTAGATAAAAACATCGTTGCTGTTCAATCATTCGCAGATGGCAGATTAGGCTGTGGAACGATTTATAAGGCTTCTAATTTTAAATACTATGGTAGCCATGAAACCGTATTTGCACGAAATAAGAGAACCGGCGAGATTAATCATCATATGAATACTACAAGGATGGATAGTAAAAGCATCTATATACGTAACAATATAGCATTTATGCTTGGTGATTTAGAATTTTTTAAAGTAGATACTTACAGGTATATATTTCCGCTGTGTAAACGCTTTGAGTCCAAGTTTAAACAGAAGCCATACCCTCCTTATAAAAAGGGTTCCATGCTTATAACAATGGATAGAAACAAAGCATTAATTAAGGAGAGATTATTAAAGTTTATTTCTGAATTAGTTTAATCAAAGCCCTCCCAGTGAGGGCTTTTTGCTGTCCTATTATTAGGCAATGGCACTTTCCACTTTTGCAATATGGAAAGTATCCAAAAATGGTTAGACACCGGTTGCAAATACCCTGAAGGCGTGGAGCTGTATGCTGCTATGCCCGGATGCATGCCGTTATTACTTAGGCGCCTGCAGGAAGGGCATGACCCCGTAAAGCATGAGAAACTTAAATACGAGCTCCGCAAGATTTTAAAACAAAATATTGTGCCGGCACAACCGCAGCCGGTTGCAATACCAGCTGCAGTAACACCTGTAGTGGTAGTAGCCCATGCACCGGCAGAACCACCGGCACCGGATGCTAAGCAAAAATTACTGTTCCACCACCTTCCGCCAGAGCTGCGGCCGGTGCTACAGGAGGCAAACGCCCTTTTTGCCGAAAAGTGCTTACTCAAGACAACGCTTAATGACCTGGCTCCGGAAATGGAAAGTGAAGCCCTGGAGCTTTGCACCCGCATTTATGCTTTAACCCAAAAGAATGCCCGGTGCTGGCAAAAAATAGACTATTGGCAGGAGCATAGAAAGGTCCCGCCGCTTGAGGTACCCAAACATTCTGCCCTGGGCGGCGCTCAGCTGGCCAAGAAACAACAAAACCTTTTTAGCAGCATAAGCCGGCTTAAAAAACGCCTGGAACAAAACCGCCTGCAGTATGAAGCTGCAGAGCATGTAGCGGCGCGTGCCAGGCTATTGGCTGCCATAGCTAAAAAAGCAGGTAACCTAATAAAGCAGGAAGACGAACTGCTACACATTACCCAACTAATAGAGGCTAAGGCATGAGTAAAACAAGGGCCATGACGGTCATAAACCGTGATGATAATACATTTCAGCATATACTGGCGCACCACAGCAATCCGGACGCATTTCCGCTGAATGATAAGCAGCAGGAAATACTGATCCGGTGGCGTGCAATTTTCGCCATGCAGCTGCGTGGCCACAACCGCATGTACATTATCAAAATACTGGAAAAGGATGGTCTCTCTACGTCACAGGCATACGCAGACTTTAAAAATGTGGAGTCACTTTTTGGCAATGTTCTTAAGGCAGATAAGGAATACCAACGCGTGCTTTGGCTTGCGCGTGCGGAGGAAGATTATTTAAGGGCTAAGCAAAAGGGCAAGGATGAGCTTGCCGCTAAAATACATGCAGACATAGCCAAATATAACGGCCTCGATAAAAATGAGGACCAGGCAAACTTCAACGCTGAAAAACTCGAGAACAATACTATTGAGCTTGCTTTTGGTAAAGAGACAATGGATTTAATGAAAAACTTTACTACCAAGGGCAAAAGCAATGTTGTGAACTTCAACAGCTTTAACGTAGTGGATATTAGCCACGAAGATTTACCGGCCGATGAACAAGATTAAAAGAATTGTTCTTACCGGACCGCAGGGCCATGCCGTGCTAAGCCATCAAAAACTTAAGTTTTTAGAGTGGGGCCGCGGCGCGGGTAAATCTACCATACTGGGTTATTTTATGCTCCAGTTCGTGACGCAAATGCCTATGGCATCCTTTTTCCTTGTAGGTTCTACCTATTCGCAAATTTTGTCGCGCACGCTACCCTCCACAAAAGAAGGCTTGGCCATGTTCAATATTTTTGAGGATGTGGATTATGTTATTGGCCGCTGCGGCAAGGATAAGGGCTTTAAAATGCCTTTTCAAGCTCCTAACCAATGGAACAATGTAATCCATTTTAGCAACGGCGCTATTTTTATCCTGGTATCGCTTGACAATAAAAATAGCGGACGTGGTATGAATACCTACGGCGGCATGGGTGATGAGGCGGCGTTGTTTGACCCTGAAAAATTATTTAACAATGTACAGACCACTAACCGGGCACAAAAAGAATTTTTTAAAAAATGCTCTATGCTGCAGGCGGAGGTGTATGCATCGTCCACCCCGCTTACGAAAGCCGGCAAGTGGTTTACCGATATGGAGGCCAAAGCCCTGCTGCCGGAAAATGAAAATGAGATCTACTTTAGTTCGGCCAGTTCACTAAGCAACCCCCATAATGCTAAGCTTTGGTTTAAGCGTATGAAGGATAATGCCGTATCGCAGCTGTTATATAATGCCGAGATACTTAACATAAGGCCTAAAACAATTACCGATGGCTATTACCCGAACCTTACTAAGCGGCACTATTATACCGACTATGACCAGAACTACCTGGAGGGGCAAATATGGATGCCAAAGGAAAAGAACGGCGGTATCAATCTTACATGTAAGCAGGATAATGACAGGCAGCACGATGAGCCGCTTATCGTATCGCTGGATTTTGGTGTGTTTAATAGCTGCGTGGTATCTCAGGCGCATAAGGGTTTGAATGAGTACAGGGTGCTTAAGAGCATGTGGGTTAAAAGCCCTAAGCTATTAAGTGACCTATTCCTCGAGCAGTTTATACCTTACTACAAAGACCATGGGGATAAGACCATACATCTGTACGGTGGCCATGATGGTAATAATGACCAGGCTAACGCTGCCGAGACGTTATTTGAACAAGTGGCCACACTATTGCGCGCCCATGGATGGAGCGTATACACACTAACCAGAGGGCAGGCCGCAAGGCACCATGCTAAGTACCTACTTATAAATGCCATGCTAAAGGAAACCCAACGCAGCCTGCCACGCATACGCATTAACCAGGATAACTGTGCCGATCTTATAATTGCCCTGGAGCATGCTGAGGCTAAGGAGGGCAACAGTGGTGTAGAGAAAGAAAAGAAGCATGAGCGTAACAAGTCTATGATGCAGCAGCACACCACCCACCTTACCGATGCATTCGACGTACCAATATATGCCTTATACAATGACTTGTTTACAGGCACCAACCTTACTGCAGGTGAGTCCGGCATCATCTTGTTAGGCTAACAAGCTGCCCACTCACCGCCCCACCTACACCGCCCCTTCCACCCAGGGGCGGTGCCGTTTCATATATCCTGAAAATCGAAAAATGGAAAGTGCAGAAATTTAAAGGACGTGGCGAGATTGGCAGTTAGAAAATGGAAAAAATAATAGTTTCTCTCAGGCTATGAAATTGGTTTACAGGTGCATTCGCGTTTTTGGTTCGGAAAAGGATATTTAAACAGGCCTAAAAAGTGCTGTCCTATTTAAAAGATGTGGCAAATATGAATTTAGCTGCATGGAAAATGGCACTATAACACTTTCAGAGGCATTGGAAATTATGAGACGGCGTGATAGTTACGGCGGCCTCATACATTTTAATATCGCTTTCCGGACGTTTAGCGCAACCACTAAAAAAGGAGGTAAGCTAAAAAAAATTGATGGCGCGATTTATATGTACCCCGCTAATCCGGATGCAGATAAACCTATCAACATCTATAACCTACTCGAGCCGGTACTTACTGCCAAGAACCCTAACCACTTTGAGAACCGCACCCGCAACATACAGCTGCCTAATGGCGACATCCGCAAAGTGAACATTGATTTCATAATCTCAATTAACGACCATAAAGTTATTTATTAATGAACGATACAATATTTGTAGGCGACTTTGCTTTGAGTTCGTTTAAGGGGGGCGGTTCTGTCTATGCCTTTACCAATACCACCGCTAAAGGTGAAGATACCGTTACCACACTGCAGGTAGATACCAAAGACAAAGTGGGTACCATAGCCTCATGGGGTACTGCTAACGACTACCCTCAGGATATCCTGAAGCGCGTAAAACTTAACGGTGCTGCCACCAGTGCGCTCCGCCTGCTGCGCAAGGCGCACTACGGCAATGGCCTTGTCCTTATGACGCACGGCGTTACCGAAGACGGTAAACATGATCATAAGATCGTGCCTACAGAAAGCCAACCGGTCATAAAAGATTTTTTTAATAAATCTCAGATGAACCGTTTCTGGAAAGAAACAATAACCGACCTGGAGTATTTTTCTATTGCGTTCCCGGAGTACATCCTGTCGAATGACTATACCAATATAAACAGGGTTAAGCGCCAAAAAGCTGCCTGGTGCCGCTTTGAGGTAATGAACGAAAAGAGCGGCCTGATTGAGAATGTTTACATCTCTGAGAAATTTGGTAAGACCAGCGTGTCTACAGACTCTATTTATTGTGCCACCGTGCCCGTTATAGATAGCTACTGGAGTGCTGAAGAGGTTAAAGAATATTGCCGGGTTAACAAAATACACAATTTTGTCCGTCCCGTTTTTTACCCGCTTATAGATGAGGCTTACTACCCTGAAGCTGAATGGCACAGCATTACAAAATCGGGCTGGCTTGATGTGGCCAACTCAATCCCGGAGTATAAAAACAACCTGTTTAAAAACCAGGTATCGATAAAATATCTGATTGAAATTGATGAGCGCTACTTCGAACAAATCTATAAAGAGAAGTGGGCAAATTTTTCAGTTGAAGAACGTAAGGGCATACGTAAGGCTGTAATCGATTCTATAAATGATCACTTATCGGGCAATGCAAATGCCGGCAAGTCTATCCAGTCAATGAAGTTGGTAGATAAAAATGGAGATACGATATCTGCCATTACCATTACGACGATCGATGACAAATTTAAAGACGGCTCTTACCTGCCTGAAGCCGAAGCGGCCAACTCCGAAATTTTGTTCGCCATTGGTGTAGACCCTTCACTTGTGGGTGCGGGCATACCCGGCGGCAAGCTCGGTGCCGGTTCCGGCTCCGATAAGAGCGCCGCCTTTAATATCCTGTCAGCGCTCTTTAAAACAAACCGCGAAACAACCCTGGAGGTTTTTGATTTTATACGCGATTACAACGGATGGGATGCGAATATTAGCGGCGCTTTTGAAAACACAATATTAACGACCCTTGACAAAAACCCAACAGGCTCAGAAAAAGTCACTAATTAATGATACTTAACAGCACCCCCGATTTAAAAAAGCACGTGTCCGTAGGAGAAAGCTTTGTATTTGACGACCTGCAGCCGTATGTGTCGCAGGCCGTGGATGAGTTTACAAGCAAATACGTTGGCGAACTGGATGAGATACTGGCAGACGAGGCAACGGAAGGCGACAACGTTGTGAAGCTAAATAAAGCGAGGCACTACCTGCAGGCGGCATTATCAAATTTCAGCCTGTATTTGTATACGCCGGTAGGTACTATTAATATAGATGGTACCGGCATGACCAATACGGTTACAGATCACCGCACGCCATTAACCTATGGCGAAAAACGAGACGTCCAGCGTACTTTCTTATCTGCAGGCCATAAATCAATGGATAGGCTACTGGCCTACATGGAAAAAAACAAAACGGCTTTTCCTGAATGGGAGGCATCGACACAGTACACCGAAAGTAAAAAGCTGTTAGTAAACAATACGGCCATCTTTAACGCCATCTATAACATTTATGAAAGCCGCCAAACTTACCTGGCGCTGCAGCCTTCCATTAGGCAGGTAGAGGACCAGTACATCCGTACATTTTTGTGCCCTGAATTAATTAATTTTTTAAAGACAGGCGAACCTACAGATGCACAGCTCGAGGTAAAAGAGTTCCTGCAGAAAGCAGTCGTGGCTTACACAATTGCTAAAGTGGCCAATGAAGGCATTTTTACTATTGATGCATCAAGCCTGATGCTAAAATTTAATGTCCTGAGCGACGATAAGCCAGTGCCGGTGCCGGAATTATGGTTAAATAATACAATCGCTACACATAAGGCAAATGGCGACAGCTACCTTAAAATGGTGTCTGATATCATCACTAAAAACATCGAGCAGTTTAACCAGTGCGCCGCGCCTATTATCGTGGCCGATAGTCCAGGCGGATACCAGGCTATCGTTACGCAGAGTGTTATTGGCATATAGGGCTGTCCTATTATAAATATTACTGTAAACCGAATTTTACACCATGTCAGTAAATGCAACAAATAGTCAAAACTCATGCGGGACCTGCGGCGAAACTTCGCCGGGAACCGGTGCCGAACTTACACAAAACAATGTACCCAGGACAATACGTATTTCCTACCGTGGTAGTGAAATAGTGCCCGCGTTGGTACCAAGCAACACCTATGTAAAGGATAAATTAAATGTATTAGAGCGAACATTTACAGAGATTGAAACCCCTATACTCATTAGGCTAACGGAGAGCCAGTTCGAGGGCACCCCCACATCTCATATTTTTCTATTTCTCGGCGGCAAGGGTACTTATGGGGGCTTAAGCCCTGTGGCATTTAGAGAGTCGCATTTAATGTACCTAACCACAATTAACGCACAAATTGAAGACATTGAGGAAAGCAGCAATACCGTCTTTATTGATTTAGGAGTTTTGCCAAATGCCAATTACCTTATTGCGGCAAACGGCGAGGGAAGGGATTTAAGCGACCCAAATAAGATTTATTTTTTTACATACATTAAAGATGGCAATAACTACCTGATAAAATTTGAGGGGCCTAACGGTTATTATGGTGGGGAGTATGAGAATCAACTTGTAGCCGCAAATCTTATTCCTTCAATAAGTAGTGCCGATCCGGTACAGATCGACACATCACAAACTATAACATACAGCTTCCACAGCCCTGAGACAATCCGGACAGATTATTTTCCCACCGCACTATCTATCCGGTCTATACAGACCATCGGTGTTGCTTCACTGGCATACTCCAATAACAATGGCGCTTCTTACAGTGTAATCGCGCTGCCATTAGCAAACCCCTTTGTTGTCCCGGCAGGATGGGTAAATTTTAGAATAACCTACCAGGTGGGCACTGTGCGCGCCGGTGTAAACCTTACAACATGATAGAAATAGCTGCCGGAATATTTTGGGATAACACTTTGTCATTATATGACCAAAGCGAGGAAGCGCAGGAGCTGCTTCAGGGAGTTAAAAAAATCGATGAGGAATTTGAAGCCTGCGACAACGATAACGAGCGCGTCATATTCAAAGAATACAGTATTAGCGACAAATACATTCTAAGGGTAGATTACATCTATGTAAACACACCCGACAGTCGCGAGTGGGGTGGCCTAAAACAAAAAACATATACAGTCTATGGCACATAATTTTAATCTTACCGGAGCCATTTATGTAAGCAAGGCAGGTAATGACAGTAACGCAGGTACAGACCCTAATTTACCAAAAGCAACAATTGGCGGCGCAATAGCCGCAAATCTTGCAGGCGTTATTGTTGTGGGTACCGGGATGTATAATGAGATAATAAGCATAAGTTTAGCAAGTAATATCACCGGGGTTGTCGGTGATGGAAATGTAAAAATTTACGGTTCAGGTACTTCAGCTATAAGTATTGATAAGGCTGCATTAACAGTATCAAATATCTCTTTTGAGTCTTACAGCGCTGTCAGATTTTCATCTGTAAATATTACTGACTGTAAATTTAAAAACATTGCAAGTTTTCGGGAAAGTTCCCAGAATTATATAACAGGCACATTTTTACGCTGCATATTTATAGACTGTACATTCCAGTTTTCCGGAACATTGTATTCAAATTATATATTGACGTACAGTATTTTTATTAATTGCCTGATTCGTAACGTCAGGCAGATGACTTACTGTTACACCAATAGTTTTTCTACGGTAAAAATCGCAGATACTGCAACCGCTGCCACATTCAATTATAATAACCTGATGGGCACTATATCTGTAGGTAACGGGGCTTATCAAACATTAGCGGCGCACAGGGTAAGCTTCCCTGCGCTGAATGCTAACAGCTTCAATCTTTCGCCCAGGTTCAACGGAGTAGAGAAAGAAGATTTTACCCTTCAGGCAGATAGCCCGCATATTATTCAGGACAGTGCATTTATCGGCGGTACCCTTGTAGGCAAGTCAACTATGATCAGTAGCCCTGAGTTCCAGCCTGAGAATGGGGCGATCTGGACGGGCGTAGTACGAAATGGCAATGACATTGTTTTAGCGCCTGGTGTTACTGCGGGCACCATAAGGTCAAAACCGATACGGTATTCTGCCAATCCAGCGCGTTCAGGAGTCTTCAGGTACTTCGGTTTAATGTCGTTTAATAAATCAACCGCGGGCGGGAGTACTACAAATATCAACGTGCCTGACACAACCGTATTTGCAGGCAATAGCCCTACCGGTATGGGTAACCCTGACCGCCTGACCTTTGAACTGCGTTGGACTAACAGCGATGAAATTCCTATAAGCGATTCCGATTACATCAACGGTTATTTATTACCTGCAGGGAATTTTGGCGTGTTCTTATGGAATGCCGCCCCGGTGGTAGACAATACCGGTAAAACAAACGGTGTGCAGGGCTTTAACCCTAATGCAGTAAATGCTGTAGTGTTTACCTATTTCCAAATGCAGGTAACGTTACGAAATGACTCGCTATAATGGCAGAGGGATTTCAGGGCTTTGGAGTTTCGGCAACAGAAGTTGAAGAAATTGAATTCGCAAAGGGCTTTAAAGGCTTTACAATAGAGGTAGACGCCCGCCAGTACATAGAGCCGGCATTTGGCTTTAAAGGCTTCGCTATAGAGATGGACTATAGGGGAGAAACAACAAAGACCGTAAAGAAACGGACTATTACAAATTAACAATTAAACAATTATATAATGAGTACACAGTTTAGAACAGATCTTGTAAATTTTTTAGTAGGGGTAAGCGGTGCTACGGTCGCATCGTACTACTTATTCAGGAATGGCATTGATGGACTATGGTGGGAACAGACACTTGCTTACCTTATGTGCATCGCAGCAGGAATAGTAGCAGGATGGTTACCAGCCTTCGGAATTAACATGTTACAGGGACAATTCCATCAAAAAGCGGACAGTGTTATTGAAGAAGAAGTAAGAAGTATAAAAGGGGCTTTCTATACAACAATAGCCATTACACTACTTGCAGCGCTTATAGATATCAGCCCTTACAAATGGATACCTGTAGTTGGTGCCGGTGTATTTGTTTTTGCGGTACTGCTTTGGGGTGTGCCTGCACTGTACACCAAGCTTAAAGGCAAGTTTACCGCTAAGAAATAATGAAACATTATCTCTTAAGCATTGCTGCTAACACCCGGTACTTTGGGTTTGATATAATTCTATTTATCGCCGGCATTGCCGGCGGTATAGTTTTTTTAAGCAAAGACAATAAGCTTTCGCCCTGGAAGAAATTTTTATCTGTGCTCTCCGGAGGGTTAACCGCAAATTACTTAACTCCCATTGTTGGCCAGTGGCTGCATTTGTCAGATGATACGCTTTACGGCGTTGCCTTTATGCTTGGGTATGGGGGCTTGCGATCTGTAGAGGGAATTTTCATAGCATTCATTAACAAAGCCAAAAAAGAAACATAATGATGACACCTGAATTATTTGTAACAACTTATTTGCCTGAGGCGAAAAAGGTGGAGTCTAAAACCGGATTCCACTATTTAATTCCGCTCACACAGGGAGCTCTCGAGGGTTCCTGGGGAGACAAAGCACCGGGCTATAATTTTTTCGGTATTAAAGCCTCAAAGTCAACTCCGGAAAACAAGAGGCAGCTTATAACTACAACTGAATATTTAAAAACGGCAACTGCTCCATTTCCGGTCGTGATAAAAGTGATTAGGCAAACTAATGGGCTTTATAAATACACTGTTAAGGACTGGTTTATGAAGTATGATAGCGCTGAGGAAGCATTTGACGAACACATTAAGTTCTTTCTTAAAAACCCCCGATACAAGGAAGCGCTAAAATACAAAATGAATCCGGACAGGTTCTTTGAAGAAATAGCGAAAGCCGGCTACGCCACAGCGCCCGACTATGCGAAGACTTTAAAACAAGTTAAACAATCAGTAATAAAACGTTTACCAAAATGAAAATTTTAACCATACTACTCACGGCGCTGCTTATGCTTAGCTGCGGCGCGCGCAAAACAAATACACTTAAAAGTGAATCTGAAATAAAAACGGAGGCCACTGTAACGGAAAATACCACTTCGGTAACTACAACAGGAAAGAGCGAGCTTACCACTACGGTGCAGGATAATTTTGTTATTGTGCCGGTAAATCCGGATAAGGCAATTGTGGTTGTTAAGCCTAATGGAGAAACCACGTCAATCTTTAATGCCCGATTAGAGCATACTAAGACTAACACTACCGCGAAGGCAGAAACCAAAACAAAAGATACAACCATTACAGAAAAAGCTGCAGCAGTTAAAACGGAAAGTAAAGCGGCCACAGTCACAAAGGCCACAGAGCGCGAAGGATTTTTAACCGGGCGTTACCTTCTTGACATTGCCGTCATTGTTGTAACCGTCTTGTTCCTATTGTGGCTATTTGTATGGCGAAAAAAGAAAACGAATGAAGGCAATAAAATTTAGCATACCAAAATCATGGGATGAGCTGAGCGATGGCCAGCTCGAAAAAATTGCAGCACTTCTGCATTCCGGCAGGAAAGGGCCGGCATTTGATATTACTATTTTCATGATCCTGGTTAACCTGCGTTGGTATACCTGGCTAAAAAATTACAGAGTGTTTAAAGTGCTGCAGGACGTGCCGCTCTCAGAGCTTAAACATCATTACTGGTTTATCTATAAAAAAGATGACCGGACCATTTTTCCTAAATCGCTTTTAAGCCCTTGGCAGCGGTTATTATTTTGGAAATGGCTAAAGACACCGGGTGCCAGGTTGAGCACACTTACAGCCGCAGAATTTGCCAGTTCAGAGAGCATGTCGAAGCTTTGGGAGAAGGAGAAGCACAGGAACCCATTACAATACATGGCCGCTACAATATACAGGCGCAGCGGCCATGTTTTTCTGCAGCCTGTGTTTGAGGCCACGATGCTGCCCAAACTTGCAAAGCGCTTTGATAATGTGCCACTGCAAAAGTTGCTGGCGATGGAACTTGCTTATAATGGGAGTAAGAACGCCTTAATAAAACGCTTTCCGGTTGCCTTCCCTAAAAACGGAAGCAGGCCTGCAGGCGGCAAGTTGTACGGCTTTGGTAAAGCAGTTCTCAATATGTCGGGCGGCAAGTTCGGCACACATACAGAAACCGGGCAGACAAACATTTACACCTTCCTTGAGGAATTTGAAGAAAATATTAATGCAGCTAATAAATAATGGCCAGGATATCGCACACACAGATTACACAACTTCACGGGCTCTTAGCATTATGGCATAGGGATATTAAAGGATTCTACCGATTTGATATGGCAGAGCTTGCCGGTAACTTGCGCAAAGGCATAACGCCACCGGTGCTTATGCTCGAGACCTACAGCAGCCAGATAAAAACCAGCCCAAACAAAACGGCGAACTTTAAAGACCGTGATATCTCTTTTTTGCTTTTAGATTTTGCCGGTAAAGCAGACAGCTACGATAAACATGACGAAGTACTTTCAAGCCTTGAGGTAATTGGCGACGATATTGCCTCTATGCTTGACCGGCTTGGTAAAGACAAAACCCACTGGCTGTATATGCTGTTTGATGCAGGCTCATTTCGTATGGAAAAGGTAGGGCCTGTGTTAAATGGTATGTATGGTTGGAATATTCTTTATACCCTGGGCAGCAAGAACCCGCTTTGCTACGACCCTGAAAAATGGGATTTAACCACTCCTGCAGAGACGCTATAATGCTGTCCTATTAAAAAAATCAAATCAGATCTATTTTTGAAGTCTCTTTTACATACACCAATACTTTTGCCATGAAGTAATTATTTTTCTCTTTGTTGTTTTAAATTTTCCCGCCCTGGCCTGTAAGCCGGGGCGGGTTTTTTATTGTTGAAATATTTAGGCCATTGCTCATTTCGTTTAACTGTAGGAACACGCTGTTTAACCTTTAAACGTATCTACGTCGTCGATTATATAAAAATTGAAGTAGGGGGTTATATAATTTAGTGAAATAATCACTATTACATATGAACGATCAACTCACCATTATTGAAAATAAATTTCAACAACACTTACGAGACGGCGATTACACCTTTATTGGGCCATCAGACTCCACACAATTTCAACAATTTTTTCAAGCCGTTAATTTGCGTGCTCCTGTAATTGCAATTTCACGCACTATACATCATGCACTAACAAATAAGGAAGCAGTAAAATATGTAAACTCTACATACTTTAATGACCAGGAACTTCGTATATATGTGGTAATTGGTAGCATACCTTATGCATTAGCCCACGCAACAATTGAAGAATACTGTAAAAGAAATAACATTATCTTTAATCCTGCAACGTAGCCATTTATATTATTGTATATATCGCAAGAAAATATATTATACATTCACAAAATATAAAAAGTGAACATTTAAATCTTAAAACATTCATAATAAGATAAATAGATTTTTTCTATTTGATTAAATTAGTGGTAAACCACAATTTAACCAATTATGGAGGGTAAAAAACTTATAGAAATACAGACAGCTTGCCAATTAGTCACTCAGGAGATTATTGCGAAAAGCAAACGTAAAGAACCAGGTTATATGCTTTTCAAACTTTCTTGGGCACTTGAGTCAGTCGAAATTTATTTTAATGATTTAAAACGCGAATTGAGCAAAAATTTACTGATTGAAAGCAGTATGCGTGAACATCGGGAAATGCATAAAATTATTGTAGAACATGCCAGAATATGTGTTGATAAATTAATGCGGTTTTCAGCACGCGCATGACGTCAAATTGGTTTAACATAGATCACACTATTTAGGCAAAACCCCGCGCTGGCGGGGTTTAGTTTTTTACTGCAGTTAATATAGCGACTACTTTCTGCAACCGGTCTTCGTAAATATATTTTGTGCTAATTATTCCCAAACATTAAATGCGACATTTATTACATTGCATAACTAAAATTATGAACTATGATTAGCGCAATAGATGCCGGAACAATGACACTTAGTAATCTAAGCGAAATAGTTAATTGTAACATCGCTCAGGCTAATATTTATAAAATAAAATTATCATGGTGCTTTGAAGATGGAAAAATATGTGGCAGGGTTAAAAGAGGCTCGTTAACAGTGTGGAAAAAATATTATGAGGGTGAGCACATTCATATATTGCTTGCGCGTATGAATTGGGATTTTAGTTGCTACATTAATAAGCTGGGCGAAGCGTTCAGAGCAGAGCGTGATCGTAAGGAAGTTGAAAGTTGGAAAACCTCTTTGGACTCTGGAAAGTTTGCCATGAAGTAATACAAATAATAGAAATCGTTTATTTAGAGGCGCTAAAACTGAGATACTATAACTTAGGGAAACTATGTAGTAATTTGACATAATCTTATAAAAGATATTAGGCTTAGGGCTTTAGTTTTGCAATATCTTAACAACATAAGGTGTGGTATCCCATTTTTATGATACTCTCTCTCTAACGAGAGAGTTTTTTTATGTAAGTTTCTGAACCTATTATGTAATTTTACTTACTTAATTACAAGTAGATTTATCATATCTACGTTGAAGCAGAAAATGTAGATATTGGTCCATTTCCGCCCTCTCCAGTCACAGAGGAGAGGGTTTTTTATAACTCATATGAGCAATGATGTAAAATGTTTTAACCACAATAATTGTAATTTTACCAAACTACATTTTAGAGAGGTGTAGTACTGGTTAGTATTATTCTTCCCTCCCTTACACCGGGGAGGGTTTATCTTTATCCAACACTCAATGTATACCAAATGGCGGCATTAGCAAAATTTCCTCTGCATTACTATGTCATCTACTAATTATATTCATAAAAGTAGATCTGAAACAAAGAATAAATAGATAGTCTTTCAATTTCATAAATTAATAGAAAGCGAAGCATTATTGAAAATTATTACTAAATTAGGCAAAGTTCTAATTAGCAAATTGTAATAAATAGACTATGTGTTACTACGCGAAACCTCCGGAAGATTTAACTGAAGCTGAAAAGGAATTTGCGGCGCGCTTTGGCAGTCCCGAAACTTTTATATCAGGTAAATATACCAATGGCTTTGCGCACCCACAAATGCCGGTTATATTGGACGAGAATCCGCACAATATCATTATGGCAGAATGGGGCCTTGTACCAAACTTTGCCCCGGATAAAACGATCAATGCAAAAACGCTTAACGCTAAGATCGAGACTGTAGAAACTACAGCCATGTACAGGGATAGCGCAAACAGGCGCTGTCTGGTCCTGCTGGAAGAGTTTTATGAGTGGAAGTGGCATAATCCTACTGCAAAAACATCTACTAAAGACAAATATGCAATATCGCTTAAAGGGCGAAAGCTTTTTGCGGTGGCAGGGGTTTACAACGTATGGCGCGGGGAACCTACCTTTACCATTGTCACAACTGAGGCTAATACTCTTATGTCCGACATCCACAATACAAAAAAAAGGATGCCGGTAGTATTACACCGGCAGGAAGAAAAACTGTGGCTTGGCCATGATGCGGTACCGCTTTTTAAAGACCGCACAGAGATTGATCTACAGGCTGTAAACCTGGATCAGCTGCCACAGCAGGCAAGTTTATTTTAATTCAGACAGTCCCTCAATGAAATCGAAGGCCACAAACTGCATATTACTGTGGCCGGTTAAGTATGTGCCATGGTTGCAGTGCGCTAAATCCTTTACTACGTTATTTAAAATTGCATTGTAATTATTCAGCTCATCCGCATTAAGCCACAAAACCGTCTGAAGGTATGTAGTAAATTCGCTAAATGTTTCATATTCCGTCGGAAGGTCAGGAACGTCTGCAACAGATATAACGGTAGCGTTTCCTGAAACAATTATACCGCTTGCATTATAAATAAAGCCAAATGGCGGCTGATAATTTTCAAACTTAAGTTTTACGCCCTGTAACTTAGTAATTACATAGTATCTATCCATTATATTGTGCTTTATTTTATAAGTGCATTGTCAGAGTCGTAATGCTCCATACTTATTACCTGGTAGGTGTGGGCTTTTTCAAGCAGCTCCGGCCAGTTCGATTTATTTACGTAGCTGCTAAGCCAGTCCCAAAATTCATCGGTATTGGCTTCATTGATTATTTCATCACCCCAGTACTTACAAACGGCATAGGTTGTAAAACCTTTAGTTTTAAAAAACTTGTTATATTCCTCATCTAAATCGAGCGGCCCATTATGCAAAACTTTAACCGATCGGTCTTTTACAACATTTCGCATAATATCAAACATCAGATTAAAATTTTTATCGGCGTTTTCCTTATACTCAATTTCTCTGCCTCCGGGAATGGCAAATATTACGGCATACCTATTTTTCATGCTTCAATTACTTAACTATTATTTCAATTACAGTTTTCAAATAGTTATTGTATTCTCTCTCGTAATAATTTGATATAGATGCCGGTCTCAGGATAACACCGTTGATGTCAGACTCATTAAGGGCATCATAAACATATTTTAAGAATAGCTGCCCTTCATCATCATTAAAATGTTCGCCGTAAGTATCAATTGTTAGCCTGATTTGAAACCAAGTAACATCTTCAACAAGAATTTTGCCAGTAACTGTATCTTCGAGATCAGATTCATCTAAGTCGATAAAATCTTCCTGATTGTCAAATTCCCCGCCATGGTCGTTATGCCACCCATGATACTCTATTACATTTAAGCGCATCAGGTCCAGTAAATTTGCAATAACTCTTTTATCCCTGTCTTGTGTTTCCTCCGGTACGTTTATACGTCCGTTATATTTTAGCATTATTATTTTCCTGCTCATCGTTAAAGGTTTTATATAAAGTTAAGAATATATATCATAAAACTTTCATAATTAGCTAAATACAAACTGGGTTAATAATTAATTTAGCAACACACCACAATTAACCAACTATGGAAAATCAAAAACTTATTGCGATACATACGGCCTGTCAGCTTGTAAGTCAGGATATTATCATGAAGAGTGAAGTTAATGGAAAAGGGTATATGCTTTTCAAGCTTTCGTGGGCACTTGAGTCGGTAGAAATTTACTTTAATGATCTAAAGCGTGATCTGAGCGATGATTTACTAAGTGAAAGCAGTAAGCGTGACCACCGAGAAATGCATAAAATTCTTGTAGAAAGTGCCCGACTGTGCGTTGATAAATTGATGCGATTTTCAGCGCGCGCAAAATATTAATTTTCAGTTTTTTATATATAGATCACATTTTTTAAGCAAAACCCCGCACTTGGCGGGGTTTAGTTTTTACGTTAGCTACTATTATTCGCTACCGAGTGCTGCAGGTTAAAAAGTCCGAATTTTATACAGGAATTAAAAAATTAATATTGGATCCTCCTGCGGGGTGGGTTCGGTTATTTCATTTTGTCTCTGTTTTAGTTACTTTGCTTAACTGGTTACGGTAGTTTTGTTGTCCGGGCTGTTTTTGGTATGTATCTATGATGCCGGATTCCGTATCGGTAATTTTAAACCAAGGCTCATTTTCGGCCTGTAGTTCTTTAGTTTTCTTGTGAGCTTTGTCCAGGCTATCGGTGCGCAGAAGCTTTTTAACCTTGTTTTCTATGATGTAGCGTTTTGTAGCCATAATTAGTTTTTCAGTTTTACTAAACCGTCCTTACGCATTGAGACGCCTAATTTTTTCCATGTCTCTCTATTGTTTGGGATTGTATTTTTTTCAACTCCATCATATATATCCTGGACAAATAATTTTTCCGCTTCAACTATTGTTATTGGCATATTTGTTTCTGAATCATGATAACCCTTTTCTGGATTTTCATAAATTCCCGCCATTTCTTTAGAGTAGCAGTAACCGGCATTTTTAGGCCTCCAGAGTGTTATATGTTTTTCGTGCCGCAACGTGTGGCATAATGAGATTATGTAGTACATGTCTTTTCAATTGTCGTTTGTAATTCCTCTATTTTTTCCTGCTTACGAGCGTTAAATTTTGTAAGCAATTCGTTTTTAAATTTTAGATCATGGTATTTATCCAGGGCGAAAAGCAGTACGTCGGTCGCATTTTTTAAGTCTTCTTCTTTTGCTATCCTTTCGAGCTGGGCTTTTTGTTCCTGGGTAAACTGCCTGATGTGGGCGCTCTTTTTTATCATTTGTTGTCAAATTGCTGCTTATTTAAAAAATTAGCTTGTCGTTTATCCCTTCGCGTACCGTAAAAAATCCGTCATCATACAGCGTGCGCAGGGCGGGGAGTAATAGAGCCATTGTAACATCCAGTTCCTGTTTTAGTGCAATAATGCTCAGGCCGCAGCATGCTCCGCGCTGATGCCGGTGGCCAATTATTGCAAGCTTTATGTTTTCTATCAGTTCCATTCTTTAAATTGCTGCTTATTTAACTACATGAGGTTGAGAAAGTAGTCTTACGGGGCCGGTGGGTGGCTTCGTTTTAATGATGATCCGGCTCTTTAAATCCTTATCGATGGCATTCCAAAATTTTGTGATCACTCCTGAAGCATAGAGGTTATCGGTATTCTTGCAATGGTTCATGGCGTAAATGAGAACCACCGCCTGAGCCGCCTTGAGTGTAACGGTAAATGCCTGGTGCGGACCTTCAATTTTGTTACGGAACAAAAAGAACATTTCGCTCAGGATATCAGCCTCGAGCATCTGATCATAAAACTTAACGGTCATCTCAGGGGTAATTTGCGCTTCTACATAGCTGCTATATACCTTAACCATTTCCTGAAGGGAGGCAGCTTCCTCCCGTTCCACCTTCTTTAAGCTAACCGGTGTCATCGGATATCTTCAATTAAATGGCCTGTCTTGTTATCATAAAACTGCAGCACCCGGATTTTATTTACACGATCAGGATCTTTAAAAAACCGTGCTTTCATGCCTTCGATTATCCAGTTCTTATCCCGTCCGTTATGCTTATCAAAATTGAACCAACACAAGTTGTCTTTTTTTTCGTCTGCGAGGCCTACCATTTTAATGTCGTTGGTAGAGGTTACACCGTTCATTGCCTTAGTTGCCATGGTTGAATGCTTTTTTAAGTTCAGTCATAGCTTTTTCTCCTGCAGCTTCATCCTGCATTTTGTTTTGAAAGTGCGCTCCCTGGATAAGCATATCTACCTCCATGAGTTCTGAGGGAGAGCAGGCCTCCAAAAATTTTTCCGGAGTTACTTCCAGTGTCATTAAGTTTGTAATTGTTGGCATATATAAATTTGTTAAAGGGTTATGCTGTGTATGTTATTCCTATCTTTTTAGCACGCTCAATGAAAATATTGACCAGCTGCTGCATATACTCTGCAGGAAGGTTTTTGCTAACGTAATCCTCAAGCTGTGCCAGTGGCATGTCGCCTGCAAAATGTTTTTTAACGGCGGCATCAAGCTTGCGCCTGTCGCTGTTGCGTGCTTTCCGCTTTTGGGTGTTTACTTCGGCACGGCGCTTTAATTGCGAGTCAGCATCAATTTTCTGTTGTAGCTTTTGGTAATGTTCATCCCAAAATTTGTATGTGGTTTCAAAGCGCACACCCTCCCGGTCATGGGTGTTTAGGTAAAATGACGGGTATTGCGGGGTACCTTTTGCAGGATCTTTGCGGCGGCGGGCTTCAAACCAGTTGCGGGCCTTGTTTATGCGCCAGATATATTCATCGAAGTAGCTGAAAATTGTAGCCTTGGTGTAGGTTAGGCCACCAGGGGTTTTGAATTTATTTTTCATCCAGTTTTCATAGGCTTTCTCCCATTCTACCCGGTAGATATCGCGGCGGCCATGGTACAACTGGCCGGCAATAATTTTTAGGATCATCTGTACAAACAGCGCTTTAAATTGCTCGTTACTCAGGCTTGCACCCCTGATGCTTTCGCGGCGAAGTACCTCAATATCAAATGGCCGGTAATCATCATACATGCCATTGGCCAGATTACTAGCGAACTCGTAGGGCAGCTCAATTTCATTGCGAAGTGCCTCACTTTCTGAAAATTTAACATTTTCGGCCGCGGCCCCCGGTGAATCTGACCCTGCTTTTGCGACCTTGCTGAGCGGGGTGACCCCGTTGCTCTTGCCTATATCGACAGGCATCTGCGCACTGCCCTTTGCCGATGGCCCGCCGTGTTCTTGTGACTGAGCGGCAGGCTCGGCCTGCACCTTATCAACAGAAACCGTTTCCTGCGGTTTCCTCTTTTTATCTCTTTTAAGTGATCTTGAAGAGACAAAATTATCCTGCAACTCTTTGCTATTTCCCAAGCTAAGGGCGTGATTTTCAAGCGCTGTTTTTTTCGGGGCGTTGGCATCAAAAACCACGAGGATTTCAGGGCTTATGCGCACATGTACGCCGCAATTACTGCCACGGTATACATAATCAGTAAGTACGCCTTTACGTTCGAAAATTTGCCTCTGTGCGCGTACTGTGGCCGTGCAAACATCTACGCTGTAAACATCTTCCTCACGTTTCATTTTTGTAATGTTCCGGGCGTTCAGGTCTATAGGTGGCAGGGGTTCCAATACCCGCGTGGGGTAATTTTCGCGCAGGGTATTTCTCTCTTCTAATTGCTTAGAGTACATGTACAGCATGGCACTAAATGTCTGCTCGTAGGCATATATCAAATACTGCTCTCGCTGCATTTTTATGATAGGGCCATACAAGTCGCATGCTTTCTGCGCTGCTTCATTATATTCTATTACGCTCAGGTCTTTATTAAGGCCGGCAAATTGAATGCTGTAGGCAATCTTTGCAGGATCTGTTTCTATGGCCAGATGCGCCTTAACGGTTTTGTTGTGGGTGATAACTTCTTTGTTGTACTGCTTTACCATAGCCCTGTCCTGGGCTGCAACACGCCGGTAATTTGTCATAGAGGCGGCAAAATCAATACGCGGTTTAAAACCTTTAAATTCGGGTTTCTTTGGCTGTTCCGTACCCACAACCGGCACTCTGCCTATGTGGCCAAGAACGCCGTAAACTGATGGGTGTACAGGCAGTTTTGAGGGGTTAAGCTGATTCATACCGTAATGCGTTTAGCAATTGCAGTTATTAGATCATCCGTGTAATGGCCGGTACTTTGCTCACGCCTTATTACTGCAGTAATTTCATAAAATATCTCTTTGGTGTGGCCGTCTGGCTGTTTTGCCATTCCCATTTTTATGCGGTCACCCGGCAGTACCTTCTGTTCAAAGTATACCTCAAATTTAATTTCGGGAGTTCCGGCCCAGGGCAAATTTGATGCCGTAGGGGGCTTTAACCAAGTGTCTATAATGTTGCTATTAACGTCCATAATGTTATCTTTTTATTCCCCTTGTCACCTTTCCGAAACGGGCAAAGAAAGTCTTGCCCGGTTCATCCAGGAATTTAAGCAACTTGCGTCGCGGGGTATGTTTGTTAGTAGCAGGAGCGGGATTCGAACCCACATATTACAGAAAGCCCTCTGCACGCTTTACCTATCAGCGCACCCTGCTCCAACCGATTTATCGGTGTCATTTCAAAAAACTAATAAAACAGAATGGCCCCCCCTCTGTGTGGGTTTACGTTAGGTATTAATTATGTTGCGGCGCCCACCGGTAAGCTGGCCGCGCAATCGAGCCTTTTCGGCTTCGCTTAATTCATGTTTTGGAGCCTTGCGGCCCCCGCCCCCGGAGTCTCCCAATTCCTTGAGGGCGGTGGTTGCTTCACTTTTGAGATGAGTAGCGGTATTTAAAAGTTGAGTGGCAAGCTCTATGCAGCTGTCTGCAGTGGCGGCCAATCGTGTATATTTTGCTTTTTCTTTTGCTATATTCATAATCACAGCATTTCATTTGTAGCGGGGGAGGGGCTCGAACCCCCCAGGAACTCGTTACCTGTAGCTTTCTAATAACTACCCTGCTGTCCAACTATTAACCTAAAAAATCTGTCCGCTACTTTTCCGGACTGGCCAAACTAGTATAAAAGCGAATTGTTATGCGTTAACTGCCCCGCCACCGTGGCCCCACTGCCCAAAACGCCTGCGGGGTTGTGGTACCCATTGCACACGTAAAGGGGCGGGGGGTGGTATGCCAAGGCTTTTGCCAAGGGTTGTAATTTGTTCAATGGCCGTGTCTGTAATGGCCGTAACTTTTGCCAGGCAGTGGGTGTAGTACCTGTTAAGGATATCTTTGTCTTTATCTGTAAAATTTCCTGATGTTTTAAGCCGTGCCTGCTGCTGCTCTATCCTGAGGGCGCGCACTTCTGCGGCTGTGTGCAGCTGCTCTATATCGTGCATTTTTTGTATAAGGCCTGCAGCTGCAAAATAGGTCAGGCCAGTGGCTGCACAGTCGGCTATCGTAAGGCATATTGTTACAGCCTCCTGTAAGCCCTGAGTAGTACACTCCAGCTTGTGTGCGTTCATGACGGCTTTAATGTTTTGTGTGGCTTTATTTACCAGTAAATGCCATTGAGTAGGGAAGTCTGACTGCAATTGTAGCAGCGCACGTTCCAGTGTAGGTAGTTGCTTTTTCATTGCGCTATAATTACAGTTAATAGAAAAAGAACAGTAGATGTTAGTAGTACTAAAAACCAGATGGCCGCCGATACTGACGTGTTGTGTGCCTCCTGCAAATCATCCGCCTTAATGCGCAGCCTTACGTAGTACAGGAACATGATAAATGATAAAGGTATGATTGCCGCTGATGCATAATACAGCGCTATTATTAAGTTTTCCATAGCTTACTGTATTACTTTATGTTTCATGGCCTTGCGCACAAAGCCGGCTTTGTTTTTAACTCCTGCAGCTATAAATAGGTTTTGCTTATGGGTATTAAGCGTGCTGTGTGCCATATTAAGATCGTTAGCAATAGCTTTATCCGGCTTATCGCTTGCTAATGCCTGGCTAATTTTTACCTGGTGCGGTGTAAGCTTGTGGCCATTTAGCATAATGCATTTACTTTTCCATGCAAGGCAGCGGCAGTTGGCGCTACACCTAAAGTTTTCTGAAGGGGCGGCAGCACCGTTGGCTAAAAAATCGGGAGTGCTATCAGCATCACCATACATGCAAAAAGCAAATTCCTCCAGGGCAGCATCATGATCCATATCGCGCAGGTCGTGCATAGCTGCAGGATCATTAAGCATGAGCTCAAAAATTTCAGCTTTTTGCGCCGGGTTAATTTGTGCAAATGGTATAGTGCGCCCGTTGCTCAGTGCAAATACCTTACGGGTTTCGCGAATGCCAAACAGTTCTGTACGATGATCGCCGGGAATTAAACCGGCAGGCAGTGAATGCACTTGCAAATCTTGTTTTTTTGTTTTACATTTGTCTTTCATAAATTCTTAGTTAAAGGGATTTACTTTTAAGAACCTGATGTTCGCGCATCAGGTTTTTTTAATTTAAAGGAGTTACTGTGCAGGCTTTGCAATCACATTTACCGATGCTGCCAGGTAAATGAAATGATATTTGCAGGCGTTTACTATGATCCGCCTTGTGTTTGCTTTTGTGATCTTTTATGTTTTCTGCAGTTGTTTCTCGAACTAAATCAAGGATTTCTTTAGATGGAAGTCCATTGAATTTATCAATAAACTTATCTTGGAAATCATGGCCTACAGCTTTTATAACTTCTGAAATTGAACCGGCAAAAAATTCAGATGTGCGCTGTTTATCATAATGTAGGGTAATTGTATTTTGAGGATTAAAATGTCTTCGTCTCAAAAGATCAGTAAAGCTTTGCCCTGCGTTAGGAAAAGGCAATGGGGGAACTTCGATGCCTTCTTTACGCAAATCGTCTGCTAACTCCTGCAAAATGTCAAAGAAACCACCGCTTCTGGGTTTAAAATCAAAAGGCTTGCCTCTTTCGGCAGTCTCTTCAGCCTTTGTTTCATCTGCTTTTGCCGTTTGTGCTTTGTCTACCTGTTCCTGGTTAAAAGTCTCAAAAGGTTTAAGTTTACCTAATATATTGGCCCTTACATCACCAAATTTTAAATTCTCGTCATTTAAGACTGCTTCTAAATCTTCAATTTTTACGTACATAATATGGTTGTTTTAATTTTTCTATATTTGCAGTTCTCATTGTAAATTGATATTGGTTTAACAATTTTGAGAACTAACCCGGCAGAGCATGTGCCGGGTTTTTTACTTTGTAAATGTTTTCTGTCATATGTCATAATTGATTAGGCCAAGTACATCTTTAGATTTGTCAGGTAAAACCCCAACTTTAATGGATCAATCTGCAATCAATGATTTTAGAGATAACTGCAAAACTGTTTACAATTACTATCGCGTTAAAATGATCCGGAATACTCCATTCCTTCAGCCTAAATCAACCGTTAGCAGCCAACATTTCATTATTTTTTTCGCCTATCTTGAGGCAAGCATTTCCGACATGGATAAACTTGCAAATCCTCATTTATCTGATAATCCTCATTTACAGGACCAGCTTGATGCTGTAATTTATTCCTACATTATTAAGTACAATTCGATTTCTGCATTGCTGAGAAGGCGCTTTAAAAAATAGTTTCAATTAAACTCTACTTTATTTATTCAATTTTTAATTATTGCTATATTTGCCGCACTCATACGTTATAGTAAAAGAGTTAGTCACCTTTTCATTGAGTATACGCCCAGCAATTAACCGCTGGGTTTTTTATAACTATTTGTGCATTATATGTAAGCTTAACTTAATAATTTAAGCTTACTTTTATAACATGTTTACAGACAAGAAAACCATCGAATTCTTTACGGATAGGTGCCTCATCATTTACAGCGCCTGGAAACTGGAAATTGTCAAAATACAACAGCGGGATTTATCATATTACAATGAAAATAAAAGTGTCATTGTGTTTAAATGTAAAGAGGCAGCTCGTGATAAAATGGATGTTGTTGCAGAAGAAATTTTGACTACTAAACCCCATCTTGAAGACTCTCTTATTACTATTATGCACTGCTATTTGAAAAGATTTGATTTGGCATCTAAATAAACTACCGATATCTAAAACTTAGTCGGGTGGTATAGGCACGCCCAGTTCTGGAGCGTCAATAAATATTCTCTTAACATTTTCTGTATACACCTCAAAAATAACTTCCTCAACTTCCGGCGCATGGCGTTCCCCACCCAGGATAAGGCTCAAATGCTGCTTGTTGTGTGGTGTGCCGTTCCTGTTAACAATACCCCGTTCATTGAGTTTCGCCTTAATTACATCATAATAGTTTGAGCCTAATCCTCTCTTTAACTTTTCAGGTACTCCATATGGTATCATGTGATTTAATTTAAATTTTTATTCATACAATAAAGCATTGACGTTCAGTTAATGGCATACTTTTCCCGCATCGTTAAAAACGATACATAACTGCTATTTACTGTTACACTTATTTGACTATCTTTGTTTTTAAGTACACAACAAATCTAACACAAATTTGTGTAAGTTTCACAAAACTGTGCAAATATTTTACACAGAAATGGGAGAAATTGGGGATAGGCTGAATTTATTTATTGATAATCAGCAGATTAGTTTTAACGATTTAGGAGAAAAAATTGGTGTAGCCGGCAAATCTTTGAAAGAAATGTCCCAAAATAAGAGGCCACTTGGAGGTAATGTGCTCAAAAAATTGGGTGAGGTTTACCCAGATTTGAGCCTTAATTGGCTTTTTTTAGGTGTAGGTGATATGTATCTACACAAAAATGAGCCACAGAAAAATGTGCAAATGGTAGCTGAGCCGACGGTTCATCTGTATGATACTTTGGATCCAGTGGAAGAAATGTTCTTAAAGTATCTGGATAGACCCATGGTACAGGAAAAAATTAAATCGTTTTTAAAGAAGTAACCAATAAACACCAAATTATAAAATGAGGAAAATTTTACTTATTGCTCTCTTTGCAATTGCTGGCCTCTCATGTGGTAGTGATGATAGTGGCGGGGGCTGTGGTTCTCATAATGGTAAATCATTACAAAAAGGGCCAGACGGAGGTTGCTATTATATCAACTCATCAGGGAATAAGTCTTATGTGGACCGATCTGAATGTAAATGTTAATCTAAAAAGCTTCAAATGTCATTATTAAAAGGTTTCATAAGGTCAGCGGTCAATCAGGTTGGCCGCGACGGAGGGAGGGTTATAAGCAATTCGGTTTACGGCAATGCGCACTCGGCACCAGTAAGTATAAATCATGAATCGGGCGAAACTGGGCATTCAAATCAAAATAGTGCTACAGCGCATTTGATTAAGGATAAAGAATATGTGGCTGTAAAGCTTTTTTGGTGTGCTATAATCTCGTGGATAATACCTATGGGTGGAGGATTATTTTTTATATACTGGGGTATTGCAACAATTACAGCTAAAACAATGAAAATGTATAGTGTTACTTCAAGACCTGCGTACGTTGCCGATAGACGATATGCATCAGGGCAGCGACCGGTTGGTAATAAACAAGTACGTACCGAGGTAAAGGTTGAAGTTGATGAGGAACAGAAGCACCGAAACAAACTTAAAGGTATAGGTTATATTCTCATTGGCGCTTTAGGCTTTTATACCTGGGCTAATATGTGGTTTATAAAATAAACACCAAAATCTCTTAAGAGCTCAATAAAACAAGGCATTCGCGTAAAATTACTGCCGTCATGGTAGCAAAGCAAAAAAGGATGTTGTGTACTATTACACAAACAACTTTTTTAGTATCTTTGTGTATAATTAAAATATACAAGATTTCAGTTTATCCTGTAAATATATTTAATGCACATGGAAACTAAAGTAACAAATAAGACCGCAATTGATAAAGTAAACAAGATTTTGGAAGACAAAAGAATTGTTCAGGCTTTCTTACGCGGTGAAATTTCTATTGATGTATTACATGAAAGAGGACTTAAACTTGCAATGCCCATATAAGGTTACTAAACAGCCTAAGGATTCTACTTATTATTTCACTACGATATCAGGCATTATATATCGAGCGATATTTATAAAATACGGAGAGCTATTTAAAGGGACAGTGGGAGAAATATTCGCTGATAATGTTTACATGTTCAATATTGAAAATGTAACTCCTGTAATTAAGCTGCCCTCTCGTGATCCGGGTATATTTTTAACCGTTGAATGTATTATAGAGCACTTTTTCACCAATCCGGACAACATTTTAATTTACGTATGTGACGTTGCAGACAAAAGGGAACTCGCAAGGAGTAGAATGTTTAACTGGTGGTACCTTCGTGCTAAAAACAAATCTAATTATATAAAGGTTGCCGATACGATAATCACTGATGATGCCGATATGTATAGTGCGGTCATTTTTAAAAAAGATAATGCTTTTAACGCAGAGATTATCAAAGCCTGTAATGACCTTAATGCACAATTGAAAAAGGATTAATACTAAAAATATATAGTGAAAATTTACTCTTAGCCCAATAAAATAAGGCATTCGCGTAAAATTACTGCCGTCATGGTCAATAAATATAAATAATACGAATATTAATAATTTTTGCAGATTTACAAAAGGTGTATTTACCTGATTATCAATACTAAAATATTACAGTGGGGTAGGGGCGAAAGATTCATAACCCTGAGGTCACGGGTTCAACTCCCGTCTTCGCTACAAATGATAAGAAAAACCCTTCAATTAATTTTGAAGGGTTTTTTGTTTTTAGTTGTGTACTGAATAGTTGTCTACACCACCGCCGGGTAATATTAATTACTTTCACCCGGATCATTTGGGCAGCAGTAATTATTTAACCTATATAAGGGCGAGCCCTACCGACTTTATTAAATTTGTCTTTTGGCGAAGACATGGCAGAGCAGCATAGCCTCACCGAAGACTATGAAACGCCTTATAAGTTTAATGGTAAAGAACTGGATAGCGAAACCGGCTTGTATTATTATGGAGCGCGTTACTACGACCCAAGGACAAGCATTTGGCTAAGCACTGACCCATTGATGGAGAAATATGCAAGTGTTAGTCCATATGTATATTGTTTGAATAACCCTGTATTATATACTGATCCTGATGGTAGAGACCCAATTATAACTATAACTAATAAAATAATTTATTACGCTGAACAAAAAATTTATAGAACAGAAGGAATGGCTAATAATGGAGGTTATTACACAGTTAAAGTTCCGGTTTATCAAGTTAATGTTACAGATGACGAGGATTCAAATTTTAATTTTAGTTTTGGCGTAACGAGAGATGCTTGGGTCTTAAGCAAAGTTGATGGGAATAATCTGGTTCTTGATAATATTGCATTTGAGCCTGCAAAAGGAGGTTCGAATGAATATAAAGGCACATATATAGATGTATACCCTCACAATAATGACACTTCAGCTTTTGAATTGAGACAGGGCGGTAGTAAGGTTTTAAATTCAGAACAAAGAAAGAATGACAATGGAGAACAAGTATCTTCTGAACTAGTGTAATGATACACGTAGCGGGAATATACAAGAATGAAGGAGAAAACAAAATAAGACATTCTAGTTCGTTAGCCTGTTTTGGTATTGTTAATAAAAACAATTCAAGCACTAACACCTCAGATGCTCAAGCTAACAAAACAGTAAATGGAATTTGGAATCAAGCTGATATGGATTCTTGGTTCCGACATTCTGACGTTAACATAATTATACAACCTAGAGAAAATGTACAAAGAACACAGACAGTTATGCCTACTCATAATTAGTTTTATTTTAATTATTACCATTAATTCTTGTGGTAACAAATATCAGGGTACTTTTGAAGTAATAAAATACCATTTGTCTGAAAAAAAATGGCCTTGCGTTGTTAAATTTGAGGATAAAAATTATTTTGTAATTGATCATATTAGAATATATAATGATGGGAAGTTGACTGCTTATCAAGGTTGTGCATCAGAAGGCGTTTATACCGATGACTTTGAAAAAAACGGAGAATATTCAAAAGAAGATGAAGAAGTTAAGCAACTATTAATATCAAAGAAACATAAACAAATTAATTTTTTTAATAAAATTTACAATATTCAAAGTGTAAATAAGGATAGTATTTATGTGAAATTACTTGATAAGGATGAATATTATATTTTTGTAGGTAATATTCCTGAATAAAATAGCAAAAGCTCCAAAATTGGGGCTTTTCTTTGCAATGCATGCTCAAACTGAGTTTTAACTTTTTATTAAAATTGCTAAATCTATAAAGGTTTTATAATAAATTTGTACTCGCACCGCCGCCTGGCAATATTTTACTTCAACCCAGATTATTTGGGCAGCAGCACTTACTTAACCGATATTAATGGGCAGCCGTACCAGTTTTTCTTAAATTTGCCTTTTGGCGAAAACGTAGCAAAGCGGAGATTCATGGAACACCAAAACAAAATAATATTGCGTGAGGTAAACCATGGCAGAACAGCATACTGAAGATTACATTATTATACCAGATATATCAGGACGAATACCACTTTAAATGTCAATTTGAGAACATACTATCCATTCTTATGGGTGTCGTTACATTATAATCCTCAGTTTTGGAATGGTTTGCAAATCTGTTTTTATCTAATACTTTTATAGCCAGACTCTTCAAATCTTCATAAAATGGTTCGAAAATTTTCCCGTCATGGCTAAAAATTACAAACTTCCAAATCGTCATATTTGGAGGTTTTTGGTTAGGTGCTTGTCACTACTTGTAACATCTTCAGTACGTCATTTGCTATCAGATAAATAATAAACCTGCTAACTTATGATGTCCTGTAGAAAATCTTCAACCGAATTATAATCCTGCGCTGAAAGTTTTTTCTTAAGGCGCATTTTACAAACTCTCACACTTTGAGGTGAAATGCCCAGAATGTTAGCCATATCTTTGCTTTTTAGGTTAAGCCGCATGAGTACAAGTATGCGTATCTCAGCCTCAGTTACATTAATACTGCTCTCTTTTAAGCAGGTAAAAAAATGCGGATAAATACCGCCAAACCTTATTTTAAACCTCCCCCAGTCGTCATCTGTAAGTATTTTTTGGCCTAACAAATCAGCAACCTCGTCATCTTCGTTATCTTTAATGCCAACCTGGTTGTCTCCCTTTAAAACGTTTATGATATTGTTTTTTTTAGAAAGGTCTACAATGTAAGTTTTTAGCTCCTGCTCTTTAACTTCTACAAGCTGTCTCGAGGTAATAAGTTCCAGTTCAAGTTGGCGCTTTTTAAAACGCATTCTGGAAAGATAGCGATACACAAAAAATGAAGCGGTAAGCATAGTAATTAAAATTCCCGAAATAATAAACCATAGCCTGTTATTAGCTATTTGGCGTTCATTTTGTAAATTTTGTATGCGCAGGTTTTTTACCTCTATGCCTAAGTTTGCCTGATATCGCGAAAGCATATCGCTTTGTGCCGCATCCATTAGCTCTTTTTCCCTTTCGTAATGTTTTTTAAAATAATACAGTGCGGAATCTGGTCTTGCAAACTTGCTATGTATTTGGGAGAGTTCGAGATATGCCTCGCTAATGCGCACCTTGCTTTTTAGCGTTGAACTAACAGCAAGGCTTTTACGGGCATTAAAGTAGGCTTTTTCAGGATTTGCCTGGGTAGTGTATATAGTACTAAGATTTTGGTATGCTGTTGCCATACCCTCGGCATAATTTATTTTTCGGCATTCTTTCAGCGACAGGTTGTAGTACAATAGTGCCTCTTCCGGCTGTTCGTTAAAGCGATAAATTTGTCCCTGATTATTATATGCTATTGCCAGATCGCGCGGTGCTTTTAGCTTTTTGAATATAGCAATAGCTTGGTTATTATTTATAAAAGCTCCGGGAAAGTTGCGTTGTTCCTTAAGAATCAGGGAGCGGTTAGTATGAGTAAGACCAAGCAGGCGTGGCATATTTAATTTTTCTGCAAGTTGTGCTGCCTCATCATAGCACTCCATTGCGGCAGTATTATTCCCCAGCCTCCAGTGCACAAGGCCAAGGTTGTTAAGCAAACTGGCCATTTGCTTTTGGTCTCCCGTAGCTTTTACATTAGTATAAGCTTTTGTAAAATATTTTAATGCCTCCTGGTAATTGCCCATTTGCCATTGTGCATTGCCCAGGTTGGTGAGCAAATCGTGTTTTTTTACTGCGGTTTTATTTAACTTCTCATTTTCGTTTACAGAATCGCGGCTGCAGGCAACTATGAACGGCAGCAATAGCATTAATATATAAAGAAGTTTAGTATAAGCCTGTTTCATAAAAATATTTGAAACGCCAAATTTATATAATTCAGGCCTGATTATTACAAAAAACAAAATCCCTTAACATTATATGCTAAGGGATTATAGTATGCTGTTTAACAAAGAACTACCTGCCTATAATCATTTTTCGGGCTTGTTTAAACTTGCCTGCGGTAATTTGGTAAAAGTAAATACCGGGCGCAAGCGTACCGCCATCAAAAATTAAAGTTGACGAGCCTGCAGGAAAAGTTTTGTTTGCTATTTCTTTTACAAGTTTACCTTCATTAGTATATAATTTTATACTTACCTTCTCGCTTTTTATAAGGTAAAAAGGAATAGTTGTCGTGTTTAAAACGGGATTGGGATAATTTTGACCCAATTTATTTTTTGGCAATAAAACTTCATGATTGTTAGTGCCTAACGTCCCATCGTGCTCTGTTTCAAAAAAATGCAACCCTTGAAAAAAGGATTGGTTGCCAATGTTTCCGGCTAAAAGCAGCCTGTCATCGGGGTGCGGCACGAGGCCTTTACCGTAAAATTCTGAATATTCCGGGCCTACAAAAAATTCTTCTTGACCATTGCCCCCGGCGTCTACAGTAATAAGCGAAGCGGTAGGGAAGAGGGAGTTGTAAATTTTATGAGGGAACGGGTTTACTATTATCTGGTTCATAATATAGCATTTGTCAGACCCATCAATATGGAAACCATTGAAATACCTCATGTTTTCCGACTCAAATACCCAAACTTCATTACCCTGTGCATCGTATTTAATAAGCGTATTGTTGATGGTATCATCTATACCCAAGCTGTATCCTATTACTGCTATAGCACCGTCAGAAAATTTCTTTAGAGTATACGATCGCTCATTCCTTTCCTCGTTGCCAAAAACTTTACTCCATTGCACTACTCCATCGGCACTAATTTTTGCAGTAATAATATCCTGCATGTATGTATCGTTATTTTGTGTAAAGCCGTTAGTATATATTGCGCCGTCGTTAGTTATAACTAAATCAGTACCGCTGGATGTACTGCCTTCAATTGCTACAGGTGTCTGCCAGCCTTCTGTACCATCGCTGTTAAACTTTACAATGGTAAGGTTTACATCCTGCGACATAAAGTTACCACTGCCACACCTTCCCGTTATAATAAATTCGCCTGTTGGTGTTACTTTGCCAGCCGCAACACCATATATGTTGTTGGCAGCAGCATCGCTTGCTATAAAAGTTCTCCAAAGCTCCTGGCCGGCGGCGCTTAATTTAATACCTACAAAAGATGGGTTGGTATCGCCTTCGTTTTGATATGAAACACCGCTTAGGAATACAGATCCGTCTGTACCCGTTTCCATAACGTTTAACTGTCCGTTAATAAGGCTAAGCTCATTTTCCCACAATTCCTGACCTTGCGGAGATAATTTTTTTATTGTAACGGGTTCGCCAAATTGAGGCAGCAGGCACACTAATAAGTTTCCGTTAGTATCTGCCCGTGCTATAATACCTTCAGCAGGATTACCATTTTCGGCATTGTATACTGCCTCCCATGCCATGCTGCCCTGTGCATTATGCTTTACAAGGAAAAAGTTAGTGTTAAGCATGCCCTCTGCAAAAGAAAAGTACTGCCCTGTAGAAAAAGTGTTACCGCTACCGTCGGCAAAAGGGTACAGCATGGTAGCATTAGGGGCTGCGGCATTAGTGTACACCGTGTTCCAGAGTGGGGCGGGGGCTGTCGCCGCAAAAGCCGATTTTACAGTCTCGTAAACGGCGCCGTTAGCGCTGTAAAAAGAATTTACGGTAAAATATACGTTGCTTTCGGCATCCAGGCCTATGCCTGCCATATCTGCCATGCTTGCTGTTCCTGTCGAGGTATCAATTATAAATGCGGCTTCTCCAAGCAGGTCGCCCTGAACAGAATATTTTTTAGCGCGTGCAGCCACGTTTAGCTCCCATTCTTCTGCGCCCGGGGTCAGGCCTTTTGCTGCTACCACAGGGTTGCCCTCGGCATCAAACAGCAAGTGCACGTTTATGGCATCAACAAGGTCGGTCGTTTCTTTTACCCAGTTTTGAGTACCATCTAAATTATAAGATAAGAGAACATTACCATTGTTAGAAAAGTTACCGTTATGACTACCTGCAACGTATATTTTATTATCGCGCAGCGCAATTTGCGATCCCTGAGTTTTTTCGCCTTCGGTTTTGTAGGTCGCTACCCATTGCTGCTCGCCCAAAGCATTATATTTTATTGTGCCTATGCGCTCTAAAAAGGTATCAAACACACCTGTTATGTAAATATTGTCCTGGCTATCGGTGGTAACAGACCTTGGCGCAGAATTAGTAACTTCAGACGGATTTTCCGGATCTGTACTGGCATAATTATAGTCCTGTGCCCAAAGCTGTGTACCCGCTGCATTATATTTAACGGTATGATAATTTAGCCATCCATCGCTGTTTGGGCTGTAGCCCGTAACAATAACATTGCCTGTACCGTCTATTGTAATAGCTGTGGCCTCATTCCATGATTCTCCGCCGGGGCCGTTGTTGCGCGCCTGCCATTGTATGGCGCCTGCTTCGTTGTATTTAAGGGTAATATAATCGACAGTTGATCCTGACCAACTTAAACCGGTAATGTAAATCGATCCGTCCGGGCCGGCTACAATCGCTGCAGGTGTATCTATACCTTCGTAAGGGCTGTTAAAGATACTCATCCATAATTGAGCACCATCCGGAGAGTACTTAACCGTACGTATATCCATATCATTACCGTTCCATGCTAATCCTGTAACAACAAGGTTACCTTCGTTGTCCAGTAGTAACTTCATGCCATATTCTACAGCATATTTTGCGGCAGGAATTCGTGCCTGCCATAGTATAGCTCCTTCCGGACTAATTTTCATGGTAAAAAAGTCGCCTGCCGGTTGTAATTCGCTGCTGCTTCCACCGGTAACATAGGTATTTCCTTGTGCATCGGTAACTGTAGCATAGGGTATATTGTTACCCGCGGTACTTTCGCCGCCATAAAACTCATAATTCAGCGCAAGGGGCGTTAACCGTTCCTGGCGTATACCCATTTGCATTTGTTGTATTTGCTCAGGGGTAGTGAATGATGCGATAGTAGTATGATCAGCGCCGGGTTTTTGCCAACGCGACAGTTGTGATACAGTTCCGAACTTCTGAGATGCTTTAAAGCCATTCAGGTTTGCCAACGAGTTCATATCTTGTGCTGAACCTGAAATAGCGTTCAGGCAGAACATTGAATAAATTAAAAAGCATGTAATTCTCATAACATATACAGTTTATTATGTATGCGTAAAACTATGATATATGTATATATACAGCAAGTAAAAGTGTTGACATAGCTGTTGACAAATCACCTAAGTGTATAGATAATTAGATTATTAACGACTTCCCGCACGTGCAGCAGGTTAAGCACAACGCATTGCCTTCTGTACGTTGTTATATAAAAATTGCAAAGCTTATGCTTTATAATTTTAAGAGTAAAAAAGCTGTCCTTCAAATTAATATAGTTAGCCTAATTGTAATTTGTAAAGACAGCCATTTTTTTAATTAAAAAGTAATTATTCTTTATGCTGTAATTCTTTTAAAAGGTCGTCATAGCTGTAAGTGCCATCGGGCCTAAGGTTATCGTTGTAGGCTACGGCAACCCTAAGGGCTTTAAGGCCGGTAACACCCTGCAAGTCCTCTACATCAAAACTTTCTATTACGTTGCCCAACATATTTTTGTGCTGTAGCAGCTGTATATACCTCCTGTACTCCATCTCTTCTTTCTTTTGGGTATATACAATGGTTATCTTGTTTTTTTGTGTAATACGCTCCTTAGTACCTTTAATGTTCGATTTATCAATTCGCTTTTTAACTACCTCATAACGTGCGTTGTATGTGCCGTCTACATCAAATCGTTTTTCATCCATGCGAAAGCGTATCGAAATAGGAGAACTAAATACCAATATAAGTGATGTTACATCAAGCTCGTAAGGAAGCGATGGTTTTAGCTTATAATATTCGTTTTCCATTTCGCACATGGCCTGTAACTGCCAAAGCCTTAGGTTGTTTAAATAAAGCGGGTTGTAAGCATGCTTGGGAGATATAGATGCGCCGATGTACAGGTTGTGCTCTACGCCATCTGTTTTAAAACGTTCGTAATAGTGCGGAAAGAATGCCTGAGCTTCCTTTTGTTTTTCATCGAGTACCGCTGCTAACTGTTTGTTAATGATAGAGAGAGTATCATCAAAATCTTTGCGGCTTTCATACACCATTTTCACTTTAGAGTCGAGCGTTCCAAAATAATCAGCAATTTTTTGATGGATTTCGCTATTAGCCGAGTCAAAATGCTGTAATACCGGGTGTACCTCGTTTATAATATAGTTCTGGATGGTTGCTTCGGTGTCGGCTTTTAACTCTTTACCAAGGCCCTCTTCAATGTTTTGCAGTTCATAAATGTGCTGTTCTATAAGCGGCAGCTTTTCCTGCATGAAGATAAAGCGGAACAGGTTCAACAATTTGCCTATTTGTACGATAAGGTCCTTCTCTGTAGAATCATTCCTCGCAGTAGACGATCCTTTTACATCTATCTGACCATAAAGAGGAAATACCTCTTTAAAAACAATTTCTTTAAACGCCTGGCTGTTATTTTTTGCGTGTACATGCGCTAACGCTTCTTCCCTGAATTTCCAGTACACACTATGATGAATAGCCGTATATTCGTTCTGGATGATAGCGTCAATTTCATTCTGCAGTTCAGAGTAATAACGCTCTATAGTATCTGTAAGGAACGGCAGTACATATTCGAGTTTCCTTGCATTTATACTGTTTAACTCTTTAGCCCTGGAAGATACCAACTCTATAAAGCCGTAAAAATTCTCATTCTTTACAATAGGCGCCAGTATACAGCTCTTAATATTTTGCGATAGTAAATGATCGGCCAGTGAGGTGTCATCAGGATTTTGTTCTCTAAATGCTTCAACATCACTCATGATGAGGTACCTGCGTTCATTAATCATTTGTTGCATCGTGGCGTTGCAAAACATGCTGCCACAATCCATTTCCTTATTGCCTACTAATATATGGCTCTTGATGTCCTTAAAAGGCGCAATTTTAAAAACGTTATCGTCTACGTTTATTTCGGTGAAACCAATGCGCAGGTCGGCAATTTTATAAATACTGCGAAATATATTCTCAAAGTTTGCCTTTTTAACTTCCTTTAATTCGTCGCTGACTAATAAGCTGCTTTTAAGGTTAGATATAGCACTCTCAGTGGTAGCGTCAAAAAGCGATACGATTCCAAACCCTTTAGAGATCCAGCTCCCCTTAGGAAATTTTTCTTTCCATAGGTTAAGGTCGTCAAAATTGTCCATCAGCATCGTTATATCTTCAGGCGTCAGGGCATGTGCTTTTTCAGTAGGTATAAATTCAAGAAAATCGCCGTTATATAAAATGCGGTAATGTTTTATAACACCATCTGCTCCGGGAATATCATAAAACAACGGCATGCTAATATCAAAATGATAACCATAGTAGTCGTTAAGGATCAGGCAGCAGCAAAAAACATAAAACTGGTGATCGTCAAAATTCCGAATGGCGATATCAAAATCCTCGCCTGCATTCTCAAGTATTTTTTTAAACCGGGCACTATGGTTAAATGTAATATTAAAAAAAGGTATAGCTGCAGCCTTAATTTCGTTATTGGTGAGTGCCGTAGGGAAAAGGTCGGCGAGCAGGTTTTTAATCAGCTCTTCATGTTTATCCAGTAAGGATAAATCCGTAATACCATCGCGCAACTCCGGAAAGGGTGCAGCGTGGCGCAGCAGTGCTTTAGCATAATCAGAGCGGTAATCCACACCAGATTCTGCTATCTCTTCTAAAGATTCAAGTACTTTATGAAAAGAAATCTTAGCAATAAGCGGACTGCTTATGTGTTCATCTTCAAATTTCATCACACGTTAAATAAGGCTACAAAGATACAACAAATTAACATTCACGGTACTTGTGGTATATATTGTTATAGCAGTATTGCATTTTAAATTTGGGCGGCAAAGTTGTTATATTTTGTTTTAATTTGCAGTATGAACCAGCCCGTTTTAATTGATTTACCAAATAATATTCGTCTCACAGTGAAGCGAGAAGACCTGCTGCACCCGCATATTTCAGGTAACAAGTTCAGAAAATTAAAATATAATATACTTGAGGCAAAAGCCAAAAATAAATCCTGCCTGCTAACCTTTGGCGGGGCTTTTAGCAACCATATAGCAGCAACTGCCGCTGCAGGGAGCGAATATAATTTTAACACTATAGGGATTATACGCGGAGAAGAACTCGTTTCTAAAATTGGCGAAAACCCAACATTATCTTTCGCTCAGGCAAAGGGTATGAAATTAGAATTTATCTCGCGGGAGGCCTATCGCAACAAAACCGAAAACTATTTTATCGAGAGCCTCCGGGAGCAGTTTGGCGACTTTTACCTCGTGCCCGAAGGAGGTACTAACGAACTTGCGATACAGGGCTGCGAAGAAATTTTAGACGAAGGCGATATCGGTTTCACACACATTTGCTGCGCTGTAGGAACCGGCGGTACAATATCAGGAATAATCAATTCCGCACTGCCACATCAAAAAGTAATTGGGTTTCCGGCGTTAAAAGGTGCAGGTTTATCCGATGATATTTGTAAATTTGCGCGAAAGGGCAATTGGGAGTTGGCAGAAGGCTATCACTTTGGGGGTTACGGTAAAGTTACCGAAGAATTAATAACCTTTATGAATGATTTTTACAGCACTTCCGGCATCCTGTTAGACCCGGTATATACGGGAAAGTTGTTTTTTGGCGTTATAGACCTTGTACGCAATGGTTATTTTCCTGAAAATTCTGATATATTGCTAATTCACACTGGTGGTTTGCAGGGTATAGCAGGAATGAACAGGGAACTAACGCGAAAAAAACTACCCACAATTAAAACGTGAGAGCATGCTTAAAAAAATTTTAGCTTTTGTTTTGTTAGGCCTTATAATGGGCTGCGGCAGCACCAAACCAAAAATTCAGACTACAAAAAGTGGTGTAGTAAAGAACAAAACGACCCGAAAATCTAAAGCAGGTAAGACTGCAACAGCAGGCGCAGGAAGCGAAACGCGATCTTCGGAGGTGCTGGAGTCTACTTCTAAAACCATGGTGTATTCTGATCAGGTTAAGGATTACATATCAAAATATGATTACGTTGCAAAAAACAACATGAAAAAATATGGTATACCTGCAAGCATTATATTAGCACAGGGCATCTTAGAGTCGGGTGCAGGGCGGGGTACTTTATGTGTTAATGCGAACAATCACTTTGGTATAAAATGCCACAACGACTGGAGTGGCGAAAAAGTGTATCATGACGATGACTCTGCGCAGGAGTGTTTCAGGAAATACAAGCTTGCGGCCGAATCGTTTGACGACCATTCGCTGTTTTTAACATCAAGGGGGCGTTACGCAAACCTTTTTAAGTTAGAAAAAGACGATTATAAAGCATGGGCAAGAGGGTTAAGGGCTGCCGGTTATGCAACCGACCCGAAATATCCTGAAAAGCTTATAGGCCTTATAGAGCGGTATGACCTTGCAAAATATGACGCAGAGGTGTTAGGCAATGATTATACCCCGGCGCCAAAACCAATTGCCGACCCTAAGCCAACGCCCGCTGTTGTTACAAAACCCAAACCCGCTCCAAGTATACAGGATGCTGTTAAAACTACAGATAAGACTATTGCCGCATCCGGCGGAGGATCATACACGGTTCTTAAAGGTGATACCCTGTATTCTATTTCTAAAAAAAATAATATGACCGTAGATGAGCTAATACAATTAAACGGCTTATCGGGCAATGCAATTTCCATTGGCCAGGTATTAAAAGTAAAATAAAACCCATGTTATATCAACGTAGCAGTCGCCTTTTTGCTGAAGCAGAAAAAGTAATTCCCGGCGGTGTAAACTCTCCCGTACGTGCTTTTAAAGCGGTAGGCGGGACTCCCATTTTTATTAAAGAAGCAAAAGGCCCGTACCTGTATGATGAAGACGGCAACCGATATATAGACTACATAAACTCATGGGGACCCATGATTTTAGGCCATGCATATGCTCCTGTGGTTAACGCCATTATAGAGAGGGCCCAAAAAGGAACCTCTTTTGGTGCACCCACAGCGCTGGAGACAGAGATTGCTGCATTAGCAGTTTCTATGGTGCCTAATATAGATAAAATACGTTTTGTGAACTCCGGTACAGAGGCCTGCATGAGTGCAGTGCGGCTTGCAAGGGGCTTTACAAACCGCGAAAAAATTATAAAATTTGCCGGCTGTTACCATGGGCATTCCGATTCGTTCCTTATACAGGCGGGTAGTGGTGCGGTAACCTTTGGCACGCCAAACAGCCCCGGTGTAACGCAGGGCACGGCAAAAGATACGTTACTGGCTACTTATAACGACCTGCAAAATGTGCAGGAATTATTTGCTGCCAACCCTAACGAAATTGCAGCTATAATAATAGAACCCGTTGCGGGCAACATGGGTTGCATACCGCCGGCTAAAGGTTTCCTTGAGGGATTGCGGCAACTTTGCGATGCCAATGGAACGTTGTTAATATTTGATGAGGTTATGACGGGTTTCAGGCTTGCAAAAGGCGGCGCACAGGAACTATATGGCGTTAAAGCAGATATTGTAGCCTTTGGTAAAGTTATAGGCGGAGGGTTGCCTGTAGGTGCGTTTGCAGCCCGTAGCGAGATCATGAATTATCTTGCCCCAATTGGGCCTGTATATCAGGCGGGAACGCTGTCTGGAAATCCATTGGCTATGGCCGCAGGTTTAGAAATGCTTAAGGCGTTAAACAGCGACCCTGCTATATTTGCCAGGCTCGAAGAAAAAACAGCTTATTTAGAAACCGGCATACGTAAAATACTGGAAACTAAAAATATAGCCCATACCATTAACCGTACAGGTTCTATGATATCGGTACATTTTGATGCAGCCCCGGTAACCGATTTTAAATCAGCGGCAAAAGGCGACAACGAAAGCTTTAAAAAATTCTTCCACGGCCTGCTTGAGGCGGGTGTATACATAGCGCCATCGGCTTACGAAACATGGTTTATTACCGATGCACTTACATATGATGATCTTGATTTTACACTTAATGCTATTGATAATGTAGCATCTACATTATTATAAATAAAGTTGGTTGATACTAAAACGTAAAAAGCTCCCTACAGGGAGCTTTTATTATATAAGGCTTACGCTTATTTTAGTTTGTAAGCTGACTAAGTACTTTTTTGTTGCCATCCAGTTTTGCCATTTGCTCTGGTGTTAAAGAAGCTCTTAATTTAGCATCAATACTGTTTAAAAGCACTTTTTTCTTATCAGCAGTAAGCGGCTTTTTAAGTTCGCGGTGTTTGTACTCAAACAAACCTTTAAAGTTTTGTTTCTCAACATCATTAAGCGCTACTACATTAGTTAATGCAGTTACGTCTTTAGCAGCAGCTTTTGCAACATCGGGGTCTGTAGGTACAGCCTGAGTTGTTGGAGATTTTACCGAAAACGTCTTTTGCTGAGCTGTTGCAGTAAAGCCAAAACCAAGCATAACAACCAGTAAGGCGATTATTTTTTTCATGATAGCAATTAATTTAATTATTTATAGATTCAAATCTACTTAATTTTAAAAACATCACAAAACTTTAACACTAAAAATATTATCGTCGGCTGTGTTTTTTAAAATTCTTAGGCGCGTGGCTCATTTTTTTGTGCTGCTGGTTCCTAAGTTGCTCATATTTTGCGAATTGCTCAGCGGTCAGGATTTTTTTAAGCTCTTTTTTCATGCTAATTTCTGCATCAAGCCTTTTATTCATCATTGAAAATCTGTCATCTGCGGTGGGACGTTTAGCAGCTTCCCTTTCGGCTTTGTGATTAGCCATTAATTGCTCCTTTTCGGCTTCGCGGGCAGCCATCAATTTTTGAATTTCCTTTTGCTGTTTATCGTTAAGATCTAATTTTAAAGCAAGTTTTTTAGATCGTAACTCTGCCCTTTGTGCCGGTGTAAACGGGTCGCGGTGTTCTTTTCCGGGCTTTTTGCCATTCATTCCTGTTGCTAAGGGTTGTGCATTCATTGCAAATCCCACCATCATTGCCATTGCTAAAATCCACGTTTTCATAAGTATAAGTTTAAAATGTTATAGTTGTAAGACACAGGAGTAAGAAAAAGGTTTAATATTTAGCAAAAATAATTTTTTGTAATGGCTTTTCAGGTTTACTTTTGCTGCGTGAAAAACACTATACTCGTAATAGTATTCTTAATGTTAGCGCGCCCGGTTATACCGGTTGCCGATTACATTATTAATTACGATTATATTACAAAGGTGCTTTGTGTAAACAAGGCAAAACCTACGATGCATTGTAACGGTAAGTGCCACCTTATGCAGGAACTTGCCAGATCTGCCGAGCAGGATAAGCCAATTTCCCAAAAGAAAAGTAATGTGACAGAAACAGAAGTGTTGTTTTTTCAGCCTGTGGTAACATTCTGTTTCAGTAATATTTTCAAACAGATTATTATAAAAAATGCTACTATATACAGCAATCTATATTTTCATATAACTACCGCTTCTATTTTTCATCCACCCGTCGTTATTTCTTAAACCAGTTTGCATTACATGCATTCATTTCATGTGGCTTATGCTGCCTGAAAGGATATTTGCGTACCAATAATTCAATATTTAAGAAATAATAAAAATGAAAAATACTTTATTAAAAAGCGTTGCCGTTATGGCAATAGCCCTTGCATTTGCCTCTTGTAGTGATGACGACAATGCCGTTAAAGACGTATCGGGAACCGGTAGTGTGGGCATAGAATTCGACAATGCCTATGGCGATAATGATCTTATACTTTTAAGCCAGGCTAACACTACGTCTAACAATGAAGTGCTTAAAATTAGTACCGTTAAATACATAGTTAGCAACATAGTGCTTACAAAAACAGATGGTACTACTTTTACCTATCCTAAAAGTCAAAGCTATTTTATTGTAGACGAAACGGATGTTAACAGCCATGTATTAGACCTTACTAACGTTCCTGCCGGCGATTATACTAAAATTAGGTTTGGTATAGGTGTAGACCAGGCACAGTTTAACCTTGGCGCATCAGGGCAGGGCGATTTTCTTGCCATTGCACAAGCCGAAGAAATGCTTTGGAGCTGGTCTGCAGGCTTTAAATTCATTGCTTTTGAAGGATTATTTACTTCACCAACTGTAGCAACTGCAACACCATTTATGGTACACACGGGTCAAACCGGCACCAGCTATAATTATACTGAAATTACTTTAGATATGCCAACTAAAGCGTTAGTGCGCAGTACAATTACTCCTGTTGTGCATATAGTGGCCGACCTTTCAAAGGTTATAGATGGCACTAATAAAATTAAATTATCAGATAATAACGAGAGCGGTATGGGTGCCATGATAATGGGAGGTGCAAATTTGCCTCTTATCACAGCCAACTTAAACAGCATGTTCAGCGTAGATCACGTACACAACAATTAATAATTCATAGTGCTGTCCCGCGTTGAGCGGGGCGGTGCTTTATTAAATTAAAAACCATGAAAATATATTATTTTCTTTGGGTGGTTGTGTTTGTTATAGGCTGTTCTGACAATAATGAAGTCTCGGAAGATTATACAAACCTGCCGCTCGATATTACCGTACCTGCTAATTTTCCTGCTATGGCCTATGATATAAGCCAAAACCCTCCTACAGAGAAGGGGTTCGAGTTAGGGAAAAAACTTTTTTATGATGGCAGATTAGCATCGGACGGATTAGTTTCCTGCGGATTTTGCCACATGCAGGAAAATGCATTTACGCATCACGGTCACACAGTAAGCCACGGCGTAAATAACCTTGTGGGTACCCGTAACGCACCACCCATACAAAACCTTGCATACCAAAACTCCTTTATGTGGGATGGAGCCACCTCGCACCTCGACCTGCAGCCTCTAATACCTCTTACCAGTCCTATAGAGATGAACGGCAACCTCAATGCTATTTTAGCAATGATGAAAGCCGATGCCGTTTACAAAAAACTGTTTAGCCAGGCATTTGCCGATGGTGCTGTTACTACAGAGAACATGCTAAAGGCACTATCACAATTTATGGTGATGGTTACATCGTCTAATTCGAGGTTTGACAAGTACAGGCGTAACGAGCCGGGCGGAGTGTTAAATACTAATGAACTTGCAGGATATGAAGTGTTTAATGCCAAGTGTGCATCGTGCCATGCGACCGATTTAATGACCGATGATTCTTTTCGCAACAACGGCCTTGCTGTTAACCCAATGGTAAATGATGTTGGGCGCTATAAGGTGACGGAACTTGAATCTGACTACTATAAATTTCGTGTGCCAAGCCTGCGCAACATAGAAAAAACAGCACCTTACATGCATGATGGCAGGTTTGGCAGTTTAGAATCTGTCCTAAACCATTATTCATCAGGTGTTGTAGATTCACCAACATTAGATCCCTTGTTAAAATCGGGCGGAACCTTAGGTATCACCCTATCTGCAACAGAAAAGCTTCAACTTGTGGATTTCCTTAAAACTTTAACCGACAATCAGTATCTTACCGATGCCCGATTTTCAGAATATTAAATACAATGAAAAATACATTTTTAATTATGTTTTTTGCCTTGTTTGTTACCCATACCGCACTGGCAAATGCAGGTAAAATAATACCACCGCCGGATTTTGCAAAGTACCTCAATGAGTTTGACGATTGCGATGCCTGCGGATGCTCGGCCAGTGGCGGAGGAATGGGCTTTAGCTCTATGGTAAACCAAAACTTTGTTGGGGTACGCTACTTTTATCAAAGTTATAGTAGCCGCGATGGTATTTTTGCAAACTCTCCCTGGGTAGACGAAAACTTCAATACCATACAGCTATGGGCAAGGATTCCGGTTTATAAAAACTTTCAAATATCTGCCCAGGTGCCCTATCATACAAATAACAGGCAACTCTCTACCGGCAAACAACAAATAGACGGTATGGGCGATGTAACGGTTTTAGGTTTATATACCCTTTATAAGACCACTAAAGACAGTACCGTTTTTAGCCATTCTTTGCAAGCGGGCGGCGGTGTAAAAGCGCCTGTGGGTAAATATGACAGTGCTAACAATGGCAGCGTAAATCCAAGTTTTCAGTTAGGTACCGGTGCGTGGGATTATTTGCTGGCTGCCGAATATGTAATCAAAAAACAGAACCTGGGTTTTAATGCAATGCTTAATTATGCCTTTAAATCAGAAAATAAGCAGGATTACAAATTTGGTAATCAGCTAAACTATGCAGGTAATTTTTTTTATGTAATAGATAAAAACAATTTTACTATTGTGCCGCAGGCGGGGCTTGCAGGAGAGGTATATGAGACTAACAGGCAATACAGCCAGGATGTACCTCTAACTAAAGGCGATATCTTATTAGGTAAAGTGGGGTTAGAAGCTGCAACGGGTAAATTGTCTGTGGGCATAAACGGCATGCTTCCTATAGCACAAAATCTTACAGGTGGCAGGGTAGAGGCAAATTACCGTTGGTCGGTCAATCTTAATTACAGTCTTTAAAGAGCCAATAATTTAATTAGTATCAAAACTTAACGATAGAGCAACAGTCCCTGTGTCTGTTTAAAAAACCGTCTAATAACCTTAGGCGGTTTTTTATATTTTTATGCGGGTTAGCAAAACAAATATGATGACAAAATTGGTTTTATATCGATTTTCTTCATGTCTTGGGATTACGAATGCCCTTCGATTTTACAAATATTTTATTGTAGCCGCTAATCGTATTGCGAACTCTTTGTAGCTTTTTTGCAGCGAATAAATTTATTAACGCTCAAACGAAAGGTTATATGTAAAACTATCGGCATTGTAATAGCCAACGTTCCATTCTAAGGGCCTGCTGCCGGGATCGTACACAAAACGTATCCGTTTAAGCACCGGATCGCCTTCTTTAATTTCTAACTTTTCTGCCAGTTGTGGTGTTGCAACCATTGCACTAATCTCTTCTTTCGAAAAGTTTGCTATAGAGTTATAATCATTTTCTAAAATGTCATATAAAGGGCGGGAAAAATCTTCGTTGCCCGTTAAGCCAATCCTTGGGTGAAAATAGGATATAAAATAAACAAATGGGTATTCTTCCTTACCGCGAAGGCGCTCCAGTTTAAGTATTCTGGTATTTTTAGCAATGTCAAAAAACAAGCAGAGCTGCTCATCCGGATACACCCAGCTTACATGGAGTTCATAATTTTTAACTGTTATCCCAAGGCTTTTCATTTCCTGCGAAAAGCTTAGCCAGTTTTGAGCTTTGGTTGCAATTCCTGTTTTCTTTGTAAACGTGCCTACCCCTTTTTTTCTTAGCAGTAGCCCCTCATGTACCAGTTTATTAAAAGATTGCCTTAGGGTTGTCCTTGATATCCCTAATTGTTTAGAAAGATCTACTTCATTGGGGAATTTCTTGCCATTCTGGTATTCCTCTGTTTTAATGGCAATCCTTAATTGTTCTTCTATTTGAATATGAAGCGGTATGGGGCTGGCATGGTCTAACTTGATCTTCATATTTTAAGTGAGCGATATCTGTTTGCCTTAGCAAATTCTGGGTAAAGGGTTAGTAATAAAACGGTAAAGTTATATATTTTACCACTAAACAGCCAAAAAAGTTAATAAATCTTGAACTATTAAAATAAAGTTTTGGTTTTATGGCGGCAATTACTTTACTTTGCTATATCGATATTGTACATACATATGTACAAAGTTTAAAATTTATAATAACAGGGTTATGGCGTCATTTTATTTAAGACTCGATATAGGGGGATCACATATATCGGGTGCATTAGTTAATACCGCTACAGGGCAGTTAGAAAACAGCACTTACAAATCAGTATCTCTTAATAGTAACAACAGTTATAATGCCTTTAGTAGCAGTGTCGAACAATTACTTCAGGATGTCATGTCGGGTAACGATGTTCCTTTCACCTCGATAATAGCAATTGGGGTGGCTATGCCGGGCCCTTTTGATTACGCAAATGGGATATCGCACATATTTGGAGTTAAAAAATTCAATGCACTTTTTGGTGTTAACATCAAAAGTATTCTTGCCGGCTTAGCAGGAAGTATTCCTGTTTATTTTGTAAACGATGCCCAGGGCTTTGCGTTAGGCGAATATGCCGCAGGAGCTGCAGTTAACAGTTCTAAAGCTCTTTTGCTAACATTAGGCACAGGCCTTGGCAGCACATTTTTAAATTCGGGGATTGTTATAAGCGAGTTGGAAGATGGTGTACCTCCAAATGGATACCTTTATAACATTGCCTATAAGGATGGCATTGCAGATGATTATTTTTCTTCGCGTTGGTTTGTGGGCGAGTGGGAAGCGAGCGGGAGAGGAAGTACACAAAACGTAGAAGAAATAGCACAACTTGCTACCAATGGCGACAGCGGGGCAATAAGATTATTTGAAAACTTTGCAGATAATCTGGCAGAGTTTTTAGCACCGTGGATAACATCTTTTAAAGCCGAAACCATAATTCTGGGGGGTGGTATCGCTAAGGCTGCACCCTTATTTCAGGACAGGTTGTCTGCAGCATTAAATACTAAAGCCAAAGTTGGGGTGTCTGTTTGTAAGTTATGGGATAGAGCCGCAATTGCCGGTGCTGCAGCTTATGCAGGTAATTGCCTTGGCAATGAACTAAATGGAGTTACAAAGGAGCTAAGAAATACACAGCAGTATTTGCTGCCTGTAAAAAAAGACGCAGCCCATGATGTTAATTACGATGCTTACCCTTCGTTTAATGTAGGTGATGGTAAAATACAGTTGGGTATAGCGACACTCGCCGATTTTATAGCGACACATAAAACGGTTGTTATAGATGGTTACTTAGGCGTGTTTTGGGACAAAATTATTATTGGCCTGGATGGTGAACTGGAAAAGAGAGGCCTCCGGTCGCGCTGGTGCCACTGCGAAGCGGCATTTAAAAGCGAAGAAGAATTAGATGCTATGGTGCAACCTTACCTTGGGGGTGATGATCCTCTTTTTGGCAAGATCACCGATAAAAAGTTAGCCGACTGGTTTGATGTTGAAAAACTTAGATTATTACAGCCGGATGCCGAAGCAGATATCAATATCCTTATTGGTACCGGTGCTGCACTTGCTAACTGGGATGCTCCGGTAATGTATTTTGACCTGCCTAAAAACGAATTACAATTTAGGGCAAGGGCAGGCATGGCTACCAATCTTGGTAAAAAAGATAAGATAGATAATCGCCATACTTATAAAAGATTTTTCTTTATAGACTGGGTAGTGCTTAATAATCATAAACAGGAATTATTGCCTAAAATAGACCTTATGGTAGATGAGCAGCGCCCCGGTGAGTACCTTTCTATGAAAGGAACTGATTTACGGGCGGGCCTTACCGCAATGGCGACTAATGTTTTTAGGCCAAGGCCGTGGTTTGAGCCCGGTGCCTGGGGTGGCACCTGGATGATGGAGCACATGGAGGGCCTTAACAAAGAGGTAGCTAACCTGGCATGGTCGTTTGAACTTATGGTGCTCGAAAATGGCTTGCTGTTTGAAAGCGACGGATACCTGCTCGAGGTGTCGTTTGATTGTATTATGTTTAATAATTATAAGGATGTACTGGGCGATTGCGCCGAGGAATTTAAATATGATTTTCCTATACGTTTTGACTTCCTCGACACTTTTGACGGCGGGAACCTCTCTATACAATGCCACCCAAGCCCACAATATATTAAGGATCATTTCGGGATGCCCTTTACTCAGGACGAAACGTATTACATACTCGATTGTAAACAAGACCCGGTAGTATATCTGGGGTTTCAGGACGGTGTTAAAAAGGACGAATTTCACAATGCGCTAATTGAGAGCAAAGAGACTACCCAAAAATTAGACGTAAATAAGTACATCCAGAAATTTGAGGCTGTTAAACATAACCTGTACCTTATACCTCATGGTACTATACATGCATCGGGCAGTAATAGCCTCGTGTTAGAGATAAGCAGCGCACCTTATATATTTACCTTTAAAATGTATGACTGGCTTCGGTTAGATCTTGACGGTAAACCGCGGCCGCTGAATATAGAGCGCGGTATGGAAAACGTAAACTTTGAAAGAAGCGGCGCCCGTGTGGAAGCAGAGCTTATATCTAAACCTTATGTGCTTACTGAGGATAGGGAGGCAATGGTAGAACATTTGCCTACCCATGCCGAACATTTTTATGATGTGCACCGTTACCATCTTAAGGGTAATATGCATATTGAAACGAATAACAAATGCCATGTATGGATGGTTGTAGAAGGCAAAGGGGTTAAGGTTGTTACAGACAGTGGTGTAACGCAGTGGTTTAATTTTGCCGAGACATTTGTTATTCCTGCATCAGCAAATGGTTATACAATTTATAACCGGCAACCGGGCAGTAATTTAATGTTAGTAAAAGCTTTTGTAAAATAAATTAGGTATTGATTAAACAGCAATTAAACGCCGGATAATTGATTTACCAAAAAATAACTCTATGAAAAATAATATAAACATTGTACTGTTGGTAGTTGCGTGTTTCGCATCGCACTTTACTTTCGCCCAGAAAAAATACGATAAACTCTCAGATTATGTAGACCCCAACATTGGGACAGCACACAGCCGATGGTTTTTTTACACCCCGGGTGCAGTGCCCTTTGGCCTTGCAAAGTTAGGGCCATCTACAAATGCACATTTAGGTAATGAGCAGGGTTGGGAAGCCACAGGATATGACCATAGAGACACCTCTATAGAGGGTTTCGCATGTTTGCATGAATTTCAGGTGGGGGGTATTGTAGTTGCTCCGTCGGTAGGTAAGCTACAAACCATGCCGGGAAGCCTTGATAAGCCTGAAGAGGGTTACAGGTCTGAGTTTGACCGTAAAGATGAATATGCAACAGCAGGATATTATTCTGTAGTACTTAAGGAGTACAATGTTAAAGCAGAACTTACTGCCACAAAAAGGGTAGGATTTCAGAGGTATACATTCCCTAAGTCATCCCAGTCTAACATAATATTTGATATAGGTAACAGGCAGGGTGAAAGTGGTGCTGTTAAGGATGCCAAGGTTACCATTAACAAAGATGGCAGTATAGAGGGATATGTTATTACAACTCCGGAATATGTGAAAAAATATCAGGAAGGTGCAGAGGTGGCAATGTATTTTTATGCGGTACTCGATAAAAAACCTGTCGCACAGGGAGTATTTAACAAAAAGGGAAACCAGGCCGGTGCAAATAACATTTCGGGTGAGGGAGCAGGTGCCTATTTTACTTTTAACACAAAAGACAAGGAAACCATAACGGTTAAGATTGGTTTGTCTTATACATCTACTGCAAATGCAAGGCTTAACCTTAACACAGAGGCTAAAAACCTCAATTTTGATAAGGCAAAAAAACAAAGCCTTAGCATGTGGAACGACAACTTAGGCAGGATAACTGTTGAAGGAAAAGTAGAAGCAGATAAAATTAAATTTTATACCGGTTTATACCATGCGCTTTTGGGTCGCGGTCTGGGCAGCGATGTTAATGGTGCGTACCCAATGAATAATGGTAAAACAGGCCAGATACCCTTAGGAAGCAACGGTGTGCCAAAATATAATTATTATAATACCGATGCTATTTGGGGCGGTTTCTGGAATTTAACACAGTTATGGGCGTTGGCTTATCCGGAGTATTATGCTGATTGGGTTCAGGCTCAGTTGTTGGTTTATAAAGATGCCGGCTGGCTTGGAGATGGCATAGCAAATAGCAAATATGTATCTGGGGTTGGTACAAATTTTACAGGTCTTGCAATAGCATCGGCTTACAATTCTGGCATACGTGATTATGATGTTGAGGTGGCTTATGCAGCTGCCCTTAAAAACGAACTCGAATGGAGGGGCAGGATAGAAGGTGCAGGTAAAATGGATGTTAAACAATTTGTAGAGCGTGGTTACTCTCCTCAAATAGATGATATTGGTTTTAATACCACTGTGCAGGGGTCTGGATTTTCCGCATCACATACGTTAGAGTATTCTTATAGTGCCTATGCTGTAGCGCAATTTGCCAAAGCATTAGGAAAAAGCGATGATTATAAACGGCTTATAAAATTATCTGATGGTTGGAAATTGCTGTATGACGACAGCACAAAATTTATCAGGCCGAAAGATGCAAACGGAAAGTTCGTGTCTAACTTCGATCCGTCCCAACCCTGGAGGGGATTTCAGGAGGGTAACGCATGGCAGTATACATTTTATGTACCTCATGCTGTAGAAGACCTGGTAAAAACCCTTGGAAAAGATGTGTTTAACGACAGGCTTGAAAAGATATTTGAGGTATCGCAAAAAAACGTTTTTGGAGGCGGGACTAAAATCGATGCGTTTGCCGGTCTTTCAGGTTTTTACAACCATGGCAACCAGCCAAACCTGCATATTTCGTGGCTCTTTAATTTTTCAGGAAAGCCTTATTTAACCCAAAAATGGGTTCATGCAATATGCGATGAGTTTTATGGCACAGAAGGTATTCATGGTTATGGCTATGGGCAGGATGAAGATCAGGGCCAGTTAGGAGCCTGGTATGTTATGGCCTCTATAGGTCTGTTCGATGTAAAAGGATTAACAGATGTAGACCCGTCGTTTCAGGTAAGCAGCCCGTTATTTGATAAAGTTAGTATTAAGATGCCGGCATCTACAGGGCGCAAGCCGTTTACAATTAACGTTAGCAATAACACAAAGGATAATGTATATCTTCAGGACGTTATGCTAAACGGCAGTAACTTAGACAAGCTTTCGATAAGTTTAGAAGATATAAAAAAAGGAGGCGTTTTAAAAATGTCGGTTGGGGCGCAACCGGGAAGCAAGTGGTCTAAATAATATTGTAATCTGTACAGTTATGCAAAAACAGCAAAATTTAGCAATACTTCTTCCAATACTGTTTGGGTTTTTTATAATGGGCTTCTGCGACCTGGTAGGCATCTCTGTTACTTATGCCCAGTTGCAGTTTAACTGGACAGAAACCCAGGCAGGTTTTTTACCATCATTAGTTTTTTTATGGTTCCTGGTGCTTTCTATACCGGTTGCAATGGCAATGGATTCGTTCGGGCGAAAAAAAATGGTGCTGTCAGGGCTATTGGTCACTCTCGTGGCAACCCTTATACCGGTTTTACAATTTAATGAAGTTACCTGCTATATAACTTTTGTACTTTTAGGAATAGGTAACACTATCCTGCAGGTAGCCTTAAATCCGCTGCTTACAAATGTTATAAGCGGCAGGCAACTAACCAGTTATATTACGTTTGGACAATTTATAAAAGCATTATCATCATTTACAGGCCCGTTAATTGTAGGCTACTTCTCGCTTAGGTTTGGCTCGTGGGAAAAAAGCTTTTACGTATATACTGCTATTACATTTTTATCGCTTGTATGGTTAGCATTTACCCGCGTAGAGGAAGGTATTAAAACAAGCAACCCTGTAAGCTTTTCAAGAATATTTAGTTTACTTAAAGATCGTAATATCTTATTAGCGTTTGGCGGAATTTTATGTATCGTGGGCCTCGATGTAGGTATGAACACAGTAACGCCGAAAATACTTATAGAGAGGGTAGGCTTAGCGGTAGAAGAAGCAACTTACGGATCCAGTTATTATTTTGCAGCCCGCACTTTAGGAACTGTTTTAGGAGTAGTGCTTTTACGTAAGTTTGCAGAAAATAGCTTTTTTAAAGTAAACATGCTCATTGTAGTAATAGCTTTGGTTGCCCTGCTATTTGTAACACAGCAGGAACTAATTCTTTTTTTTGTGTGTGTAACAGCTATCGGTTCATCAAGCATATTCGCAGTAATATATACATTGGCAATAAAGTCGAGACCATTGGCCGTAAACGAAATATCCGGCCTTATGATAACAGGTGTTGCGGGGGGGGCATTAGTGCCGCCATTAATGGGATTAGCTACAGATGTTGCAGGATCTCTTCAGGGTGCCGTAGCTATTATTTTACTATGTGCCATCTACTTATTCTATGCGTCGTTTAAGCTAAATATTAACGCACCGGCTGGCTAATGACCTTGTAATACCTTACCGCTAATTAATTAAATAAAGCAAGAGGGGATACTTTCCTTTTCTTGCTTTTATATTTATTAATGTTTGGGACTATGTCTTAACGCCTGATTTTTTTGTGAATACTTACCTTTATTTGCGTGTAGTCACACATATATATAATAAGAACAATTTATTTTCATGAAATTTGCAAAATGAGTTGGTATATTTGCAGGCAGACTGATAAGTAATTTATCACTTTTAATTGCTACACGTAAATCCTTACTCAGTTAAAAGAGTTGATTGTAGCTTCTGTATTACTATCACTCTGAATTCGCACTATACAATTTGCAAGTCATGAACAAGAAACGCATTTCCTTAAAATCCATTGCAGAAGAACTGAATATTTCGGCTACAACTGTTTCATTTATTCTTAACGGAAAAGCTAAAGAAAAGCATATTTCGAGTAAACTTACTAAGAAAGTGCTGGAATATGTGGCAGAAATAAAGTACCAACCTAACCAGCTTGCCCGCAGTTTACGAACAGGGAAATCTAATATCCTTGTTTTTATGGTAGAGGATATTTCTAACAGTTTCTTTTCTAAATTGGCAAGGGTAATAGAGGATATTGCTAATGCTAAAGGTTATAAGGTTATTTTTTGCAGTAATGAAAACGACGATAGCAGATCTGTAGATCTGATAAATATATTTAGTTTGCGACAGGTAGATGGTTTTATCATTGTACCGTCACCCGGAATACAGCATACTATTAAAAAGCTTCTTGACGAAAATATCCCGGTAGTACTTTTAGACAGGTATTTTGAAGATGTTGATTGCAATATTGTAGTTATTAATAATAAGGAAGCATCTTATGATGCTACAAGCCACCTGATAAAAAATAACTATAAAAATATAGTTTTTATAACAACAGATACCCAGCAAACTCAAATGCTTGACAGGCTTGAGGGATATAAACAGGCGGTGGCAGAAAATGGGCTTGAGCCAAACATACTTTTTATTCCTTACAACGATGCCCATACAGATATGGGGAGCTCGTTGATAATAAACCATATAAAAATGAGTCAGCCTAAAGATGCCATATTCTTTGCGACGAATTATCTTACTCTAAAGGCTCTTGAAGCATTTAAAGCAGAGGCTCCGGAACTTACACATCCGCTCGGGCTTGTAACTTTTGATGATAACGAATTTTTTAGCATATTAACGCCCACTATAACGGCGGTTTCTCAACCGTTAGTAGCCATGGGAAATCAATTAATGGATTTAATGCTCGAACTTCTTAAAAAGAAAGACAGTAAGGACGCACCGCAAAAAATTATCGTAGATGCACAACTCATTATAAGAGACTCGTCTTCCGCGCCGCAATAAATCAAAAATTCACTATAACGATTGATTTTTAGTCAAATTCTTCGATTATTTTTTACAATAATTATCTTCGTTTTGGGTCATAAAATAGCTTTATCGCTGATAATCCTCTATTATTTCCTTCAATTTTAACATTATGAATGTAAATTAACATTAAATTGATATTTAGCAAAAAAACATTTTTTTTACTAAATCGATTTAGTATATTTGTTTATCAAATATAAATTACCCAAGTATTAACCCAAACAAGAGTAACCCAAATGAAATTAAAAATCGTTGTAAAAGCTTCACCCACAGGAAGGAGTTTCGGCAATTTGCCGGAGCTTATCAGTAGGTCAGGTTTAATTTGTTTGCTGTTCCTGCTTCTTTGCAGTGAGGCGGCATTTGCAAGTTATTTCCAAAATCCGGTTGTTGTTACCGGTGTTATTAAAGATGCCACAGGGGTTACCCTTCCAGGCGTATCGGTTGTCGAAAAAGGGACCTCAAATTCTGCCCAGACAGACCTCGACGGTAATTTTACTATTCGTGTAGCGTCTGGCGAATCTGTAATTGTTTTCTCATACATAGGTATGAAAACAGTTGAAAGAAGAGCGGGCGATGCATCAAACATTAATCTTGTTATGGAGGGCGACGCTACAACGCTGGAGGAAGTAGTTGTTGTGGGTTACGGAACCCAAAAACGAACAAAGGTAATTGGTGCGATAGACCAAGTTAGGCAGGATGCCTTTGAGGGCAGGGCGGTTGTAAATACCTCGCAGGCTTTACAGGGTAAATCGCCAAGTTTAACGATCCAGCAAACCAATTCAGAGCCGGGTGCAGGTCTTAACATTAACATTAGGGGTATAAGTACTCTTGGTAACAATAGCCCGTTGATTGTTATAGATGGTATTGTAGGGGGCGACATTAATGCGCTAAACCCAGCCGATATCGAAAGTGTATCTGTACTTAAAGACGCAGGTAGTGCTGCTATTTATGGTTCCCGTGCGAGTAATGGTGTGGTATTAATTACCACTAAAAAGGGTAGTAAAGGAACACCGTTAAAGGTGCAGCTTAATACATTAACGGGTTATAACCATCCTAAATTTTTCACGAAGCCGGTACATGGTTACGAAAATGCCATGCTACGCAACGAGGCAGCTTTTAATTCGGGACAAAGTACCGCTGTATTTACTGCAGAGCAGATAGCGCAGTTAAAAGCAAATGGCGATACAGAGTGGTTTGCTAAAGAAATAGTAAGGCCGGCAATGCAGCAAAATCATAACATAACAGTTTCCGGAGGTAGCGAGAATTCTACTTATCTTGTTTCTGTTGGTTACTTAGATCAGCGTAGCAATTTTGTAGGCCCGTCTAAAGGTATGGAGCGTTACAATTACAGGATGAACCTTACCAACGAGTATGGAAGATTCAAATTGACATCTATATTATCTTACTCTAAACAAAAAATAAACGACCACTCATCGAGCTCCAGTACATTAATGGTAGATGCTTTTAGGGTACCATTATATTACACACAAAAAGATGAGAACGGTAACTACCTTACTAATGATGTGTTGGGACAGTTTAACTCATTAGGTATATTAGAACAGGGTGGATTTAGAAGATATGATAACGATGATATTTTTGGTTCATTAACTGCCGAATTACGACTTACCGACTTTTTAAAGGTTAGAGGTATTTTTGGTGGAAGATCCTGGTCTAATACGTTGTTTGCAAGAACAAGAGAAGTGCAGTTTATACCGCAGGGTGTATATGGTGCCAGCCGTAACACAAACGACGAGAGTAGGAAAAGCCTTGATTTAAATACACAGTTCCTTGTACAGTTTGATAAGGTGTTAGCAGATAAGCACACTATCAGTGCTTTAGTTGGTTACACTAATGAAAATCATTCTGACAGAGGCATTGGTATTTACAGAACCCTTACTGATCCTGATTTAGGAACACCTATTACAGAAACAGAACTGGGTGAAAACTCGTTCAACTCTAACCAAAGCGCAGGAAGGAACAGCCTTAACTCTGTCATAGGACGTGCTTCTTATGATTTTGAGGACAAATATTTTGCCGAATTTAGTTTTAGGTACGATGGTTCTTCAAAATTCAGAAAAGAGATCCGCTGGGGCTTTTTCCCATCAGCTACGGTAGGTTACAACGTTGCAAGAGAAAGTTTTATGCAAAGCTACATGGAAAATGTAGGTAATCTTAAATTTAGGGGTTCTTACGGAGTTTTGGGTAATCAAAATGTAGGTAATTTCCAGTACCAAACTACATTTTTTAGCCTTGGCTCACCTACATACGGTTTTAACAATGAAGCGGTAACGGGTACTGGCTTTAACTATGCAAATCCTGATTTGCAGTGGGAAAAAGCAGCGACATTTAACGTTGGGCTCGATGCGGATTTCTTTAAAGGTTCGCTTTCGCTAACGGCAGATTATTTTAGAAAAACAACTTCAGATATCCTTGTTCCACCTCAGGTTCCGGGTGTGTTTGGAACAGGCCTTCCTGACTTTAACAGTGGTAAGGTTCGTAGTGAAGGCTGGGAAGTAAGTGCCACCTACAGGCATTCTGGCAAAGAGTTTAACCACAGCCTTACGCTTACGTTAGGCGACGCCAAAAATAAAGTTCTTGATTATAATAATGGACAGGAAAGACTTACAGGCTTAGAGGAGCTTCAGGTAATATTACGCGAAGGGCTGCCATTTAACTCATACGTAGGTTTAAAAACAGACGGGCATTTTGCAAACTGGGATGAAATTCAGGGCGCAGCCGTGCCTGACGGACTGTCTGTAGTACCAGGAGATAACAGGTATGTAGACCTTAATAAGGATGGCAGGATAGATGACAATGATAAGTTTGTATTTGGCAACCCTTTCCCAAGGTATACGTTTGGTGCAACTTATAACGTAGAATATAAAAACTTTGACTTAAGTATCTTTATACAGGGTGTAGGTAAAAGAACGATGATGATACGTGGCGAACTTGTAGAGCCTTTCCATTACAATTACGGTATGACAATGTACACGCACCAGTTAGATTACTGGACACCTCAGAATCCGGATGCAAGATATCCAAGACTGGCTAATAATGGTACACAGTCTAACACTAATAATTTTAGGAGAGGGTCTGATATGTATTTGTACGACGGTGCTTATGCAAGGCTAAAAAATATTCAGATAGGATATTCTTTACCACAAAATGTACTTAAAGACATTGGGCTGGCAGGTTTCCGTATGTACGTTTCCGGGCAAAACCTTTTAACACTTTCTAAAGTGAAATTTGTAGACCCTGAACTTTCTGAATTTAATAACAGTTTAGGAAACTCTGGTGCTAATAGCGGCAGGGCTTATCCTACCCCGGTATACTACGGCTTTGGTATGGATGTTACTTTTTAATAAAATTGAAAATGAAAAGAGAATTGAAACTGAAATTTAAATTTTTACCGTTGGTGCTGTTGGTATTCACGGTAAGTTGTGAGAAACTTGACCTGGAACCCGAAAATACGTTTACTGATATTAATTACTGGGCAAACGTTGATAGGGCAGAGGGTGTATTGAACACGGCATATAGCCAGATGCAGAACAGCGACTATTTTTTCTACAACGAGGCTTTATCAGACAATGCCTTTAACGGCAGGGGCGATAACAACGGTGCGGCGTCTATTGCGGCCGGTACGTACGACCAGTCTTTACCACGTTTTAAAGACGAGTGGAACCGCAGGTACCAGGGCATTAAAACCTGTAATGTTTTACTCGAAAATATAGACCGCATTCCTAATGCAGATCCTGCAATCATAGAGCGATTTAAAGCTGAAGCACGTTTTTTAAGAGCGTGGCAGCATTTTCAGCTTACTACATGGTTTGGAGATGTGCCCCTTTTAGAAAGAGATCCTTCTCTTGAAGAAGCTTCCACAATAGCGCGTACACCACATGCGGAAGTAATACAATTTATTCTTACCGAGCTGGATGCTGCAGCTGCTGCATTGCCAACAAGGGCAGAGTATGCAGAATCAGACAGGGGGCGTGTAACATCAGGTTCGGCAATGGCCCTAAAAGCGCGTGTTCTTTTATACGAAAGCAGGTGGCAGGAAGTTGCCGATGTTACAGATCAGCTTATGCGTGGCGAATTTGGCGACTATAGCCTGTTCCCATCTTATGAAGGGATTTTTCTTCCTGAAAATGAGTACAACAGCGAGGATATGCTGAGCATACAATATGTGCCTGTAGACAGGATGTGGGGAGAACTGATAGATATTGCTCCAATTTCTGCCGGTGCAAGGCTAAATGGCCTTGCCCCAACACAGGAACTTGTAGACAGTTACATCATGCTGAATGGCAAAAGGATAAACGAGGCAGGATCTGGCTATAATGAAAGTGATCCTTATACTAACCGCGACCCAAGACTTACAGGCACGGTAGTGTACCACAATTATCAGTGGGAAAATGAAGATGGTTCTACACGAACTATAAAAATTGCGCCGGGATCTGTTCCTGCCGGTACAGCCGCGCCAGATGTGTATGTTCCTGGTTCATCGGCTTCGCCTACGGGTTATTATACCCGCAAGTATTTTGATCCTGACCATTTACAAAACTTACAGTCAGGCCTTAACCTGATTCTTATTCGCTATGCAGATGTGCTGCTTATGAATGCAGAAGCAAAAGTAGAGCTGGGCCAGTTTGATGCCGGCGTTTGGGATGCTACCATTGGTGCATTAAGAGCGCGTGCAGGATTTACAGATGCTGCAGCATTAAACTTTAACAGTGGGTCAAACCAGGCACAGCTTCGTGAAATTGTGCGTAACGAAAGACGCACAGAGTTTGGAATGGAAGGGCTGAGGATTTTTGATATAAGAAGATGGAGAATTGCCGAGGAGGTATTAAATGGCTGGGCTCATGGAGCACAGTATGGTATACAATCTCAGGATAATGGCTACATAAGGGCAAACCTAAGAACATTCGATCCAGGTAAGCATTACTTATGGCCTATACCTCGCGATGAGCGCTTGATAAACAGAAATTTAACTCAAAATCCAGGCTGGTAAAAAAAATAAATAAAACTATAATATGAAAACAATATATTCAAAATTTCTCGTAATACTCCTGGCAGTATTCGCAGTAGGCTGTTCTGATGACGATACAGTGAGCCACACTAAAGTATCTGCCGTAGAGGCGCTATATGCACCTGCAGACAATGTGTTCATGGATTTAGGCGCACAGGGCGCTGCTACATTCGAGTGGCAGGGAGCAACAGCCGAAGACAACGGCGTTGTACTATATGATGTAATGTTTGACAAGGTAGGTGGCGACTTTTCTGATCCTGTTTATGTAACTGCTGCAGATGGTAACGGATTTCAGAAGACGCTAACAATGTCTTACACACAGCTTAACCAAATTGCAACAATGTCGGGCATAGAGTCTGAAACTACAGGCAAACTTATCTGGACAGTGCGTTCATCTAAAGGTATAAATTTTGTTACGTCGCCGGAGGTTAGAACAATCGAGGTGCTTCGTCCTGCAGGATTTCCAACCCCGGATCAACTATTCATTACAGGTGCAGCATCAGAAGGTGGCGCAGATGTAAATGGTGCATTGCCATTTAAGAAAACCGGCCCAACAACTTTTGAAATATACACACAGCTTACTGCCGGAGAATACCAGTTTATAACACGTAAAAACGGTACGCCGGAAATATTTTACATTAACGAACAGGGCGATCTTAAGCAAGACGGAAACGCTACACACAGCGGCGAAACAAAAGTTTACAGGATAAAAGTAGATTTTAGCGACGGAACAACAGATATAGCGGAGATTAGTAAGATAGAACTTTGGTTCCCACCACGCAGCGAATTTATGTTTGAATATGCTTATGCAGGTGGCGGTAAATGGGAAGCTTTAAATAAACGTATTGAGTTTAGAGATATGGGCTCATGGAGAGATGAGCGTTATAAATTTAAATTTACTGTTATAGATGACTCTGGTACTACGGAAGAGTGGTTTGGCAGTGAGAATCGCGACAACAACAGGCCTGATGCTAACACGCCTGCATCATTTTGGAACCTTGTACCGGTAACCAATAATGACTGGGATAATACCTTTAAGTTTATGGGTTCTGTAGATATGCAAAATGTTAATGCATTGATAGACCTTAGCGGAGATGCACCGGCTTACACACATAGTTTTACAGTATTATAGTACTTAATAACATAAACGTACCCTGAAGAGTAATTTCTAAAGGGTGCGTTTTTAAAAAACAGCAATGAAAAAATATTCAATTTCAAACAAAGTGTTAGCGGCAGGAGCCGGGCTTTTGTTTTTGGCTTCTTGTGCCAATGACGATGCTATACCACTTTACGACCCGGTATTCTCTGGCGGAGCAACCGAAATTAACTATACATGGGCGGCAACCGCCGACTCCATTCAGGAGGCTACTTATACTACTTTTTTAGGAGCTAATGGTACATTTGTAGAGAATAATGCCGGCGCTACCAGGTTTCATTACTGGCCTAATGCCCACATGCTCGATGTTTTAAACGATGGTTACCTGCGCACAGGCGATAGTAATTATGCCACCCGCATGAAAGCCCTTTTACAAGGTATTAAGACCATGAACAATAATACCTATAATAACGATTTTAATGATGATATGATATGGCTTGCTAATTCCAGCCTGCGCGCATATGCATCTACAAACGATCAGGAATATAAGGATGTTGCACGAGAACTTTGGGGCATTATTAAGCAAAGCTGGAGCGACGACGTTCTGGACGGAGGTATTACCTGGAAGCAGACTGAAGACAGCCGTTTGCAAAAGAACGCAGTGTCTAACGCGCCGGCGGCAATAATTGCATTGCAACTGTATGAATTAGACAATAATCCTGAAGACCTTGAGTGGGCTGTAAAGATATACAACTGGCAAAAACAAAAGCTTGTAGACCCGTTAACAGGCTTAGTGTGGGACAGTATTTCTATTAGGAACGGAGAGGTATTTACTCAAACCGACTGGGTGTTTACCTACAACATGGGTACATGGATAGGAGCAGGGCTTAAACTTTATAAAGCAACTGGTAACCAAATGTATCTTTCAGATGCTATACGATCTGCAAGAAGCGTTTCTTCAAGCCCGCAGTTGCTTACAGAAGGTTTAATGAAAGATGAAGGCCAGGGAGATGGTGGTTTATTTAAAGGAACACTGGTGCGTTATTATACAGAGCTTATAATGACACCGGAAATTAACTCGAGCGACCGTGAAAACTTTGTAAATTTTATTGAGTTTAATGCTAAAACAGCATATAGAAGAGGTATAACAAGACCCTCTATGATGTTTGGCCCAAAATGGAATACGGCGCCGGGCACAAATACCACAGATTTTACAACCCAGTTAAGTGGTGCAATGCTTATAGAAGCGGCGGCACTACTTCATGAGGCAGGGCATCTATAATCTTTACATTACCCGGTAATCAGCAGTAGTTTATTACCGGGTAATTATTTTTAAAACAAAACAGATGAAAAACAAAATAGCACTATTAGTTGTATTATTAACCAGTGCATTAGGTTACGCACAGTATAAGCCTGCAGGAGATAAGATAAAAACGAAATGGGCAGAGACTATTAATGTAAATAGTGTGTTGCCGGAATACCCGAGGCCAGTAATGGAACGCAGCCAATGGAAAAACTTAAATGGGCTCTGGAATTATGCCATACAGGATGCCGGGCAATCAACACCGGCAAAGTATGATGGCAAAATACTTGTGCCTTTTGCTGTAGAGTCCAGCCTTTCCGGAGTTATGAAAACGGTTGGCGCACAAAAAGAATTGTGGTACGAAACTACCTTTGAAATTGACGGGAACTGGAAACGAAAAGACATACTGCTGCATTTTGGCGCGGTAGACTGGAAAGCCGACATTTTTTTAAACAACATTAAAATAGGTTCGCATTCCGGCGGTTTTTCGCCATTTTCGTTCAATATTACCCCATTTATTAAAGGCAAAACACAAACGCTTGTAGTAAAAGTTTGGGATCCGTCGAGCGATGGGCCGCAGCCACGTGGCAAACAGGTAAAAAATCCGGAGGGAATTTGGTATACACCGGTAACCGGTATATGGCAAACCGTTTGGCTGGAGCCTGTAAATAAAAAATATATAAAGACCGTAAAACCTACGCCCGATATAGACCGTAACACCATAAATATTGTTACAGAAACGGAAGGTACAGGCAGTGCCGATATTGTAGAGGTGACGGTTTTAAATGGCAATAAAGCCATTGCTTCTGGCATGGGAGTGGCGGGGCAGCCTATAGATATTACGCTTAAAAATCCTGAGTTATGGTCTCCGGAGAATCCTAAGCTGTATGATATTAAAGTAAAGCTCATTAGCGACAATAAAGTTGCTGATGAGGTAAAAAGCTATTTTGCAATGCGAAAAATTTCATCTGCAAGAGATGAATATGGCATTATGAGAATGCAGCTTAACAATATAGATTATTTTCATTTTGGCCCACTCGACCAGGGTTGGTGGCCGGACGGACTTTATACTGCGCCTACAGATGAAGCCTTAAAGTATGATATTGTAAGAACAAAAGAACTGGGCTTTAACATGATACGCAAGCACGTAAAAGTAGAGCCACAACGCTGGTACACACATTGCGACAGGCTGGGTATACTTGTTTGGCAGGATATGCCAAGCGGAGATGAAGCCCCTAACTGGCAGATGCACAAATATTTTGAAGGTAATGAGCTAAAAAGGACTGCAGAGTCTGAAGCGATTTACAGGAAAGAGTGGAAGGAAATTATGGATAACCTGTACCCTTACCCGTCTATAGTTGTATGGGTACCATTTAACGAGGCATGGGGCCAGTTTAAAACTGTTGAAATTGCAGAATGGACAAAAAGTTATGACCCATCCAGGCTAGTAAACTCATCCAGCGGTGGCAATCACTTTCAAACCGCAGATATACTGGATATACACCATTACCCCGGCCCTAAAATGCCTTTGTATGATGCAAGGCGTGTCACGGTTCTGGGCGAATATGGAGGCATAGGGCTGCCAGTACAGGGGCACCTTTGGCAAACCGATAAAAATTGGGGCTACACCCAATTTAAAAACTCTACAGAAACGACTGACCTATATGTAAAATATGCCGAGGAGTTAAAGCGTTTCGCAAAAGCGGGTTTTTCGGCGGCTGTATACACCCAAACTACTGATGTAGAAGGCGAGGTAAACGGTTTTATGACCTACGACCGTAAGGTAGATAAAATGGATTTCCCAAGGGTAAATAAAGCAAATAAAGAAGTCATTAACAGCATAAACGAATAGTTTTGAATAAAGCATTTTTAGCATCTTTTTTTACACTGTTATCTCTTTCAGCCGGTTTTGCGCAACAGCAGGAAAATATTGTGCGTGCTGCAGATGCCCGCACTCCTGTAGACTGGGTGAATCCGCTAATGGGTACCGACTCAAAGCACGAACTAAGTAACGGCAATGTATACCCTGCCATTGCAAGGCCGTGGGGTATGAATTTCTGGACTCCGCAAACAGGAAAAATGGGAGATGGGTGGATATATACATATGCTTCTAACCAAATTAAAGGCTTTAAGCAAACCCATCAGCCATCGCCATGGATGAACGATTACGGGCAGTTTTCTATAATGCCGGTTACGGGAGGTATCAAATTTAAGGAAGACGAAAGGCAAAGCTGGTTTTCGCATAAAGCAGAAGAGGTATCACCATACTATTACAAGGTATATCTTGCTGAACATAATGTTACCACCGAAATAGCACCAACAGAACGGGCAGCACGCTTTAGGTTTACATTTCCTGAAACAGATAAAGCTTATATAGTGGTGGATGCCTTTGATAACGGCTCTTATATAAAGGTTATCCCGGCAGAGAATAAAATAATAGGTTACAGTACAAAGAACAGTGGCGGTGTACCTGCAAATTTTAAAAACTACTTTGTCATTGTTTTTGATAAGCCTTTTACTTCTTCGGCAACTTTTAACGGAGATGCACTAAACAGCCTTCTCGAAATAAAAGATAATCATTGCGGTGGCGTAATAGGTTTTAAAACGAAGCCCGGCGAGGTGGTAAATGCTATGGTAGCCTCATCTTTTATCAGTCATGAACAGGCAGAACTTAATTTAAACGAAGTTAGGCAATTAACTTTTGATGATGTAAAACAGCAAGGCAGGGATGCATGGAACAACAACCTTAGCCGCATTGTTACAGAGGGTGGCACTGCTGCCCAAAACACTACGTTCTATTCGTGCCTTTACCGCTCATTATTGTTCCCTCGCAAAATGTACGAGTACGACAGCAAAGGTAATGTGATGCACTACAGTCCCTATAACGGCAAGGTAGTTCCGGGTTACATGTTTACAGATACAGGATTTTGGGACACCTTCCGGTCATTATTTCCTTTGTTAAACCTAATGTACCCTGAAGTTAATACACAAATGCAGGAAGGATTAGTTAACGCTTATAAAGAAAGTGGCTGGCTGCCCGAGTGGGCAAGTCCGGGATTAAGGGACATCATGATAGGCAACAACTCTGCCTCAATAGTTTCAGATGCATATCTTAAACTTGGTAAAGAAGCAGGTTATGACATTAACACACTGTATGAAGCAGTATTGCACGGTGCTAATAATGCCGGGCCGCTTAAGGCAGTGGGCCGTGCCGGAGTAACAGAATACAATAAACTGGGTTATGTACCCTACGACGTTGTAAACGAGAGTGCTGCCCGAACCTTAGAGTATGCCTATGATGACTTTACCATTTACCAGCTTGCTAAAGCGCTTAAACGCCCAAAAAAGGAAATAGAGCTCTTTAAAAACCGAAGCCGTAACTATAAAAATATTTTTGACAGTACGCATAATTTGATGCGGGGCAAAATGTCGTCGGGCAAATTTATGGAACCCTTCGATCCTATTCGTTGGGGCGAAGGTTTTACAGAGGGTAACAGCTGGCATTACAGCTGGTCTGTGTTTCACGACGTTCAGGGCCTGATCGACCTCATGGGAGGTAAAGAGGTATTTGCAAAACAGCTTGACAGCGTGTTTGCACTACCACCGGTTTTTAATAATAGCTTTAATGGCGGCTTTATTCATGAAATGAGAGAAATGCAGGTGGCAGGCATGGGGCAATATGCGCATGGCAACCAGCCTGTACAGCACATGATTTACCTTTATAATCACGCAAGTAAGCCTTGGCAGGCGCAATACTGGGTTAGGGAAACGCTAAACAGGCTTTACCATCCGGGGCCGGACGGTTACTGCGGAGATGAAGATAACGGACAAACATCTGCATGGTATGTTTTCTCTGCAATGGGCTTCTATCCCGTTACACCGGCTATAGATCAGTACGTTATTGGGGCACCTTTATTTAATAAAGTCACGCTAACGCTGCACAACGGCAACAAGGTGGTAATAAATGCTGCAGGAAACAGCGATACAAACAGGTACATAAAATCGGCGTTGTTTAATGGTAAAGAATATACTAAAACATGGCTTAGCCACAGTGAATTGTTAAGAGGGGCAGTGATAGATTTTAAGATGACAGAAACGCCCGACACAACGAGAGTAATAAAAAAAGACGATTTGCCTTACTCGCTTACAAATGAGAAATAGCATAAGCAACTAATACAATACAACATGAAAAGAAGAAAGTTTTTACAAAATACAGCTTTATTTAGCACACTGGCACTCATTGACCCAACAGAGGTTTTTGCCGGCAGCAGCAGTAATCTACTAAAAGATTTTCCTATAGTGCGGGTTCCTAAAGCTAAAAGGAACTTTGAAAGCAGCCTTGTAGAAAAAACTATAATGGAGTTTCAAAAAAATGTAAAAGACAAAGAACTTGGATGGCTGTTTAATAACTGTTTTCCTAACACCTTAGATACTACGGTTACTTATGCCTTAAAAGATGGCAAGCCAGATACATATGTTATTACCGGAGATATTGATGCCATGTGGTTAAGGGACAGTTCTGCACAGGTGTGGCCCTACATGGCTTTTGCAGCTAAAGACGAGAAACTTAAAAATCTTATTGCAGGCGTTATAAACAGGCAAACGCAGTACGTGCTTAAAGATCCTTATGCGAACGCATTCTATAATGATCCTACTAAAAAAGGTGAATGGACAACAGACCATACCGATATGCAACCGGGCGTACACGAAAGAAAGTATGAAATAGATTCGCTTTGTTACCCTATCAGGCTTGCCTACAATTACTGGAAGAACACGGGCGACACCACCCCTTTTGATGATAACTGGGTTAAGGCTATAAAAACTACCTTGAAAGTATTTAGAGACCAACAGGAAAAAACGGGCAAAAATCCATACACATTTCAGAGAACAACGCAGTTCGGAACAGATACAAGGCCGCTGAAAGGATACGGTTATCCGGTTAATCCGGTTGGGCTTGTGTGCTCGGCTTTCAGGCCAAGTGATGATGCTACAGTTTTCTCGTTCCTTATCCCGTCAAACTTTTTTATTGTGGTAAGCATGAAGCAGGCAGCAGAAATGCTACGCAACATTAAAAAAGACGATGCTACTGCAAGAGAGCTCGAAGCATTAGGCAAGGAAGTAAGCGAGGCTATTAATAAGTACGGCATTGTAAAACACCCAAAATATGGCGATGTGTATGCTTTTGAAGTAGATGGTTTTGGCAATCACTTGCTAATGGACGATGCTAATGTACCAAGCCTTCTTGCGCTGCCTTATCTTAATGCGATAGATGTTAATGACAAAATATACCAAAACACAAGAAAGTTTGTGTTGTCTACAGATAATCCTTTCTTCTTTAAAGGAAAGGTTGCCGAAGGTATAGGTGGCCCACATGTAGGTATGGACATGATTTGGCCTATGGCAATAATTATGAGGGCCAACACGAGTAACGACGATAAAGAAATCAGAGCGTGCATACAAATGCTTAAATCAACCCATGGCGACACGGGTTTTATGCACGAATCTTTCCATAAAGACGATGCCAAAAACTTTACAAGGTCTTGGTTTGCCTGGACAAATACCCTGTTTGGAGAGTTGTTATGGAACACTTACCAAAAAAATCCGGCGCTATTAGTTTCATAAAGTAAAAGACAATAAAAAATGAATATATTTAAACTAAGAACAGCTATTGCCGCTTGTGGCTTGTTCGTTGCCGCAGGTATAACAACACCACTATCTGCCCAAAACAATAAAAAGCTTACCTCACTGGTAAATCCGTTTATTGGCACGGCACCATTACTCGACACTAAAATAATAGGCTATACACCACCGGCAGATATGCGCGTTTGGGCAGGGCTTGTTTTTCCGGGATCTTCTGTACCTAATGCTATGGTACAGCTTAGCCCCATGACCAAGTATGGCTCTGGCGCGGGTTATGAATACGAAATGAACGAGATTATAAGTTTTACACACACAAATAAAGGCCATTGGAATTTATGCCATTTACCGGTTTTACCGGTGCCCGCAACTGCTTCGTTCCCATTTAAGTCGGCATACGGCCATGACAGGGAGAAGGCAGGCCCGGCTTACTATGAGGTGTATCTTAAAAGTTATGATGTACAGGTAAGGCTTACCTCGACCTTGCGCTGTGGTATTCATGAATATACCTTTAAAGATAACAAGGGGCGCAGGATATTGTTTGACCTTGGTAAGGCAAATAATAATGTAGATGAGTGGGAAATAAAGCAAACGGGTGCTAATGTGGTGTCCGGCTTTCAGAGAACCGGCGGAGAAAAAATCTATTTTTATGCAACGGTAGATGCCGGTATAGAAAAAACAGATATTACAAACGGGGGCAAAAAAAATGGGTATGCCCTGCTTACTGTAAAAGACGGCAAAAGCCCTGTAACCCTAAAAATAGCGCTATCTTTTGTAAGTATAGAAAATGCAGCCGAAAACCTTAAAGCAGAAGCTGCCGATAAAAGTTTTGACCAGATTAAAGCACAGGGAGACAATGAATGGGAAACACTTTTAGGAAAAGTAAAAGTTAATGGCGGTACAGATGCACAAAACAAAATGTTTTACAGCATGTTATACAGGTCTTTTTTATGGCCTGCTTTACGAAGCGATGTTAACGGCCAGTTTAAAGATGACGCAGGTAAAACACGCAAAGAGAACTATCGCTATTACACATTACCATCATTATGGGACGATTATAGGAATAAGCTTGTATTGCTGAGTATTTTTTCGCCCGACGTAACAAATGATGTTATTGCCTCCATGATTAACGAAGGTGAAATTAAAGGCTTTATGCCAACTTTCTTTCACGGAGACCACGCTGCATCATTTATAGCCGGATCTTATGCGAGAGGCATTCGTAATTATGATATTAACAAAGCCTACGAACTTTTAATTAATAACGCCTACAAAGAAGGTGGTACAAGGCCTTTCATAGCAGAGTATATTAAAAAAGGCTATATATCAGATCCGGATATTAAAGACCCAAATGTAGAAAGTAAAGGAAAAGCGGGTGTAACCAAGACGCTCGAATTTGCTTATGATGACTATGCACTCTCATTGCTGGCAAAAGAACTGAAAGATGAAAAACATTTTGCAGACCTTTCTAAGAGAGCAAAGAACTATCCGAATGTTTTTGATAAGGAAACAAAATTTATGAGGGGCAGGCTCGAAGATGGAAGTTGGATAACACCATTTAACCCGGAATATCCTTACTATGAGTATATGTACCGTGAAGCTAATGCCTGGAATGTATCTTTTTATGCACCACATGATATGGAAGGCCTTGTAAAGTTATATGGTGGTAAAAAACCGTTTGAAGATAAATTAGATACGTTTTTTACAAAGCCGTGGAACCCTAAATACATAGCATGGAATATATCCGGTTTTATAGGTCAGTACTGCCACGGTAATCAACCGGCACACGAGTCTCCTTTTTCCTACCACTTTGTTGGGAAGCCTGAGAAATCACAAAAAATTATTGATGAAGTTCTGGCTACCATGTATGGTATTGGCCCTGAAGGACTGGCAATGAGCGGAATGGATGATGCCGGCGAAATGTCTTCATGGTATGTATGGGCAGCTATGGGGCTTTACCCGCTGTCTCCGGCTGATACCCAATATATTGTAACAGTTCCTGTGTTTGATAAAGTAGAGTGGACCACCGGCAATGGCAAAACAGCTACAATAACAAACCCTAATAAAAAACGTGATCTAAAAGGAATCAAAATGAACGGTAAAACAGTAAATGGTTACTTCGTACCGCATACGCTGTTATCCAATGGAGGTTCTCTGGAATTGAATACTAAATAATGTAGCCTGCGCTTATTATATGGCAGAATGCGGACAATGTACTGCACAAGCAGGATTACCAAATCCTGTTTGTGCTTGCGCTGCCAAAAAACATCAATATATGAAGTTAAAAAATATTGTTTTTATTGCCATACTGCTATGCGTTGTAAATGCAGCAGGGCAAAAGGTGGTGCCGGTGCAGAGCAAAACGCTTGTGGGCAACCGTATAGCTATGTTTGTGCCTGCAGGTTTCGATAAAGTTAAAACGCCGTCGCTTATTCTGGAAAACGAACCGGTGTCTAAAGGTGCTATTCCTGCTAACTGGAAACTTACGCCGGAATTTACATTAGAAAATGATAAAGCAAGCGCTTCCTTAAAACTTGATGAGGAAATCAGCCTGTATGGAGGTGGCGAAGTTACGGGCCCGTTGCTGCGTAATGGCCAGTCTATAAAACTTTGGAATACAGATACCGGGGCTTACAGTGTAGAGGGTGGAAAAAGACTTTACCAAACCCATCCGTGGGTAATGGGAGTTAGAAAAGATGGCACGGCATTCGGCATTTTGTTCGATAGTTCCTGGAAGGCAGAGCTTCATACCAACTCAGATGTAATAAAGTTTAATACCGAGGGTGCGTTGTTTAGAATCTTTGTTATCGACAGAGACTCACCACAGGAGGTATTAAAAGGACTGGCAGAATTAACCGGAACTATTAAAATGCCTGCTAAATGGACGTTAGGTTACCACCAGTGCCGTTTTTCATACGATTCGGAAACGCGGGTTAAAGAAATAGCCGATACTTTTCGTACGAAAAAAATACCGTGCGATGTCATCTGGATGGACATTGACTACATGGACAGTTATAAGGTATTTACATTTGATAAAACCAGATTTCCTAACCCAACAGCGCTTAACAGCGATTTGCATGCCAGGGGGTTTCGTGCAGTGTACATGATAGATCCTGGGGTAAAGGCCGATGCAAATTATAGTGTTTACCAGTCGGGTTCTAAAAATGATATTTGGGTTAAACGAAGCAATGGCAAAGAGTATAATGGTAAGGTGTGGCCCGGCGATTGTGCTTTTCCTGATTTTACCATGCCGCGCACAAGAGAATGGTGGGCAGGATTATACAAAGATTTTCTTGCCACAGGAATAGACGGTGTATGGAATGATATGAACGAGCCTGCCATTTTTGACGGCGATTTGCCGGAGAGCGAACGGACCGGTACCATGCCTGTAGACAATAAACACAGCGGTGGTGGCAGTTTACCGGCGGGCCCTCATTTACTTTACCATAATGCTTACGGCAGGTTAATGGTAGAAGCGTCCTACAATGGAATTATAAATGCCAACCCCGAAAAGCGTCCCTTTTTACTTACCCGGGCTAACATATTAGGAGGGCAGCGTTATGCCGCGACCTGGACGGGAGATAACTACGCAAGCTGGGAACATTTAAAGCTGTCAGTACCTATGTCGTTAACACTCAGTTTATCCGGGCAGCCGTTTAACGGTCCTGATATAGGTGGTTTTTTAGGAAATACGGATGGTGATTTGTGGGCTAACTGGATTAGTTTTGGCGTGTTTATGCCATTTGCGCGCGGGCATGCCTGTGCAGGAACTAATAATAAAGAGCCGTGGGCTTATGGGATAGATATCGAAAGATCATCCCGCATTGCTTTAGAAAGGCGTTATCGCTTGCTGCCTTACCTTTACACATCATTTTACTATACTGCCCAAACAGGGCTTCCGGTTATGGCTCCTGCTTTTTTTGCAGATATTAAAAATGCTGCCCTAAGGGCAGAGGAGCAGGTGTTCCTTGTAGGCGAAAACCTTTTGGTAATACCGGCATTTGCAAAGAACCCTAATTTGCCATCGGGCATTTGGGAGCAAATTAGCCTTATAAATGGCGACCTGGATGATAAGTACCAGGCCAAAATAAAGATTAAAGGCGGCAGCATACTGCCATTAGGTAATGTGGTGCAGAATACTAACGAAAATTCTTTCGACAAGCTTACCCTCATGGTATGCTTAGATGCAAAGGGTAAAGCTGCAGGAGAACTATATCTTGACAGCGGCGATGGCTTCGACTATAAAAAAGGTGATTATAGCCTGTTACGTTTTGAGGCTGAGAAAAAAGGTACTACCGTAACAGTAAAATTAAAAGATAAGTCGGGTAAACGCGATGTTACAAAAACAATAGACAAGATAGATGCTATCGTCGTTATTGCAGGCAGGCAATACACTGCATCAGGAACATTAAAAAAAGGGATAACCATAAAAATGTAATAGTTGCTAACTAACCATCATAATACATTGCACTGACAGGATGAAGAGATGCTGCCGGTTAAAACCCGCAGTTTTTATGATGATGCAATACCCGCTAATCATAGGGTTTAGTTAGATGTGTTGTCACTTTAGTTATAATTTACATATTCAACAGAAATAAGGATTAAGAATGTATAGTATAGGAGTTGATATTGGCGGAAGCCATATTACAAGCGGTATGTTTGAGCATTCAAATAACGAGCTTGATAAAGATTCGATGGCATCTGCCAAGGTAAATCCACATGCATCTAAAGACGATATTTTAGATGCCTGGTACGACGTGATCTCGCAGTCCATTGCGTTAAGGGACATTTCAGAAATTCTTGGAATTGGCATTGCAATGCCGGGCCCTTTTGATTATTACAACGGCGTTAGCAAAATGCAAAATCTTAATAAACTGGATGCGTTATATGGCATAAGCGTGCGCGATGAGCTGGCTGCGCGACTGGCTTTAGAGCCTTCTAAAATCAGGTTTATAAACGATGCTACAGCATTCTCTGTTGCCGAGACGCAGATAGGGAGAGCATCGTTATATTCGCGCACAGTTGCAATTACATTAGGAACGGGTTTTGGCTCCTCTTTTCTTGTAAACGGGCAGCCGGTTTTAAATGGTAAACTCGTTCCGCCCGGCGGGTTTTTATTTAATCAGGATTATCAGGGCAAACTGGCCGATGAAGTGTTTTCTACCCGTGGTATACTTAATTGTTACACATCGTTATCAGGCAGGAGTGCCGGTAACGTTCAGGCCATCTGCGATTTAATTAAAACAGATGCGCACGTGCAGGATGTTTTTAACTGGTTAGGCACAAACCTGGGGAAATTCCTTAAGCCTTATCTGCAAAAGTTTGATGCAGAGGTTCTTGTTATAGGCGGCAACATATCTAAAGCCTATCCTTATTTTGGTGCCACGCTAACTAAAGAGTTGCCAGAATTAGATATCTATGTGTCAAATTTTGGTGAAGAAGCAGCAATTATAGGCAGTGCGCTTTTGCTCGACGACAAGTATTACCACGACATTTTACCCGCCTTAAGGATAATGTAGAAACATTCGTGAACGATAATTTTCTATTAAAATGCGTAAGGCCCGGCAATATTAAAGAACCCTTCAATTACATTTGAAGGGTTCTTTGCGTTACATCACACGCTGATGACTGCTGTATTGCGCCTGCGGGCGAGCTAAGGTAAATGACCTTTCAGGAAATTGCTAAGCCGCGTACAACGACGAATGTTAGATGTTGTACTACATGAACTTTTTTGTTTGTTATGACGCTGATCAATATTTTAAAGCGCCTTAAAAACTATATATATTTTAGGTTAGTCAGGTTTACAAAACGACTCAGTTTAAATTGTAGCAGTTACATTTTACATCATAAGGTGGCTAAACTGTCTAATTTGTAATTTAATGAAATAAAAATTATGCATAGTTTAAAATTTAACCCGGTTAGGCAATTCGAGCTTTGAAATGCATACTAATTTAGCTTAACTTGCAGCCTGCTTTCAATACAATATCCTAATAAAGATCATGACAGGGCAAAGCATTGCAAACTTTCCCCCGGCTTTATAATCCTGTAAAAGATGAAAAATAGTGCTGTTATTTACATTGCAAGACGCTTTTCAATACTGTTTTTGTTCCTGCTATTTTCCTGCAACACCACGGTAGATAATAATAAGGTTAATGTAGGCTTTTCGCAGGGTATGAACACCGATGACTGGCGAAAACAACTTAATAAAAGCATGCTTATTGAAGCGTCACTGCATCCTGAAGTAAGTTTGGAAATTAAAGATGCCAACAACGACGTAAAGCAACAAATCAGGGACATCGAATATTTTATAGACCATGGGGCAAAAATAATAATTGTATCGCCCATTGAGGCAAAACCGCTCACAGCTGTAGTTCAAAGATCTGTAAAGAAAGGAATCCCGGTAGTAGTGGTAGACCGCAAAATAGACAGCGAAGATTATACTGCTTACATCGGCGCAGATAATATAGAGGTAGGACGTATTGCGGCAAAATATATTGTGGCTAATAGTAATGCAAGTGGTAAAGTTATAGAGATTACCGGGCTTAAAACATCATCGCCTGCTTATGAGCGTGGGCAGGGATTCTCGCAAATTATAGCAAACCATCCTCAATTAGAGCTTGTCTCTGTAATTAATGGTAACTGGGAAAGCGAATCTGTAAAGAAACCTCTAAAAGAACTGTTAGAAAAGAACAGGGACATTGAGTATATTTTTGCTCAAAACGACCGCATGGCCCTTGGGGCATGGGAGACGGCCAAGGAACTGGGGCTGGAAAATAAAATAAAATTTGTTGGTGTAGATGCCTTAAGTACGGCAACCGGTGGCATAGAGCTGGTAAAAAAAGGCGTTTTACAGGCCACCATTCTTTACCCCACGGGCGGTAACGAAGCAATGAGGCTTGCCCTTAAAGTGTATAACGGAGAAACGGTACCGAAAAATAACCTCCTGAACACCATAGTTATCGATAAAATAAATGCAGAGATTATCCAGAACCAAATGGATAAGGTAGATCAGCAGCAATCTGTAATAAAGTCGCAGCTGGACGCCATTAAGGTACAGGAGCAGGAATATGCTTCGCAGCATAATTTAGTGCGGCTGCTTACCTTGTTCCTTGTCATAATACTCAGCCTGGCTATCTACAGCATTTATTCTACCATATCTATTTCTAAAAAGAAGAAGCTGTTGGAACAGGTTAACCAAAAGGTTAACGCTCAAAAAAATGAGATAGAAGCGATGGCAGAGGTGGCCAGAAACAGTAACGAGGCAAAACTGAGCTTTTTTACCGGGTTATCTCATGAATTTAAAACGCCTATAACGTTAATTATGAGTTATGTTGAGTCGCTTATAGAAAACGACAGGATAAAAGGCACCCGCCTTATGGACGAGGTAAAACTTATTTACAGCAACTCTAACCGTTTATTGCGGCTTATAAATCAACTTTTGGATTTCAGAAAAATAGAGGAACGAAAGTTTACCGTCAGGGCTTCCAGAACTAAGATATATGATTTTACCAGCGAGATCATGAGTAACTTTAAGGGGGAAGCGGCACGGCGTAACATAGATTTTAAATTAGTTTGCGATAATAAAGACATTGATTTATTTATAGATCGAAGCCTTATAGATAAGGTATATTTTAACCTGCTCTCTAACGCATTTAAATTTACGCCGGACAATGGCCGAATTCTTATAACCGTTAAAGAACAAAGTAATGCCTCGGTAAAAATATCGGTGAAAGACTCCGGTATTGGAATACCCGATAATGAAGTGCCCCTGGTATTCAATCCGTTTTTCAGGGCATCTAATAACAACAAGAACAGCTCCGGCATTGGGTTACACTTGTCTAAAGAATTCATTGTATTGCACAAGGGTACTATAGAGGTGCGTTCTAAACAGGGTAGTGAGTTTATAATTACGCTGTTAAAGGATAGTTGGCATTTTTTAGACAGTGAAATTACAGAACGCCCGGAGGCTGAGGTTAAGATATCAGGCCTTTTGGTGGAAACCCTGCAGGCCGAACCCGAGTTGAACAGGAAAAATGAGAATATGGCCGGAGGCGAAAAACATAGCCTGCTGATTATAGAAGACCACGCTGATCTTGTTACTTTTCTTAAGACAAAATTGAGCGACGACTATGAGGTACAAACATCTGATGGGAGTGATGCGGTACAAAAAGCACTCGATACAATACCCGATATTATAGTATGCGACGTTAACCTGGCAGACAAGGATGGCTTTGAGATAAGCAGGATACTTAAAAAAGACCTGCGCACATCTCATATCCCTATAATTATACTATCGGCACAAAGCAATAAGGATGCAGTTTTAAAGGGCTTACAGGCGGGTGTAGATCAGTATTTAACAAAGCCATTTAGCCTGGCCATATTGCAACAGTCGCTAAGCAGCCTGCTCTTTAATCGCGAAAAGCTTAGATATTACTATACGAATAATATTTATCGTGTAGAGCCGGAATCTAAATTTGGCCTTACAGAGCAAACGTTCATAACCCGCATGAACGATATTATAAACAATAATATTGAAGACCCTAAATTTTCGGTAGAAGAACTTGCCGAAAAGCTAAGTGTATCTCGCGTACAATTGTATAGAAAAGTAAAAGCCATATTGGGTATAAGCATTAGCGATCACATAAATAATATAAAGTTAGAGAAAGCCATCGAACTTCTTAAAGGCGATAAAATGAATATATCAGAGATTGCCTATGCCCTCGGTTTCTCGTCTCCTAATTATTTTTCTACTGCCTTTAAAAACAAATTCGGAATATCTCCTAAAGAGTACAAAACAACAGGCTGATGGTTTTATTATGTTGTATGATGGCATGTATCAAAATCGAAGGCTACGTATCATAAACATTACTATTACGTTTTCGCTTGCGACGCGATTTTTTTTTAAAATACTGATTTTAAGCTAGTTGTTTGTTAGTGTATTGTTAATCCATGCATGTAACATAAAGTTGTAACATTATTAAAAATAAACTGCTTTGATTGCGAATATCTTAGCGGTAACGTTTTTAATTACTTTGCAATGAATAAAATTTTGATCTGGTCCCTAATAGCGGCCATGGCAGGTTTCCTATTCGGATTTGATACAGTCGTAATATCAGGTGCCGACAAACAATTACAGCAACTCTGGAATTCATCAGATGCCTTTCACGGTTCAGTAGTAATGGGCATGGCACTTTGGGGTACGGTAATAGGCGCCATTTTTGGAGGAATTCCTACCAACAAAATAGGTAGAAAAAATACTTTGTTATGGATAGGTGCTTTGTTTTTTGTTTCGGCAATTGGCTCAGCTTTAGCAAACGATCCTTTCACGTTTGCAGCATTTAGGTTTTTAGGTGGCCTTGGCGTAGGAGCATCTACGATCGCTGCACCGGCTTACGTATCTGAAATTGCTCCTGCAGCAAAAAGGGGTCGGCTTGTGGCCTTGTACCAATTTAATATTGTGCTGGGTATACTTGTAGCTTTTGTATCTAACTACTTTCTTAAGGATGTAGGCGAAAATGCCTGGCGATGGATGTTGGGTATACAGGCTGTACCTGCAATTATTTATGTATTGCTCATGTTTACCGTGCCTAAAAGCCCAAGGTGGCTGTTATCTAAATTTAGAAATGACGAAGCGCGAAAGGTACTTGCAATTGTAGATCCTCAGGCTAATATAGAGGCTATGATGCTCGAAATACAGCAGGCAGGAGATAAAAGCCACGAAACTATTTTTATGAAAAAATACCGTTTCCCGCTTATACTTGCTTTCCTTATTGCCTTTTTTAACCAGTTTTCGGGCATTAATGCATTTTTATATTATGCGCCACGAATATTTGAAGAAGCGGGACTTGGCCAAAATACTGCACTACTAAGCAGTATAGGCATAGGTGTGGCAAACCTGTTGTTTACTTTACTGGGTGTTGCCCTTATAGATAAACTTGGGCGCAAGTTACTTATGTACATAGGGTCTGTAGGCTACATAATTTCTTTAGGCTTGGTGTCGGCCGCATTTTATCTAAACTGGGGCGGCATGGCAGTGCCGGCATTCCTCTTCCTTTTTATCGCATCGCACGCTATAGGGCAGGGGGCGGTAATATGGGTATTTATATCTGAGATTTTTCCTAACCACATACGCGCTTCCGGTCAGGCGTTTGGCAGCTCGGTACACTGGGTACTGGCAGCAATCATCCCTTCCCTTATTCCTATTTTGTTTAGCACCATTGGCCCGGAGGTTGTGTTTCTCATCTTTACCATAATGATGGTTTTCCAACTTGCTTTTGTAGCATTCCTGATGCCTGAAACTAAAGGCAGGTCTCTTGAAGAACTAAGCGAAAATTTAACAAACTCACACACATTACAAAATGATACTAAAAAATCTTCTCCGGTTAGCGTTCAGTAGCGCACTATACCTCTCGGCTGCTCTTTGCACTGCACAGGAAGTTAAAAATGCAGAAGAGCAAATGTACAGGCCTAATTTTCACTTTACACCAAAAGGAAATTGGATGAACGATCCTAACGGCCTGTTTTATGCAGATGGTAACTATCACCTCTATTTTCAATACTGGCCGTATGGCAATAAATGGGGCCCAATGCACTGGGGGCACGCTACAAGCAAAGACCTTGTGAAGTGGGAAGAGCAGCCCATTGCGCTTTACCCGGATAGGTTTGGCTATATATTTTCGGGTAGTGCAGTACTCGATGTAAACAATACCAGTGGCTTTGGCGATGGTAAAACACCTCCTGTAATAGCAATATTTACTTATCATGACCCGGTTAAAGAAAAAGCGGGCGCTACAGATGTAGAGTCTCAGGGCCTTGCTTACTCGCTAGACAATGGCTATACATGGACAAAATATGACGCGGGCAACCCGGTTATAAAAAATCCGGGCATACGCGACTTCCGGGACCCTAAAGTTACCTGGGACAGTGTGCACAACCAGTGGTTATTAGTGCTATCTGCGCAGGACAGGTCACAGTTATACGCCTCAAAAAACCTTAAAGACTGGAATTATCTTTCAGATTTCGGGAAAAACACCGGCGCTCACGGTGGCGTATGGGAATGCCCTGATTTCTTCCCGGCTAAGGTAGAAGGGAGTGGCGAAACTAAATGGGTTCTTATACAAAGCCTTAATCCCGGTGGGGCAAACGGCGGTAGTGGCACACAATACTTTGTTGGAGATTTTGATGGCAAGACCTTTACTCAGGATAGTGCTTTTGAAGCAAAAGTTGCTAAAGAAAAGGCCGTATGGTTAGACTATGGCAAAGATAATTATGCCGGCGTTACCTGGGGCAATGCACCTGTAAAAGATGGCCGCCGTGTTATGATAGGCTGGATGAGTAACTGGGAATATGCAGAGGTAGTGCCTACTAACGGATGGCGCAGCAGTACCACCATACCAAGGGAACTAAAGCTAATTAAAAAAGGAAATGACTACCTGTTGCAAACAACCCCTGCCGATGCCCTGAAAAACTATGTAGAAAAAACTGACAGCCAGAAAAAAGTAGCTGTTAAAGGAACAGCAGTGCTTTCTGCAAAAGGACTGGCAGATTTTACAAAAGCAGATATAAGCTTTAACCTGAAAGGGCTTAAGCAGGATGTTTACACTTTTATATTTACTAATGATGCAGGAGAAAAATTAAGCTTTGGTATTAACAATAAAGAAAACAATCTATTTATAGACCGATCTAAATCCAGCACAGGCTCAACGTTTCAAAAATTTACCGGCACACCCTCTAAGGCAGCCCTAACAGGTTTACAAAAAACAGGAACGTTCAGGATCCTGATGGATAAGACCAGCATCGAAATATTTTATAATGATGGTGAAAAGGTAATGACCGAGATATTATTCCCATCTCAGCCGTTCAACACATTTTCAGCCACCTCAGCCACTTCATTCGAGATCAACAATCTCAATATTAACCATTTGAAATTTTAAGAAATATCCTTAACCGTAACCAAACCAAGACTATTTATGAAATCTAAAATTATTTTCTTTCTCTTATTTCTATTCCCGCTGCTAACTGCGATGGCACAGGGTATAGAAGTTAAGGGAACGGTATTATCATCAGACGATGGTATGCCGTTACCAGGCGCCTCGGTACTTGCCTCGGGCACCATAAACAGTGCCACTACCGATATTGATGGTACATTTACATTATCAAATGTTACTCCCGGAACGGAGCTTACCATTACCTACGTAGGCTTTCAGCCGCAAACGATTGCGGCTCAGGCTGTCTTAACTGTAACGATGAAATCTGATAACAAGGAACTTGAAGCGGTAGTTGTTACCGGATATTCTACTCAAAAGAAAACGGATATTATCGGGGCCGTTGCGGTGGTAGATATGAAAGCCCTTAACAAACAGGTAGCACCAAACCCTATTCAGGCTTTGCAGGGACGTGTTGCAGGTGTGCGCATAACAACAGATGGCTCTCCAAGTGGTGCTAATACTAATGTGGTAATACGTGGTGTAGGTACGTTAAATAATACGTCGCCTTTACTGGTTATCGATGGTGTACCTACAAAAGCAGGTATGCACGAGCTTAACCCTAACGATATAGAGACCATACAGGTGCTTAAAGATGCATCATCGGCAAGTATTTACGGCTCGAGAGCTTCTAACGGTGTAATTATCATTACTACTAAAAAAGGTAAGAATGGTAAAATGAGGATTAACTTTAATAACTACACAGCCATTTCCAACTTTGCTAAACGTACTAAAGTGCTTAACGCGCAACAGTATGGCCAGGCTTTATGGCAGGCAAATGTAAACGATGGTATAGACCCTAACAGTAATAATGTGAGTTACCAGTTCGACTGGAGCACAGTAAACGGCAGGCCTACTTTAAACAAGGTTTTAGTGCCGGAATATCTTGATGCGGCGCATACGCTTAAGTCAGCTAATACCGACTGGTATGACGCTATATCGCGCACCGGTGTGGCACAGTCGTATGATTTCTCCGTGTCTAATGGTACAGATAAAGGCAGTTACCTGTTCTCCCTTGCTTACTATGATAATAAAGGTATAGTTAATACTACAGAGTATAAAAGAATATCTGCCCGTATAAACAGCTCTTATAAATATTTTGGAGGGGCGCTTACCGTGGGCGAGAACTTTACCCTTAACCGCAATGCAGAGGTTACAGATCCCGGAGTATTAGACCCGGCATTACGGGCACTGCCTGTAATACCGGTACGTACTGTTGACGGACAAGGCTGGGGAGGGCCTGTGGGCGGTATGAACGACAGGCAAAACCCTGCACGCCTTTTAGAGTATAACAAAGACAATGGTTATAAGTACCTGAGACTCTTTGGTAATGCCTATGCAGATCTTGAAATTATTAAAAACCTGCACATCAGGTCGAGCTTCGGGATAGACTACGGGTATTACAACAAGCGCAGCCTTCAGCGCAGCTATGTATCCGGATACCTGCGCAACGACCAAACAAGTGTAACCATAGACCAGAGCGTGAGCGATAAATGGACATGGACTAACACGGCCCAATATAACTTTAGCCTTGGCAACCATAATGTAAACCTGCTTGCGGGTACAGAGATGTATAGGGATGTTTTTGATAGCACTACCCTGCGTAAAAACGACTTTATACTGCAAACGCCGGATTATATGTATCCGGATGCCGGCACTGGCGAATCGTTTACAGGCGGTACATCAACACAATATAAGCTACTCTCTTACTTTGGTAAAGCAGAGTATGATTATGATGGCCGCTACCTTGCATCGGCTACCATACGTCGCGACGGTTCTTCACGCTTTGGTAAAAACAACCAGTTTGGTACATTCCCCGCAGTATCTGCCGGATGGCGCATAAGCCAGGAAGGATTTGTGCAGGACAGGGCCAAATTTATTTCAGACCTAAAATTGCGTGCGGGCTGGGGGCAAACCGGTAACCAGGAGATAAGCAATACGGCAATTTACTCGTTATATCTTGCTAATTATGCCGGTGGCAGCCCTACCTGGGCCACATCTTACGGTACTGCTTACGATTTGAGCGGAGCTAACAACGGCCAGCTACCGTCTGGTTTTATTGCCACACAAGCCGGTAATGACGACCTTAAATGGGAAACAACTACTCAAACCAATGTAGGTTTAGACTTTGGATTCTTTGACCAGAAGTTAAGCGGATCATTAGATTATTATATCAAAAAAACTAAAGATATCCTGGTATCACCTCCATACTTAGGTGCCATAGGAGAAGGTGGTAACCGTTTTGTAAATGGTGCCTCTATGGAAAATAAAGGCTGGGAGTTATCTTTAGGGTACCGCGACGAAACAAGCGGCGGGTTTACTTATGATATTTCGGGTAACTTCTCGGCAAATAAAAACAAGATCACACAATTGCCTGCTGCGGTACGAAACAGTTATGGCGGAAACGGCTTAAACGACAACATACTGGGCCGTCCTATAAATTCTATGTATGGCTACGTGGCCGACGGGCTTTTCCGCACACAGGATGAGGTAGATAATTCTGCCGAGCAGCCGGGTAAAGGTTTGGGCCGCATTCGTTTTGCCGATCTTAATGGCGATGGCGTTGTAGATACCGATGACCGTACCTGGATAGGAAATCCTAACCCCGGCTTTAACTATGGAGTTAATGTAACACTTGGTTATAAAGCTTTCGACTTTACTATGTTCTGGGAAGGTATTGGCGACGTAGATGTGGTAAACACTAAGAAATACCAGACTGATTTTTGGAGTGTAGATGATGTAGGCTCTAATAAGGGCACGAGGTTGCTTAACGCGTGGAGTGTAGATAACCCAAATTCGAGCATACCGGCACTTACTACTGTAGACCGTAATGCAGAATCGCGTTTTTCTACCTACTATGTAGAAAAGGGTGATTACCTTAAACTACGTGTGCTTCAACTAGGCTATAACCTGCCAAAATCGTTACTCGAAAAATACAGCATGGAATCATTCAGGCTTTATGTAAGCGGGCAAAACCTGCTCATTATTGATGCAAAGAACTTTACAGGGGTAGACCCGGAAAGCCCTGCATACGGTTATCCGCTGCCTATGACATTTACAATAGGCCTAAACCTGGCGCTTTAATTACAACAATAACAATACAAAAATGAAAAAGACACTATATATAGCAGGATTAGCATTGTTAACCATGACAATATCCTGTTCAGATTTTTTAGATACAGACCCTCGTGGCGTACTTTCTGAAGAAGAACTGGTAAATGCAGAGACCATAGAAGGTTTCATGACATCGGCTTACTCGGCATTAGGTAATGATCATTACGACGCACCTTTTAGTCTTTGGCCTTACGGTAACGTACGGTCGGACGATGCCTATAAAGGCGGAAGCGGAACTAATGATATTCAGGATTTCCATTTCTTTGAGGTGTCAAATAATATAAGGCCGGATTTTGGCGAACTTGATAGCTTTTGGTACAACAGTTACGTGGGGATTTCGCGTGCTAATAAAGCACTTAGAGCGTTAGAGCAGATAAGTGCTGAGGAATATCCGTTAAAAGAAACCCGCATTGCCGAAATGAGATTTGTAAGGGGGCATTTTTACTTTATGCTAAAAATCATGTTCCGCAATATTCCCTTTATTACAGAAGATATAAAAATAGAAGATTACGGCACCATATCTAACCGCGCCCTTACTAATGAGCAACTGTGGGAAGCCATAGCAACTGATTTTGAAGCCGCAGCGACAGGATTACCGGCAACGCAGTCGCAAAAAGGAAGGGCAAACCAGTCGGCCGCTTATGCATATCTTGCAAAAGTGCGTTTATACCAGGCGTATACGCAGGACGAAAATTATAATGTTATTGGTGTAGACCAAAATCATATGCAGCAGGTTGTAGAAGCTACAAACCGTGTGGTGGGAGCAAGCCTTGAACCTGATTTTGCAAATAACTTTCTTCCGGGTAGCTATGAAAATGGTCCGGAATCAGTATTCGCAATACAATTTTCTCAGGACGACGGCACACTTTATGGCAGGTTAAACTACAGCGATGTACTTTCTACACCACAAGGTTTGGGCTGTTGCGATTTTCATAAGCCAAGCCAAAATCTGGTAAATGCCTTTAAGACTAATGCAAACGGCTTGCCACAGTTAGAAAACTACAATGAAAACGACCTTGATTACAATCAATTAGCTACCTATTCTGTAGATCCCCGCTTGTACCATACGGTCGCCATACCGGGTTTACCCTATAAATATGATGAAGAATACACGTATGTAGAAAGCTGGGTGCGTTCTCCAAGTACTTACGGTTACTTTGCGTCTTTAAAAGAAAATGTATCGCCTAATTGTGGGTGCGTGGTAAACATAGACCCTTTTTATGGTAACTCTAAAAACAGGATACAAATACGCTACGCCGATGTGTTGCTAATGCGTGCCGAAGCACTAATAGAGCTTGGCCAGCACGGTGAGGCCTTAACCCTGGTAAATCAGGTGCGCACACGTGCTGCAAATAGTACAGCATTAATTTCTGGTTACGAAAGCAACGCATCTGTAAGCCTTTATATTGATGGTACAAATTGCACCTGGACACAGGATTATGCTCGCAAGGCATTGCGTTTTGAGCGCCGTTTAGAACTTGCAATGGAGGGTAACCGCTTCTTCGACCTTGTGCGCTGGGGTGTTGCCGATGAGGTTTTGAACGATTATTATGGTGAAGAGAAAACAAAACGCGCTTACTATTCTGATGCTTATTTTGATAAAAATAAAGAAGAATACTGCCCTATACCGTTAACACAAATTAATTTTAGCCAAGGCGTTTATCTGCAAAATCCGGGTTACTAATAACTAACAAAGTAAATCATGAACAAAATTATAAATAAATGCGTTGTAATAGCAGGCCTGTTGATGAGCTTGTTGTTTACATTGCTCTCCTGCGAAGACAGTTTTGATAAGGCTGATTTTAATACTAATGCAGCTGTAAGCGTCACGGCTTTCAGTATTAATGGCACACCTGCTGCTATAGACCAAAACCTGGGGCAAATCAATATTGTGCTACCTTTTGGCAGCACTTTAACATCGGTTATTCCACAAATTACTTTACCCGAGGGAGCAACCGTTAATATGGATTTTGCTGCACCTGTAAACTTTACCACTGCGGTTAGGTTTAGAATAGTAAATGGCAACCTATATAAAGATTATACAGTAAATGCCACCGTTGCCGCCCCTATTACAAGTTTTAAAATTAGTGGCGTAGCAGGAGTAATAAATAATGGAGCGAGAACAATTGCAGTTGTATTACCGGAGGGGACAGATCTTACTGCCTTGCAACCTGATATCGTTCTGAGCGATGGTGTTTCTATATCGCCGGCATCGGGCTCAACCATCGATTTTTCGTCGCCGGTAGCGTTTACGGTATCAAACGGTACATTAAGCGAAGTGTATACGGTAACGGCAAGCGTACCGGTGCAGGGTATAGAAGTTGCATTTTTAGGCACTGCTGCATCTCGCGAAGCAATAACTAATATGGATGAGAAAACGGCCTGCGACTGGCTGTTCGAAAACTATGGAGGTGCACGTTACATTTCATTCGACCAGATAGTTGCCGGTGAAGATCTGAGCACTTTTGATGCGATATGGTGGCATTATGACACTGCGCAAACATTGCCTGTTGACGCTTTAACACCTGCCGTGACCGGCGCTCTAAGATCGTATCGCACAAATGGCGGAAACTTGCTACTAACCACGTTTGCTTCGCAGTATGTAGATGCATTAGGTATTGTGCCGGGTGGCAAAGGCCCTAATAATGTGTTTGGCGACTTTTTACCGGCAGGCGGGGTAGACAATAATTCATGGGGAATATCTTTTATGGGGCATGAAGACCATCCTATATTTCAGGGCCTTGAAACTTTCCAGACCGGTAAGGCCAACTTACTACAGGGAGGTACTTACAGGCTTAACCACACTGCATGGTGGTTTGTATCGGAGTGGGGCGGCTATGGAGATGGTGCAGGATGGAGGAGCCAGACAGGTGGCACTAACTTAGCAAGCGAAGCATGGGATGATGCCCTAAATGGGCGTGTAACCATTGCAGAGTGGGGTACTGATGGTAATGCAAATGTTGTGGTAATATCTATGGGTGCTTACGACTGGTATAATGAAGCAGATGCAAATGGCACACCAAGCCAGGCTAATGCATTTATTACTAATATACGAACGCTTACACAAAATAGTATTAACTACCTTATTGCCAATAACTAAGATCATGAACTATAAAAAAATAATTTTTCTTCCTGCTATGGCGCTTGCATTGCTTTCCTGCCAGGATGACGACAAGTATATTGGCGGATCTACATCCGGGGGCGAGGCAACGTTAAGTAGTTTTTATCCTGTGCCGCCATCTCAATGGATGGGGGCGACAAACCCCTACTACAGCGCCGGCTACACCGGCGATATTATGCCTTTTTTTGATAATGGCACCTTTCATATTTACTTTCTTCATGATGCAGTAACAAAGCCCGCCGGTAAAGGCTTTCATGATATTCATGAATTTACCAGTACAGATCTTGCTAACTTTAAATACGAAGGGCAAACAATACCGTACGGCACACAGAGTGAGCCGGACTTTGCAGTAGGTACCGGCAGTGTTGTAAAAGCCGGCAGTATCTACTACTTTTATTACACCGGGCATAACGAGGTTATGCCATTTGTACAGAATAACCCAAGAGAAAGTGTACTTTGCGCCACGAGTACCGACCTTAAGAACTGGACAAAAATACCGGCATTTGAAATTACTGCGCCTGCAGGATACTACAACTACGACTTTAGAGATCCGCACGTATTTTTTAATGAAGAGACAGGCAAATACAACATGCTCGTAAGCACCCAGACTGAGCCTGCCAGAAAAGCAGTATTGCTATTGTTTACCACTACAGATCCTGCCGCCAATAACTGGGAATCGCAAGGGCCTGCTTATACTACCACCGCCCAGGACAACTACCTTATGATGGAGTGTGCCGATGTGTTTAAAATGGGCAATTACTGGTATTTAATGTTCTCTGAAAACTGGAGTGGCGCTAAAGGTACCCATTACCGTATGTCTTCTTCTATAAACGGTCCCTGGATAAAGCCTGAGCATGACATGCTGGATGGCGAATATTTTTATGCTGCTAAAACAGCGACAGACGGAAACAAACGCTATGCATTTGCATGGACCGCCCGCAAAGCACCGGAGAATGATACAGGAGATAAGGTATGGGGCGGTAACATGGTTATTCATGAGGTTATTCAAAACAGCGACGGCACGCTGGGAGTTAAGGCACCGGATGCGGTAGGCAACATGCTCTCTCAAAATGTGGCTGTAACCATGAATGCCGGCAGTACCAACACAACTTTGGCAAACGATGCCTATACTTTAGATGGTACAAATGCAGAGGCGAAAGTGACTTTTACAGCACCTGGAAAAAAAGCAAAAATAAAAACGCAGGTATCTTTAAGCAATGCTGCGGGGTCGGCAGGGTTTTTGTTCAATGTAAACGACGCCGGAGGTTATTACAAAATTATGTTTGAGCCTTCTCAGGGACGTATTGTGGCTTATAATTCGGCGCAGCAGGAAGTAACACGCGTACCCTTTGATTTGCAAGCCGGCGCTACCTACAACATAGAACTTATTGCCGAAGGCAGCGTTTGCGTGCTTTATGTAGATGGTAAGGCAGCTCTAAGCAACCGTATTTATGGCAGGGATTTACAGCAATGGGGTCTTATTGCTAATGGTACACGCTTAACTGCTACAGGGCTTAAGGTAACAAAACCATAATACAATAAAGATAAAATAAACATGAGTAAACAAAAAGACCTTAAAGCAGTATGCTATGGCGAAGTGCTGTGGGATGTTTTTGATAACGAAAAAAAAATAGGTGGTGCACCACTTAATGTAGCATTAAGAATTAAGGCACTGGGCGGCAATGCAGCTATGATAAGCTGCGTAGGAAATGATATTGATGGACAGGAGATAATTGATTATGTAACCAGGCAGGGCCTGGATACTAACGGCATCATTAAAACAGACAGCTATCCTACCGGGGTAGTGCAGGTACTAATTAACGAGCGTGGATCTGCAAGTTATGAAATTAGCTATCCATCTGCCTGGGATAAGATCGTGCTTAACGACCATGCGCGTAACCTTGTTAAAGATGCTGATGTGCTTATATATGGCAGCCTTATTTGCAGGGATACCGTATCAAAACAGGCTCTTGAAGAGTTGCTGGCTTATGATGTTTATAAGGTGTTTGATGTTAATTTACGCAAACCATTTTATACCATTGCAGGGCTTGAAGACCTGATGAAAGCTGCAGACTTCGTGAAGTTTAACGATGAAGAGTTACTTGAAATCGCAGCAGGAATGGGATCTGCCCATACAGGCCTTGAAGAGAACATGCACTATATGGCGCAGCACCTTACCATAAAAGCAATGTGTGTTACTAAGGGTAAACACGGTGCCACACTAATGTGGAACGGAAAGCTTTACGAAAGTAAAGGATTTCCTATTGTGGTGGCAGATACAGTGGGTGCCGGCGACTCTTTTTTAGCATCATTAATTACAGAATTACTAATGGGTAAAGAACCTCAGGATGCAATAGATTTTGCCTGTGCAGTAGGAGCACTTGTTGCTGGAGAAAAAGGGGCAAACCCTCTTATATCTGCAGAGCAGATAGAGCAGATTATGCAAAAAGTATAGGTTAAATTTGGGTAATTTAATTTTTAGTTTGGGTTAGAAGAGAGGCTGGTAATCAGCCTCTTTCTTTTTTATACCGCTTAGCTGTGCTGCATGATTTATTTAGGTTTAAATTGATTGTAGGTCAGGTCAGTTTTGTACTATAAATATGGGGTTTAAATGTTTAACATAAGCTTATAAGTTCTTAACAGCTTCGCGTGTAAGGGTTCTGTAATTTTATAAAGCAGTAAATTCTATTATTAAATAAAACATGTAATGATGCCAAAAATCTTATCACCCAAGCAGCATGGAGTGGCAGACTGGGGCCTTGCAGCAGGACTAGTCGCACTACCAAAATTACTAAACGTGAACCCTACAGCCCAAAAGTTATATTGTGCTTTAGGCTTAAATATTCTGTCAATTAACGGCACAACAGACCACGGTGTTGGCGTTGCTCCTTTAATTTCTATCGAAACACATAAAAAGCTCGACTTAGCAAACCTCGCGTTACTGTATGGTATGTTTTCGTCTAAGATTGTTACAGGAGATAAAGAGACCCGTAACTTTCACATAGGCCTAACGGCACTGGCAACTCTAAACGTATTAACGACCGATTATAAAAAAAACACAAATGAGTAAAATAAAAAATTTGTTGGCAGGACTTGGCGGTGCAGTAGCTCTAAATGTACTTCATGAATCCCTTAAGAAAAAAGGCAGTGACATGCCGCGGGTAGACTTGCTTGGAGAAGAAGCCCTTCAAAAATCGCTACAATATTTTGGAACTTCAATATATGATCAGTCAACACTATATAAAGCCACCCTTGCGGGAGATGTGTTTAGCAATGCCTTGTATTACAGTTTAATTGGCGCAGGCAGCAACGAGCATATCTGGACACGTGCCATTACATATGGGCTCGCGGCCGGCGTGGGAGCAATTACATTACCTAAGCCTTTAGGACTTGACCCGGAACCGGTGACTAAAAGCCAACAGACTAAAGTACTTACCGTAGCGTACTACCTTGCCGGTGCCATAGTAACAGGCTGTATTATAAAGGCCATGGGTAAAAAAGAAGAATAATAATGGTGTTTAGTATTAGCTATGCATGTTAACCCATTTATTTTAAACAAAAAAAGCTCCTGTTACTTAAACAGGAGCTTTCTACATTACTTATACATTCTTATTTTTTTGCAGCTTTAACATCTACACCAATTTCTATATCCTTGCTAATCATCCACTCTGCAGGATCAGCTTCAGAAGTTCCGAATTTAATATCCCAATCAGATCGGTTAACCGTAAATTTGGCTTTAATGGCAGCAGTACCGTTTGCTACAGTAACCATTGCAGGAAAAGTAACATTTAAAGATTTTCCTTTAAGGGTAAGATTGCCGCTCACAGTTTTGTTAGCCCCTTCTACAGCATCTTTTGCAGCAGCATCTAAACTTGTAACTTTAGTAATTTTAAAGTCGGCAGCTGGATTTTTTTCAACGTCAAAAAAGTCAGCATTTTTTAAGTGCCCTTCTAAGTCGGTATACTTTTTGTCTTTCTCTGTAACGGATGCAGGATCTACCTTAAGCGATTGCATATCTATTACAAAGTCGCCCGCAGTAAGTTCGCTGCCCTCTACAGATACCTCGCCCGATTTAATTGCAAGTGTTCCCCAACGAGGAGCAAACCCACCTTTATGAAAAGCTTTCCAGTCTACTTTAGATGCCTCCGTGTTTACAGCATAAACTTCTCCCGTTTTTTCAGCCACTTTCTCTTCTTCGGTAGTTTTTGTTTCGTCAGATGATTTTCCACCGCATGCTGTTAAGAACAACGTTACTGCAGCCAGTGCCAATAAATTGAATTTTTTCATATTTGTATAATTATTATAGGTTATTAAAGCATGTAACTTTACATGGCATTTAGAAAATAAAATTACAAAAAATATTAGAATATTCTTACGAAGTATGTCTTTATATGTTTTTTCAATACGCTGCAGCCGCGTTTTGTTTTGCACAATAGTTAACTTAATAGTAATTTTATAGGCCTACAGGTAAACACACAAATTATGAAGGCAGGCTTATTTACGATCCTTTTTCTTTTAACTACAGTATGCTATTCGCAAAAGGCAACTAAAAAAAATTACGAGTACATAAATCCCATGATAGGTACACAGCGCATGGGCCATACATATCCAGGTGCCACCGTTCCGTTTGGATCTGTACAGTTAAGCCCTGAGACCGATACTATTGCATATGAACTTGATAAAAAGTATAATGGCGAGGTTTACAAATATTGCGCAGGATATCAATATGATGATAAAACTATTGTAGGCTTTAGCCATACTCACTTTAGTGGTACAGGCCATTCAGATCTTGGAGATCTGCTTATAATGCCCACCACAGGTAAGCTACGGCTTAACCCCGGCACGGCAAATAATCCTCAGTCGGGCTACCGGTCGGCATTCTCCCATAGTAATGAAACGGCACAGGCAAATTACTATAAAGTAAAGCTGGACAATTATAACATTGTAGCAGAACTTACTACCAGCCAGCGTGTGGGGTTTCATAAATACACGTTCCCAAAATCGGGCGACAGCCATATAATACTCGACCTTATGGCAGGTATTTACGACCATGAAGAAAAAAATGTATGGACTTTTGTACGTGTAGAGAACGATACACTTATTACCGGCTACAGGCAAACCCAGGGATGGGCACGAACGCGGACGGTATATTTTGCTATGGCATTCTCTAAACCCATAAAGAACTATGGTGCCCAAAAATATGATGCCGATAATATTTATAAAGGCTTTTGGCGCAGATTTGACGAGACAAAAAACTTTCCCGAAGCTGCCGGCCGTAACCTGAAAATGTATTTTGATTTTGATACTAAGGAAGGAGAGGCAATAATGATAAAGATGGCGTTGTCTCCCGTTAGTACGGCCGGAGCCCTGGCTAATATGAAAATTGAGGTGCCGCATTGGGATTTTGAAAAGACAAAACAACAAGGGCAACAACTATGGCAAAAAGAGTTGGATAAAGTAAAAGTGGAAACTATTAACGAGGCTGATAAAGTGAACTTTTACACGGCGCTATACCATGCGTTTATAAACCCCACCGTTTACATGGATGCCGATGGCAGCTACAAGGGCCTTGACCAGAACATTCATAAAGCAGAGGGTTTTACTAATTACACCACTTTTTCGCTTTGGGATACTTACAGGGCACTTCATCCATTGTTTAATGTTGTTCAGCCCGGGCGTAATGCCGATATGATACAGTCTATGCTTGCACATTATGACCAGAGCGTGCATAAAGCACTACCGGTATGGTCGCATTATGCTAACGAGAACTGGTGTATGATAGGCTACCATTCAGTGGCTGTAATAGCAGATGCAGTTGCAAAAGGTAACACCGGGTTTGACACTACCAAAGCTCTGGAAGCTTGTATAAACTCATCTAACCTTGAGTATTATGATGGTATAAAATACTATAAAGAAATGGGTTATGTGCCGGAGGATAAAAATGGTTCATCGGTCTCTAAAACCTTAGAGTATGCCTACGACGACTGGTGTATTGCCCAAATGGCCGCGAAACTGGGCAGGCAGGATGTTTATAAAGAGTACACTAAACGTTCTGGCAATTATAAAAATGTATTTGATAAATCTATTGGTTACATGCGCCCGAAATTAAGCGATGGAACCTTTAAAAAACAATTTGACCCGCTCGATACCCATGGGCAGGGCTTTATAGAAGGCAATGCCTGGAACTACAGCCTGTATGTACCGCAGGACCCGGAGGCATTAATACAGCTTAACGGAGGTAAAGAAAAATTTGCCATGCATCTTGACTCTCTTTTTACAATGACATTGCCAGATAAGTATTTTGAAAATACTGAAGATATTACCCGCGACGGTATTATAGGTAACTATGTTCATGGTAATGAACCATCGCATCATGTTGCTTATCTATATAACTGGTTGGGCCAGCCCTACAAAACACAGCAACGCGTAAGGATGATACTCGATGCTATGTACAAGCCCACACCAGACGGATTAGGGGGTAACGACGATACCGGACAAATGAGCGCATGGTATATTTTTAGCAGTCTTGGCTTTTATCCTGTTGCTCCGGGTAGTGATGTTTACGCACTGGGCAGCCCTAAAATAAAAGAGGCAACACTTACGTTAGAGAATGGTAAGGCCTTTACAATAGTGGCCATTAATCAAAGCGCTAAAAATGTTTATGTAAGTAAAGCAGAGCTTAATGGTAAGGTTTTAAAAGGGCCTTTTATTACACATAAAGATATTACCAATGGTGGGCGTCTTGTGTTTTATATGAGCAGCAAACCTTCAAAGTAATACAAGGCTGTGTTAGAGGTTTAACTTTTTAGTGCTGTTTTATATTATAAATAATTAGTAATTTGGAGTAATGAAATTGTCTGAATATAAAAGTTTAAACGAAGATACGCAGTACCACATTTTATGGGGAGACGGCATCCTTATTGATGCATGTATAGAGGGGCATGTAAAAAAGTTATTGTATGCCATAGATAATTTTTATGTAGAACTGTGGTGCCATGTAATGACTAACCAAATATTGTGGAAGCTGAGTTTTAAGCAGGGAAAGCTACTGGAAAAGTATTTAGATAAATATGACTTTCACTTTGATACAGATCTTAAATGAAACAAAGTGCCGGCATATTATTATACAGAAAAAAGAATGAACAATTAGAATTTTTTCTTGTGCATCCCGGTGGGCCCTTCTTTATGAAGAAACAAGAAGGATGGTGGACGATACCTAAAGGCGAAATATTTGCCGGTGAAGCACCATTAGATACCGCAATAAGGGAATTTAAAGAGGAAACGGGGCATGAGGTAAGTGCCGGTTTTATAGAACTGCAGCCCATTGTACAAAAGGCAGGTAAAAAAGTATTTTGCTGGGCAACTGATTCTATAGCGGTAGAGCCGGAAAATGTGATTTCTAACACGTTTGAGATAGAGTGGCCACCCAGGTCAGGCAGGATGCAAGTTTTTCCGGAGATTGATAAGGCAGGATGGTTTAATTATGACAAGGCCGCTAAACTGATAAACGATAAGCAACTGTCTTTTTTAGATGAGCTAATTTCGCTACTCAAATAACGCCGGTATTTACCTAAACGGTAATTTGCGATGCGGCTTATTTTACTCCTAATAATGTTTATTTACTATCTTTAGCTAATGAGAGTTTTGTTTTATGTTTTTTGCATTAGCCTTTTAGCTTCCTGCAGTACGCAGCTGCCGCAACATTTTTATACAAAATCGTTGCAGGAGGATAATTACATAGATAATTATAAAAGCACCTACACCTTATATACTAATAAGGATAAGGCGAACATTACAGCCTACACACTCGTCGACACCACTAAGCATATTTTAAACGGCAGGGCATGGGTAATTAAAAATAAACATCAACGCCCTTATATAAAAATGATTAGCGGTAACGATACTGCCGTTGTAGCCAACCGCCATATTTATTTTAAAAATGTTTTAAACTTTAGGGACATAGGCGGGCTAAAAAACACAGAGGGTAAAACGGTGAAGTGGGGTAAAATATACAGGTCTGATAATTTATCGCGGCTGCGATCTTATGAGTTTAAAAAGTTTAATGATCTTGGTATTAAAACGGTTTTCGATCTCAGGACGCCACAGGAAATTGAGGGTAAAAAAGATCATTTACCGGTAGAAGTAACGTATGTGCACGCACCATCAGTATTAGATCATGGCGATTTATTAGCTAACCTGAGGGGCAGGGTGCTAAGGGGAGAAATTTCTGATGAAGAATCCGTACAGTTTATGGCAGATTTTTATCGGGGCATTGTAGCCGATAATGTTCCGGCACTAAAGGAGTTACTGCAGGCAATACTAATAAAGGCAAATGAGCCTGTATTATATCATTGCTCAGCCGGAAAAGACCGCACCGGCATAACTACGGCACTGATACTCTCCATACTTAAAGTAGACAGAGAAACTATAATGAACGAATACCTGCTATCTGACTATTACCGCCGGGAAAAAGTTGAGGGAACACTTACTAAAGCTAAATTAGCCAAAGTAGTAAAGCCGCGCCTTGCAGTAGGGGTAATACAAAATTTTCTATCGGTAGATGAGCGATACCTCAATGAGGCTTTTAATTACATAGACAATAATTATGGTGGCATAGATGCTTTTATAAAAAATCAATTAGGCATTAGCGACAACCAGCGTCTTGAAATTATTAAAAAGCTAACGTACTAACAACTGTTTTACAGGACATATCTTAGTAGCACATAACATTTAAGCCAGTCAGTAATTATATTGCCTGGCTTAAATGTTTTTAACTAAATTTTCTTAATGCTACTTTTCATTTTTAAGTTCGGCTTCATATTTAGACAGGTTTTTCATCACCTCTTCGTTTACTCCCGGTTCCTGAATGTCATATTTTTCGAGTTCATCTAAAATGGTTTTGGCAACAATAAGCCTTGCTGTTTTTTTATCATCGGCGGGTACGGCATACCATGGTGCATGCGCTTTAGAGGTATTGTTTATAGCCTCCTCATAATACATTTGGTATTTAGCCCAAAGTTTTCTTTCTGTAAGGTCGCCCGGTGCAAATTTCCAGTTGTGGCTTTTTAGTTCAAGACGGCGCAACAAGCGTTCGCGTTGCTCGTCTTTGCCTATATTCAGGAAAAACTTTAAAATTATGGTACCGTTATCTGCTAAGTGTTTTTCAAAATTATTTATCTGATCATAGCGCTGCTGCCATATTGTATCAGGAATATCCTCAACCTTTTCCATACCCGGCAGGTTTTCGTTTAGTAAATATTCGGGGTGTACGCGGGTTACGAGCACATTCTCATAGTGCGAACGGTTAAATACTGCAAATTTTCCACGCTCCGGCAATGCTATATAGTGGCGCCATAGGTAATCATGTTCCAGTTCGGCTTCCGTAGGCTTTTTAAAGCTGTAAACATTTACGCCACGCGCATTAAAGTTTTTAAACACCTCGCGTATAAGGCTGTCCTTGCCAGATGTGTCCATGCCCTGCAATACTATAAGGACACTATAACGATTGTTGGCATACATCTTGTCCTGTAATTCGCCAAGCTTTTTGCTTATATCTTTAAGTTCATCCTTTTTATCATCGTCAGATGCTTTAAGGTTTAAATCGGTGGGGGCACTTGCTATAGAAAAAGTGTCGGTAACCTTAAAATCTTTACTGTGTAGGGTCTTCATGTATAAAATGGATTATCTTTATATAAATATAACAATTTAAAGCACTGCCGCGTTTTTAGTAAAACATAAGATTATGCAAAAGTTTACACTCGAGTTATTATTTCGCATTATAGGAATAGGTTCTGCATCGGGACTTTTTTACAGCAATAATTCGCTCTACTTAATATCCGATAACAGCCACATGCTGTACCATTATAATATAGATGATAAAGCGCTTGCTACAACGCCATTAGTAACAAAGGATTATGCCGGCGCGCTGGAAAACGTACCTAAAAAAGATAAAGCCGACTATGAGGCTGTGGCGGCTAAGGGAGATGACCTTTACCTGTTTGGCTCGGGCTCTACAGAGAATCGTAATCTTATTGGCCACATTAACTACAAAACTAAAGAGGTATACCCACATATAGATGCAACAGACCTTTACCTGGTAATGCAGCAGTTTGGCAATATTGCTCCCGAAGATTTTAATATAGAAGCTGCTGTAAATGATGGCGATGTGTGGTATTTATTTAATCGCGGAAATGGGCCAAAAGGACAAAACGGTGTTTTTACACTTACCGGAACAATAGATGATACTGCCTTTCAGATAGTGTATAATAAGATAAAGTTACCAAAAATTAAAGGGTCGCAGTCAGGATTTACCGATGCTGTAAAAGTGGGTGACAAGCTTTATTTTATAGCCGCAGCCGAAGGAGGCGCCTCTACTTATGCTGATGGCGAGGTGGCCGGAACCATAATTGGCCGTTTAAATCCTGAAAAAATGAAAGTAGAATTTACAGAAATACTTTCGTTAAAAAACAAATTTGAAGGCATTACTCTTTTTAAAGAAGAAGGCAAAAGCCTGGAGTTCCTGCTTTGTGAAGATACCGATAACGACGATAAAGAATCGGACATTTATAAAGTGACGATTAAGAAATAGTTGGCCTCACCCCCGACCCCTCTCCAAAAGAGAGGGGAGCCCGGCACCTGAAAATTTGAGGGATGAGTCAGAATTCCCCCTTTGGGAGTTAGGGGGCTTACTGAAAACTAAAATATTTCTGCTAATCATCCCAACCTTTATATAGTTTTTCTGCTCTATATAAAAAAGAGACAAATTGTGATAGACGAAAAACTCATAACAGCATGCAGAAAGATGCACCGCGACTCCCAGAGGCAGGTGTATGAGCTACTCGCTCCTAAACTGTACCACACCTGCAAACGGTACTTAAAAAAAGAGGAACATATAGAGGAAGCAATGGCCGATGCCTTCTATACTATATTTACCAAACTGGACCAGCTAAAAGAAACCAAAGCCTTTGAAGCCTGGGCGCGAAAGATTGCCGTAAACCAGTGCCTGCTTAGCCTTAAGCGCAATGTAAACTTTAATATTTACATAGAAGATATGGCGCGTGCCGACGAACCTTCTGTTTCGCAAACGGCCACGATTGAAGAAGAAGAATTGCTGCACCTGCTTACTTACCTGCCCGAGGGCTGCCGTACCGTATTTAACCTTTTTGCCATAGAGGGCTTTTCGCATAAAGAAATAGCCGCCATGCTGGGCATTAGCGAGGGAACATCAAAATCACAATTAAACGTCTCCCGCACAAAACTTAAGGAATTAGTAAACAATGTTTATTATCAAAACACGAGCAGCAATGGAAAATAAAGATAAAATATACGACCAGTTTAAAGAGGCCGCTACAAAGGCCGAAGATAAGGGCTTTGCCCGCATGGATGCAGTATGGAACCGTGTGGAAGAAAAGCTGGATGCCAAAAAAGAACGTCGTACTGCCATACGGTGGAAATATACCGGTATAGCTGCCCTTTTCCTTTTATTTATGGGTATAGGCACTTATGTACTTAACAATAACGGCCCTGTATTAGCCCCTAAAGCATCGCCGGAACATAATGTGACGGTTATAGATACAGAGAAGGTTAAGGAGGTTGTTAGACCTCGAAAACAAGAGGTAGTGTTAGAAGATGTGAATTCGAAAAAGCAATATGACACAACGAACCATTCTACAAAGAATAACAGTGCAAGACATACCTCGCAATCCTCAAAACCTTCAAAACCGGCAGCATCTATAGCTGTTGTACCGTCTATCGGGCTTCCTTTCGCATTTTTCCCTTTAGATAAGGCGAATGATAACAATACAATTGAGAATGTAGACTCTAATAATACCGAATTAAATGATGTAGTTGTAGAAGGATACAGCGCAAAAGTGAAGCCGCAAAGTAATGTAGCGGTTACTACGGTAACATCTAAAGCCATTGAAAGCAGGCCAAATGCCAATGCTATACAAAGTTTACAAGGCAGGGTTGCAGGTGTGGCGATTGTAGATAAAGAATCAGAAGTAGTATTCTCTAAAGATGCACAATTTACTAAAAGTAAAGATATAAGCAATCCTGAATATTACTTTAAAGCAAGTAAAATGAAACTTCTACCCGGTACTAAAGTAGTTAATGGTGTAACTAATATGGCAATTGCAGATGTGCCAAGAAATTATAGAGACGGTGATAAACAGTTTAATACTGATAAAGAAGGTATTAATGACCAGCTTGATAAAAGTGTTGCTATAGCAGCAAAACCAAATGCAACTTTAGCACAAACCCTGCAAGGGCAGGTACCGGGATTAAATATCACAACCGGGCCGGGAGCACCTGGCAGTAATAATGCTATTTCGATAAGGGGATTATCTTCTATACAAACAGGTAATGAGCCATTGTATGTTATAGATGGTGTAATTGCGAATGCAAAAGCAGTTGGAAAAATTGATGCAGTTAATATAGAGTCGATAAATGTGCTTAAAGACGCAAATGCAACGTCTATTTACGGCAGCCGGGCAGCTAATGGTGCTGTAATAATTACAACGAAAAAGCTTTCCCGCAAGCAAAAAAGGGAACTTAAAAAAGCCATAAAGACAGATAAAGAGGCGGGATATATAGATCCTACGATAATTCAATTTGCGCCAATTAAAAAAATAAAAATTGACCAGGAAGAGTACGAGTCGTTCGAAGAAAATAAATTTGAAAACCCTGCTACTTCGCCGCTTTCCACCTTTTCTATAGATGTAGACAATGCATCGTACACTAACATCCGCAGGTTTATAAACAACGGGCAAACGGTTCCTAAAGATGCAGTAAGGGTAGAAGAAATGATCAACTTTTTTAAATACAGTTATCCCCAGCCATCGGGCAATGATCCGTTCTCTATCAATACAGAATACAGTGATGCCCCTTGGAATCCTAAACATAAATTGCTTAAAATAGGTTTACAAGGAAGGGAAATTGCCACTAACAATTTACCTGCGTCCAACTTTGTTTTTCTTATAGATGTTTCAGGTTCCATGAATGAGTCTAACAAACTGCCATTACTTAAACAATCTATGAAAATACTGGTAAACCAAATGCGCCCCAATGACAGGATAGCTATTGTGGTGTATGCCAGTGCTACGGGATTAGTATTGCCATCTACCAATATTGCTGATAAAGAAAAAATTGTCGCGGCACTTGATAATCTTAATGCTGGTGGTAGTACTGCCGGTGGTGCAGGCATAGAGCTGGCTTATAAAACCGCCCAGGAAAATTTTATAAAAGGCGGTAATAACCGCGTAATACTGGCTACCGATGGCGACTTTAATGTGGGTGCATCTACAGCTAATGATATGGAAACTCTTATTGAGGCCAAACGTAAAAGCGGCATATTCCTTACCTGCCTTGGTTATGGCATGGGCAATTATAAAGACAGTAAACTGGAAACCCTGGCCGATAAGGGCAACGGCAACTATGCTTACATAGACAATATGCAGGAAGCCGGCCGTTTTCTTGATAAAGAATTTAAGGGATCGATGTATGCCATAGCGAAAGATGTTAAGATACAGATAGAATTTAATCCTAAGCATGTGCAGTTGTACCGGTTAATAGGTTATGAAAACCGTAAACTGCGCGACGAAGATTTTGCTAATGACACTGTTGATGCCGGCGAACTGGGCAGTGGCCACACTGTTACCGCACTTTATGAAATTATCCCTACAGGCGTGCAAAGTGACTATTTTACACCAACTACAGAGCTTAAGTATAGCCAGACACAAGCTGCAACAGGAAATTATAATGATGAGTTGGCTACCATAAAATTCAGGCATAAAAAACCTGATGAAGATAAAAGTATAGAGATCGTAAAAACGATTCCGAATACTACGGTATCTCCTGACAAGACTTCGGCCGACTTTAAGTTTGCTGCTGCCGTAGCATGGTTTGGGTTAAAACTGCGGGATTCTAAGCTTATCCCGGCAAAACAATCAGATGCTATAAAAAAGCTTGCTAAACAAGGCTTACTCTATGACCCGGAAGGTTACCGGGCCGAATTTATAAGGCTTGTAGAGATGGTAGAATAAATTGTAAAATCCCCATGTAAGTTATTGCATGGGGATTTTTTTATCAACTAATGTTACAGGTTCAGTATAATGCTTTGCTGCACTGTCTATCCTGCGTTTTATGCGCGCCTGCAAGTTGCGCGGCGACATTACCTTTACACATTCGCCAAAACCTAAAATCTCTTTTTCGAGTTCAAAATTTAATACCACATCAATACGAATAATTATTCCGTCTTCATTGTCACTAAGTATTATTTGCGAGTGGTGCAGCGGTTTGGTAATAACATAAGGGGCATTTTTTTTGTCAAACTTAAGTATTACCCTGTGCGCACGGTCGCGTTCAGATTTAGTTACGCCTATAAGGTCGTTAAAGTATCTGTCAAAATCTACTCCTTCATATTCTACATACGGCTCCTTGGTAAGCGGCTGAAATTCAACTATCCGGTCTAATGCCATTGTATGCAGGTGCGACGCCTTTTTGCGCTTGGTTATAAGGAACCAGCGGTTGCGGTGTTCTTTAAGCAGGTAAGGGTAATAAATTTCCTTACTTGGCTTAAGTGCTTTAAACGATTGGTACTCTATAAACAGCGGAGTTTTATTAAGTATAGCCTGGTACAAGGGGTTTATATGTTCTATGCCTTTTAGTTTTTTGTTATCATCAAACTGTATAAAATTCTTTGTCTTTTTAGCAGATTTGTTTACGTTATTTTCAAGCTTGGCAATAAGCTCGCTCATCTCATCAAAATAGTTAAAACCGTTAAGCTGTTTTAATACACTAACAATTTCCTTCATCTTATCCATGTCGGCATCATTAATGCGCGATTTCGTAATGCTGTAGTCAGCGTCATCATAAATATAAAAACGCTTATCGGTAACAATAATAGGGGCATTGTAGCCCAGGCTGTCGCTGCGCATAACCTGTATGTCGGCCTGTATGGTACGTTTACTCACTCCGCTGGTAATACCTTCATATTCGTAAAGCGCATTAGCAACCTTCTCTATAATGTCATCCAGTGTCCATTTCCTAAAGCGGTTTTTAAGGCATTGGTCTATGGTTTTATAGCGCAATAGCGCGAGCTTGTTAGTGGCCATATTATCTTATTAGGCATTTATAAAGCAAATGATACCCTCAAAAATATACAAATTTTGGTTTCGCTGCGCAGCACAACTGCGTAGTAAAATTTATAATTGCTTAAAAAATGTCAATTTAAAACCATAAGACCTTCAATATCATGAATTATTAAAATTAATTTAAAATAATTTTTACTGCGCATTTTCAGTGCGCACATGCGCATGCATATTTGCAATGTTAGGATGAGACAACAAATACTCTCCTAAACAACAAGATAAATAACCTAAAAAAGATTTGTATTATGAAATTCAATTTTTTAAACAGGCAAAAAAACGTAACCGTAAACTATGAAGGAGCAAAGGCTTATAAAGTGACTTCTGAGCTCGAATTATATGCTGCCGTTGTAACAACCGGACTGAATGATACTTTTTATGAAACGGGTAACGAAAGGCTTGAAAAAATAAAAACACTAATTGCAAAATGCGATGCTCAGTTTGTAGCTAAGCTGGCAATATATGCAAGAAAAGAAATGCACTTACGATCTGTGCCATTGGTTTTGCTGGTAGAATTGGCAAAACAGGCAAAAGGTACAGCAGTAGTAAGTAAAACAGTAGGTAGCGTAGTACAACGTGCCGACGAGATAACCGAGTTACTTTCGTACTACCAGATAGCTAACAAAAGAACGGGTTCCAAGAAACTGAACAGCCTTTCTAAGCAGGTACAAAAAGGCCTTGCCGCTTCATTCAATAAATTTGATGAATACCAGTTTGCCAAGTACAACCGCGCAACCGATGTTAAGCTCAGGGATGCTTTGTTCCTGGTACACCCTAAAGCTAAAGATGAGGCGCAGCAAAATATATTTAATAAAATCGCGGCAAACACACTGGCTACACCATATACATGGGAAACGGAGCTTTCTGAATTTGGTAAAACCAAATTTGAAAATCCAGAAGAAAAGAAAAGGGCTGCGGCTGCTAAGTGGGGTGAGCTTATAGAAAGCAAAAAAGTGGGTTACATGGCACTGCTTCGAAACCTTAGGAACATAGTTGAAGCTGAAGTATCGGCGGAGCATATACAGATGGTATGCGATTACATAGCCAACGAAAAGGCCGTTATGGCATCAAAACAATTACCGTTCCGGTTCCTTGCTGCCTACAGGGAAATAAAAGCCCTTCAGACAGGTTATACACCGGCTATACTAAGTGCGCTTGAAGATGCTGTAATGCACAGTGCCAAAAATATAAAAGGCTTTGGCTTTGGTACATCGGTAGTAATTGCTGCAGACGTTTCGGGGTCTATGCAAAAGCCGTTATCAGCAAAAAGCAAAGTACAGTTGTATGACATAGGCCTTATGCTTGCTATGCTGTTGCAATCGCAATGTAAAAATGTGGTAACGGGTATGTTTGGCGATACATGGAAGATAATCAGCATGCCGCAGCGCAATGTACTTGCCAATGTACTTGAGTTTTACAGGCGGGAGGGCGAAGTGGGTTATGCAACCAATGGGTATAAAGTTATAGACGACCTGATAATAAGAAAGCAAAAAGCCGATAAGGTGATGCTCTTTACAGATATGCAAATGTATAGCGATAACGGCCTTGGCAATTTTGAGACTTCATGGATGCGGTATAAAGCCATAGCGCCAAATGCTAAATTGTATTTGTTTGATCTTGCAGGCCATGGTGCACAGCCGCTTGATGTAAGGCGCAACGATGTTTACCTTATAGCCGGCTGGAGCGACAAGATATTTGATGTGCTTTTCTCTATGGAAGATGCAGGTAATGCACTAACTAAGATAAAAAGCATAGAGTTGTAATAAATGCTCTAATTATATTAATAAAAATAACAGGTGCCGTAAATAAGGGTTACTTCGCCATTCACGCCCTCGGTCGCGGGTTCGATCCCCGCCTTATCCCGACTCTGTTTACAGATCGGGTATGTAGCTCAGTTGGTTAGAGCAAGGAAACAGTCCCTTTTTGTTTTTTGCCCTGTTAAAATATAGTAGTGCTCCGGTAGCCAATGGATGTTGCGGGAGTTTATAAAAAATTAAAGTAAACGGCAGGTGTCGTAGATAAGGATTTCTTCGTCTTGGGTAGCGCAATGCAGGTTCGAATCCTGCTGTTTCTGCCATGCAGAAGCATAGTCTAATAACACGATATGACTCGTTAGTAAGGCCTTATCACTATATAACCCTGCTGAAGTTATTGTAGCAGTTCCCGCAACACTATGGATGTGCGGGAACATACAAAAGAGATTAAAAGTAAGTGCCGTTACAAAGTGTTTCATCGTTGTGTGGTGGGTTCAATTGCCACTTAGGCATGGTAATGTAGCTCAGCTTGTTAGAGCAAACACTTTCTGTAATTGTTGCCTTATGTAGTAGCTCTCCCGTGGCCGGCTGGATGCTGCGGGAGATTAATAAAGTAAGAATTACTTCCTAATTATAGGAAATAAAATAATGGTAAGTGTCGTAATTAAGGGTTACTTCGTTGGCTATTGCGGGTTCGAGTCCCGTCGCTGCTACTGTAAAGTTGCAGCGTTACAGTCCCTTTTTGCCTGTTGCCTTACCACCATTATACATGATTCCGTAAGTGTGGGATACTCCGTCTCAACCCAGGGGAGGAATAGCGCAGCCGTTTTGTGCGGCAAGGCTATCCGGTTCGACTCCGGCGCCGACACGCCCCATCAAGCCCACACTGTCCTTTGCTCCTGTAAAAATATTAAGATGCCGTTTACAAAGCGTTACTTCGCCCGGTTGAATAGTTTGGGGTAACACCCGGCTATGCAGGTTCAAATCCTGCAAGTACAAAAGCGCTTGTTGCCATTGCTCTTAATAATAAGAGTGCCGTTGTTATGTGTTACTTCGAGTTAAAGAAAACCCACACTTAACACTCATTGCCTCTTTTTTAATACATTATTAATGCCTTAAAATATAAAAACAAACTAATTTTAATACATCAAAACCATACTGTTATGGAAAATTTACTAAACGGAAACGATTTACTAAACGCAGGTTACCTGCGTGGCAATATTTTAGGCACGGCTTTAAAGATAGCCAACTCTCATTTTACTAACCAACCTAAAGAAGATGTGATAGTATAATCGCAAAATCCAATGTTCCTAAAATTTAAAACCAAATTTCCTTTTTTCAGTCAAATATAATAGAATTTAAACACTCTTTAAACGATATTTAAACGCCAGTAAAAAAATACTTTAAAGTGCTAATTTACTGGCGTTTTCTTCTTTAACTGTTTGGCTGTATCATTGCTTTTGACTATCTTTACAACACTATAAGTCCGTTATAAACTTTATAAGACGTTCTTTAATCAAAGCTTTGTTTTTATCCATCGTTATAGCCATAGAGCCTTTTTTATATGGCGGATAAGGCTTTTGTTGAAACTTACTTTTAAATCGCTTACAAAGCGGGAAAATGTACCTGTAGGTGTCAACCTTAAAGAATTCCAAATCTCCTAATATGTATGCGACGTTATTACGTATATATATGCTTTTACTGTCCATCCTTGTGGTGTTCATCTGATGGTTTATTTCGCCGGTGCGCTTATTACGGGCAAATACCGTCTCATGGCTACCATAGTATTGAAAGTTGGATGCCTTATAGATCGTCCCGCATCCTAAACGACCATCAGCGAAGGATTGCACAGCGACTATATTTTTATCAAGCTTTGGCAATTGCTTAAGGGAATGCGCGATTAGTAAGCTTTCAGCATTTTTACCTAACTCATCACTTATCCACATCCGATTAAGTTCTAATATTATGGCCTCAGGATTGGGGTGTGTAAATAGCCTTGCTTTAGGGTGCATCGTGTAGCCATATACAGCCACGCCAATGCAGTTATCTGTGCCAGGTCTATAAAACCCGAAATTGTATAGGCCAAAACCTGCATTATTCCATTTGTTGCTGTAATGATTTTTTATAATTAGCTCGCGGGCCACTTCTTTAGGCACTTGCCTAATTTCTAATTCTCCTAAATTTTTTGTTGTTAATCTTAACGTTTTAAATTCCATTCGTATTTTGATTGATGATTGATGATGATTATCTTTGCAGCTCTCACAGGTAATTTTATAACGCGACAAAGCCACAACCAGAAGACTTTTTGTCCTCCGACTGTGGCTTTGCTGCTAAATTTAAAATTACCGTGAGAAGTTTTTTAAATGTCGGGGGGCTTTTTTTATTTCTTGCCCCCTAAGAGTTTCTTAATGACCGCTTTTAATGCAGGAATGCCGCCCCAAATTTGAAACGCTACCGCAAACGCTACTACCGCCACTACTAACATTGGAACGTTCCACGCTTTAAGAGTAAATAAAAGCCATACAGGAACGATTGCAACATAAGCGGTAATACCACCTAATGCTGTTGAGATTTCCTCACAGTTGCTTTTAAATGCGGTTTCTGCTCCGTCTCCCTGACTTGCATTGCGCAAACCCGCAATAACCAGGCACACTATAGTTGCTATTAAAAATAGAACAAAATACTTTTGCCCTGCCGGTTTCGCTGTGCTGTCAATCATTGCAGCCGAAAATACTGTTATTGCTCCTCCAAATAATGCGTTGCCGTGAAAACGCTGTTGTAAAAAGTTAGCTTTGATGTAAGCCAGTTTTGTTTTTAATCCCATTGTGTTGATTTAATTATTATTTATTTTGAGTTACTGGTTATCGCCGTTTCTTAACGGTCTTTATTACACTCCCTTTAGACATCATCACTATGCTTAACCCCTTAAAGCCTACAGCGCGTTCTATATACTGCCGCCTGTTAGTCATAATCGAAATTGACTTAAAGCCCTTTACAACCTCTAAAGGTTCTTTTGGCTTAAGCCTTAATGATAAGCCGCTAAATCCTGCCATTATAAATAGTTGTTTCGTAGTGTAATCCTAAATTGCAGCCATATAGCATTAACCGGGTTAGTGGTTGCGGGGTTATAGCCAACCGCCCCGTTACTTTTGCCTACATTGTCCACGCGGGGTGCGGTGTTGTATGTAAATACACCCCAATTACCCACAGGGAGCAAATTGCCATTTGTCCAGTCGGCGGCGGTTATTGGTTGCGTTTCGTTCAGCGTCCATCGCATTTCGTAGGTAAGGCGGTCAGGGCTTCCCATACCTGTAGCATCATTGCCGGCATAAGGGTTGCTATCCGGAACGTTAAGGTTACTGGTAGAACCACCCGCTGTGCTTTTATTAAAGTTTAGCGCACCGTTGTATATTATAGCTTCAATCTCGCTTGCATTAGCCCCTGTCCTGATAGGTGCAGAAACTATTGAACCAACGGTTACGTTTGGCGAAAGCACAATATCGTTACCACTCATTTCCACACCAGTCCATACAGAACCATTACCAATTAGCCATTCCGCATCATTAACGGTCGTTGACCGTGCGGTTTGTGTGCCGCCAATGTTTGTACCATCTACACGAATATGCGGGCTATCAAACTGTAGGGTAAAGTCCTTTTTTTCAACGTTGTTAAACTTAGGGGTAAGGTTAAAGGAGTTTACATTAAGTGTAGGGTTAGATACCCTGTGTGCCGCTAAATTTTGGTAATTAGTGTCTCCTATGGCAATAGTACCCATAAGGTTATTATTATCGCAGTTTGCAGGTACTATGTTTACAGTTGTCCTTATTGTAGTAACACCATTAGCATAACAAGAGGTAAGTGTTCTCACGTCACGCACATTGCAATTAATAAATATGCACTCTGTAAAGCTGTAAGTTCCCACGTTAGTACCCTCCCAATTACAATTAATAAATATGCATTTATTAAAGTTGCCATATTTACCCGCCCCAAAAGCTGTAATACCCTCAAACGTACAATTTTGAATAAGTCGCGCGAAAGTGTTTACAAAGCTGCTTACACTTCGCAGGCCTTTAAAGTTAATCCCGGACAACACAAAAGAAGCACTTGCCGGTGCTAATGCCCAATCCATTGTACTATCACCATAAACTGATACAATGCCATCTGCAACAATACCGGTAATAGAACTACTACCTCCAGTCGAAACACTTTCCGAATAGGCGCCTGAACCTACGACCAATAACCCTGCAAGGTTAAGCGCAACCGCACTGCTAATGCTGCCCTTAGGTGTATCTTTTGTAGTTCCGTTGTTGCTGTCGCTACCTGCCTTGCTTGTATAGGCACTACCGGTTATTAAAAAGTTATTCGGCATATACTGTATAGAATTTGTTTTTAATGCCACCCCAATCATTACTGTTAGGACTGGAACTATAATTTATATTTACTTTAAGTGTGGCCATTGGCAAAGGGTAAATACCCCAAACCATGCGGGAGAAAGAACCGTCGCCACATCGTTCGGTTTCTTTATTCAAAGGCGAGTTTTGCAATGCCGCATTTATTAATTCTTGCGCTTCGGGGGTTTGTTCATAATCCTGTTTTTGGGTGTCCCAAAAAACACCTGGTGCAATTTCCATAGTTATACGGTTAAGTTTAGCCCTGCACCTACAATGCCGGGCAAATAGGTTATTCTAAAAAAGTTCCAGCCTATGGGCAACGATAGTGGGGCTGCTAAGGGTAAAGCAACCGGTGTATAAGTTTGCCCCCCATTTGTAGACAATGCTAAAGAGGCAACACCTATTGCCTGTATAGATGTAACTATTGTAATAGCTGCAAAGTAGTCCCTAAAAATATTTCGGGGTGTCTCAAAGGTGTAGGTTATAAGCTCTCCCTTATCTAAGATGTTTACTGCAGTAATGAGTTCATTAACTTTAGCAGGTATTGCGTTAAACTCTGCTGCTGTCAATTTCTCATTTGTAGGCAAATTAGCTGTAGCAGCTATTTTATCGGCGTTATCCACTTTAATGCCTATATCTAAGGGGTCTATCATGGCGTTGTCAGTTCTTTAAGTTTAGTGTAGTAAGCGGTTATAAATTCAGTCCTTGCCGCCTCAGATATTTGCGTTACACCGGTTGTACTTCTAACAGCATAGTCGCCTGGTGTGCGTTCCATAATCGCATAGTATTTTCTTGCAGTCAAAAACATTGGGTAAGTGGCACCTTTGTATAAAAATGTTGCCGTTGCCAGTTGTTCCGATTTATTTTTATAAATGCGTAAGGCGTTTTCTAAATTGTACTGTGCCTCAAAATCCGCCATCTCAGTTGGAGTACGGTTTTCTAATTGGCCATCAACTATTTTTACAGGGAACACCCCAAACTTCACTTGTGGCAGGTTAGCTTCGGATAATACAAGCGCACCCTCTTTAAGGTCGGTTGTTTGCCAATAAATGAATGGTTTATTATCCATTGACGTTGCGATGTAATTACTCATAAAGTTTTTGGTATTAGTAAATAGTTTACATACAAATCCTGTGCAGAGTTACCAATTTGATACAGTTGAAGTTTAAACCCCGTAGATGTGTAACTATGGGTGGTATAGGTAATATTCTGCGTTGCACCCGCCGTGCCAGCCGAACCACTTTCAAATGTGATTAACGGAAAGTAAAGACTTGTGCCGATCGTAGGAAAGCTGATCGTATACGAGCCAGTTCCTCCAACATCTCCTATATAAAGCCTGCCGGGCTGCCTCAATGCCTGCAACAAAAAATTAGGCTTATTTAAAATTTCATTGGCCGCACCTGGTACAGCGAGCCAGTTGGGTTTAACATTTATAATGTTATCAGGCAAAGAAAACTGGCTTAACTCTAAAATTGTTTTAAGCCTGGTAAGGTTTGAGAATGGGAATACTATAGAACCTCCTGTACCAAACCTCATGTACCTGTTTTTAATAACTGGCAGCACATCGTTTACACCGTCGTCGTTGCTGTCATTGTCATACTCTGCGGTAATGTTTTCCTCAACAATACTTACCCATTCGTTGTACACACCACCAATAAACGGCAGCACTTCGGTATTATAGGCCACAAAACCCGGCGAATAATTTTGAGACGGGAGTATTAACTTAACGCCACATACAATGGTTTGCTTGCCTGCAAGCCCTGCCACAGCTTCAAAAATATCGTCAAGCGCGCCCTGAACGGTGCGCCATGTATCATTTGTACCCGGATAACCCGACTCAAGGACAGTTAATTGTTTATCTGCACCCATAGAATGTTGTAATTTTTAGAATATAAATTGTAATAATCAACTTGCCCGCGCATCTGCGTTATAAAGGCAGTTTCCCTTGTTAGGCTTGTTGGCCTTAATGATGGTGGCACACAAATGCTGTAGTCTACATCATCGCCCACAAATTCGGAGGTCTCATTAAAGTAGACCGGTGGTGCAGGCTCGTAAAAATCGACCTCTCTGTTTTCAGGTGGCTCATAGAAGTAAACAGGCTTTTTAAATACCTTATTAGCTATTCGTATACGCCGCAAAGCAGGGTCGAACAAATCGTTTAACATAGCTTCCATGTAAACTATCTGCGAATTGTGGCGCACTTTGTATAGGCTGTCAATCCTAAACCGGACAAAATCGCCATGTAACAACACTACAATACGTAGCAATGCTTTTACTAAAATGCGGTTAACTGTTTTTCTAAAACTGGTCAAAAGCATATTGTCTGCAAAGACGTTCCAGTCAACTGTAAATACATTCATTATTACACAATCCAGTTTAGTTGTAAATCATCAATTTCGAGGTAGCCACCATCTGCCGTCCTATAGACACTAAATGCACCAACATTAGGAATGCCGGTCGTCTCATAACTGTAATCGCCGTACTTACTTGCGGCCATTGTAGTTTCTGCCTCAACAATGCCCTCAATCTTTGTCAGGTCGCGCTCTAATTCCTTAATATTTAGTGTGCCGTTAAACTCTATACTTTGCAGGATTTGTTTTATAGCGTTCTGCACGGGTGTATTATTTGTGCCGTCCAGTCGCTGCCCCTGCGGGTTTAGAATAAGGGGGTTGTAATAAACGTCAAGGTGCAGCCTTAATTTATCAGCTATTGCAGTGGTAACAATAACCTGTGTACCTGCGTCCACAACCTTTCGGTCTATATAATATTTCAGGGCTTCAAAGGCTTGTAAAGGCACAGGCTGTAAAGTTCCATCAGCGGCAGCAGTAGCCACTTTAATGCGTAATAAACCATAACCGTTGGTTATCACTCTTACAGCTGCGGCCTGTTTAATAACTTTTGCGGCTTCTATTGCCTCATCAGTCATACCTGTAGTATCAAATACATCAGTATCGGTTATCAACGGCACTCCGAACATAAAGCCTAACGTTTTACGCTGATACCAGGCTTGCGTGTGCGGTTGCTGTTTTGCCATTTCTGCTTGTATTTCAGCACGGAAAATATCCCATAGGTTTTCAAGTGTCCACATAGCATTACTTACTACGTCAAAAAGATTGTTCTCTAAACTTAAAAGTGAAAACTGCTGTAAGAACGTGAGGCCAATTTGCAGGCCGTATTTTGCAATAACCGTCGGGTTAGTGATAAAGGGCCTCGTTAATATGTCTTTAATTTCTTGTTGAGATCGTGCCATAGTTATAAGAAAGGGAATGTACCTGGGAATCCGTAGCTAACGTTGTCGTTTGGTGCATCAGTTGCTGTAAATAGTGTTGCCGGTGCCTTACCGTTTCCAAAAAGGTCTGTTATTGATTTTTTGACCTTTCCGGCAATAATATATGCCGCGCCAATTTCAGGCGTATGTGTGATGCTCACATTATTAGCTAAAGCCATTTCAAAAAGGTTTCCTATGTCGCCCGTCGCCTCATTTACTATATCCATGAAGCTTTGTCCCTGTTTAGCTATTATAGTGAGCATCAATTATTATAGGTTTATTTGGGTATAAGTCCAGTTGTTTTGTAATCAGGCCATCTTTTAAAAAGTGTTCTCTTGTCCGGTGCCTGTACTCAAGGTAATTTTCTGCAAGCAATAAATCTTCAAAACCTACTCCTATATCAATTCGGCTCTTAACGTCGCCCTGGTGGCTCATAAGAATGAGTGCCTTGTTTTGTTGCAACGTGTTACCTACAACTATACCCTGAATGATCTTACCTGAGGCATCGCGCCTAACATCAATTTTCAAATCCAGTATTTCGCCATCTTCGTTGCTGTCTATAAGTTGTATGCCTGTATCTTTTCCCATTATTGTAAGTTTCCTGTAAAAATCCCTGTTACTGGCCCGTTAGGAGCTGCAAGGCCATTAACATAATTTATGCTTGCCGATTTTACAAAGCGCTCAATAGCCACGCTTAATCTTTCTGCAAACTCATCATCGCTAACCTCTGTCCGGGTGCGCATGTCGGTGGCAATAGTTTTTATATCCTCTTTAAGCTGTTCGGTATTTAATGCCATTTAAATCTATTTTAAAAGCTGATTAAATTTAACTTCCCATTGTTGCAGGGCATCTATGGTGTTAGGCAGTGGTACGCCGCTTGGCCCCATTGGTGTAGATACCGTTAGCTGTTTTAGCAGTACTGCCAAATCGTTCATTATATCTACAAGGCTTGCATCGTTATTTTTAATCATCACTTTGCTATCTGCACTGTCGATCAGTATAATTAAGCCACCCTGAGACAGTTCCATGCTTTGTGCCTGATCGGCTTTTATGATAGTTAAGTCGTCAAGGGTACCATTGCCTGAAAGCATTAGCACATCACTCCCTATTTTTGGCGTTATTAGTAAATAGTCTGCCGTGTCAGATATAGCAGCCTTAAGGCGAACGTTACTAACTATAAGTCCGGTTACAAGTTTTACGCTGCACGTTTGCCCCTCAATACTTTCTACAACCCCACGAACCGGGTAATTAGCATCAGCATCAACAATGCTTTTTATTAAGGCCTTAATCTGAGCTGCTTTATCCATTTCCTACTTTTATTCCTATAGTTACAGTACGTTTGCCGCCACCTGAGCTAAACGTTGTGGTCACAGCCACAACATAATACCTGCCATTTTTAAACTCGTAATCCAGGTCTATAAGTTCAACCGTGTATGTTGGGCGCACAATAGGGATTAACCAACTATCAAAAGTGCCATCGTAACCATCGTAGTTACTTTTTACAAGTGCAGCCTGCGCAATTTTGCGCATATCGGCATCACTCATAGGCCCCACATTTAGGGTTATCCGGTCGCCCCCTGTAACACCCGCTACAACTTCTTTAACTTTGCCATCAAGTGAAGTGCTTTTTATATGCACCTCCACTTTTTTATCAATTGCCCTTTTATAATTTAGGGACGAACTTTCTATATTATGATGAAACGAAAATTTCGCTTCGCCACCCTTTTCAACGTACGGGGGGTGTATATGGAGTGTCTTTGTTGCCGTATCAAAATAGATATTACCTTTTGTTTCCTCCTGTAACTTTCTCAATACATCATAAGCTGTTGCCTGATGTATGGTAAACTTTTCGTAATTAATGTCATAATCACAGCTCACTTTGTAAGATGGGTCTACCTGGTTAACCAATAGCTGCGCTATCCTTTTTACACTTGTTGGCTTTAGCTCTACATCTTTAACCGATTTTCTGAATAAGAAAAGCGCATCTTCACAAAGTATTTTAAGCGTGTTATCGTTAGTAGTGATATTCTCGACAAAACCGGTAAACTCAGTTTCAAGGTTGCCATCATAGCCCAGTTTTATTACTACACTGCTGCCTCGCTTTATCTTGCTTTCAATGTCTTTTAAAATAACCTCGTTAAAAACCGCCTCAGGCAGTATTATTGTAGCTGTGTCGGCAAGATTATCAACACTGCATACAATAGAGCATTCAGCCATTGTGAGTAAATAATGATCTTCGCCATTTGTAGTAAACTTCACTTCCCAATCCATCTCAAAAAACATAATCAGGTAAGTATTAAGTTAAAGCTCTTATCACTGTATGCCTTAATAGTGTAGGCCTGCACATTTTCGCCTTTGGTAAAAGGGAATGAAAAATCTTCAATAGCAATACGATCAATACCTGCAAGATGCAAAGGCTCACACCACACATAAATCGCTTTTGCAGATGTCAAATAATCTTTAAGCAGCCTGAAATCATTAATTGGATAGCAGTCCGCGATGCTACCGGTAAGTAGAGAACCAATTAGAACGCCCGTAATTTCAATAGTGTAATCATCCCTGCTAAAACGCTCCTTAACTGTACCCTCAATTTCAGATACACCAGGTACATCTTTCCATTTCGCGACATTTCGTCGTACCAAAATATTTTTACCCGTAATATTTATCATTGTTTCATAAGGCAGTAAGAACTTTTCGCCGTTTTCTGTAAGGCTGAAAGAGAGAGGGAAAAACTGTTTATCTTCCGGTATAGGTGCCGGTGCCTGATTAGCTGCAAACGGTTCTATTGTTTGCGCATTTTGCACATTGTTAGGCTGGGGCTGTATAGGGAATAATGGCAAACCCGGTAATACGTGCTTTTGCAGCTCGTTTTGTATCACTCCAAAGCGTGGTAAGCTCTTCACTATACCGCTACCTAATAGCGATGCGTATAATATTTGTTGGTTATTTAGTGCCATAATTAACTGCCTGCTGTATCAGCCATTGCCAACGTTCGTAATAACTGATCGGTGGCTTGTGTGCCTATGTTTTCAATTTCCTCTTTGCTGCCATTTACGGTATTGGCTTTTATGCCTATCATTTCCTGTAGATGGATAGTTATATAATTTGTTTTAGAGCCACCGGTGGCAATTGCTGTGTTAGATTTTTCTAAGTTGCTGCCACCATCGCCCAAACTTGTTTTTACTTTTCCTGAGCCTGGCATTTTCGGGTCTGCAATGCCTCCCATGCCTAAAGCTCCTAATAGGTCGTCCTTAAAATCGCCTATGCTTTTATCGTTTATCTTAAGGCTGCCACCTGCTTTTTTAAAGTGGTCAATACCTGCTTTACCCTGATCGATGATGGCTTTGCCCTCTGCCTTTACAGCCTCCATACGATTATCAGAAGCTTGTTTTATCTTTGCAAGTTCAATTGTAGCCCCATCTTTATCCCAAAGACTTTTTAATTTATACCAGGCTATTTTTATCCTGTCAATTCCTGATAGTATCACATGCTCCCATGCTAACCATCCAAACTTTAAATAACTCATTGCTGCACCAAAAATGGATTTGACCCCCTCAACTGTATGGTGCCAAGCTTCGCCCCAACCATCAACTTTGTAAATAAGAAATCCGATCAAAGCTATAAGGGCAATAATACCGGCTATAATCCACGTCATTGGGTTTGCGAGCATCGCGGCATTTAACGACCACCAAGAGGCTGTTTGTAACATATTGGCTACAGTTACAATCCCTGTCCACGCTGCCTGCGCCATCGCTGCCGCTTTCATTAATACCATAGAGGCAACTACAGAACCTATGGCATAAACTGCTGCCATCATTACAGGGTTACCCTCGTTAAACTTATTTATCAGCCATCCTATTCCGTTGCTTGCTGCATCAAGTGCCGCACCTGCAAGCGTAACAATAGCCATAGCAGCAGGTTTAATAAATTCATAGAACTTTAAGAGCTTTTCGCTAAGGTTATCCATGAGCTGTGCCCAACGGCCTCCCAATTGCTGTCCCATTTTTTCAGCCATATTGTGGAACTGGCCACCCTCAGCAGTTGCAGACATAAAGGCATCCGTAACCGTTTTTGCAGAAATCTGCCCTTTACTCATCTCGTCCCTGAGGACTGCCATGCTCTTACCTGTTTTCCTGCTTATAATACCAAGCGGGTTAAAGCCGGCATTAATCATTTGTAGCAAGTCCTGCCCCTGTAACTTACCTGCGCTACTCATTTGCGAGAAAGCAAGGGTAAGTGAGTTCATGCGATTAGCATCGCCCATTGCGATATCGCCAATTGCTTTTAGGTTCGGCATAACTTTTTCCTGAGCAATACCAAAACCCAGCATCATCTTTGCCGCTTCGCCCAAACCAAGTTTTTCGTAAGGGGTTTCCATACCATACTTTGTAATATCAGCTACTAATTTTTTAGCGGCATCTTCACTGCCAAGCAATACCTCAAAGCTTGTACTTTGCATATCAGCTTCAATACCTTTCTTTAGTGCAGCACCACCAACCGCACCCGCTATAACAAGGGGATTAGTTAACAGGCCTGCAAACGGTATCTGGCTAAATGCGTCTTTAAACCATCTGCCGGTCATGCTGCCGCCCGTTGTGCTTTCAAGGCGCTGTATTTGCCTTTCGAGCGTGCCAATTTCGCGTGTATACCTTTGTATGGTTCCAAGCTGCCTTTGGGGTATCCATTCCCTTTCAGACCTTAACAAATCAAGCCTTTGTCGCAAAGCTCCAACTGCGTTACCACTGTCCCTTAGTGCATGGCCTACATCACGGCTCCTACGTTCTAAGGCGGCAAAGCGGTTTAAGGCTGCATCACTATTAATGCCTACTTGCCTAAGCTTGCTGCTCATCCTGTCTTGCAGGCTTAGTGTATATTCAAGTATATTAGCCATTTTGTTTCTTTGCTTCCTGCTCTCTTATCCAATCAAGTTCACGCACACGGCGCGCCCATTCGTCAATAGTCAGGTTATAGGGATTGATTTTTAAATGGTAAGACAAGCCTATATTAACCTGCCTTAGCCATGTAGTCCATTTAAACATTCGCTTAGCCCATTCGGCTGTACTAACGGTATGAACTGATTTTTTTTGCGGTGCCTCGCCTGTGGGAACGTTCAGGGATAAAGAGGCATCCGCTAAAGCTTTTCCACGGTTGCCGTAATGGTCTCTACAGTTTCCATCATCATACTGCTTGCAGCCATTAGCCTTGCCTCATCGCCTGTAACATTGTCGCCACCTAAAAAGCAGGTGTTAAACAGGAAAATGTTATAAGTAATCAGCCTGCCTTGCTGTAAGTTGGGCTGTGCCGCCTCGATCTCCTTAATTTTTGGAGATCGCACATAACATACTTCGCCGGTTGCTAATGGTATTTTATAGACATTACCATGTTGCGCTTTCCAAGTGGCGATAACTTCGGGTGTTACCTGGTCGGCTGTTGGGGGTGTAGGTTTTGTTGCCTGCATCGTTAAATGTTTTTAAGTATGTCGAGAGCCATCCACGGGATAGTAACCTCTTCAAATTTATCGCCCTGTTTTATCTCTTCGCTTTCCTCAGTAAACTGCAAACCGACAATCCTGTTAGTTCGGTTTGCGTTACCTGTAGATGGGTTTCCATATCCTACCAGGCTATCAACCACAAGTCCTAATATGCTGCCGTTACCGGCATCACAAAGCACATCGTAATCTTTCTTAAGCATCGTAAATTCGCCCTCATACGCAAAGTTGCCGGTGCCTATGTAAAGGGGCTTGCGCCCTTTACCGTATACGGGCTCTTTTTCAGCTTTTGTTGAGTGTTTAACACCACGAATACTTAATACATCGTGGCCACCAATAATTACTGTAATATCGCCCCATTCATAATCTCTGCTGTCAAATCCTGCCATTCAGTTAGTTTGTTATTGGGACAAAGCCCAGTGGTACGTCTATGTATCTAAAATACCCTCGCGGCTTAATCTGTAGTTTAGACAGTTTAAGGCGTGAACTCGATGTAACGTTGTTGGTAAGGTCTACCACACATAGTACACCGAGGTCTTTAGGGTCGCTTGTATCTATTGAAAGTTCGCCTTTCATGTTATTGCCAATGGCACTAATTACAGCCGTTTCTATAGTTTTAGCGACCATTACGTCAATGGTGCCATTAGGGTTAACCGTGCTGTCATCAAGTAAAAAATCTATCAGCGCACCATAAGCAAGCCGGTAAGCTTTATCTATTGTCCTGCGATGTGTTCCGTAATGGTAATCATCTGTAACAGGGGTTACCGTCGGGTCATCTGTAAAAAAATATCCGCTACGCCCTGTATGGTTTCTAAAGCTTACATAGCCTTTATCGTGAAGCGCGGCTACATCATACAATTCAGCTTGTATATCAAGGATAAAGGCTGTGAGTGTATTAACTGCCCCATCGCGCGTCCTTGCCGGATTAGCGTTAACGGGGGTTTTTGCTTTCCTGCCTGCTAAGAGGCCTGTGGCTGCACCTTTACTTGGTGGTGTGGCTGTGCGCCTTTCGGTATCGCCAAGCATAATTTGGCAACGGTCATAATCGAGGGTCAAAAGGTCTTTAACCGTTGTTTTATTACCGTCAAAAGCATACCCCTCAAACAAAGTATAAAAAGGAGCATACCTGTTTTGGGTGTAGTTTTCTGCAAGGGTCTGCGCTAATGGCAGTGCCGCCCATACATCGGCATCAATACCGGTAGTAATTACAGGTGCATAAGTTCCAGTCGGCGAAAATGCAGTAAACAACATCGTAAGCTTACCATTGGCAGCATCAAGCAATTTCTCAGCAGGGGTTTTACCTGTAATAACATCTACAGTAAACCAGTCGCTTACTTTCGTGGTTTTTGCAAGGCCCATAAGCCAAAGCTCTGTACCGTCGCCTGCCTCTGCATAAAATTCTTTTAAGGCTTTATACAGTACATAGTTATCTACACTTGGCGTAATACCCAATGCTGCAACCTGGCTCATGCCCCGCACCATGTAGGGCGTGTTTAGTACAAAGGTGGTAGACACCGCCGCCGCGCTTGCCAGTAACCCAAACACCCCATCGGGCGTATCAAGGTACTGGCCTAACTGGCCGTTTTGAAAGTTTATATTAATACTTGGTAATCCCATTATTCAGCAGGGTTAGTAAGTTCGGCAGTCTTTTTATCGAAAGCTGCAATTACAGTTTTACGGGTGTCGGCCTTAAATGGCTCTAAATCTTCAAGTGTTGTTACTGCCTCTATCTGTGCAATAACTTCTTCAATCTTTTGCTTTGCCGGTGCAGCTTCTTTTGGCTCAGTCCTTTCTACAGGTTTAACCATTGTATCTTTAAGCCCTTTTGCATGGTTCTTAGCATCCTGCAACTTGTAGAATGCTTCGCCATCACTGGTCTCGAAATAAAGGTCAAGGTTTGGGTTTTCCTTAAAAATGTCGGCGGCAACAACTGCCAGTATTAAAATGTTTTTCATGCTTTTATCGCTTTAGTTTGTTTTGAATTATCCAACCTGCCCAGATCAACCCTAAGAGTATAAATATCCGGCCAAGCCAAATTTGAGTTGTTTGCCATCTTGTGAGAGGCTTATCGATTAGGATAGGTGTTTGCTTTTTGGTTGTTGTAGTTACCTGTTTACTTTTCCAAAAGGCATACAGCTTAAGGCTGTCTGAAAGGCAATTGCACCCAATAGTATCGTTTTTAAGCGTTAACATTGGTACTCTTAATTTTCTGCCTGATACCATTTTTACAACCTCCCTAAGCACCGGCTTACCATTTCGGCACTCGATAAGTGCCTTTACTGCCGAACTGTCCGGCACATCGACAAAAGTGGTGTCGTACAGCGTTTCAGTTGTAGTAATTACAGTTGTTTCTTTTTCAGGCGGCAGTTTTGCCCTGCATCCGGAAAATAATGGTGCGGCTAAAAGCAGCAACATTATGAGGATGCACCCCCAACATCTTAACTCTGATTTTTTCATAAATTAAATTCTTAAAAAGCCTTTGCAGGCTGATATTTTACGGGTTCGCCTGCATACTGCATAGCCCTCGCGGCTACCATCTGCATTTGTATTACCCTCGATTGTTTGAATAACCCCATTTGATAATACCTTTTCAACAAATCCGGTGTGGCCTGCGCCGCCACCAAAATCCATTATAAAGATGTCGCCGGGTTCGGGTATGGTTTTGCGTAATTCGGGCTTTGCGTTCCATTGTGCAAGTACGCCCCCTGTCCTTTTTAGCGGGTTGCTCAATTTTGCCTGAGCAACGCACCAGTATACAAAAGCCATACACCAACTGTAACCGCCGCCCAGCCCCACTGATTTTAAGTATATTTCTACTTCTGGGCCTTTATTAGAACCCTTTGGTTTTTCTGTTACGCCAAGTTGGCAAGCGGCTATTTTTAAGGCTGCGGATGCAGTAGGTGTCATGCTTTTATTTTAATTGTTTGTATCTTTTTAGTTCGTCTGTAAGGCGTTCTATTTCCTCAATAAGCAGCTTGATCTTTATATCCTGCTTATCAATGGTACTAATCGCTGTATCAAGCCTGCGCGAAGCATCATCTAACAGGTTTTGGTAAAATGTTGCTGCGGTTTTTGCTGCATCAAGTTCAGCGAGCTTAGCCTCAGCGTTTGTTTTACGCCTTGTTAGGAGCCAGGTAACAGCAGCCGTTACAACTGCTGTTATTAGGCTCATTAATGCTTCGTTCATGCTTAAAAATGGGTTAGATTATAGCGCCGTAATATTTAAGTTCTACCGGTGTCGCTATGAAGTAGTGACGTAATGAAAGAATGTTTGTCTGCGTTGTTGGATTTGCAGAAGCAGGCGAAAAATATAATTTTGTCTTACCTGTTTTCTTTCCTACGTTAGCTACGCAAAATGCAACGGAGGCCATTTTATCGCCAGCAACCGTAACCGTTCCGTAAGCTCTCTTTACCCCGGCAGATGTATACATTGGTAAACCCAAATAAGCATAGCATTCAAATCCTGCGATTGACTGGCTAAGTTTACCTGTATTGTGATCTACGAAAAGGTTAGCGAAACGTTCTTTATTTTTTAAGAACCAGTTTACGTGATCGGGCTGCAATACTATGCGCCTGCCCTCAATTGGAAAGTCCGCTTTTGTCATTGCATTACCTAAATCTGCCATTGCATCGAAAACGTCGCCGTCAGCACCAATAACTAATACAGGGGTGTTAGCGGTATTTTGTGCCGGTGCAAGTGCATGGATAGCCTTTTTGTTTTTAGAGATTGCAGTTTCTCTACGATGCCCGTTTGTAGTGCTGTCTATTTTATCATAGCTTGCACCCATCGCAGCATCATCACTAATTGATGTAGGCCTTGTCTGGTACTTATCCAAGGTAATGGTAGAGCTCCCATCCTCATGCTGCTGTATCTCTAAAGGATAAGTATTGTTGTTGATAAGAACCTCAGGCCTTAAGGTCTCAATTGAGACGTGAATTATATTTTTTTCGGTTGCAGTACCTGCACCTAAAACATACACTTCGCCGTCAAGTTCAGGAATACCGTCGAGCCAAGGAGCTACATCCTGTGTAGTTAATATTTGGCGAACCCTTTGTTCCCAAACTTCTGGAAAATTTGCTGGCATTTAAATGCGGTGTTAGTTAGAAAATAGTTTGTTGTAGTCGTCTGGTCTCTCGCTTTTAAAAGCAAGCTGTGCCTTTTGGTCAAGCGCAACGAAATCATCGATCGTCTTAACATCGGTAGTGTTCGGGGTTCTTGTACCACCTGGTGCGGTGCGGCCGCTTAAATTTGCTTTAGCCGGGATTGTTTCAAGTACACTTTTAGCATTTTCAAAATCCATTGCTAAAAATGCTTCTTTTTTATCAGCAGGGATTTTACCATCTGTTACTGCATCAGTAACCAAAGTGGTGTGTGCTGCAAGGCTGATGTTTTTAGCCTCTGCTTTTAGCTTTTGATTTTCCGTTGCAAGCTCAATAGCTTTCGTTTCAGCAGCATCTACACGAGCCGAAAGGCTTACAATGTGCGTTTCAATTTCTGCCTTTTCCATGCCATCCGTTGGGGCATCTTTAAGGCCAAGCGCAATAAGGCAGCGCAAGCCCAATGAAATTTTTGTACTCATTTTTGTTTCTAAATTAAAATTCGGTTCTGTGGGTGTTAGCGATAAACACATTTCTTTAATGTCGGCTTCGGTAAGTGCTATACCCTCTTTGCCTTGCAGATATAGCTGTAATGCATTTGGGTTTGATGGGATTGGTGTAATGGTGCCCTCTACAAGCTCACACTCTAAAAGCCATACGTCGCCGTTGATAACCTTTAGGTTTTCTTGGCTAAAAAGTAGCCCGACCGATGCGCCATTTATAAAACCCCTGTCGACTTTACCCGCTACTTTGGCGGCATCCTCATCGTCCATATCAAATTCGGGTTCGCCGGTAAGCTGTGCACCCTCAATTTCAAGGTTAATCCAGCGACCTAATACAGCCGTTGTATTATTATGATGATTGGAAAGCATTACAGGGTTTTTATCAAACCGATCTCTTTTTATGCCTTTAGTAGCTACATAAAAACCGTATGAGTTTTTTACCGTCTCATCGCTTAATACAAATCGTTTTACATCTTTTTTCGCCATTTAATTTTGTGCTGTTATCGCTGATTGTGATGGCAAAGATTAGGCGGCATTGTTTATTAAAAAATTACTTGTAAAGGCCCTTAACACTTGTGTTTAATAGCTTTACAATGTTGTAAAGCTGGTTTACAACTCTTTTTTTAGATGGCTTTACTAATTCAATTTTGTCAATAAATAGATGTGTATGGCAAGATTAAAACAGGTAGAAAAAGACTATGCAAAGGTGCTTTTTGTGAACGATAACCTTTCGCAAAAAGAGATTGCAGAAAGAATTAACGTAACCGAAAAAACGATTGGCAAGTGGGTAAAGGATGGCAAATGGGATGAGCTTAAAGTCTCTATGCTTACTACTAAAGACAATCAGTTAAAATCTTTGTACGCACAACTTGAACGTAAAAATATTGAGATCGCTACCCGCCCCATAGTTAGGGACATACCCGCTTTTATGCTTAAACCAGTTAAGCTAAAAGATGCTGAGGGTGCAGAAACTTTGGAGTTTCCAAAATATAATCCGGAGGATTACCCAATCAAAATTGGCAATGTACCTACATCTGCCGACGCTGATGCTATTTCTAAAATTACAACGGCCATAAAGCGGCTTGAGAGCGAAACTTCTATAGGCGATACTATAGAGGTTGCCAAAAAGCTTATACAGTTTATACAGCCTATTGATTTTGCCTTTGCAAAGCAGCTAACAACTTTTTGCGATAGCTACATAACATCTTTAATGAAGTAATGGCTAAAAAGACAGATAAGGCACAATTACATAACTGGTCGGCATTTGTAGATAACACGCGCCGCGCCACACCTGTAGACCTTAACGAAACGCCTACAGATAAGGCAAAACGTATAAAAAGGTTAGAGGCAAACGATGAGGATTGGTTTAAGTACTATTTTCCAAACTTTTACACGTCCGAACCTGCACAATTTCATAAGAAAGCCACACAACGGGTTATGGCTAACCCTGAATGGTTCGAGGTGCGCTCATGGTCGCGGGAGCTTGCAAAGTCAGCCCGTACCATGATGGAGGTTATTAAGTTGACAGCCACCGGCAAAAAAAGGAACTGGCTTTTAGTAAGCAACACTTATGAAAATGCCTGCCGCCTGTTGCTGCCATACAAAATAATCTTTGAGAATAACACCAGGCTTATTAACGATTATGGCGAACAGGTTGGCTCTGTTAAGTGGGAGGCTGGCGAATTTATCACAAAGCCCGGTGCAGCGTTTCGTGCGCTTGGTGCGGGGCAATCGCCAAGGGGTAGCCGTAACGACAACTATAGGCCTGATGGCATATTGATAGATGATATCGATACGGATGAGGAGTGCAGGAACCCCGACAGGGTAACTTTTAAAGTGGACTGGATAGAACAGGCACTTATCCCTACACGTTCCATATCGGTACCGCTATTAATAATAGTGTGTGGTAACATCATTGCCAAATATTGCTGTGTTACCGAACTGGCAAAAAAAGCCGATGTACACGACATTGTAAACATCAGGGATAAAAACGGCAAATCTACATGGCCTACAAAGAATACTGAGGAAATGATTGATCGTGCGCTTAAGCCTATAAAGCTAAGCTCACAGCAAAAGGAATATTACAATAACCCGATCATCATTGGTAAACTTTTCAAGTCGGTGGCATGGGGCAAATGCCCAAAGCTAACGAGCTGCGAGCAATGGCTTACCTACAGTGACCCTGCAACATCCGATAAAAAGACTAAGGACTCATCAACAAAAGGAACCGGTGTCATTGGATATAAAGCCGGTAAATATTACCTGTACAAAATATGGTTAGGTAGTATGACACAAAGTGAGTTTGTAAAAACGATTTATGATGCTAAAGCATACGCCATAAATAAAGGAGCTGATACTTGCCAAACATGGTTAGAAAATAATAGCCTGCAAGACCCATTTTACCAACAGGTACTAAAAAAGCTTATAGCTGCTATTGGAATTGTCAGAAAATTACGGTTAGCAATATCGCTTGATGCACGTAAAAAAGGCGATAAGTACGACCGTCTTGAAGCAACTCTCGAACCGTTATGGAGACAGGGAGACCTAATTTTTAATGAAGACGAAAAAGACAATCCGCACATGCAGCTTATGGAGGAGCAATTTCTTGGTGTATCTCCTAACTCAAAGTTTATGGACGGCCCCGATTTATTAGAGGGTGGCACATGGATTATACAAAACAGGGTAGCAAAAAGCGATAACACCTACAGCTACGGCAAAAGGCAAAACTACAAGTATTAATATGAAAGCAGTATATAAAAGAGTAGCCACCTATCAAATAGGTGTAGACATATTAGGGTTCCCAATCTTTGTACAACACGAAATTTATCAGGATAACCCGGTTCGCACAAAAAAGGGAGGCAACCACAAAGCCCTTAGATGGATAACCTGTATTGTAACGCTACTTAAACAGCATTAAAATGTTTGTAAACGAAGATGATTTCGGAAATGTTATTTACGGTTACCAGGTAGAGCAAATAACAGACGGTAATGATGATATTCTATTACAGGCCCTTGCTGCGGGTATTGAGGAAACGCGCTCTTATTTAGAGATAAATACGAACCGACACGATAGTATGGACGGCAGACTGATCTACGATGTGGTAGCCATATTTAGCGCCATTGGTACAGATCGTAATGCTCTAATACTACAACATACCTTAACTATTGCTAAGTGGCACCTGGTACAGCTCTGTAATGCTGATATTATTTATGAGCAGGCAAAAGAGCGCTACGACCGCGCTATAACTTGGTTACGACAACTAAGTAAAGGAGATATAACAATGAGCTCGTTACCGCTGTTAGCACAAACGCCGGATAACGATAACAGCCGTAAGCCTTTTAGCTATGGCAGCCGTAAAAAGTTTAGATATGAGTAAGTTTAAAAAATATAGGAAAAGCGGTATTAGCCTTGCTGCACAACAAACCACCAAGACCGCACCACCACGCGGCAACTTTAGCGTTGCACCTAAGAGTATAAGCAGAACCCGACAGGATATAAAAGCCTATGTGCAATCATTAAACGTGGCTCGTAATGCTGAGGCTCCAAGATGGTGGCCTTTTCAATTGTTGCTTAACGATATTTTCATGGATGCGCATTTGCGCAGCCAGGTGCAGAACCGTATAAATAAAAGCATCGCTGCGAGCTTCATTTTTACAGACATGGCCGGTAACGAATTGGAGGAGCTTACTAACCTGCATCAAAATGCTACATGGGTAAGTAACCTTAACCGTTATATACTGCAATCCATTTACTGGAAACATAGCCTTGTAGAATTTAAGTATGAAGATGGCCAGTTTAAATGCGGGCTGATACCCCGAACTAATATAGAGCCCGTAAATGGTTTATTCTTTAAAGATTACCACGATGATCTAAGCAGCTTTAGCTATAGGGATATGCCCGAATATGGCTCATGGATAATGGAGTTTGGCGACCCTGACGACTTAGGATTGCTTAATAACTGTGTGCCTCATGTACTTATGAAACGTTTTGCGCAAAGCTGTTGGAGTGAGCTGTGCGAGATTTACGGCATACCACCACGTGTAATGAAAACCAATACACAAGACCCCGCAATGCTAAGGCAGGCCGAAAGGATGATGACCGACATGGGAGCTGCTGCATGGTTTATAATTGACAGCTCAGAAGAGTTTGAATTTGCACAGGGTGTATCTACTAATGGGGAGGTTTATAAGAACCTGATACAGCTTTGTAACAATGAAATGAGCATGGTTATACAAGGTGGTGTGATCGGTCAGGACACAGCCAATGGCAACCGATCTAAAGAAGAGGTTTCGCAGGGCCTGCTTGATGACTTAGTTAACAGCGACCTTGCATTACTGGAACAATATTGGAATACTACCGTTATACCTGGCTTACAAAAATTGGGCATACTGCCTAAAAATGTTGTTTACGGTTATCCTAAAGCTGAGGACTTGGATAAACTATGGTCTATGACAAAGGATGCGTTACAGCATTATGATATTTCGGCTGAGTGGGTAAGCGATACCTTTGGCATCCCTGTAGAACCTAAGAAGCAGGCACAACAGCAAAACAAACCACTATCCCTTAACCTTAACCCTGATTTTTTCGTTTAAGCCCCAAAGCCTGGCATGGGTATTTTGGGGCATTGCATGGCCGCTTATCGTTTCTTTACGACTGCAATTGCGAAGATTGCAAAGCAACGCCTCAGCAACTTGCAACCTTATCTACAGGTAAGCCGTTTAAACAGCTTTTAAATACCGTTGAAAAGGCATTTAATAAATTGCATGAGTTGGGCAGCTACAAGCCTGAGGACTTAAATAAAGTAAAGGAATACAAGGCACTCGTTACTCATACCGCTAAGATTTTTAATACTGCGGTACAGGACAACGATATCCCTGCTGCAATGCTTAACAGCCTTAAAAATGACATTTATTTGTTTTCGGGGTTGCGTACGCATGCCGAACTATTTGAAGCCTCGAGGCAATTGCTAAGCGATGATGGGCAGGTAAAAGGCTTTAGCCAATTTAGCCGTGACATAGCGAAAATTAAGGCGAACTATAATCAAACGTATTTAGATGCAGAATACAATTTTGCTCTTACATCTGCACAAATGGCAGGGCAATGGGCTGCGTTAAGCCCAGATTATAATTTGCAATATCGCACGGCAGCAGATGAGCGTGTACGCGATACGCATGCCGCCTTGCATGATATTACATTGCCTGTAAACGACCCGTTTTGGCTATCCTATTACCCGCCTAATGGTTGGGGTTGCAGGTGCGATGCGGTGCAGGTTCTTAAAAGTAAATATGAGGAAAGCAACCCCAATATTGCAATAACTCGCGGCGAAGCTGCCACCAGTCAGATCGGTAAGGATGGTAAGAACCGCTTAGAAATATTCCGTTTTAATCCAGGTGCACAAAAGGTAGTTTTCCCGCCAAACCATCCCTATAATAAAGTGAGTGGTGCAGATGTAATTAAAGAGAATGTCAAAAATGGCAGCTTCAAAGTTACACCTGACATCTTGAAAGAATTTGATAAGAGAGAGATTTATGTGTATGAGAAAGGGCGTGGTATAGAATTTTTTAACGAGAACTTTAAAGGTTTTGACTTTATTGAACTTGACAAAAATATAAATGAAATTGCCCAGGCAAATGGTTTTAAAATTAATCAGAGAAATTTAAGCTTTTATGAAGGTAAGGTAAATATTGAGTATAGGGCTAAGGATGGCAAGTTTACTATGGTGCGATCGTTGTATCTCGATGGCACTATAAAGACCGTATCGCACGACCTCTTAATGCTTAATAGTGACCTACAAGGCGGTGGTCTCACAAAAAACTTGTTTAAGCAACTTTACAAACAGTATCAAAGTGCAAGCCTGCAACAAATTGAGGTGCATGCAAACATCGATATTGGTGGTTATGCATGGGGTAAATACGGATTTTCCGCAATTAGAAAATTAGATGTAGATTATATTTTAGAAGGTGCCGAAAGATTAGCTAAAAGAGGCGACCTGACCAAATTAGAGCTTGACCACTTTAAAGGATTGTATAAAAATCATTACAAAGTAAAAGATGCAGGGCCATTCCCTATGCACGACATTGCTCAAACATCATACGGTAAGAAAGTTTTATTAGGTAGCGACTGGTATGGCACAATTGATTTAAAAAATAATGCGCAAAGGCAGATTTTTGAAGACTACTTATTAGGGAAGTAACTCATTGTATTGTGTTGAATATTTGGCTATATCTTTTTCTGTTACACCATAAAGGCTTGTAACGTCAGAAACTGAGTAACCATTACGCATGGAGCGTATAGCAGAAAACACCCGGTGTCTTGTAGCTGTATCTTCTGATACAGCAAACTCCGAATGCATTTTTGTAGTAAGTTCTTCCTTAAAGGTTCTATCTGCCATAAATACAAAGGTATAAAAAATATGGATATCAACGGCTTAGTAACTAAAATTACTAATGATGTAGCTGTAGACCTTAATGAGGAATACAAAAGAAACTTTGAAAGGAAAGCCTTTTTTGACCAGGCATGGCCAATATCAAAGTTTAAGAATGCCAAAGGCAGTGCCATGATGCGAAGCGGTGCCTTGCGCCGATCTATTAAGTATAATGTGGTTGCAGGTATGATAACCTGGAGCAGCTCCCTACCATACGCCAAAATCAATAATGAGGGTGGCGAAATTACGGTAACGGTACAAATGAAAAAGTTTTTTTGGGCTATGTACTACAAAGCAGCCGGTGCGATAACTACAAAGAAAGATGGTGCAGCTTCTAAAAGCAAAAAGAACGAACGGTTAACCGGCGAAGCTGCACAATGGAAAGCCTTAGCTCTTAAAAAAGTGGGTTCTAAAATTAAGATCAGTAAAAGGCAATTTATAGGCAGCCATCCACAGGTAACAGCGATTATAAAAAAACATACAGACAACCACCTGCATATCATAGATAGTTATATTAAAAACAGTTTAAGACGATGATTGAAATTTTTAAAAGTATACAGGATAAAATTGCCGCAATTACTGTAGATAACGAAACAACAACGCCACTACTTAATTATGTGGATGAAGATTGGGGACAGCTTGACGATTATGGTATAAACTGTCCTGTTAAATGGCCTTGCTGCCTTATTGATGAGCAAAGCGAAAGTTATAGCGACATGGGTATGCAGCGCGGCTTAAACCCCATTAACAGGCAACAGGGCACATTAACTATTGTTCTTACAATAGCAAATGTAAAGCTTACCAATACCAGTTCTAAAGCCCCTTTGCAGCAAAAGCAACATGCGTGGCACATAAAAGAAATAAAGGAGCGTATACACGCCGAATTACACGGATGGGCACCGGTGGCAGGTCAGGGTAAGCTTATGCGGGTTTCAGGTAATAAAGTGGGGCGCGACGATGGTGTACAGCAACACAGGGTATTTTACAGCATGGGTTTAAACAATGTTTAAACAGCCATTTTAAGCTGCCTTGAGCTCTCCATTTCCTTAAGCTGCTTATCTACCTGTGTGCTTAAAATATTGTATAATGTAACGCGTGAAATTGGGTAGATAGGGTAAATATATTTTCTGAGCACCTGGCACGTCGAGATATCATCAGTCTTGTGTTTTAAGTACAATTCCTGAATAAGCTTATAACGTCGTAATGTGTTGAGATTTACAGTAGGTGACATAATGGCACAAATATATATAATATTTGGCAGATTATAAGAAAATTTTAGTAGGTTATGTTAAAGTACACTTAAAATTTTCTATTACAAAAAAGCCTCTCGATTGAGAGGCTTTTTTATGATTGGTTTTTTAGAACCCACGAGTTACCTTGCTTTTGAATATAATAATTGACCGCATTGGGAACGTCTTTAACGTGTTGGCTCTTATAGTCAGTTAGAGTTTTTTCAGTATCAGCTGAGGGGTTAAAATATTCTTTCCAAAAAGGGAACAAATTTAAGTACGTAGCTTGTACAGTACTAAGCCTGTATTTTTTAATACCTGTTTTTTCAAGGTCTACATTTTCGCCCTCATTAAAGTACACGAAATCTACTGTTGTATAAACGTTAGCTTGCACCTGATCATAGGTACGCCCCGAAATTTCTTTATCTGAAAGGTTTGCAGGTGCAAAAACATAACGTAAATTCTTCTGTGTAGGAGAATCTATAGTTTGATAAAGTCGAAGCTGCACTTTACTAAAAGAAACAATCTCATTAGCCACTTTTAAAGCATCTGCCTCAGACGGCAATGCCTTTAACTTCTGTAGGTAACTAACGTCTTGTGAATGTGCAAGCGTACCAATTAAGAAGCCTGCCAGTAATAGTAATTTTTTCATACAAAATGTTTTTTAGTTGATGCTTGGTTCATTGTATATCGTGCAAAATCCCGATGCTCTTTGGTAAATTCGTCATTCCCCAATTTACTTAATTCATTCAATACCATGTTTGATATTTCCATAATCTTTGTATACCTGTTTACAATAGCGTTTTTTTGTTTCATCCCTGAAATTGCCTCATTGTGAATAGCAAGATTTACACGCAATGCCCTTATCAAATTATCGCAATAAAAATTATCAAGCAACTTCCTATCACTGGGGTGTTTGCAAATAAAAGTTTGGTTACTGGTCAAAATTTTATCAAAATACATCTGCTTATATTCCTCAGCTGCTATATAGAATTGCTTATTGTAGATAGGGTCATTGTAGGAGATGGTTAACATTGCCATCAAATCTTGTGAGAAATTGTATCGGCCTATAATTATGTCAATGTTCTTAGACGTTTGTATAATTTCAAGGCTCTCTAATAGTTGAATTTGCATTCCCTTTAAAGATGAAATTTTATTAGATGGCTTTAGCTCAATAGGCCTAAACATAGGTGGCAACGTCCCGGCACGCTTCATTCGTATAGCTCTTTTTATTTGCCATACTATGAAAGCTATTAAACCGATGATCATGAATAGTACCACAATTATTTCCATGCTGCTAATATAATAAAAGGCTTGATTATCAAACATACCCATCAATAGGTATTTTTAACATTTGCACCATGTAGAAAATAATCATCTAATTAAAAGACTTTTTTACATTTGTATCATGGCTTTGATTACAGGCAATAACGATTTTGTGCGCATGGGCGACCTTGATAAGGTTGTGGGCGAATGCCGCGAAATGGCTAACAAACTTGGCCTTATAATTGCGTGGCGCATAAAAAAGCGCACAGCTGCTGCCTTATTAAAGTACGACGGCCATATTGTATGGCAAGCTACCTTTACGGACGATATGCCGCACCAGGTGCTTTACAATATGTACGCCGGGGTACAGGCAGAACTCAACAAGCGCACCAAAGAAAATCACGAAAGTATCATGCGAATGCGGCAAATGGAGTTAGAACGCCAAGCAGAAAAAAAGATTATGGACATGCCCACATGGCAGGAGCGTAGAAATTCCAAATAATAATAATATATTTGACGTGTAAAAGTCAAATTGTTGGATTCGATTTTCCTTTACCCTAAAAGCCACTTTTGCGAGTGGCTTTTTTTAAGACCTTAATTGTCCTTTTAAACCTGATCTACTTGCAATCCAATCTTCTATTGAATTTAAAACACTATGCATTTTAATTATAAAATCGTGCAGATTTTCTAACTCATCCGGTTTTACTAATCGGCTTGGCAAATTCGACTCACTATTTTTATTAAATATTTTACAAAACTCCTCTTTTATATATAAATTCTCCATAGTACAATTGGTGCAATACAGAAAATCTAACTTCTCATAAATACTTTTATCAAGTAATCTTGAACGTCTTAAGTCGGCTATTTGATTTTTGAAATCAGTATAAAACCCAATTTCAAAATATAGCGGCAAAAGCATCATATTCGCTTGCTGAGCAATAAACTCTTTCATATTGCCTGATAATTTGAAATTGCCCACCGCCATAAATTCTGCTTTGCGATTTAAGGCCATATAACTAAAATTATGTTCATGCAACATCTCGTATAAATTGAGCACGACCTCTAATTTCTTATCCATCACAATTTTTTTCAGACCGTATCTATCAGAATTTCGGATGGTAATTACTATTGAGGCTACTGCAATTATTAGTGCAGCAACAGCAGTAAAGTCTTTAATTTCCATTTTGCCTTTTTTCAAATATAAACAATTTCATCAACTATCGCGCGCCAGTTGTTCGACATGGCGTTATTTCTTCCCAGATGGCCAAAGTAATGACACGAGTTATCGGTAAAGCAACTCCTGCGAGTGACTTTTCTAATATTAATCCTTGCGCATTGCAACTTTAATTTTAACATTTATATATCTTTGTTTTACAATATTTTAATTGATGAGAAATAACATGGAATATTATAGGGTTATGCAGAACCTTTGCATGTACATAGGTCCAATATTTACAATTCTTGCAATAGTGTGTGGATTAGGCTATAATCACTATGGCAGCAAAATTAAATCTTTAGAAAAAGTTGAAAACATAGAATATGCAAAACCGAAAGATACTGTGAAGAAAACGTATAAAAAGGTCAAAACTGCTGTTAAACAGGGCAATAACAATAGTAATAAAGTTATTGGCAATAATAATCAGGTAAAAAATAACGAATATAAAAACGTCGATAACTCAGTTGGTAAATCTGGAAATAATGTCTCAGGAGATAATAACATTGTCAACCAATCGACAACTAATAATTATAGTAATGCTAAGGCTGACCGTCATGTTACTAATGATGATCTTAAACTTTTGTCTACTATCCCATTAGATTACACAGTAAAATTAACTATCGAGGGACAAGAGCCTGAAACATATCAATTCGCTAATGAGGTAAATGCATTTTTAAACTTAAAGGGCTACAAGATTATTGTTGATCAACCAGGCCAGATGGTAGGTGTAATGAGGAAACGCATGGTGTTTACATTACAACCCCAAGATAAAGTCGCTTACATTACTATATTAGAGTGGTACAATTTTGACTAAAACCACTCGTCATTGTCTCAAGGAAAAACCGTATAGTGGGTATATAAAAAAGGCGAGCAGATCTGCTCGCCTTTTTTTATACAATTTCCTCAACTATGGCACGCAAATTATTAGGCAGTGCGGTATTTTCTTTCCATACAGCTAAACCAATGGCACGGGCTGTAATTCATGCATCTTCTATTTTCTACGATGAGTTTATGACGCCAAATACTTTTATCAAGACTTGCCAACATTTTTAGATAGTATTTTAAGTGTCGTCATCACTCGAGAAAATAAGTAAACTGTTTAACATCAAAATCCCAAAAGTTGTAAGACTTATTACACCTTGGTCATTTTTTAGAATTGTCAAATCTATCAACTTGTTTATTATTTCAATGTTAAACTGAGAAACTGAGACTTTAAAATTTAATACCTTATAGAGCATTTGTAAATCAGTAGGGCCATTGTCTCGAAGTGATGAAAGTATTTTGATTACATCCTTGATTTGTAAATTCGTCGCGTTTCTTATCAGTTGACCAACAACAAACTTTGACTCGTTATAACTTTGTGTATTATTCTCAACTGTTTGTCTATATCTTGATATTTGTCCTAAATAGTTCGTAGATTTTTCTTTTAATTCACCATAATCAACCTGCAAATTATCCATTTGTTCATTTAACACTTTAATTTGTTCTTCACGTTGAAGAATTGCATTATCATAATTTGCAACAATTTTTTCATGAGAGTCAGTACTATCATCAATTAATTTTTGCATCTCGTCAATACGTTCGGTGATTTGCTGTTGAGTCTTCGTGCCATTTTTTTCCTGCGCAATATCAAATTCTTTCTTTGCTTTTTCTATGTCGTGATCTAACTCCTCTAATTCCCTGTCACGCTTAAATCTCCTTCTTAATTTGTTTATGGTTTTAATAGAAAACTCTAATATTAGCATAATAAGTGGTGCTAACAGAAAATAAAATATTGACTTAAGCAATGGTGCCCACAGCCTTTTGTAATCGGGGTCTGCAAAATTTTCATTAATATAAACTACACGTTCTTCAATATTTTTTTTAGAAAGAAAAAATACTGATAGGACATCCCAATTGTATATGATCAATATTATTCCATAGAGGGTTGCTATTGGATATTTGAGCCTCTCCCTCACCAGCTTTATAAACTCGTTTGCAGTGTTTTCCATCTTGAAAATTTAAAACAAATATACTCTTAAATAAATCTTAAAATACCTACTAATGGGTATTTTTTGATAGAGAATTATAAGTAAATTAGTAAAAAAAAAACCATGGCTCAAATACCCCCTTTTTTTTTAAACACTGTTGCAGCTATCAGTAGATCCGAAAATGGCTCTATATTTTGGATTGGAACAGGTTTTTTATATGGTGCACCAGTTGGTGACGATAATTATCGGGCATGTCTTGTTACCAATAAGCATGTCTTATATGGATTAAAGACTGTTAACTTGCGATTTAATCCGGAAGATGGCTTGCCAGCAGTAGACTTTGATTTGACCCTCATCGATAACGACGGCAAAGTTTTGTGGGAGGGACATCCATCGCCGGAAATTGATGTTGCAGTTATTTCGGTAAATATCAATTTTTTAAAAGAACAGGGTATGTCATGTAATTTCTTTGAAGGAGATAAACATGCATGGACGATTGAACAAATGAAATCTGAGGGTTGTGCCGAGGGAGACTTCGTTTATGCTTTGGGCTTCCCAATGGGTTTAGTATCAGATAGAAAATATGTGATTGTGAGGGGTGGCATAATTTCAAGAATTACAGATCTTTTAGAATACAGAAGCAAAGAGTTTATAATTGATGCACCGGTTTTCCCAGGTAATAGTGGAGGCCCTGTTATAATTAAACCCGATCACAATTCCATAGAAGGAACTAATGCAATTCGAAGCTCAAGACTAATAGGTATCGTAAAATCTTACATTCCTTACATGGACACAGCAGTAAGCCAGCAAACTGGACGTCCCAGGATTATCTTTGAGGAAAACTCTGGACTTACTTTGATTGAACCAGTTGACCATATAAATGAAACAATTGCTATTTTACATTCAAAGTTGTAATATTAAAGTCATCTTCTCACGATAACTCTGAGAACGGTCGTCAAAAAAGCCACTCTATAGAGTGGCTTTTTTGTATGAAAAGGTGTTGTGTTTTCCATTTATTTTTTATCGCGCTGCTCAATACCGTCTCGTTTGTCCGCCGGAAGCGAGCTATAGATACTATTGACTTGATTAGGCATGGCTATCATATATTGAACTATAATATTTAATAATTCAAATAATTGCCCAACAGTTTCAGGATCATCTACGGCTATTTGTCCTGGGTGAACTGCATCATTACCTGTTACCCTCACGATATCCAAAGACTGTTGAACAATAGGCGGCAGTCCTTTAGCAACTAAGCTTTTAATATCCGTATTAATATTCTTACCTTCCTCGCCAAGATCAACACATAAGATTTGTATTGACAGCCTGAGTAAGGCGGCAGCGCCCCGAGGCGACTTTGAACTTATTGCAGAAGCTTCTAAATATAATTTTAAAACATCTGGTGGCATGTCAGCGTTAGGAGGCGGGGCATTGCTTGTATCTGGGTAATAAAGTACATCGTTGATCCATACGGTTGATTGCAGGCAATTATCACATTTTCCAACTCTTATCGGGTGATCACTTCTGTTTATATTAATATTAAAAGTATTTTCAAAATTCCGTAACCACCAGTTCTGTTTTGCAATGGCATTACAATACGGGCAAGTAAATAAATTTGCAAGCACTTTGGGTTTGATATATGTCATTCTTAAGGTTTATTAATTAAAATAAATTTAAGTAATTTATTAAGATATTTTAAACTAAAATTAAGAATTAAATATAGTTTAAAACTTTTTTGGATTTATCACTTTACAGATTTATTAGCGGCAAGATCTTGCAGCGTGTTGTTAAATACCCTGCCTTTAAAATTGTCGGGGCGTTCGTCCTCAAAGCGGCGACCATTTAAATAAGTCGAAAGGTTTAGCTGTTGTACTTTTGGGTTAAATTTGAGCCATTGCAGGTACTTTGGCACATCCTGAAAGCAAAGTATAACCTCGTCTTCTTTTAACTTCTTAAAAGCCTTTATTGCGTCTTGCTTAGCCTGTTTGTTATTAAACAAAGACCACAAGGCATCAAAGCTGATATCGGCGGGGCGGATGGTTATATCAAACTTGGAAAGAATATCGGAGTTGTTTAACCAACGCTTTATAAAGCTATCCTCGTTTGATGGGAACCTCGCCGCCTGCTGCCCCTCAGGTACGGCGAAAAGCCAAATGCTTTGCCGTTCGTTAAATTCGCCGTAAGACACTTCCCAACCTCTTATGAAGCCGTTTAAATCATATTTAAACAGGAATATAAGACCGATTGTTTTGCCTTGCACACGGTAGGTTGTTAGTTGCTCTGTCATAATTTCGGGTCTAATTCTAAAAAGATATTTTGAGCGAGTGTTCGTATATAATTATCGCTGTTATTATCCTTATCGCTCATTACAAAATACTGTACGCTGTGTGCCTCGTGATATTTAAAAGTTATTTTATAAGATTTCTTTGGAGTGCCGCGGTTTAATATTCGTACCTTACTATGCAATTTGTCGGCTACGTCCTGAGCTATTGTAAAGGCAGCCTTGGAACGCCGATCTAATACAGGAAATCTTCGCTTATTTTGTTCGCAGAAAGCGTCAAAGCGCATACCTAAATAAGCAAGCTGCGGGGCTGTTAGCTTAAGTTCTATTTTCATCTACAATCTGTTATTGGTTCTTGGAGTTGTTTGCCGCAATCGTAGCAGGTTAATGCGGTGGTTTCGCAGGTGGCTTCAACACTTATTTCGCGTAAGTAAGTATTGTTGTGGGGGCAGGTTGCCGGTCGCGCGGTGTCTGAGGCTGGAAATATATTAGCGGTCATGTTTATTACGGTAATGAATTTTACAAATAAAAAAACCAGTGGCTAAGCCAATCATACAGGCCAGTATCATTCCGAGTATTGCGGCTTCTAACATAATTTAGGGGGTTTAGAATTTTGTTTAAGGCTCATTTTTTCGAGGGCGGCAATTACTTTGCTAAGCTCGTCGCCTGTCATTTTCATAAGGGGCTTACGTACCGGGCATTTAGCTGAGAGCATCCATTCGTTAAGCTTATCAAGGTCGGCAATGCGACCAAACTTGCCCGACCGTACAAACCAACCGTATGTAATGCACACAGAAAGCAAATACTTATGGCGTGTGTTCTTACTATCGAACTTGGCATAAAACAGGGGCTTATGTGCCTTGCATTTATTTTGTACCAGTATTTTATTAGCCTGGTCGAAAGTGAGGTCTTTACAGCTTATCTTGGTAACGTCTTCGGTTGCCCACTGTACCCATTCTTCTTTTATATCACGCGTTGGTGTGATGGAATGAATTATTTTAATTTGGTCGGCTGTTGCTTGCATAGGTTGTATCTATAAAGGGTCATTTCGGTTTCTATAATTCCATTTTCTTGTAGTTGAGCTATTAGCCTATTTCCTCTACTATAACCAACCCTAAATTTTAATTGCAGATCGGCGGCTCTCACAGCGTCTAAAGCTTTTACATATTTCTCTACATCGTCATAGAGCATATCTTTTAAATCTTCCATCTTAGTTTAAATTTTGCGCCCTGAACGGGGGTCGAACCCGCTTTTAAATTCCGCTAATTCAGGGCAACCACCTGCAACAAAAAGCCCCCTATGCAGGATTTTCAACGTGTTTTACTTTTCCTCGTCTAATAAAAATGACAGGTCAAAGTCTGTAGGAAATGGCGCGGCAGAAAGTGAAAGCGGTAAGTTTACTTCTATGCCCACACCGTTTTTATATTTCGCCTGTATAAACCAGGTTGAGCGCGTGGGGTTATAGGCATCTTCTATAATCTTTACACCTTCAAGCAAATTAGGGTCGCTGTAATCGTTAGTCATTTGCCTAAGCTCCAAAATCCTTTTTGGGTCAAGGTCGCCCGTTTTGGTAGGTCGCAGAAGGCGTGTGATCTGATTGATTAACTTAGCCGTTTGGGCATCGGTGGCAAGCGAGTTAATAAACTCCTTAACCTTGGCCACGCCTAAAAAGGCAGTATCGTCATAGCCCCGGTTTACATTGTAGCCTATGGTAATGCTGTCGCCATTATCGGCTGTAAACGTGTGCGACATTTGGTCTGACTTAATACCGTATGCTTCAAACTTTAATTTTATAAGTGTTTTCAGGCTGCTGTATATGTCGGCTTTTATCTCAGCGCCTATTTGAGAGTAGATTAAAAGCTTTTGAAAAAGCGTTGGTACTACCTCGTTAGAAAGGCTTTTATAGGCAACCTTATTACCCTCCTTAAGGGCTGTCCTGCGTTGTAGTTCTGCTGCTAACTCTCTTTCAGTAAGTTTAGAAAGGTCTACTACTGGCGATGTTGTTGGTGCCGGTGTTCCAACTATTTCTGCGGCTGTTACTGTAATGTCTTCTGTTGCTGTGCTCATGTTATGGGTTTTCAAGATTATTTAATTGTAATTGCAGGGCTTTTTTGTCGTTTTCTACAAGGTGCCTATCCTTGTGCGTGGGGTGTTTTAGTAGCCAGTAATCGAGGTTCTCAATCTTATCTTTAATTTGCTGTATGGTCATGCGGGTCGTTTATTATGGTTAGCTTTTTAGCGGCTTCAAACAGGCTTTTAGGATAGCTTTTGTAGATATCTATCATTAGGGTAGAATAAATCTCGCGGGCTTTCTCAATCTTAATTGTGCCGTATGTAGGAGCGAGGGTTTGATAAGCCTGATACTCCAATTCTTCATGCCAGTTATTATACCAGTTGCTTACTGCCGTATTAGCCAAAAGCATTTGCAGGGGTATTCCAAATTCGTGGGCATATTTGGTAGCCCATCGAATGTAAAGGCTTACATAAGCATCCCAATAATCGTCGTTGGTTTGGTTCAAAAATTTTGCTATTGATGTTGTAGTATTCATGGTGTAGTTTTTAGTCATTGTCTTTACTGGTAGTGCCTCTTAATTTTTCGTATCCTTCTTGCCAAATAATGTATAAACCTCCATTTGGCCCGATTGTCCGTCCTTTGCATGATGCGAGGTAACCGTTGCAGAAAATCTTTTGTTTGGCATCAAACATGAAAGATTTTTCTATTTCTGCACGTGGGTTTCCTCCCTGAGCATGCCCCGATATCACTATTATTTTGCGGCGGTATTTACGCTTAAACTCTAAATACTGATCAAAGCTTTTAAAGAAGTATATGCCTGAGTCTATAAACAGTACCTCGGTATTGTTGCCCCGCCTGTCTAAGTAGGAGCACATTTGTTCATAGCTGTAGGAGGCTGCTTTGTATCGTTCTTTAACATCGCCCATCCCTACGGTCTCATTTCTCTCTATAAAATCGCTATCGTCGGTTTCCTCTTCAAGCAAGTTGTAAAACACATACAAGCCACAAAGGGCAAAGGCTTTAGCCAATTGCATTAAAAAGTATGATTTGCCCGAACCTGAGCCGCCCCATATAAACCATACACCTTTATTTTGCGGCTGTCTGAATGCCTGAAAGAATGCGCCGGTAAAAGCGACCCTTACAATTTTTTGAGCCTGTATATTAGCTGCGGTTAAAGCCTTTTTAAGGATTAAACTCATGCGGCTTGTACATCTGGAATGCCCAATACTTTTTTAACCAATTGAACCGTTAAAGGTTCGCTCGTACGGTCGGCCTCACGTAAGGCGGGTACAAGCGCATCGTGCAGCTCGCCATAATTGTCACACATGGTTTGCAGAAATTTTGATACATCTTTTGGTAAGTCCAGCGTAAATTGAGAATAAGAACGGTCTATAAGTGGCAGCACACGGATACCAAATTTTATACGCCTCCAAAACTGTGGTATACCGGGCTTATCTCTTTTTCTAAGTTTTTCAATATTTTGTAGTAGTTGGGGGGTGCCAACTAATACTAAAGCGCAAAACCCGTTTAGTCCGTCATGTAGCTCTTTGGTGGCACATAGCGTGGGTTGCTTCATATATTCGGCCTCGTCGAATATTAATTGCGGATTGTAGCCCTGATTTTTAAGGCCTCGCATGTGCCTTGCTATATCCCTAAGCTTTGCGCTTTTAGTGCGGGATGCAGTTATTTTTAAGACATCAATAATTTTGTCTATAAGGTCGCCCAGGTTATCAGAGCTACCCACGGTAACAATAAAAGTATCGTGCGGGTTTCGGGCTGCAAATCTTGAAGCTGTAAAGCTTTTGCCGCATCCGGTTTCGCCAATAATCAGGGCGGTAGAACCTACGGCCTTTGCATCCTGTAGGTTGGCAAGTGTAGCCTCAAACTGGTCGGTTGGCTGTACCTGCCAGTATTCTTTTACAACAGAGTAGCCTACAAACTGGGCGAGGTTGTAAAAATGGGCATCAGGAATGGCACCCTTTTTTGAGCCTGCCGAATACATAAACGAGCTGCCCTCAGTAAGTATTAAACTTAGATAAGCCTTGTTTACGTTAGATTTTTTTGCCACATCTGATTGAGACATGCCGTGCAGTTCCATATAATTTTTAACTGCTGTTACTATGTTTTGCTTTACTGTAGTTTCCATTATAAATAATCTGTTGTGTTAACTTTAGACCTGTAATATTCCTGTTGTTGTTGCTGCCAACTCTTTTGCTGTGTGGCACTATCTTCTATTATTGCAGCTTCTACGAGCTGTTTGGCTTTATCCGGTACACGGCTTGCATTAAGCCTGTTTTTATGTTGCCCCGCACTATCCACTAAAATCAGTTTTGCAAGGGTGTCATTTAACTGGGGCTTGCTGCTAAATAATTCCTGCACTAAATCGGCACTATCACTTCTTACATCGGTTATATACTTCATTGCCGCGCTGTTGTAGTCTTTAACTTCCTGCATGCGCATTGCATCACCGGCATTACGGTCGGCAAGTGCCATGGGCTGTAAATAAGTTTCATTAAGTATAAACTGGTACGTGCCAACCTCTTTAACTTCTTTGCCCCGCTTATCGGCATTTACTACAAGTATTTTGCTTAAGTCGGCAGGGTCATATTTTGCAATCCAGTCCAGGTGTGCCAGTTTTCTAAAGTTTAGATCAAAGCTGTCGTACCATCTTGCCACCCCGTTTATGGTAGGGTTAAACCCGTCCGGCTGTAGCCTGTTAGTGTATCCCGTTGTACGGCCTAAATACTGTAGGTACATTTCATACGGCATGATGCTTTTGTACTCGTCAGTTACCTTTGCCCAGTTTTCAATAAATGCAGCCTGCTTTTTTAGCCTGTCAGCTTCTATAGATGATACAAGTTGCTGCCTGCATTCCTTTTCATTCGGGAACTGGTGGCGTATCTTGTTAAGCATTTCGTCATTAGGTTGGCTATTGCTGCCGCTGTCAACGTTATGCCCTGACCAGTTATTAAACATTTGGCAGTATTCCTTGTTAAAGCGGTTAAACCACGGCTCAATTATCTTTGCCTTAGCATTCTTAACCCTTGCAGGCGTATAGTGCGTAGAACATGCCTCATAAGCAGGTTGTAATGCCCCGCGCCCGTAATTATCACTTTGCAGTTGGTATGGCCTGTAATGCGCTCCAAAAAGCTCGTTAACATGGGCCATTGCATTTCTAAGAGCATCTTTAATAAGCTGTGGCGTTTCGTGGGTGCCTATTGCATAGCCTACAGGGTACTTATTAAAAGGGTCGAGAACCGTAACCATCGTTAAGCGGTTGTGAAAGGTGGTAACTGTATTGCCACCTTTGCCAACCTCAGTTTTTTGGTATAACAATTCTGCATCCCAACCGTCTAAAGTCCACATAAGCATTGGCAGGCTTGGCGCTTTACGTTTAATCTGCATCAGTTTATTGTCAAGGAGCGCGTTTTTACCGTTTCTACCGGCATATATCTCAATGCCCTTTTCCTCTTTACGGTTGCCTACAGTCTGGGCGGTTATAAGTTTCCAGTCCATCGCACCGGCAACGGTGTTATAAAGATTTGCTACCTGTGCATTGTCAAGGTTCGTGTGCTTATTAAGCAGCTCGTCTATTAGAGCCATTTGATGTGCATCTTTCATCTTAGAAGCATTTTGGTTTTGCAGCCTGCCCGATATAATCGCGGCATAACCGTCTCTTACATAGTCATTAACTTTCATTCTTAAACCTCTCGATGTTGATGGGAGGTTGTGGTCTACATCGCGAAAAGCGTTTACATCTTTGCTAAGGCTGTCCCATATATCAAGCTGTGTCATTCCTAATGCCTTGGCATAAGCCTTACGGTTACCTTTAATTTTGATTACCGCATTAAGAACCGAGGCGTTATAGGTGTAGCGTTCTATAAGGGCTAAATCTAATTTTCGGTTATCGTCACCATACCGGTGCGCGGCAAAAAAATCAAAGGCTTTGCGGTCAGCCTCGTAGTGCTCACTAAACCAACTCTTTTTTATTTCTTCTTTGTGGCTGCCAAATGCTAAGGTTATAGCATCTTTCCAATCCTGAGATAAAGAGGTGTGCAATACGAGCGCATCGATGTTGAGTGATGCCCTGCGTAACTGTTGCTCAATACATGTTTTGCTTTTCATACGACGATACAGCGCGTTATAAGCGATAAGGCACAAACTATTAGGATGTGGTTCCCTATCGTTTATCAGGTAGCTAATTTTTACACCAAGCTTACCTGTGTAGTATTCGTATGGGTTGGCTTTCATTTTATAAGCCCTTTAAGTGATCTATTACAGACCTAACCATTACTAAATAATCTTTCTTAATGCTCTCTGATGTTTCGCTATCCCTGTCCCCGCCAATCGACATGGTTATGAATCTTTGTGAAACCCCGTATTTTACTTTCAGCCGATTTAAAACCAATTCATGGTATTTAGGCTTTTTCTTTGTAGGTTTGTCCATTGTATAATTTGTTCCTGTTGTGAGAACAAATATATGCGCATTGTGCGTATAAACAAAACAATTTTTAAACTTTTTTACGCAAAATGAGTACAATTGTAGATAAGAAGCTGATATTAAATAAGATAAAAGACAGATATAAATTCAAATCCGATAGTGAATTTGCGGGTTTTCTTGGGATTAAGCCCACTACATTGTCAAGTTGGCACAGTAGGAATACATTTGATATCGAGTTATTATACTCAAAATGCGTAGATATTGATCCAGTATTTCTTTTCACAGGAAAAGGTGAAGTATCAAAAGTTCAATCGGTGGTAAATGAGCCTGAGACAGTTTATAGACTTAAAACAGATAACAATATAGAAAGCCAGTCGGTGCCTCTATATAATATTGAAGCTGCGGCCGGTATAGTTACTTTGTTTAGAGATTCAAAAGAGTTAAAACCTATAGATTATATCCAAATTCCTAATTTACCTAAATGCGATGGGGCTATATATGTCAGCGGCGATAGTATGTACCCGCTTTTAAAGAGTGGAGATATTGTAATGTATCGGCAACATGATTTAAGTAGCGGTATTATTTGGGGCGAAATGTATCTTGTTAGTTACGATCATGGGGGCGATGAAATTACGTCAGTAAAGTATATTAAGAGGTCTGAATTAGGAGCTGGACACATTAAGTTGGTTAGTCAAAATCAGCATCATCAGGATAGGGACATAGAGCTAAGCCAGGTAAGAGCTTTAGCTCTCATTAAGGCAAGCATAAGGATAAACTCAATGAGCTAAATTTTATTTTATTGATTTTTAAGGAGTTAAAACATTTTACTATACAATGAATTGCATTTATGGGGTGTTTAAACAGCCGTTTTTTCAATTTCAACAAATTTATAATACATCTACGGGGGTATTAAGCTTAATTTATAGTACAATAAATAAGCAACGCATAAAGCAACCCATAAGGTAACGCATACAATTTCTATCATCTTTTGTACGCACTTTGAAAACCCTTTTAAATAATCGTTTAAACATGCTTTAAATTTGTACTATGTGCATTGCAATGCCTTTAAAATAGAGGTTTTAAGGCGCTTTCGGGGGTATAGTGGTAGTTGTGTATCCGCAATGGTAATTAACTCGCTTTATAATGGTACTAAAGCGGTAATAAACGGTAGTTAATGGAAGCTTCGTTTCGGGCAAAAAAAAGCCTTAATTCTCGTTAAGGCTTGATTTCATTGGGTTTTTCGGGCAAAAATATAGAGAGTGTTTATACAGGTATTGTTTTATAGCCCATAATAGCGCTTTTTAAAAAAGTAAAAGACTATCCTGAAAGTTTTCTTAATGATGAGGTGCTGGTGTCATTAGCGTTGGCAATGATCGAAGAGGCGAGGGTACCGGTTGATACTACTATACCATTAAAAGAGAATGGTGGCTCATATAGTATATATGGTGAAGGGCAGATAGAGCAGGGGGCTAAAGATCAGATGGATATAGCCATGAAACTGCCTGTAACGGTTGCCGGAGCTTTAATGCCCGATGCCCACCAGGGTTATGGCCTGCCGATAGGCGGGGTATTGGCAACAAAAAATGCAATTATACCTTATGGTGTGGGTGTAGATATAGGTTGTAGGATGGCACTGTCTGTTTATGACATTCCGGAAGAACATTTTTTGCTTAACGAAGCTAAATATAAAAGGGAGCTTATTGCACATACTAAATTTGGCGCAGGGCACGGAAATCATGGTAGGTATAAAGCAGACCATGATGTGCTCGACAGCAACGATTTCAACATGACTCCTTTTATTAAAAAGCTGCACGATAAAGCCTGGTCGCAATTAGGAACGTCGGGTGGGGGTAATCACTTTGTAGAATTTGGTATTATAGAATTTGAAGAAAGAGATGAGGTGCTTAATATTGGTAAGGGCCGTTATGTAGGATTGCTTACGCACTCAGGTTCAAGGGGTTTTGGTGCAACTGTAGCAGGGCATTATACTCAGCTTGCAAAGCAAATTTGCAAACTGCCAAAAGAAGCTGCTAACTTAGCATACCTCGACCTTAACTCTCAGGAAGGGCAGGAGTACTGGATAGCCATGAACCTTGCAGGCGACTATGCATCGGCATGCCATCAGGTAATACATGATAAATTAACGACTGCGATTGGAGCCCAGGTACTTGCCAAAGTAGAGAACCACCATAACTTTGCCTGGAAAGAAGTACTAAATGGCGAAGAGGTTATTGTACACCGCAAAGGTGCTACACCGGCTGCTAAGGGTGTTATGGGTATTATTCCCGGAAGTATGACCGCGCCTGGATTTTTAGTAAGAGGCAAGGGAGAAGCGGGCGCCATAAACTCGGCATCGCATGGTGCGGGCAGGCAAATGAGCCGTACCCAGGCTATAAAGAGCATTACAAAAGCCGATATGAGGCAGGTGCTTAAAGACCACGGCGTATCTTTAATAGGTGCCGGTCGCGACGAAGCGCCAATGGCCTATAAAGATATCGATGCCGTTATGGCATCGCAGACCGACCTTGTAGATGTAGTAGCCAAATTCACTCCAAAACTGGTGCGCATGGCCGATGACGGAAGCAGGGAAGATTAAGGAGTTAATATAGACAGAAAGCAGCCTCATTTTGAGGCTGCTTTTTTATGCTTATATTTGTTTTTTACCATTATATGAAAATCCTTAAAAACATTTTTCTGTTAAGCCTTGTTGTGCTGCTTTGTTCGGCTGCAGCAAAAGATCCGTCTGTCAGCTTCCGCCAAAGCGACAACATACGGGTGCAGGACACAGTAAAGGAATGGAGGGAGATAAACTTCGACTCACTAAACATCGTTAATAAAATGGCCTATGCAGATACGGCTAATTTTATGCACGAAAAAATATACCCGTGCGCGCGCTGTTTCCTTCGGCCTGAGGTGGCAGATGCTTTACAAAAAGCAAACGATGCCGCTCAGGATAAAGGTTTTAAGCTTATAATTTATGATTGTTACCGCCCTTACGGCTACCAGCGTAAAATGTACGAAATTGTAAACAACCCACGCTATGTTGCCAAGCCCGGTAAAGGCTCTAACCATAACCGCGGCGCTGCCATAGACCTTTCCCTTACGGATGCTGATGGTAATTTAGTTGATATGGGCGGCGCGTTTGATGACTTTTCAGAAATTTCACACTACGGTGCCACAGGAATTTCTAAAACTGCTAAAAAGAACCGTAAGCTGCTGCGCAACATTATGGTTAAGGCCGGCTTTACACCTTATGAAAATGAGTGGTGGCATTTTGACTACAGAGAAAAGCGCTACCCCACGGCAGGCTTTAAGTGGAATTGTAATTAATACAGTCTATATATGTTGCATTTTAGCAGTAAATAGCGGCGTGAAATCTTCTTTTTAAAATTTCTAAGCCTATATTTGTAATAGACAAATTAAATTATGGAACTTAAACTGAACAGGCCAATTTGTTTTTTTGACCTCGAAACTACCGGTACAGATATTTGCAAAGATAAAATTGTAGAAATCTCAATACTAAAAGTATACCCTAACGGAAATAAAGAAAGCAGGACATGGCTGGTAAATCCCGAAAGGACTATACCGCCGCAAACTATAGCATTTCATGGCATAACCGACGAGAAGGTTGCTAACGAACCTACGTTTAAGCAGCTTTCCCACCAAATATACAGCCTGATTAAAGATTCTGATCTTGCAGGATATAACTCTGACAGGTTTGATATTCCTTTACTGGCAGAAGAGTTACTTCGCGCCGGCCTCGACTTTGATATGAAAAACCGCGTATCGGTAGATGTGCAGACTATTTTTCATAAAAAAGAAGAGCGTACTCTTAGTGCTGCCTATAAATTTTATTGCGGGCAAATACTGGAGAACGCGCACAGCGCTGAAGCAGATACTAACGCTACCTACGAAATACTTAAATCGCAATTAGACCGCTACCAGGACCTTGAGAACGACATGAAATCGTTATCAGAATTTACTACCCGTAAAAAGGCGGTAGATTTTGCAGGTTTTATAGCGCTCGATGAGAATGGTGAGGAGATATTTACCTTTGGCAAACACAAAAACGCCAAGGTAGAAAAAGTGCTGGAGCAGGAGCCGGGTTATTATGGCTGGATACAAAATGCAGATTTTCCGCTGTATACTAAAAAAGTGCTGACAGCTATAAAGCTCAGGAAGTTAAATAATAAATTAGCATAACATTTGCTGCACATATTATGAAGATTATTTGCGTAGGGCGTAACTATGCCGACCATATAGAGGAACTAAAAAACGAAAGGCCTCAGGAGCCTGTGCTCTTTATGAAACCAGATACAGCGGTACTGCAAAAAAAGTTTCCGTTCGTTATTCCGGAGTTTAGTAATGAGGTGCATCATGAAATAGAGCTCGTGGTAAAAATTTGCAAAGTGGGTAAGTATATAGATGTAAAGTTTGCCCACAAATATTATGATGAGGTAACGGTAGGTATAGATTTTACAGCCCGCGACCTGCAGGATAAGCTAAAGGCTAAAGGCCTGCCGTGGGAAAAGGCTAAAGCCTTTGACGGGTCTGCACTTATAGGCGAGTTTTTGCCAAAAACCGATTTTGAATCGATAGACAAGGTTAGCCTTGAACTTTTAAATAATGGTGTAACTACGCAAAAAGGTAATACAGAAAGTATGCTTTGGAAAGTAGATGAGCTTATTGCGGAAATTTCGCAGTACTTTACGTTAAAAACGGGCGATGTCATTTTTACGGGCACCCCAAAAGGCGTTGCAAAAGTAAACCCCGGCGATGTGCTCGAGGGCTTTTTAGAAGACAAAAAATTATTTAAGGTACAGGTAAAATAATGGCACTCAATTACAATTTAACTAAAGTGTATGCAATTTCAGATAATGACACTGAATTTGCAAAACAAATAGTGACGCTCTTTAACGAAGAGGTTCCTGCAGAAGTAAAGAACATAAGGCACGGGCTTAAAGAGAAAGATCATAACAAAGTATACCATGCTGCCCATAAAATAAAGCCTACCCTCGATTTACTGGGTATGGACCTGGCTTATGAAGATGTGCTGGCTATAGAAAGCTGGAGCAAGGCAGAGGGTAAAAAGAAAGAAATTAAAGACGTTGTTAAAAACCTTAAAAATCTGGTAGGGCTTACTGTAAAAGAGCTTAAAAAAGATTACAACCTGTAGTTTATGAAAGCAGCCGTTGTTACCGTGGGAGATGAAATACTTATTGGCCAGATAACCGATACTAATTCGGGGTTTATTGCCAAAGCACTCGATAAAATAGGTATTGGCGTGTTCGAAATGCTGTCTATAAGCGACGACAGGCAGCACATAATAGACACTCTCGCCTTTTTACAAAACAGGGTAGATGTGGTTATTATAACCGGTGGTCTGGGCCCTACTAAAGATGATATAACCAAGAAAACGCTTTGCGAATATTTCGATGATCACCTTGTGGTTAATGAGCGCGTACTTGCGCACGTAATTGCACTTATAGAAAAAGCAATGCAACGGCCGGCATCTCAAATGAATAAGGACCAGGCGCTTGTGCCTTCTAAAAGTATTGTATTGCATAACGAGGTGGGCACTGCCCCGGGTATGTGGATGAAGCGTGGCAACACCGTATACATATCGCTGCCGGGTGTGCCATACGAAATGAAATATATTATAGATAATGAAGTAGTGCCAAAGCTTGTAGCCGAGTTTGAGAGGCCCTACATCATCCATAAAACAATAATGACATACGGACAGGGGGAAAGCCTTGTAGCCGAACGTATAGAAGACTGGGAGAACGATTTACCCGAGTTTATAAAACTGGCTTACCTGCCTGCTCCCGGCAAGGTACGCTTAAGGCTTAGCGCCCGTGGTACCGATGAGGCGCTAATGCGCACCAGTGTGGCAATTGAAGCTGCAAAACTTAAAGACTTGATAGGCGATATTATTGTAGGGTATGATGAAGATGAGACTATCGAAGTGGTTTTAGGAAGGCTTCTTGCTCAAAAAAAATTAACGCTTGCTGCTGCCGAAAGTTGTACCGGAGGCAAAATAGCGCAAACGCTAACGAGTATTCGGGGGGCATCTGCCTATTTTAAGGGCAGTGCTGTAACGTATGCAACGCAGGCAAAAACAGATGTGCTGGGTGTGTCAAAAGACCTTATTGAGGCAAATAGTGTGGTAAGTGCAGCTGTTGCAGAGGCTATGGCAGCAAATGCGAAAAAAATCTTTCATGCTGATTATGCGATTTCTACAACAGGAAATGCAGGCCCGGATAAGGGTGAGGCCGATGCGCAGGTGGGTACGGTATACATTGGCATAGCCACGCCTACAGGGGTTTACAGTAAAAAACTGGAGCTGGGGCAGCCCCGTGAAAAAGTAATAGACAGGGCAACGGGTAAAGCGCTGGAAATGATTTATCAGGAAATTTTAAAAAACTAACTGATTGTATTTGCGTAGTACTATTATTTTTTGTTTCTTTGCACCCTGAATTTGAATAACGATATAAAAGCGAGAAAATAATGTCAAGAGTTTGTGCCCTTACCGGTAAAAGAGCGATGGTTGGAAACAATGTTTCCCACGCTATGAATAAAACTAAGAGAAAGTTTAGTGTAAACTTAGTGAAGAAGCGTTTTTATCTTCCTGAAGAAGACAGGTGGATCACTCTTAGGGTAGCTGCTTCTACTATCAAGACAATTAACAAAAATGGTATAGCCGCAGTTTTGAAAGAAGCTAAAGCTAACGGATTTATTAAATAATCCTTACCCAAATACATATACAGCAAGATGGCAAAGAAAGGCAACAGAATCCAAGTGATTTTAGAATGTACTGAACATAAAACTTCGGGCGTTCCAGGAACTTCAAGGTATATTACCACAAAAAACAAAAAGAATACTCCTGACAGGTTAGAGATTAAAAAGTTTAATCCTATTTTGAAGAGAGTGACTGTACATAAAGAAATAAAATAATCTTATTAAGTCATGGCAAAGAAAACCGTAGCATCGTTACAAACATCTTCAAAAAGGTTAACTAAAGCAATCAAAATGGTAAAATCACCTAAAACAGGTGCTTATACTTTTGTTGAGAGCGTAATGACTCCTGAAGAAGTGGATACTTTTCTTAAAAAGAAATAATTATCCGTACCAATATATAGAAAAGCTACTTTCAAATACTGAAAGTAGCTTTTTTATTTTTTATCTTTACCTCGGAAAACAAAGACTATTTCTTACAGACCTATGAATTTCTTTAAAAAAATATTTTCTTCCGAAAAGAAAGAGACCCTTGATAAGGGGCTTGAAAAAACAAAGACCTCCTTTTTTTCTAAACTTACAAAAGCCGTTGCAGGTAAATCATCTGTAGATGATGAGGTGCTTGATAACCTTGAGGAAATCCTTGTAGCATCGGACGTGGGTGTAGATACTACCCTTAAAATCATTGCCCGTATAGAAGAGCGTGTATCACGTGATAAATATGTGGGCACAGATGAGCTTAATCGTATATTAAGGGAAGAAATTGCAGGTTTACTATCCGAAACCCATTCGGGTGAAGCTACAGAATTTGATGTACCGGCTAATAAAAAGCCATATGTTATAATGGTGGTAGGTGTTAATGGTGTTGGTAAAACAACAACCATTGGCAAACTTGCAAACCAGTTTAAAAAAGCCGGACACAGTGTGGTTCTTGGTGCGGCAGATACCTTTAGGGCTGCAGCTATAGACCAGCTTCAGATATGGGCCGACAGGGTAGGAGTGCCTATTGTAAGGCAGCAAATGGGCAGCGATCCGGCATCTGTAGCGTTTGACACTTTGCAAAGCGCAGTGAGTCAAAATGCCGATGTTGTGATTATAGATACCGCAGGCCGCCTTCATAATAAAGTAAACTTAATGAATGAGCTTACTAAAGTTAAAAGGGTAATGCAAAAAGTTATAGACGATGCACCTCACGATGTTTTATTAGTGCTTGACGGCTCTACAGGACAAAATGCTTTTGAGCAGGCTAAACAATTTACGGCTGCTACAGAGGTTACTTGCCTGGCTGTTACAAAGCTCGACGGTACTGCTAAGGGCGGGGTTGTTATAGGTATCTCAGACCAGTTCCAGATACCTGTTAAATACATAGGTGTAGGCGAAGGGATAGAAGACCTGCAGGTGTTTAATAAATACGAGTTTGTAGATTCTTTTTTTAAGTAAATGACTACGCGGAATAAGAGGGCAACAGCTCTTGTTGTTCTTGGTTTTATCGTTTTGCAAATTATTATAACTGCGGTAAAGTATCTTCAGACAGCCTATAACCTTGATAATCCTTTAATTCCTCGCAACCTAATTACCGGTTTAAGAAATTATAGCATTACCACAATTTTGGTATATCTTATAGTCGTTTTAATTAATGCTTTATACATTATAAGAGCCAAATTTTTTATGATGACAATGTTTGTCTCTTTTCTTATAATGGTAGCAATCATGGTTTTTCCAGTTAAGATACACTGCTACTTTTTTAACTGTTAGTTAGTAGTTAATAAGGGGTAAAGTACAGCGCGTACTTTGCTCTTTTTTTATTCTATAGAATGTAAAAAGATATTTAAAATCTTAACCTATTAACCATTTGCAGGAATTTTTTAATACCTAAATTTGCCTTCAGAATTATAATGACATGAAAAAAATTGTCCTGATGCTCCTTACATCCTTTGCTATACTTTCATGCAGCAACAAGGTTGATCCTGATGACTTGTCTAAACTTAACGGCTATTGGGAAATAGAATCGGTTATTATGCCTGATGGCAGTGAGAAAGATTATACGGTGAACCCTACAATAGACTATTTTGAAATTAAGGGAAAAGCTGGAATTCGCAAAAAAGTGATGCCGCAGTTTGATGGTAGCTACAGGGTTAACGACCTTTCAGAAAAAATAACTATCAGCCAAAAAGACGATAAAGTGTACATGGATTATGCCACTAACTTTGCAAAATGGCAGGAAGAGTTAATAGAACTTGATGACGAAGCCCTAGTCGTTAAAAATCAGCACGGAATAGAGTACCACTATAAAAAACCAAAACCTTTTTCTGTAAAATAATGGCAAAGCGTCTTAACGAAAACAGCTCTATAGGTGATGTGCTTAAAGAGATTATGCAGGTAAATAACCTGCAACAGGGCATGGATAAAATAGATGTGCGCGATGCCTGGAAAAACCTCATGGGCAATGGTGTAAATAATTATACTCGCGAAATTATGCTTAGGGGAACTACACTTTACGTAGAGCTTACATCGGCAGTACTGCGGGAAGAGCTAAGTTACGGTAAAGCCAAGATTGTATCTATGATAAATACTGAGCTGGGCCGGGAGGTAGTTAAAGACGTGGTATTACGATAACAACAAAAAGGCTGCATATAGCAGCCTTTCGTTTTATCTTTTAGATGGGTATTAGAATTTAAATCCTACACCTAACTGGAATACAGAGTTTTGTATGTTTGCATCTTTAGCAATATCTGTAAGGTCTCTTACGTATCTTGCAGTTGCAAATAAACCGCTTTCAGTCTGGAAAGTAAGTCCACCTGCAGCACCTACCTGGAATGTTTTAAAATCCGGTGCAGCCGGGTTATCTTCTAAGTCAATATCGCCATTATCAGAATTTGGGTTGAAATCGAATTCATCATTTACAAGGAAGCTAAATTGCGGTCCTACCTCGATGCTTAGTCCTTTTACAACATAAAATTTAGCAAGTACCGGTACGTTAATGTAATCAAGTTGTAGCTCAGCTTTATCGCCATCGCTGCCTCTAAAATCGTACTCAGCACCCTGGCCTGAATATAAAGCCTCTACCTGTACAGAGAATATTTCTGCAACCGGGATTTCAGCTAATACACCCACGTGGAAACTTGTTCTTGAATCTGGGCTGTCGATATCGCCACCATCAAGTGTTGCAAAGTTAACACCACCTTTTACACCAAAGCTTACAGCCATAGAGTCTTTGTTACTTGCATCTTCCTGAGCGTTAGATACTGTTACGGCACCAATTAAAAGTGCACTTACCGATAATAATTTAAATAGTTTCATCATTAAATAGTTTTAGTTTTGTGAGTTCAAAATTATAGCATTACCATTGCTATACTTCCGAAGGAATTCTTAATTCACAAAACTTTAACCGTATGAAAAGCTGGGTTAAGTACATAAACGACTACAAATCCTACCTCAAAATAGAGCGTGGCCTGTCTCATAATTCGGTCACCAACTACGCGTTTGATATGCAAAAGCTAACTGATTATCTGAATGATAACGCAATTAGTGTATCACCTGCAGAGATTACCGAAGACACCCTGCAGCAGTTTATTTACCATGTATCATCAGAGGGGCTGAGTGCGCGGTCGAGAGCACGCTTAATCTCTGGCCTTAAGAGTTTTTTTAACTTTTTAGTGTTCGAAGACTATCGAAAAGACATGCCAATGGAACTTATTGAGGTCCCAAAAATGGGCCGAAAGCTTCCGGATACACTCTCTACAGCAGAAATTGACAGTCTTATTGCCGCAATAGACCTTAGTACGGCCGAAGGTGAACGCAACAGGGCGATGCTCGAAACCTTATATAGTTGCGGCCTTAGGGTATCGGAACTCGTTACGTTAAAGCTCTCCGACTTATTTTTCGAGGAAGGATTTATAAAAATTACCGGTAAAGGTAATAAGCAGCGCTTTGTACCAATAGGCAGCTTTACACAAAAGTATATTGAGTTATATACAAGCACTATACGTGCCCACGTAAATATTGCTAAAGGCCATGAAGACACATTGTTTTTAAACAGACGCGGCAGCGGACTTACAAGGGCAATGATATTTACCATTATAAGGCAACTTGCAAACAAAATCGACCTGCAAAAAACTATAAGCCCACACACATTCCGGCATTCTTTTGCTACCCATTTGCTTGAAAATGGAGCTGATCTTCGCTCTATTCAATTAATGTTGGGCCACGAGTCTATAACTACTACCGAGATTTATGTACATCTTGACCGAAAATTTCTTAATATTGTGTTAAATAGTTATCATCCAAGAAAAAACTGACTTTTTTCGATATATTTTGAGAAAAAATATTTTTATTAAGGATGTAAGCTTATTTTTGTACTTAAATTGGCCTAATTCACGATGTCCCAAATAGATGACGCAGAAAGCGATGGTGCTTTTTATAAAAAACTGATTGACGAGATTCCTGATCTCATATTTAAAGCCATCTTTAACGATGGTACATTTAAGGTGGTATTTTGTAACGAATCTATAAACGATTTGTTAGAAATTACTCCTCAAATGTTTATGGACAACCCCGACACTCTTATACATGGGCGTATAATAGCCGAAGATCAGCACCTTTTCTTAAAGAAGATGCTGATTTCTAAGAAGAAGCAGGTTAGGTATGATCATGAGTTTAGGGTAATGCTTCCTGTTAAGGGTTTGCGATGGATGCGCATTACGGGCAAATCTGAAAAGGCAGCAAATAAAACCGTTATGTTTTATTCGCGCATTAGCGACATTACCGATTTTAAACTGCAGGAAGAAAAAATGCAGCTCGCCGATGAGCGGTTTGAGTTCGCCATGAAGGCATCTTCTGAAGGGGTTTGGGATGTAAACCTGGTAAACGAAGAAGCTTATTTTTCTGGCCAGTTAATGAAAATAATTGGCAAAGAGGAAAAAGAGCACATAGTTCCTATCGCTTTCTGGACAGAGCGTATACATCCGGAAGACCTCGAGGCATACACGGCCACAAGAAATAAGCACCTTTCTAAAAAAACACCTTATTACGAGAGCGTTTATCGTGTAATTACAGATTTGGGTAAGTACCGTTGGGTTTTAAGCAGGGGTAAAGTGGTAAAATATAATGCCGAAAATAAGCCGCTAAGAGCAGTGGGTACACTTCGCGACATTACACAAATTAAAGATAAAGAAATACAGCTGGGTAATACACTCAATATTATTGGCGATCAAAACAACAGGCTAAGTAATTTCGCTCATATAGTATCGCACAACCTTCGCTCTCATGCAAGTAATTTAAAGATGCTACTGGATCTTTTTAAAAATGCTGATAATGATGAGCGGGACGAGATGCTGCAGCATCTGGAAGGCATATCAGATGGGCTAAGTATAACTATTAGCCACTTAAAGGAGCTTGTAGAAATACAAACCGAGATAAAAAATGTAAAAGAGACGCTAAACCTGCGGCACTATCTTAAAAATATACTCTCTATACTTCATAATGAAATTACAAAGCATGGTGTAACTATAGAGATTAATATACCTTTGGATATTACAATAGAGTATAATCCTGCCTACCTGGAGAGTATATTGCTTAATTTTACCACAAATGCAATTAAGTATTCCAGTATAGATCAAAAGCCTATCATATCGTATGATTTTGGCATAGAAAATGGTTACAAGGTATTGTCTGTTTCAGACAACGGTTTGGGGATAGATTTAAAGAAACATAAGAACTCGCTTTTCGGGATGTATAAAACGTTTCATAAAAATCAAAACTCAAGAGGGATAGGTTTGTTCATTACTAAAAACCAGGTGGAGGCAATGGGCGGAAAAATTGAAGTTTTTAGTGAAGTGAATAAGGGTACAACTTTTAAAATATATTTTGATGAAGAATATTAATAGTATGTATGTTATAGATGATGACAGGATATACCATTTTTTGCTTAAAAACCTTTTTAAACAAAATGGGATTACTATAGATGCTACTTTTTTTAATAACGGACATGAAGCTATTGAGGCGATAAAGAACACTAAAAATGGTACAGGTGTAATACCCGATCTTATACTGCTTGATGTAAACATGCCCATAATGAATGGCTGGCAGTTTCTGGAAGAATACTCTAAGATAAAGGAAACACTACCTAAAGTATCAACTATTTACATGATAAGCTCATCTAACGACGAAGTAGATATTAATAAGGCTAAGGGATACGGCGATATTGTTAAGGATTATTTCTTAAAGCCCATTTGTAAGGAAGACCTTGATATAATTTTTACAACTAATTAATTAAGTTAACATCATATAAAAAGAGAGAGCTGCCACTGGCAGCTCTCTCTTTTTATATGATGGTCTTGTAAGCTGAATGCTTTTAAGAACTAAGCATAAAACCAAATTTTTTACTTCGCAATATTAACTGCCCTTGTTTCCCTGATCACGGTAATTTTTACCTGGCCCGGGTAGGTCATTTCAGTTTGTATTTTGTGCGATATTTCGAATGAAAGGTTAGACGCCATGTCATCGGTTACCTTTTCACTTTCTACAATAACACGAAGCTCACGGCCCGCCTGAATGGCATAAGCACTTTTAACCCCCTGAAAGCCGTAGGCAATATCTTCAAGGTCTTTAAGACGCTGTATGTAAGAATCCAGCACTTGTCTCCTTGCGCCTGGCCTTGCGCCTGATATCGCGTCACACACCTGTACGATAGGCGATAACATGTATTTCATTTCTATCTCGTCATGGTGCGCTCCTATAGCGTTGCACACTTCTTCTTTTTCTCCATACTTCTCTGCCCACTGCATACCAAGTAAAGCGTGAGGAAGATCACTTTCAGCATCCGGCACTTTACCAATATCGTGCAAAAGTCCGGCTCTCTTGGCAAGCTTAACGTTTAGGCCAAGCTCTGCCGCCATAATACCACAAAGTTTAGATACCTCGCGGCTGTGTTGCAGTAAGTTCTGGCCGTAAGAAGAACGATATTTCATCCTTCCCACAATTTTTATAAGCTCCGGATGCAAACCGTGTATGCCAAGGTCTATCACGGTACGTTTACCTACCTCTATAATTTCGTCTTCTATTTGTTTAGCTGTTTTAGCAACAACCTCTTCAATACGTGCCGGGTGAATCCTGCCGTCTGTTACAAGTTTGTGTAATGCAAGTCGTGCAATTTCCCTTCTTACAGGGTCAAAACAAGAAAGTATAATAGCCTCGGGTGTGTCATCTACAATGATCTCTACTCCTGTGGCAGCTTCAAGCGCACGAATGTTACGACCCTCACGGCCAATGATACGGCCTTTAACGTCGTCAGACTCAATATTAAATACAGATACACAGTTCTCTACAGCTTCCTCTGTACCTACACGTTGTATCGTGTTAATAATTATTTTTTTAGCTTCCTGCTGCGCAGTAAGTTTAGCCTCTTCTATAGTGTCCTGAATATGGCTCATAGCACTACTCTTAGCTTCAGCTTTTAGGCTGTCTACTAATTGGTTTTTAGCTTCATCTGCAGATAGGCCTGATATTACTTCAAGCTGTTCTACCTGGCTTTTATGCAGCCTGTCTATATCAGCCTGTTTCTTTTCAAGATGTTCTATACGGGTAGTATAATCTATAACCTTAGCTTCAGAGTCATCTGCTGCCTTTTTAGCTCTTGCAAGTTCGCTCGATACCTGAGATTCTTTATCGCGGGTGCGTTTCTCGGCTTCAGCCAGCTTTTTGTCCTTACCTAATATAATTTGCTCATGCTCTGCCTTTAATTCAAGAAATTTCTCTTTGGCACGAAGTTCTTTATCTTTTTTAAGGTTCTCACCTTCGGTTGCGGCGTTTTTAAGTAAAGCTTCTGCTTCTTTTTTAGCATTATAGGTAAGGCTGGCTGCGCTTTTCTTTTCAAGCATTTTTGCAATCCCAAAGCCAATACCTGCTCCTGCAAGTATACCAATGATTATAAATAAAATAGTATCCATAGTTTTTGTTTGTGTGTGTAAAAAATAAAAAAAGCCTACATCAGTGGTAATTGTATAAACTCGATAAGACAAGTTTTGGGCTAACCCGCTGTTCAAGGATCTGCTCAGGGCAGCTTGCTATAGTAGCGACGATTCACCCATTTTTAAAGAATTGGCGTTGAGTTTATCAAAAAAGTACTAATGTAGGCAGTATTATTGACGTATGTAAAGAACGTTTCGTATTGTTATTTGAGAAATTCTCCCAGCTTTTCATCCATTAATTGCAGCCTTACAAGTGCCTCGTCCATATCGGCCGATTTGTCCAGCTGTTTCTGTTCCACCTGCGATGCAAACTGTAAAGCACACATGGCTAATACATCCTGTTTATCTCTTACGGCATAGTTTTCTTCAAACTGCTTTATCATGGCATCAATTTTTTTAGAAGCGCTGCGCAACCCTTCTTCCTGCGACGGGTCTACCGTAAGCGGGTATACCCTGTCTGCAATTGATATTTTTATCTTCAGTTTATCGTCCATTGCTTTCTAATCAGAAAGTTGTGCTATGCAATAATCAATCTCGCGGATCAATGAATTTATTCTGAGTTTTGTCTCTCTTTTATTATCGTCACTGCCCAGTAATGAGTTAGCCATCCTCAAAGTGTCGTTTTGCTGTTTAAGCATAGCGATCTCTTCCTGCTGCCTGCTTATAAGCGACGCCGATTGTGTTATTTCGTTCTCCATCTTCTGGTTATACCGTTGCAGGCTTTCCAGTTTATTTGCAAGCTTAATAAGCTTACCTTCAAGAGAATCAACTATTTCGGTTATTCCGCCCATGACAGCTAATTTCATTACATCATTGTACAAAGTTAAGATTACTTTAATTAGAAACAATAGTTACGCAAAAAAATGTTGAACTTTTTTCGATAATGCATTATATTTTACTGGTTAAATAGTTATAACTTTAAGCTAAACACTACCGTTTTTTTGATGCTTTTTTATATTTTAGCCCCATGAGATGTTGCATTTTTTCCTTATTATTTAGCTTAACATTATGGGCACAAACCCCTTACCCCCAGGATTACTTTCGTTCTCCTATGGATATTCCCATACACCCATCAGGAACTTTTGGCGAATTACGCGGTAACCATTTTCATGCCGGCCTCGATTTTAGAACCAATCAAAGGGAGGGGCTTCCGGTTTTTGCAGCAGCAGCAGGATACATTTCGCGCATAAAGGTATCGAGCTACGGCTACGGTACGGCATTATATATAGATCATCCTAACGGGTACACTACACTATACGGCCACCTATCTTCTTACGGGCCTAAAATAGAGGCATACGTAAGAGCAAAGCAGTACGAAAAGAAATCGTTCGAGATAGAACTGTTCCCGAAACCCGGCGAACTGCCCGTTACGCAGGGTGAACTTGTGGCATACTCCGGCAATACAGGCGGCTCAGGCGGTCCGCATTTGCATTTTGAATACCGCGACACTAAAACGGAGATGATTATTAACCCGTTGCTTTTTGGCCTCGATAAAAAAATGAAGGACGATAAAAAGCCGGGAATTACGGGCATAGTTGTATATCCGCTAAGCGATGATGCTGTGGTTAACGACTCTAAGAAACCAATGATCATAAATCTGAAACTTCAGCCGGACGGAACATATATTGCAGATAAGATTCTTGCCAAAGGCAAAATAGGCTTTTCTATAAGCACCACAGATAAATCTACCGGGAGCGTGGGTAATAACGGTATTTACAGGGTAGAAACCTTCTTTAACGGAAGCCCCCATTTTAGCTACATGTTTAGCACTTTCGCCTTTAATGAGTCGCGCTTTGTAAATAACTTTATAGATTATCAACGCTTTTACAGCACCGGCCAGCGTTACCAAAAGCTGTTTGTAAAAACGCCGTACTCACTCTCGTTGCTTAAACACAACAGCCGTAATGGCCAGTTTGATATAGTTAAGGATACAACTACACAAAATTACCGTATAGAGGTGTACGATTTTCATGGCAATAAAGCCATGGTAAATGGCAGTATACAGTATTCTGATGCGCCTCCTACCGTAACCGTACCCAAGCATATTACTCCTTACTTAGTTAAGGCGGCTAATGATAATAATTACAGTAAGAACAACGTATCGGTATTTATTCCGGCCAATGCGTTTTACGAAGATTTTTACATGGATTTTGATGTAAAAGATTCTATCCTGTACCTGCACAATGCAACAGTGCCGGTGCATACTTTTATTACGGTATCATTTGATGTATCACACCTTTCTAAAGACAAGCTGCAAAAAACATTTATTGCGGGCTTTAGCGAAAAGAGGATAAATTATAATGATAGCTATATGGAAGACGGCAGGCTTACGGCAAAGGTTAAACAGCTTGGCAATTTTAAACTCGCCCAGGATGTAACACCACCTAAAATTTTTAGCCCAAGTTTTGTAGAGGGAAAATGGCTTACTGCTAATAAAACATTTAGCCTTAAAATGAGCGACGACCTGTCTGGCATTGCAACATATGATGCATGGCTTAACGGAAAATGGATACTCATGCACTATGATTACAAAACGCGCGTTATATTTCATAATTTTAGCGATGGAGTAGTAAGCGAGGGCCGCAACGATTTAAAAGTTACGGTTACAGATAATGTTGGAAATTCTACTACCTTTGAAACACATTTTTTCAGAACACAAAACCAAACCCCTGTTGAAAACAATAAATAAGCTTATAGCCTTTTTAATCGTACTAATAAGCACATCGGTAGTTGCCCAGACTAAACCTTTTATTCATGGCGTTGTGCTCGACGAAAGTGGCCAGCCTATAGAGGGTGTTTATGCTTATTACGATGGTAGCAAGGGCCGGGTAGAAACCACCACTAACCGTAACGGTTACTACAAGCTTGAAGTACCGGTAATGGATGAAGTAACTGTTTGGTTCTCGCATCTTAGCTTTAAAGGATTGTATGCAGAGATAGCAAACCTGAGTCCGGGCGAAAATTTCGAATTTAATTTTACATTCAAGCCGGATGCTCAGGTAATGGCCACGCTGGTTATAGATAAAGATACAGGCAGGAAGCAGTTAGAGGGGATTACCGTTATACCTCCGGACGTTATAAAAACTATTCCGGGTGCTAATGCTGGTGTAGAAAATATATTAAAAACACTTGCCGGTGTAAATAACAATAGCGATTTAAGTACAGGATATAACGTACGTGGGGGTAACTTTGATGAAAACCTTGTGTATGTTAATGATATAGAGATCTATCGTCCATTCCTTGTGCGCTCCGGGCAACAGGAAGGATTAAGTTTTACCAATACGGCAATGGTAAAGAATGTTGATTTTTCAGCCGGTGGTTTCCAGTCTAAATATGGCGATAAATTATCATCGGTGTTGGATATTACGTATCGCACACCTGTAAATTTTGGTGCTGCTCTCGAGGCGAGTTTCCTTGGCGGAAGCCTTACGTTAGAGGGTGTTTCTAAAAACAAAAAGTGGGGTGCTATCGTGGGTGCCCGTTACCGCGACAACAGCCTGTTAGTAAACAGCCAGGAAACAGAAACCAACTTTAGGCCCACATTTACAGACATACAATCGCTTGTAACCTTTAACCCCAACGATAAATGGGAGCTAAGCTTTTTAGGAAATATATCTCAAAATAAATACCAGTACCAGCCGCTTACAAGGCAAACCAACTTTGGTACTATTGATGATCCTATCGCGCTGCAAATATTATATGACGGACAGGAAAAAGACGAATACCAAACCTATTTTGGCGCTTTTACTGCCAAACATAAAATTTCAGATACCTTCAGCCTTAAGTTCATCGGGTCTGTATACCATACCCAGGAACAGGAACATTTTGATATACTGGCGCAGTATGCACTGGGCGATGTAGATACCAATATAGGGTCGGATACCTTTGGCGACATCCAGTTTGCCCGCGCCGTAGGCTCGCAACTTACCCATGCCCGTAACGACCTTGATGCCCTTATTGCTAATGCAGAGGTTAAAGGGTACCACACTTTAGGCAAAAGCGAAATAGAGTGGGGGGTAAAATATACACGCGAAGATATTCGTGACCGCCTTGTAGAATGGGAAGTAATAGATTCTGCCGGGTTTTCTATCCGCCCTCCGGTGGTAGATATCCGCAACGACCAGCCTTACAACCCTTTTACGGGAGATCTTGTGCCTTATCGTAATATACGCGCAACCAACTTTGTTACCATTAACAGGGTGTCGGGTTACGCGCAATGGAGCCACAAAACAAACTGGGGCGATAGCGAAGTATTTTTAAACGCCGGCGCAAGGGTGCACCAGTGGCAGGTAGACGTTGCAGATGGCAGTGGCAAAAGCCAGATTGTGGTTAGCCCGCGTGCGCAGCTTGCTATCAAGCCCAACTGGGAAATGGATATGCTTTTCCGCCTGTCGGGTGGTTTGTACCAACAGCCGCCGTTTTACAGAGAGCTGCGCGACTCTATTGGGGAGGTTAGGCCTAATGTAAAGGCACAAAAATCGATACATATTGTAGCTGCTAATGAATATAGCTTTAAACTTTGGGCCAGGCCTTTTAAACTGGTATCTGAAGCATATTATAAAAAACTGGATGATGTAAATACCTATACTTTAGAGAATGTGCGTATACGTTACCGTGCTGATAATGCTGCTACGGCTTATGCCTATGGTGTAGATGTACGTATGAATGGTGAGTTTGTTTTAGGTACAGAATCATGGGTGAGTGTGGGGTATATGAAAACCGAAGAGAACCTTAACAACCGCGGCTACATTGCACGCCCAACAGACCAAAGGCTTAAGTTTGCAATATTGTTCCAGGATTATGTGCCTAATATCCCTAACCTTAAGGCATACCTTAATCTTACCTACAATACCGGATTGCCGGGCGGGTCGCCATCCTACGCAGATCCTTACGAGTACCAGTCGCGCCTTAAAGATTACCGCCGTGTAGATGCCGGTTTCTCTTATGTGTTTGTAAACGTAGGCGATAAAAAGATTGCACCGCCTAAAGCATCATGGCTTAAGCCGTTTAAAGAGCTTAGCCTGGGCTTAGAGATTTTTAATATGTTTGATAACCAGAACTCTATAACCAACACGTGGGTACGCGATGTATACACCAAGAGCCAGTATGGAGTTCCTAATTATCTCACCAGCCGTGTTTTTAGCCTTAAGCTGTTGGCGCGGATATAATTATTGAAACATTTTGCTTATTTTTGGTAGATACCTTGTAATACAATGAAAAAAGCCTCGATTATAACCTTAGTTCTTATAGCAACACTTCTTGTTAGTTGCAGAGAGGACGAGCAAACGCCTAAAGTAATTTACGAAAATACCAAAGAGGCTAAAGTACAGCCTAAAAAAGTAGATTCTACAGCGATTAAAGTGGCCGACCTGCCGATTCATATGGAGGGTACAAAATACCTTATTTACCCGGTGGGTGATGTAAGGTTGTATGACGGCGGCAATAGCAGCAGTAGCTATGGATCCAGCCGCGCTAACAGCTCTGTGAGTTATGAAATATCAAATTACAACCGTTTTGAAATTACCGGATACTTTGAAAACGTTAGATTCCAGCATGTAGATTCTACCGCGCTACACCCGCTAACTAACTTAAAGATACAAATACAAACAGCTACTTACTTAAATACGGTTGCTGAAAAAACAAAGCAGCAACTACTGATATACACCCTCGTAGATGCTGATACAAATCAGGATGGTAAAGTAAATGTCGACGATATTAAATCGCTTTACATAAGCGATATTAGTGGTAAAGGCTTTAAAAAATTGTCGGGCAACATGCAGGAACTTGTAGACTGGAACCTGATTGAAGCCCAAAACCGTATTTACTTTCGCACCATAGAGGACATAAATAAGAACGGTGCCTTTGATAAAAATGACAAAATGCATTATCATTACGCCGACCTTCTTTCGCCGGAATGGGCGGTTACCGCTTACGAGCCTGTAGAGTAGTCGATTTCGTCGCAGTCTCAGTTTCAGGTCATACGAACTGAATAAATTGCGGTTGGGATCTTTCTTTTAACTGTCATTTGATTTTTTATGGGAGGGCACGTAGCAGTTAAGCTGCTGAAAACTGCGACTGCGACTGAAAATTCTAAAAATCAAATAAGTATATCGCTCTCCAAATCTGATTTTTCTATCTTGAAATCAAAACCAAGTTGCTGCATTAACTGTATAACGAGGTTTTTATACCAGTTCTCTGATTTGGGGTGAATGTAAATTTTCTCTATTAACTGGTTGATATCTACATTTACCTTGGCACCCTCATTAATATGTATCTGGTGTTTGGTAAGGTCAGATATTACACGAACTTCACGCTCATACTGAAAGCTTTTTCGCTTGAAAAGGAACGGGAAAAAGTTATTGTCAAACGGTATGTATTCCTTTTTGTAATCAATGTATTTTACTTCGCCTATGTGCTGCTCATAACGATTTTCGGGCGCCATAGCATCTTTTAAACGCTGCACGGTGCTTTGTATGGCGAGACCTTCGTTGTTCTTTGTGAAGATTTGCCACATAGCATACGATTCATACTCGTTTATATGCCAGCTGCTTATCACTACGTTTTCGCGGTGCGACTTATAGTTGTCTACAAATTCGGGGTTGCTTTGCGCAATACGCTTTATCTCTTCGAAGGTGGGTTCGCTAAAGGTGCCTTCGTACTGGTCTTCAAACTTATCCGACCGTGACATAAACATTTGCCTGCAAAGCAGCATATCCAAAAATTTAGACAGGTCCAGGTATTTCCATACAATGGTGTCAGGATCCGGAATGGTAATGTCATCTGTATGTACGTACATCGATTGGTAGTTTAATTGCTAAGCGTGTCAATTATGGTATTCAATTCTCTAAAATGCGCAATTTTGTAATCAGCTTCTGCAGGATCTGCAATGCCGTTTTTGTCATATAAAACGGTTGGGATACCCAGTTCCTTAGCTGCTTTAATCTCACTTTCGGGGTCATCGCCTATAACCAGGACTTCATGAGGTGCATAATCATAACGGACTAATATATCAGCAAAAACTTCTTTCTTGCTCGATTCGACAGGGTTTACAACATGAACCTCGTTAAAGTCATTCTCAATACCCAGTTGCCTGATCTTGCTCATTTGCATGTTCTTAAATCCTGTGGTTACAAGAAAGCGGTCGGCGGTAATGTTTTTAATTTCCGGGTAATCTTCAAATGCATCTATGGGTTCATCATACGTTAATGTCTCCTGCAGCGCTATCGCTTTGTTGGTCAGTTCCTCGCTAAGGTTGTTGCGTTTTGCTACAATCCTGAAGGGCGTACGCATTGTAGCATACTTAATAGCATCCATCTGGTCGTTATGCCTGCCACTTTCTTCAATAAGTTTAAACACGGGGCCAAACAACTTTTCGCCAATGGCACTTACAGGAAATATAGTATTATCGAGGTCGTAAATGATAGCTTTTATGGGCATAGATGTAGGGAATTTAAAAGTTAAAGGTACACCATAAAAAAATAGCTGCAAAAAATGCAGCTATCCTTAACTAAATATTATTGTTGGATTGTAAGTTTAAATACCTGAAAATCCAATTGTCTCAAATATAAAAATCTATTCAAAAGACTGCATCATAACCAGCTTGTGGTAAGTGCCGCCATGTGCTATTAGCTCTTCATGGGTTCCCTGCTCTACAATGATACCCTTTTGCATAACTACAATTTTATCTGCTTTTTGTATGGTAGACAGCCTGTGCGCAATAACTACCGATGTACGGTTTTGCATCATGTTATCGAGGGCCTGCTGTACCAGCCTTTCGCTTTCGGTATCCAGGGCAGATGTAGCTTCGTCGAGTACCATAATAGGCGGGTTCTTTAGTACCGCACGGGCAATGCTAAGGCGCTGTTGATGCCCACCGGATAACAGGCCGCCATTGTCGCCTATATTTGTATCTAAACCTTCAGGCTTATCCATTACAAACTCATAAGCATTTGCTACTTTAAGGGCATCAATTATCTCTTCATCGGTAGCATCCGGCTTGCCCACTGTCATGTTGTTGCGAATAGTATCGTTAAACAAAATACTGTTTTGCGTTACAAGGCCTATCATGCCACGTAATGAGTTTAAGGTATAATCGCGAATATCTATGCCATCTATTCTAATTGCGCCATCCTGAACATCATAAAAACGGGTAAGCAGGTTAGCAATAGTACTTTTACCACTACCGGACTGCCCTACAAGCGCTACTGTTTTGCCTTTAGGTATAACCAGCGAATAATCGTGCAGTACATTGTGCTTTTCATAAGCAAAGTTGATATTCTCGATAGTAATTTCGCTGTCAAAAGATGTTTTTACAATAGCATCGGGCTTATCATCAATGTCTACTTTAGCTTCGAGTATCTGAACGATACGCTCTGCCGAAGCAGTGCCGCGCTTAAGCCCGTAGCTTGCTTTAGAGATGTCTTTTGCGGGTGTAAGGATGTTATAAGCCATTAATATATAGGTTATAAAGAAACCTGCTTCCATGCTTTTGTCTTCAAAAACAAGGTAGCCGCCATATACTAACAGCACAGATATAATTATGATACCAAGGAATTCGCTCATGGGCGAGGCAAGGTTTTGCCTGTTGGCTACTATGTTGCTGTGTTCAAAAAGCCTGTTGCTCGTAGCATCGAATTTTTTACCAAAAACAGCTTCTGCCGTAAACGATTTTATAATTTTTAGGCCGCCAACAGTCTCTTCCAGTATAGAAAGTACATGGCCCTGTTCCTGCTGTAACAGCATTGATTTCTTTTTGAGTGTTTTACCCACCTGCGAAACTAAAAAGCCTGCAATAGGTATAAATAAGAAAACAAATAAAGTAAGCTTTACACTAAAAAGCAGCATGCCACCAAGGGTAAATAAAATGGTAAGAGGTTCTTTAACAACCATCTCAAGGATGTTTTGCAAGGAGCTGCTTATCTCGCTAACATCTCCGGTAAGCCTGGCTATGATATCGCCCTTTGTTGTCGCCGAATAGTAAGATGCCGGTAAACGGATAATCTTGGCATACATGGCCTCTCTTATGTCTTTAATAAGGCCATTCCTTAAGTAGGTAATAAAATATACCGCAAGATAACCTGTAAGGTTTTTAAGAAGGAATATGGTAACAATAAGCCCAATAATATACATTAGCACCACAAAGGTACCCAACTCCGCAATTTTAGTAGTGAGGATATAATTTAAGTATGCCTCACAATATTCCTGCAGGTATTTGAAACCCGTATATACCGGTTCCTTATAAATTTTTTCTCCATCCTGGAAAATCACTTTTAGCACCGGCGCCATTGCGACCAGAGATATAGTGCTAAAAAACGCGCTTAGCACGTTAAAAAATATATTTAAAAAAATATACTTTTTATATGGTTTTGCCAAGCGCGCTATTTTTTTATAATCGCTCATTTATTAATTCAGGTTCATTTCCTGTACTATGTTCTTAATTTTCTGGTCTAACGCTGCTTCAACTTCTTTAAAGTTAGCAACGTCATCCAGCGTGTCGTTTACGCTAAAGTAAAACTTAATTTTAGGCTCTGTACCACTTGGGCGTGCACATATTTTAGTACCGTCTTCAAGATAATAGATCAATACATCGCTTTTTGGCATATCCAGTACCTCTTCCTCATTAGTTAGCAGGTTCTTAGCAACAGACGATTGATAATCTTCTACCATAACCACACGCTGCCCATTTATTTCTTTAAGTGGGTTGTTACGCAGGCCTACCATCATTTGCTTGATTTCGGCAGCACCTTCCTGGCCTTTTTTAGTTATAGAGATAAGGTATTCTTTATAGAAACCATATTTAACGTATAATTTTAAAAGTTCCTGGTACAGCGAGCTTGCTTTAGCTTTAGCTTGTGCAGCAATTTCGCTAAGCAACAAGGTAGAGGTAACCGCATCTTTATCGCGAACGGCATCGCCCACCATGTAGCCAAAACTTTCTTCGCCACCACCAATGAATTCCTGCTCAGGGAAGTCAACGATCATTTTAGCGATCCATTTAAAGCCCGTTAGGCCCACTTTGCACTCTATACCATAAGCCGATGCAAGCTCCTGCATCATAGGGGTAGATACTATGGTAGACCCAATAAACTGCTTGCCGTTAAGCTTGCCTTGTTTTTTCCACTCTTCTAAAAGGAAATTGGTCATGATAATCATGGTCTGGTTGCCGTTAAGCAACGTCATAATACCATTACCATTACGCACGGCAACACCCAGCCTGTCGGCATCAGGATCTGTACCCACAACAATATCAGCGTCTATATGGTCGGCTAATGCTACCGCCATAGAAAGTGCTTCGGGCTCTTCCGGATTTGGCGATTTTACAGTAGGGAAGTTACCATTTGGTACTGCCTGCTCTGGCACAATATGTACATTGCTGTAGCCGGCGTCTTCTAAAAGATCCGGAATTAACTTAACCGATGTACCGTGAAGCGGAGTATATACTATTTTAAGCGCCTGTTTAGCTTCCGGAGGTGTATTAAATGATGCATTTACTAATGATGATTTTATAAAAGCAGCATCTACCTCTTCATCTATAATTTGTATCAGGCTTTCGTTAGCATCAAACTTTACGGCACTGTACTCTAAAGCCTCAATAACATTAATTACCTCTTTATCATGCGGTGGTACAAGCTGGCCACCATCCTGCCAGTATACTTTGTAACCATTATACTCAGGTGGGTTGTGCGACGCTGTTAGTACAATACCGGCCTGGCATTTGTAATATTTTACGGCAAAAGAAAGTTCTGGTGTAGGGCGCAACTCAGAGAAAAGGTATACTTTAATGCCGTTGGCAGAAAACACATCCGCTACTACTTTTGCAAGAGTGTCGCTATTGTTGCGGCAGTCGTATGCTATGGCAACACTAATATCTTCGCCCGGAAACTGCGTTTTTAAATAATCAGACAGGCCTTGTGTTGCTTTGCCCAGTGTATATTTATTAATACGGTTTGTGCCGGGGCCCATAATGCCTCTCATACCACCTGTACCAAACTCAAGGTTACGGTAAAAACTGTCTTCCAGTTCTTTAGGCGATGATGTCATCATTTCTTTAATGGCAGTTTGCGTCTCACTGTCAAACGTTGGGGTAAGCCATACGTTTACTTTATCCAGAATTGTTTTTTCGATTTCCATATTGTGGGGAGTATTATTGTTTAATCGTTTTAAAATTATAAAGTTTCGCTGATTTTATAACGCTCTTCGTTGTTTTTTGTGCGAAGAATTATTTCACCTAAAAATCCGGCTAAAAATAGCTGTGTTCCCAGTATCATTGTAGTGAGGGCTATGTAAAACCACGGATTATCTGTTACCAGTATGGCCCTTTCGTGTACGGCAAGTTTATATAGTTTATTAACGCCAATGTAGCCGGCAGAAAATAGTCCTATTGTAAACATGATTACTCCCAGCGCCCCAAAAAGGTGCATGGGCCTTTTGCCAAAGCGCGACAGAAACCAAATAGTTATAAGGTCTAAGAAGCCATTTATAAAGCGCTCTATGCCAAATTTTGTTGTACCATACTTGCGTGCCTGATGCTGTACTACCTTTTCGCCTATTTTTGCAAAACCGGCATTCTTGGCAAGTACAGGGATGTAGCGGTGCATTTCGCCCGATACTTCTACATTTTTCACAACAGCATTTTTGTAGGATTTTAATCCGCAGTTAAAATCGTGCAGGTATACGCCCGATGTTTTCCTTGCTGCCCAGTTAAACAGCTTAGACGGCATGTTTTTAAACACCACAGAGTCGTAGCGTTTTTTCTTCCATCCGGATACCATATCATAGCCGCCGGATGTTACCATGCTGTAAAGTCCCGGAATTTCTTCGGGGCTGTCCTGCAGGTCGGCATCCATTGTAATAATAACCTCGCCCTGTGCTTTGGCAAAACCGGCATGCAGTGCCTGAGATTTACCATAATTGCGCAAAAAGCGAATACCCTTTACATTAGGGTTTTGTGCGGCAAGGCCTTCAATTACCTGCCATGAGGTATCGGTACTGCCATCATCGATAAAAATAACTTCGTAGCTAAAATTATTTTGAGCCATTACCTTTACGATCCAGCTGTGCAGTTCGCCAAGCGATTCTTCTTCGTTAAGCAGCGGTATAACTATAGATAGGTTCATATTAGGCGGTAGCTGGTTTTTCTCTTCTTAAAAATGACCCTACTATAAAAGAGCCTATCATTCCTATAAATGTATATACGATCATGACCATAGGCACCGTAATGCCCGGCTGCATTCCCTTGCGGGAATCTTCAAGAAATTTGGCTAAAGCATCAGCCTTTATGGTGGGTTCGTTATGTAACTTTACTATGCGGGTTTGTACAATAATATTATCTATGTACTCCGGCACTGCATTAACAAATATAGCGTAGAATAAAGAATATATAATAGCTCCGGAAAGAGTGATGATAAGCCCGGTTTTTAAACACTGCGATACAGATAAATATCCGCCATTTTGCTTCCTGAAAGCTATGCACCCTGTTATAAGCAGTGCAAATGGAAATACTATAAAATTGCAAAGGTTTATAATAAGGCCGACCCAGCCATATTGTATGGGGTCTAATTGCAGGTTGTGGAGTATAATAAGTTGCAAAATCATTAAAATGCCAAATATACCACCGTATAGCAAGGCCGATTTTGCAGGAGAAACACTTTCTTTCATTAAGGCGTTTATTTTAATCTACAAATATACTAATATTGCAATTACATGCGGCTAAAAAAGTGTTACGGTTACATGTAAAAAAATGAGGCTCTTTGTTTGATATTTAAAAAATAAGTGTAATTTTGCACCCTGAATTAAAAGTCACAAACAAAAAGCTGTGAGGCGTTTACACCTTTCTTAACCGGAAGCTTCAAAACGGGTTATAGCCAAACAATAAAAATTTATCAAAATGAAACAAGGTATTCACCCTGAAAATTACAGATTAGTTGCATTTAAAGACATGTCTAACGACGAAGTTTTTATTACTAAATCTACTGCTGACACTAAAGAAACAATTACACACGAAGGAGTTGAATATCCGGTAGTGAAAATGGAGATCTCAAGAACTTCTCACCCTTTCTACACTGGTAAATCTAAACTTATCGATACGGCAGGTCGTATTGACAAGTTTAAAACTAAATATGCTAAATTTAGCAAAGAAACTAAAGAAGAAACTACTGAAGAGTAATCTTTATCTTTGCATACTATACAAGAAGCCTTCCGGAAACGGAGGGCTTTTTTTTTAGAAGGTTCTAAGAAACTTAGGTTCTAAGGTACGATGAGCCTACGCACCTATATTTTAAACCTTACCATATTCATCTCTCCTTTGGAGCTATCGTATGGACACATCTTTTTACCGATTTTAAAGTACTTAAGAGTGAGGATATATGAGTGAAGCTAAGGCCTTAAAGTTCGTTGCGTTAAGCAAAATATAAGCTTCGGCTAAATCATTTGAACCTGCCTGCCGGCATAGGCAGGTTCAAATGATTTAGCCGAAGCTTATATTTTGTAGCATAAGAAGTTAGAGCCTTGAATTTTTGCTTCTTTTGTTTCAAGACAAAAGAAGAGAATAAAGAATAATTAACTGTGTCCACGCGATACCTTCATAGGGGGGTTGGGGGTGAGGTCTTTTATAGTAATCTTTCTCTGAACTTTGTGGCTTCGAAACTTTGCGACCCTGCAACTAATTTTTTGTAACTTTGAACCAACTTTGTAACCCTGTAAAAAATGAACTACATTCTTTTTGATGGCCCGGTACGCAATGCTTTGCTGCCGTTTACCTTTACCCGCCCCGTGGCAGATATACGTATAGGTATACTTACCATTCGCGAAAAATGGGAAAAATACCTTGGCTATACTACCACTACTATTACTGAGGAATATCTTTCGGATAAATTCCCAATGGTAGAAATGGAAAGAAATGTAATGATTAATGCAGCGTACCTGCCTAACGAGGTTTTGGCAGAAATGGTTATGGCTCTCGAAGAAGGCCAGGCCATTTTTAGTGGCGAAGAGGTAATTGCCTTTTATACTACCGATACACAGGATGAAGTGGATTTTGATGAGTATGATATTATTGAATACAGCGAGGAAGGGCTTAAGATAGAGCACGTTTGGGATATCTTTAAAAAGAACGATGCCGCCCTGCGCGAAGATTTTGAACTGCTTACCGAAGGCAGGACGTCGCAGCGTATACCAGCCAGCGTAAATACAATAGCACCCGAGAACATTTTTATAGAAGAAGGTGCCAAATTAGAATTTGTTACCCTTAATGCCGCTACAGGGCCTATATATATAGGGAGAAATGCAGAGATCATGGAGGGTTCAATAATTCGTGGACCATTTGCCTTGTGCGAAGGAGCCGTGGTAAAATTAGGTGCAAAAGTATATGGTGCTACAACCGTAGGGCCGGAGTGCAGGATAGGGGGCGAGGTAAGTAACTCGGTGCTCTTTGGCTATTCTAACAAGGGGCATGATGGGTTTTTAGGAAATTCAGTATTGGGCGAATGGTGTAACCTGGGTGCCGACACCAATAACTCTAACCTTAAAAATAACTATGAAGAGGTTAAATTATGGGACTATGATAAAGGAAGTTTTGTAAAGACCGGACTTCAGTTTTGTGGCCTTATGATGGGAGACCATAGTAAAAGTGGCATTAATACAATGTTTAATACCGGTACCGTTGTGGGGGTTTGTGCCAATATTTTTGGTAGTGGCTTCCCGCGCAACTTTGTACCAAGCTTTTCATGGGGCGGAGCAGCAGGCATGGTAACCTATGATGTTAAGAAGGCTTTTGAAACTGCCCGCATAGTAATGTCGCGCCGCGAAGTAGAATTTACTCCGGAAGATGAGGCAATTTTAGCCGAGGTATACCAACAAACCGAAAAGCTAAGAACCAATAGCTAATGGCAGGACAAAGAAGGAGGTCTAAGCCTAAATACAGTATTGTTACCCTTGTTATCCTGCTGCTGCTTGCTGTTTATTATAATTATAATGTAAAAGACACCCGGCCGCCTGTAGATAAAGTCCCTAACGAAGCACCTGTTAAAAAAACGCCCAAGGCCAAAAAGCCCAAACGTAACCAGGATCTTCGTAAATTAACTGTATTTACAGGTACCGTTATAGGCGTAAAGGACGGCGATACCTTCGAAATTTTGTATGATGGGCAACCGGAACGCGTGCGCCTTGCGGATATTGACTGCCCCGAAAAGTCGCAGCCTTTTGGCAAAAATGCCAAGCAATTTTCTTCAGATTTATGTTTTAATAAAACAGTAACAGTAACCTGCGATGCTAAACGCGACCGTTATGGCCGCCTTATAGGCACCGTTGTAACTAATGATGGCATAAACGTAAACGAAGCCCTCGTAAAAGAGGGCTTCGCGTGGCATTATCTTGCCTATTCTGATAAGGAGGAGCTAACCGGTTATGAGGCTGCTGCCCGTAAAAAGCACCTTGGTCTTTGGGCCGATGTTAACCCCACTCCGCCGTGGGACTGGCGTCGTGAAAAGCGAAGCGCAAGATAGTTTACAGTCGCAGTCACAGTTTTCAGATGTGTACTAAATGCCAAAGGCGTAAAACCTATGTGTTTGGAAAGCAGGAGTTCTATGCTACTATGCGGTGATTTTTTGAACATAGATAAGGCAGAGTTTAAAACTGAAAACTGCGACTGCCACTGAAAACTTAATTAGTCGTCTATCCTTAAAAATTTACCGTTAGCATCAAATTCCAATTCAAGATCTGTAGTAAATTCCAGTTTATAGCCGTAATGTTTCCTGTCCAGTTTTTCTACCGCCAGGCCTTTATAGTTTTTCTCTATATAATCTGCAATAGCCTTAGGTAAAACCGATGTTGGTAAAGAACCTCTGTTGGCATCCAGTTCTTCCCAGTTACCTTTACCGTCAAATTCAACTTCGGTACCACCCGTAAACTGCACTTTATATTCTGTTTCCGTAATTTCTTTGTCTTCCAGAATATACGATGTAGCCTGATTAGGAAAATTTGTTTTGATAAATGTTTGCGCAGGTGCCGGTAAATCTGCCATCGTAATTCTACGTTTTTGAGCGTTACAGGCAAAACATACCATTGATGCTGCGGCCAGAAGTAATGTTTTTGAGTATCCCATTGAAGTTTTCATGATATCTTGTTTTTAAATTATAGTACAAGTTTATAACCTGAATCTGGAAACAAATGGGAATCATGTTTAAATTCGAAATTTTTTTAAAACTGAACGCCGATCATGCGGATGCTTCGCAATCTCGGATTTTTACATATTCAGCTTCATAAGTTTAAAAATCGAAAAAATTTTTGTTTAGATCCGCGTCATTAATAGTAAAGATTACCGCGCATCAGGAAACTGTATTGTAAACGTATGCATGCCTGTGTAAGCATATTTTACCGCCAGTTTATAGCTGTTGGCTATAGACCATACAATGGATAGCCCCAGGCCCGTAGACTGCTCATTTGTAGAGCTTCGGTAAAACCGGTCGAATACCTGCTTGTCATCAAGCGGTTTGTTGCTGCCTGTATTTTGAACGGAAAGACTGTCAGCATTAAGGATTAGGGTGACTGTTCCTCCCGGATGGTTGTGTACCAGTGCATTTTTTAAAAGGTTTGTTACCAGGGTTAGCGCCAAGCCCTTATTCATTGGGAAACTTAATTTGCCCTGCTGTACAACGTCTATTTTAATCTCCCTAAACTCTGCGAGGTCGGTAAAGTCATCAACAAGCTGGCTTATAAGTTTGTTAAAGTTTACCGGCTCTTCATCGGCATACTGCCTGTTTTCAATTTTAGAGAGTAGTAACAGCGATTTGTTTAGCCTGACCAAACGGTTAAGGGTATCGCTTATTTTACCAATCTCCATCATCTGCTCATTAGGGAGGTTGCTGTTTTCGGCAAAGAGCTCCAGTTTGTTAAGGCTAATGGCTAATGGTGTTTGCAATTCGTGCGATGCATTTTCTATAAACTGTTTCTGGCTCGAATAAATTGTCTCGCTGCGACGTAAAAGATCTTCCAGTTCATGGCCCAGTACCTCAAACTCCGACACGTGCGATTCCGGCGCGGTAAACTCTTTACCCATGCCCAGCTTATAACTTTTAAGTTTGTCGAGTAGCAGGTAAAATGACTTCCATACCTTGCGGAGTATAAAGCGGTTAAGTATAGCAATACTCATAACCAGCATGACATAAAGTGCAACAAGGGCAGTTAAAAGGTCTTCCATGAGTTCATCTTCTTCTACCATACTCGCCCTTATGGTAAGTTTATAAGGGTTGCCTTTTGCATCGTTAAATACAGTTTCGAGCAGCCGAATGGGCTGGTCTTCATCATCATACTCAGAGAACTCGAACGTGCTGATTAATTTATTGGAAAAATCATAATTGCCTTTAGGCAGTGGTGTAATTTTAAATTGATTAATACCAAACTCAGGCGTATCCAGCACATCCGGGTTAGCATATGCTTCACGCTCAATAAGTATTTTAGAATTCTTAAGGCCATCATCAATATTGTCATATACCTCATCTAAAATCACTGCATAAAACAGCCCCGCCCATACGGCAACCACCACAAGCAGTGCTACAAGCAGGTAGCGCATTGTATAATTTTGCAGCGAACTGTTTTTTTTAGTTGATGATGTGTTTTGTTTATTCATAATATTCTTTAGAGTAATAATTTCCCTTGTAGGGGTCAGGGGGCTTCTGTAATTTTATATCCCATACCATACACAGCCTGTATATCGGCTTCGGCGCCGGCATCTTTAAGCTTTTTTCTGAGATTTTTTATCTGAGAATATACAAAATCCAGATTATCTGCCTGGTCTATGTAGTCTCCCCAAACCGACTCTGCCAGAGCGGTTTTGTTAACCAGCCTGTTTGGGTTTATCATAAAATAATACAGCAGGTCAAATTCCTTTCGGTTTAGCGTCAGGTCATTATCATTTACTGCTACAGTACGCAGTTCGGGCGATAATTTAATGTTGCCTAACATTATAAAGCTATCTCCATCATGACTGTTCCTGCGTATAGCCGATTTTATACGGGCATGCAGTTCGGCTAAATGGAATGGTTTGGCCAGGTAGTCATCGGCACCCAGGTCGAGTCCTGTTACTTTATCATCTACACTGTCTTTGGCAGATATAATAATAACGGCTTCCTTTTTATTGAGTTTTTTCAGTTCGCGAACAAGGTCAAGCCCACTGCCGTTGGGCAGCATAATATCTATCAGAACGCAGTCGTAATCATAGGTGCCTAGCTTTTCGATACCCGATATATAATCGTGTGCGGTTTCTACAAGGTATTTTTCTTTTTCAAGCGATTCCCGAATTACTTCCCTGAGTCCCTGTTCGTCTTCTACAATAAGAATTTTCATATTCCCGTGCGGTTTTGCGTATATCAAATATACCAATTAACGCAGCAAGGAACAATTTGATTCTGGAAAGAATTGGGAATGGGTTTTGGTTTGTTGCGAATTGACTATTTAACCACTAAGGACGCAAGGTTTTCCACTAAGGACACGGAGGAATGCAGTGCGGAGCCTGTTCCAGGCTGTAAGGACACAAGGCTGGTTCGCAAAGCCTTGTGTCCCTCAATCCCAATGGGATTGAAATCTTTGTGCAAAAATTAGCTTTGTGTCCTTAGTTAAAAACTTTGTGGGAAATTGACAGAGTCTATACATGCTATCAAATATTCGAAGAATTAGATGCATCGTGGTTATAATTTCTTTACTCGTTTCAACACCAGCAAATTCAAAGGATTTATTCCTAATCCCGTTACATTACTGCGGGTAAAACGCGATGCCTTATCATAAAACAATGGTACTACTGGTGCTTGTTCCATAACGAGCGCATCCATTTTTTTATAGAGTTCAACCCGTTTAGCATCGTCGGTTTCAAGAAATGCCGCTTCATATAAGCTATCGAACTCCGCATTTTTAAAATGAGTATAATTAGGCCCCCCCGGCGAGAAGTTCTTGCTGTAAAAAAGCGAAAGGTAGTTTTCGGCATCAGGATAGTCGGCAATCCAGCTGGCCTTAAAAAAGCCTACTTTCCCGTTAGATATAGATTGCGTCAGGGTACTCGGCGGGTTAACATCTACCGTCACGTTTAGCCCTACCTTTTGCCATTCGCGCTGCAAATATTCTGCAATATCAAGATAAGAGGCGCTGGTACTCATTTGCACGGTAGGATTATTATCTCCGGTTTGTTTCTTATAGTCGGCAATTAGTTCGCGTGCTTTAGCAGGGTTATAATCATAACCTTTAGAGCCAAAGCCGGGTAAGCCGCTTGGTATCATCCCGTTTGTAGCAGCGGTACCCATACCGTTACGCAAAAATAAAATCATCTTGGCACGGTCGAAACCACAATTCAATGCCTGGCGAATGCGTTTATCTTTTACAGCTTTATCGGTGCCATCAAGCCTGAAGCCAAGATATTCCGTATTAAGGTAAGGGCCGGTAATCATTTTCACGTCCTGTTTATATTTAGGAGCCAGTTCACCTTTGGGTGTCAGTATCTCATCTTTATAAGACGGGTCTAAGCCGGAAACAAAATCAAGCTTGCCCTGCACAAATTGCAGGAAACCGCTTTGCTTGTCTGGTAAAAAAGTTATTGCGACTGCCTCAAGATAAGGAAGCCGTACACCTTTTTCATCCTTTTCAAAATATAATGGGTTTTTGCGCAATACCAGCTTTACATTCTCTTCCCAAATTTTAAACTGGAAAGGTCCCGTACCTATCGGGTTCGACCTGAAATCATACCCAGATTTTTCAAAAGCTTCATGAGGTACGACAGAGGCATACTTCATGGTAAGTAATCCTAAAAAGGCAGGAAAAGTTTTGTTTAGCCTAATCTCGAAAACCGAATCGTTTACCGCCTCAAACTTCTCTACGTTTTGTAATATCCAGCGTCCGGGTGCGGCAATTTTTTCATCTAATAAACGGTTCAGGCTGTATGCAAAGTCAGATGCCACAACCGTTCGTGTACTATCCTTTCCAAAAAGGCTGTTTTTATGAAAGTATACATCGTTTCGCAATGTAAAGGTGTATGTTTTACCATCGGGCGATAGGTTCCAGGATTTAGCAATGTCCGGTTTAATATTCAGGCTGTCATCAAGCTGTACAAGTCCGTTAAAGAGTTGGTTAGCTACCCATATAGAGGGACGGATCTTAGCAAATGCAGGATCGAGCGAGTTTACTGCCGCATTTTCGTTATAACGAAATACGAGATTGTCACGCTGCTCTTCTGTTTTTTTTGAGCAGGAAACTAAAAGAAGTAAAAAAGTGATTCGGTACAGATATTTGAAAATATGCGGCATGTACGGGCAATAATATGATGAATATGTTTTTTTTTAAATCTAAACTGGCAATTGTTTAATATTATTCTGTTTTACTTGCATTAAGTTTCTTTAAAAACGTTTTTTAGCTCTGACTTCATTTAAATTTTAACATTTAATATATAAAATTTTCATAATTTAACCGCCCGCATTTACTGAGATCTTTAGCATTCTAAACGGTATAAAGATATTGTATTTGGCCTAAAATAATGAAGAAATGGCAAATTTAATGGATAACGAACAAAAGGGGCTTTACAATCCGGACAATGAACACGACGCGTGTGGTATAGGATTTGTAGCCAGTATAAAAGCAAGAAAATCGCATCAGCACATATCAGATGCACTAACTATTTTAGAGAATTTAGAGCACCGTGGCGCCTGTGGCTGCGAAGACAATACCGGCGATGGCGCGGGCATATCGTTCCAGGTGCCGCATGATTTCTTAGTAGGCGAATGCATAAAAATAGGGATAAAACTGCCCGATGCCGGACATTATGGCGTTGGGATGATGTTTTTCCCTAAGGGCGATTTCTTTAACGAAGAATGTAAGGAGATATTTGCAAGTGCTGCAGAGCAGCTTAACCTCGATATTTTAGGCTACCGAAAAGTACCGGTAGACCGCAGCAGCATAGGCGACACTGCCCTGAGTGTTGAGCCGGATATCGAGCAGGTTTTTATTAAAAGACCCGAAGGGCTATCTACAGATATAGAGTTTGAACGCAAACTTTTTGTGCTGCGCAACTATGCATCGCACACGATAAACAGTACCATAAAAAAGAACGATACAGGTTTTTACATTGCCTCGCTATCATCGCAGACAATAATTTATAAAGGACAGCTAACTAGCAGCCAGGTGCGCACGTATTTCCCTGATTTGCAAAATAAACGCCTTACAAGTGCTTATGCATTAGTGCATTCGCGTTTCGCTACCAATACCTTTCCGTCCTGGGCACTGGCACAGCCGTTTAGGTACATTGCCCACAATGGCGAGATAAACACACTGCAGGGTAACCTTAACTGGCTGCGCACTAACGAGCAGCGTTTTGCCTCGCCGCACTTTACCCGCGAGGACTTCGATATGCTGTTGCCATTAGTTCCCGGCAAACAGTCCGATTCTGCAAGCCTTGATAATATGGTAGAAATGCTCATGCTATCGGGCCGGTCATTACCCCATGTATTGATGATGCTCGTGCCAGAAGCCTGGGATGGCAATGAAGCGCTCGACCCAATGCAGAAAGCGTTTTACGAGTACCACTCCTGCCTTATGGAGCCGTGGGATGGGCCTGCCGCCATTTGTTTTAGCGACGGAAAAATGATAGGTGCCACGCTTGACCGTAACGGACTCAGGCCAATTCGCTACAGCATTACTGCCGATGGCCGCATGATCATGGCATCCGAAACGGGCGTATTAGGTTTACATGCGTCAGAAGTGGTTAAAAAAGGGAGGCTGCGTCCTGGCAAGATGCTGGCAATCGACCTTGAAAAAGGAGAGATACTGTTTAACGACCAGCTTAAAAAAGAGCTGTGCTCGCAACAGCCGTATGCCGAATGGTTAGAAAAATACAAGATAACCATGAGCAAAGTGTCAGAGCCGCGCATTATGTTTACACCGCTTGCACACCATCAGGTTTTTAGGTATCAAAAGGCTTTTGGCTATACTACAGAGGCAATAGAGGCTATAATCATGCCTATGGCGCTTCTTGCAAAAGAACCGGTTGGCTCTATGGGAACAGATACCCCACTTGCCGTTTTAAGCAAAGAGCCACAGCACCTTAGCAGCTACTTTAAGCAATTGTTTGCGCAGGTTACTAACCCGCCCATCGACCCAATTCGCGAAAAACTGGTAATGTCACTTGCAAGTTTTGCGGGCACAAGCGGCAATATTTTAGAAGAAGACCCTATGGCGGCGCACTGCATTGTACTGCGCCACCCTATATTAGACAATCATTACCTCGAAAAGATACGCAGTATAGATACAGGTACTTTTCAGAGCAAGACCATACAGTGTTATTTTAGGGCCGACGGCAGCCCGGACTCCCTTAAAAAGGCGCTCGACCGCATTTGCCGCTATGCAGCAGATGCTGTTGAGGATGGTTACCGTATGCTCATCCTTCAGGACAGGGCTATCGATTCGAGGCATGCGCCAATACCGTCGTTGCTATCGGCTTCGGCGGTGCACCACCACCTTATCCGTAAAGGAATAAGGGGCGAAGTAGGCATTATTGTAGAAGCCGGTGATGTGTGGGAAGTACAGCATGCCGCATGTCTTATTGCCTTTGGCGCTACAGCCATAAATCCTTACATGGCGTTTGCTACCATTCGCGACCGCGTTGCCGAAGGGCTTTGCGATACGCAGGTTCCGTTTGAAGAACTGCGCGAAAACTATATTACTGCCATGAATAACGGACTGCTCAAGGTATTCTCTAAAATGGGGATATCTACATTCCAGTCCTATCAGGGTGCGCAGATATTTGAAATACTTGGTTTGGGCCGCGATGTGGTAAATCAATATTTTACAGGGGCAACATCTAATATAGAAGGGCTTGGCCTTGACGATATTGCCGAAGAAGCCTTGATTAAACACCGCTTTGCCTTTAGCAACAAGCAAATACCTGCAGATAGGTTGCCTGTGGGCGGCGAACTGCAATGGAAACGGAAGGGAGAGTTTCATCTTTTCAACCCACAAACCATTCATTTGCTGCAACTTTCTACACGTACTAACGATTATGCATTATTTAAAAAATACTCAAAATTAATTAACGACCAGGGCGATAAAGCCTGCACGTTACGCAGCTTGTTAACCTTTGATAAAAAACAAAAGTCGATCGCTATTGATGAGGTAGAACCGGCAGAGAACATATACAAACGTTTTGCAACGGGAGCCATGAGTTTTGGTTCTATTTCGTGGGAGGCACATACTACCTTGGCATTGGCCATGAATAAACTGGGTGCCAAAAGCAATACCGGCGAGGGCGGCGAAGATGAAGCCCGTTACGAAATTGCCGAAGACGGCAGCAGTATGCGCAGTGCCATTAAGCAGGTTGCAAGTGGGCGCTTTGGCGTAACCAGCCGCTACCTTACCGAGGCCGCCGAGCTACAGATAAAAATGGCACAGGGGGCCAAACCGGGAGAAGGCGGGCAGCTTCCCGGCGAGAAAGTGGATGAATGGATAGGCCGCACACGCCATGCCACGCCGGGGGTTGGGTTAATTTCGCCGCCGCCGCACCACGATATTTACTCTATCGAAGATTTAGCACAGCTGATATTCGACCTTAAAAATGCCAACCGCGAGGCTCGTATAAGTGTAAAACTCGTGAGTAAAGCCGGGGTAGGCACAATAGCATCGGGTGTTACAAAGGCAAAGGCCGATGTGGTAATGGTATCCGGTTTTGACGGGGGTACAGGTGCTTCCCCGCTAAGTTCTATAAAACATGCCGGCCTGCCGTGGGAGCTTGGCCTTGCCGAAACCCACCAGACACTCGTTAAAAATAAACTGCGCAGCCGTGTGGTTGTTCAGGCCGATGGCCAAATGAGGACCGGCCGGGACATTGCCATTGCAGCCCTTTTAGGTGCCGAAGAGTGGGGAATAGCCACTGCCGCCCTTGTGGTAGAAGGCTGTATACTAATGCGCAAATGCCACCTTAACACCTGTCCTGTAGGTGTTGCCACGCAGGATAAAGAACTGCGTAGCCGCTTTAAAGGAGAGGTAGACCATGTTGTAAACCTGTTTAAATTTATTACAGAAGAGTTGCGCGAAATAATGGCCGAACTGGGTTTCAGGACGGTTGACGAAATGATAGGCCATAGCGATAACCTGAAACAGCGCGACGATATTGAGTATTGGAAACATAAAAAAATAGACTTGTCAAGGCTGTTATATAAAGAGCCAAACCCTGATAACATAAGCCTTTACTGTACAGAAAAGCAGGATCATGGGCTCGACGGAATATTAGACTGGCAACTGCTCGCAAAAGCACAGCCTGCCTTGCTGAATGGCGAAAGGGTTGCAGCGGAGTTTAAAATCCGCAATACGGATAGGGCTGCGGGAACATTATTAAGCAATGAAATATCTAAAGCGTATAAAAGCGAAGGCCTTCCTGAAGATACCCTGAACTTTCAGTTTTATGGGGCAGCCGGGCAAAGTTTTGGTGCCTTTGGTGCCAAAGGTTTAACTATGAGGGTAGAGGGTGATGCTAACGATTATTTTGGCAAAGGCCTTAGCGGCGCCAAACTTATTATTTATCCGCCGCATAATGCCGGCTTTAAACCCGAAGCCAACAGCGTTGTGGGTAACGTGGTGCTTTATGGCGCTACCAGTGGGGAGGCTTATATTTATGGCCGCGCCGGAGAGCGCTTTGCGGTGCGAAACTCGGGGGCAACAGTAGTGGTAGAGGGTATTGGCGACCACGGTTGCGAGTACATGACCGGCGGCAGGGTAGTGGTTTTAGGTAAGATAGGCCGAAACTTTGGCGCAGGTATGAGTGGTGGTATTGCCTTTGTATATGACATCTATAAAGATTTTGCCGAGCGTTGCAACCCCGAAATGATTGACCTTGAAAAATGTCACAATGCCGACCGAGAAGAGCTTTTTGCCATGCTGCAAAAACATCTTGAATATACAGGAAGCGCCACAGCTAATTTTATATTGAAGGATTTTGATAACCAGTTGGATAACTTTGTAAAGGTATTCCCCAAGGATTATAAAAAAGCGTTGCAAAAACAACAGGAGGCTGATAAGGTGGGCAGATAAACGTCGCAATGCTCCTTCAAGGTTTCTGAAAACAATGACTGCATAAATATAGTTAAAGAGGAACATTAATATAAACCTTGCAGGTATAAAAGGTATAGATAAAGAACTAAAATTAAACCTGCAAGGTTTTGAGACCGCAAAAAATGAAACAGGATAAAATAACAGGATTTAAAGAATACGAACGTGAGTATCCGGCTACAGAGCCTATTGCTACACGCATAAAACATTACAGCGAGTTTACCGCGGCGTATACGCCCGAGAAACTTAACCAGCAGGCATCAAGGTGTATGGATTGCGGGGTTCCGTTTTGCCATAGTGGCTGCCCGCTGGGTAATGTAATACCCGAATTTAACGACGCAGTGTATAGTAAACAGTGGGAAGAAGCGTACGAAATTTTAGCATCTACTAATAATTTCCCGGAGTTTACAGGAAGGATATGTCCGGCACCCTGCGAGTCGGCTTGCGTGCTGAATATTAACCGGCCTCCTGTTGCCATTGAGGCGATTGAGAAACATATTATAGAAATAGCTTTTGAAAAAGGGCTGGTAAAACCCTTTTTACCCGAAGGCCGCAGCGGCAAAAAAGTGGCTGTTGTGGGAAGTGGCCCTGCAGGTATGGCCGCCGCCGACCAGCTGAACGCTGCCGGTCACTGGGTAACCGTTTTTGAGAAAGACGATGCTGCCGGTGGGTTGCTGCGTTACGGCATCCCTGATTTTAAGTTGGAGAAAAGTGTGATCGACAGGCGCGTTAAAGTCATGGAGCAAAGTGGTATTATGTTTAAATACCATGCACATGTCGGGATAAATATATACCTCTCGGATATCTTGCAGGAGTTTGATGCCGTGGTTATGGCGGGAGGCAGCATGGTTCCGAGGGAGTTGGCAATACCGGGACGGGAACTTAAGGGCATCCATTACGCTATGGAATTCCTGAAACAGCAAAACAAGCGCATTATGGGTGCCGACCCACTGGCATTCGCCGAAATTGAAAGTAATATTATTAATGAAGAAATAACTGCCGAAGGTAAAGACGTGGTAATAATTGGCAGTGGCGATACAGGATCTGACTGTATAGGTACCAGCGTGAGACAGGGAGCAAAGTCTATTACGCAACTGGCACTTATGCAGCAACCCGGAACCGCGAGGCCCATGTATACCCCGTGGCCACAGTATCCGCAAATACACCGTATATCATCATCTCAGGAAGAAGGTGCCGAGCGTTTGTTTGCTACGGTTAGTAAAGAATTTATAGGCGATGGCAATGGTAAACTTGTAGCTTTAAGAGTGGCAGATTTAGAATGGGAATTCGGCCCTAACGGAAGGGCAGTAAGCTCTCGGGAAAAGGAAGGGTCAGAAAGAATAATCCCCTGCGATATAGCGCTTATTGCAATAGGCTTTTCTCAACCGGAGCAGTTGCTCATAAACCGTTATGATATTGCTACCGATGCGCGGGGCAACATTCTTGCCGATGAGAAAAATTACCGCACAAGCTACCATAAAATATTTGCCTGCGGCGACATGCGCCGTGGCCAGAGCCTTGTGGTTTGGGCAATTAGCGAAGGCCGTGAATGCGCCCGTAATGTAGATGAGTTTTTAAACAAAGAGGCGTCGGTTCTGGAAAACAGGGATGCGAGTTTAGAGACAGAAGCTTTTGCTAATAATTAGTTGAACGCTAAATATCATAGAACGCGGATGACACGGATTTAAACAGATGATCGCGGATTAGCTTCACTTTGAAAAAATATGACATCTGTTTGTAGCTAATCTGTTAAAATCAACGATTGCGAAGCAATTGTGGTATCCGCGTTCCTTTGTTCGCGTCCATTCTTACAGTTTTTTAAATGGATTTTTGTTCGTAACTTTGCGGGCTTATTTATAAGGCTTTAGGTTAATGATTATGGAAGCAAGAAAAAAAGTCGCTTTTTATACTTTGGGATGCAAACTGAATTTTTCGGAGACATCTACCATCGCGCGCAATTTTCAGGAAGAGGGTTTTGACCGTGTTGATTTTGAAGAAGTTGCCGATATATATGTTATTAATACCTGTTCTGTTACAGAGAATGCCGATAAGCAGTTTAAGCAGATAGTGCGCAAAGCCTTAAAGAATAACGATAAAGCTTTTGTGGCGGCTGTGGGCTGCTATGCACAGTTAAAGCCCGAAGAGCTTGCCGCTGTAGATGGCGTAGACCTTGTTCTTGGTGCTACCGAAAAATTTAAAATTACCGACTATATAAACGACCTTAGTAAGAACGATATGGGCGAGGTACACTCGTGTGAAATATCGGAGGCTGATTTTTATGTGGGCAGCTACTCTATAGGCGACCGTACCCGTGCCTTTTTAAAGGTTCAGGATGGCTGCGATTATAAATGTACCTATTGTACCATTCCGCTGGCAAGGGGTATTTCGCGTAGCGATACATTGCAAAACGTACTTGATAATGCCAGGGAAATATCATCGCAAAACATACGCGAAATTGTACTAACGGGAGTAAACATAGGCGACTATGGCAAAGGCGAATTTGGCAACAAAAAACACGAGCACACTTTTTACGAGCTGGTTCAGGCGCTTGATAAGGTAGAAGGTATAGAGCGTTTGCGTATTTCTTCTATAGAGCCTAACCTGCTTAAAAATGAGACTATAGAGTTCGTTTCTAAGAGCCGCACTTTTGTACCGCATTTTCATATTCCGCTGCAAAGTGGCAGTAACGATATTTTAAAATTAATGCGCAGGCGCTACCTGCGTGAGGTGTATACAGAGCGTGTAAACAAAATTCGCGAAGTGATGCCGCATGCCTGCATAGGGGTAGATGTTATTGTGGGCTTTCCAGGTGAGACTGATGAGCACTTTTTGGAAACCTACAACTACCTTAATGAAATGGACATTTCGTACCTGCATGTGTTTACCTACAGCGAGCGAGACAATACTGCTGCTGCAACTATGGGTGGCGTTGTGCCTATAAATGTTCGCAATAAACGCAGCAAAATGCTACGCGGGCTCTCGGTTAAAAAGCGCCGTGCTTTTTACGAAAGTCAATTGGGTTCGACCAGAACAGTTTTGTTTGAAGGGGACAACAGGGAGGGTTATATTACCGGTTTTACAGAAAACTATGTAAAGATAAAAATGCCTTGGAACCCTGAACTGGTTAATACGCTACGAGAAGTTAAGCTGCTATCTATTGACGATGATGGACTGGTTAAAGCTGAATTTAATGATGTTAGCCTTTTAGAAAAAGGAATATCTGCCTTTGAAGCTTTATTTGCTTAGGGCTGTAATCAAATAGTATATAATAAAAGAGGCTGCCTAAATTTTAGACAGCCTCTTTTAGTTTAGAATTTATATCCTACAGAGAAAGAGAATACGTTGTTGGTTAACTTAATATCTGATGTTTCAGGATCTTTATTGATGTTTGATAAACCTGCATTATATCTTGCCTGAAAGAAAACCCCAATAGGCAAATCATAGCCTATACCTCCAAAAAGTGCAAAGTCTACTTTTTCGTAACCATCTTTTGCATCTACCTCTACAGATACAGATTCGCCATCGGCACTAATAACTCCTTTTTCCTTAGCGCTAACTAAAAATCCTATTTGTGGACCTGCCTGAATACTTAACCCTTCAATAACATAATATTTTATTGCGATAGGAACATTTATGTAATCAAGCTTAGATGTTAATTCGATACTGCTATCTAACGAATTTCCCGAATAATTATTAACAGTTACTTTTGTTCCCTGCTGTGAATAAACGATTTCCGGTTGTACTGCGAAGTTGCTGAATTTAAATTCGACTAATGCGCCTGCATTAAATCCGGCTCTTACATTAGTGTTCTCTGCATCGCCACCCCAGTCGGCAATGTTAAGTCCCGGCTTTTACACCGTATTTAATTTCCTGAGAGTGTGCGCTAAATCCAACTGCAAGTAATGTTGCAACTGAAAGGATGAGTTTTTTCATAAAAAGTGATTTGTTGGTTTTTGCGGCGAATGTAATATTTTTATGTTAAAAGTCAATAAAGTTTTTCTTTGTAGATAATCTAATATCAAAGAACAGAAAAAGTTACAATCCCAAAATTACCAGCCTGCCCTGTATTGTGAGTGTTTTAAAACCAAACTCCTGCCGAATATATTCAAAGGCCTTTGCATGGTATAAAAAAACGTGGGTAGGATCTGTCTTATAAAACCATGTGCCAAAGTCGCGGTCGGGGTCAAACCTGTCAGTCATTACATACAACCTGCCGCCTGCATTTAAGAGGCTTTTTAGTTGGGTAAACTCTGTATGGGGTTTTTTAAAATGTTCTGCTGTTTCGCTACAGGCTATGTAATTGTACTTTTGCTGTAATGCCTGCAGGTCATTATGAAAATAAAGGTCGAATTCCCTAACATCATAACCATTGTCTGTAAGAACCTTCAAAATAGGTGAGCCGGTACCAGAGCCAAAGTCGAGCCCTTTGTGCTGCGGTTGAAAATCGGTCAGGATAGCATTAGTAACAGGGCTTACAAAATTTTGATAGCGTATATCTCCGGGGTCGTTATTATGGCACAGGTAATGTGCCTGCTCGGCTTCGGCAGTTAAATAATCTTTTGGGTGCGTAAAAACAGAAAGGCAAAGGGAGCATTGTAAAAACTCCCTTTGCCCGTGTGTATAAAAGCTGTTAGATAAAGCGCCGCAAAGCGGGCATGCAACATTTTTCATGCCTTTTAAGGATTAGTACTCCAGATACCGCTATCTTTAATAAATACCCTTTTGTTCAATTTTAGCTGCGCCACAATGAGTTCGGCAACATCTTCGGGCTGCATTACTTTATCGGGGTTACCATCGGTAAGGTTAAGTTCTTTTGCCATATCTGTAGCAACAGTGCTTGGCGTAAGTGCCGTAACACGAATGTTGTGCTTACGCACTTCCTGCATAAGCGATTCGGTTAAGCCCATCACAGCAAATTTAGATGCACTGTAAGCGCTCGTGGCTGCTGCACCACGCAACCCTGCTGTAGAAGATATGTTTATAATGTCGCCGCTTTGTGCTTCTATCATTCCCGGCAGTACTGCACGGGTAGCGTAGTAAGTACCAAAAAGGTTGATCTTTATAATATCTTCGAACTCCGCTGGGGTTAGGTCCAGGAACTTGCCAAATTTACCTACTCCGGCGTTATTAATTAAAATATCTATGGTTTTAAATTGCCCAAGTGCTTTGGCTACTGCCGCGTTTACCGAATTGATATCAGCAATATCTGCTGTAACAATAAGGGTTTGCACACCAAAAGCCTGCGCTTCGGCAGCAACTGCTTCAAGATCTGCAGTGGTGCGGGCAAGTAGTATCACGTTAGTGCCTTCGGCAGCCAGGGCCAGTGCCACAGCTTTACCAATTCCTTTACCGGCACCGGTAATAAGCGCATTTTTTCCTTTTAAACTTTGCATTTTTTTAAATTTTACAGACACGAATTTCACTAACAGATTAATGTGAATTTGTATAATACCGTGTCTTTATTTATGTGTATTAGCTTCTATAATCGTATTCCCGGTGGCAGCAAGTCTTTATACTTTGGGTTCTTTCTAAAAAAGGCTGCAACCTTAGGATGGGTAGGCACCACCCGAAAGCGGCGTTCTTCGGCAATTTCTAAAATGTCTTTTATAAAGTCGCTTACAAAAGGGTCTTCGTCTACACCTTCCGGTACATTTACCCTCGTAAGAAACAGCTTGCGCTCTTGTATAGAATATTCTATAGAGGCCATTTTGCCGTTTACTGTGGTTTCAAATTGTCTCGAGAATTCGTTGTCTTTAATTTCCATAGCTATTCGTTAAATTGCATTGGTACTTCTATAATCAGGATCTTTGCCGGCGTTCTTGTGCTAACAGGAAGTACATCAAACTCTACTGCCCCAAAGGCATCGCGCTCATTTATAACCTGCCCGTCTATTTCCAGTTCGCCCTCTATCAAAAAAATATAAATTCCATTTCCCGGTATTTTAAGGTCATATTCTATAGCCTGTCCTGCATCATAGACGCCTAAATACAGGAACGCCTGCTGGTGTATCCATAATGCCTTGCCATCATTTTTATCCTGGGGCGATACTACATTTACAAGCGTGTTACGGTTGGTTTCCAGGTCAAAGCCCTTTTGGCTATACCGCGGTTCCACATTTTGGCGCTCAGGAAAAATCCATATTTGCAGGGTTTTGGCACGGTCGTTTTTACTGGCATTTATTTCAGAGTGCTGCACACCAGTTCCGGCACTCATAACCTGCACTTCGCCAAAGGTTACAGTAGCCTCATTGCCCAGGCTGTCGCGATGGGTTAGGCCACCTTCCAGCGGAATCGTTATAATTTCCATATTATCATGCGGATGGGTGCCAAAACCCATGCCTGCGTCTATGGTGTCGTCGTTTAGTACTCGAAGCATACCAAACTGCACGTTATCAGGGTTGTAATAATTACCAAACGAAAAAGAGAAGTTAGCTTGCAGCCAGCCGTGGTTAACAGTGCCGCGTTCGCTCTTAGGGAATAGTCGTGTTCTCATAATTTTATCGATAAATTAAAATTTTTATGTAGGTAAGGTTGGTGTAAAAACTTTAATTTTATACAAATTTCGGAATAAAATTTGATTGTAAGGCTTGTTTAAGCGTTAAAACCCTAAAGATGGAGAAGATACCTGTTTATTTTGTCCCAGGAATGGCTGCCAGCCCTGCTATTTTTGAGTACATTAAACTTCCTGCAGATGTATTTACCGTGTTTTTCCTGGAGTGGCTGCTGCCGTATGAGGGCGAGACATTACCGGAATATGCAGCACGAATGCTTAAGGACGTTAAGCACGATAACCCTGTATTAATAGGGGTTTCGTTAGGGGGGCTTATTGTACAGGAAATGGCTAAAATTATAGCGGCAAGAAAGGTTATTATAATATCGAGTGTAAAGAGCAATAAGGAATTCCCGAGGAGGATGAAATTTGCAAAACTTACTAAAATATACAAGACATTCCCTACCCGGATGATACAGCATGTAGATGTGGTGCGGAAATTTTTTCCTGACAAGAGTTTTGTAATCAGGCGGCTTAACCTGTATGAAAAATATCTTGCCATGCGCGATAAGAAATACTTAGACTGGGCGTTTAAAGCTGTTATAGAATGGGACCGTGAGACAGCCGACCCTAATGTAGTGCACATTCATGGCGATGCAGATAAGATTTTTCCTGTGCGTTATATTAAGAATTACATACCGGTAAAAGGCGGTACTCATATAATGATAATTAACAGGTTTAGCTGGATTAATGAACGATTGCCAGAACTAATACTTAAATAAAAGATTTATAAAATATGGAATGGGTTAAAAAAACCGGCGTAATTGCCTCGATGATATTAGTTAGCGGAATTGTGGGGCATAACATAGCCGACAAAAGAACAGAGGTTAAAGAAGTGAAAAAAGAGCGCTATTTTCCTGCTAAGATAGACTTTGCGGGAGAGAAAGCTCCGCTTAATATTGCAGATGTGCATGAGCGCCTTGACAGGGAACTCCTTGTTAATGCAAACCTTGATGCTACTACGGTACTAATTATAAAACGTGCTAACAGGGTGTTTCCGGTTATAGAGCCTATTCTTAAAAAATATAACATTCCGGATGATTTTAAATACCTGGCCGTAATAGAGAGCGGTCTTGTAAATGTGGTGTCTCCTGCGGGGGCGAGGGGCGTGTGGCAATTTATGCCGGAGACCGGTAAGGAACGCGGACTGGAAATTAATGATGTGGTAGATGAGCGTTACCATCTTGCAAAATCTACTGAGGCAGCATGTAAATACCTGCAATCGGCCTATGCAAAATTTGGTTCATGGACGCTTGCCGCCGCGTCTTATAACGGTGGTTTTGGCGGAGTGAACAAGCAAATCACTTTTCAGGGTGTAACTAATTACTACGACCTTTTACTAACCGATGAAACCGCGCGTTACGTTTTCAGGATACTCGCGCTTAAGGAGATCATGCAGCACCCGGTATCATACAACTTTACTGTGATGCCTGCAGAGATGTACCCGGTAATACCTGTAAAAACCGTAGATGTTACTACCACTATTCCGGACCTTGCAGTGTTCGCCAAAGAACAGGGCATTAACTATAAGGTATTAAAAATTCATAACCCATGGTTGCGCGACCGCAAGCTAACCGTAGCCGATGGTAAAAAGTATATTATAGAGATTCCACTTTCAGGATATTAGGCCTCAACGGCTTGTATTTATATTTTAGTAGGCGGCACAGACTGCTACACATACACTCCCACTATCGCCTTTGTGCAGTAGTGGGAGTTTTTGCATTATTTAAGTTCATATCGGAATTTTTTTTATGCGGGAATTTTTTCACAATCCGAAATAGATGCGCAATAATTCAGGTATAAATTTAAAATTATCTTACAAATATGTCTTTAATTATATATAATGTAATAAAATTAAAAATACGTTACGATTAATGTGGGTGTAAAATTAAAATAGATGAAAAAAATTCAGTAAAATGATTGTTTTATTGATGAAAAGTTTTAAATTCGCTTTAACGATGAAAAACAACATTAACATAGCAGCAGCCATTATCAGCATTATTGTCATTCTCAATAAAGCCTGAGGGGTACTGTAGTTATACAATATAATTAAGCCGTTCCCTCATATAAAGGAACGGCTTCTTTTTTTTAAGAACATGAGCTTTTTTAACCGAATTTACAATATTGTCATTAGCCGCTTACAAACGTGAGAAGGTATACCGAACAGCACACCATCGTCGGCCCTTCTCACAATGAGCAGGGCTTTTTTATAAAATTTACCTACTAATTTACTATGTACTATAACAATAATACCATCATTTACTACAACGGAAACTTTGTAAAGGCGTCTGAGGCTTCAACAAATCTTTACGGGCAATCACTTCATTACGGTTATGCTGTTTTTGAAGGTATCAAGTCATATAAAACTGATGGCGGCACCAAAATTTTTAAGGCAAAAGAGCATTATGACCGCCTGCGCCGGTCGGCAGAGTTAATGCACATTCCATTCGAGTATACTACAGATGAGCTAACATCACTGTCTTATGAAGTACTGGAGCGTAACGGATTATCTGATGCCTACCTTAGGCCTATAGTACTGTGCTCGCCCAATATGGCGTTGTCTAAAGGCAAAGAGAGCTACCTGGCTATAGAAGCATGGGAGTGGAGCAATGGCTACATGGCAAACAAAATGCGTATCATGACCTCTACTTTCGAGCGTCCTAACCCTAAAGCTTTCAAGGTAGAAGCTAAAGTGAGCGGGCATTATGTAAACTCAATTTTGGCGTGCCAGGAAGCTAAAGATGCCGGATATGACGAGGCGCTGGTATTAGACAGCAACGGATTTGTTGCAGAGAGCAGCGGTGCAAATGTTTTTTACGAAAAGAACGGCACGCTCTACACACCATCTAAAGGTAGTATACTACCTGGTATTACCCGCGCCACAGTACTCGAAATATGTGCCGAATTGGACATCCCAATAGAAGAAAAACTTTTTAAACCCGAAGAAATGCGTGGTGCCGATGCTGCTTTCTTTTGCGGTACTGCTGCTGAAGTACTGGCGTTAGATTCTCTCGACGATGTGCCGTTTACAAGAAACTGGGACGACAGCCTGAGTGCTACTGTACAGAAAGCGTATAGCAATTTAGTGTTAGGTAAGAATTTGGAAGAGTTTAAGCTGCAGTTGCGATAGATAGTTGTTTGTTGACGGTTGTTTGTTGTCGGAAGGTACACACTGTCAATTAAAGACTTAAAATAATTTTTGTCGGTTATTTAAGGAGCATTGTTTCCATCAACCGACAACTAAAAACTAATAACCATTTAATGGAATTAAATAAATATTCAAGGGTTTTTACCCAGGACGATACACAACCCGCAGCCCGCGCTATGCTGTACGGAATAGGTTTTAATGACGACGACATGAAAAAGGCACAGGTGGGCATAGCCAGTATGGGTTATGATGGCAACACCTGCAACATGCACCTTAACGAGTTGGCTGCTGTAGTAAAAAAAGGTACCTGGCAAAGCGGACTGGCCGGCCTCGTGTTTAATACCATAGGTGTAAGCGATGGTATGAGCAACGGTACCGATGGTATGCGCTACTCTTTAGTAAGCCGCGATGTAATTGCAGATAGTATAGAGGCTATTTGCGGTGCACAGTACTATGATGCGCTGATTACTTTGCCGGGCTGCGATAAAAATATGCCGGGAAGCATCATGGCTATGGGCAGGCTAAACCGCCCGTCTATAATGGTATATGGCGGTACCATTGCACCGGGATGCTACAAAGGCGAAGAACTTAATATTGTTTCGGCGTTTGAGGCTTTGGGCCAAAAGATAGCCGGTAATATGAATGAAGAAGATTTTCAGGGTGTAATTCGTAATGCATGCCCAAGTGCCGGTGCCTGTGGTGGCATGTATACCGCCAATACCATGGCAGCAGCAATAGAGGCGCTGGGTATGAGCTTGCCATATTCGTCGAGCAATCCTGCACTGAGCCCTGAAAAGCAGCAGGAATGTATAGATGCCGGCGAACATATAAAATTACTTTTAGAAAGGGATATAAAACCAAGCGATATCATGACGCGCAAAGCGTTTGAGAATGCCATGAGGATAGTAGTTGTTCTTGGAGGTAGTACGAACGCAGTATTGCACTTTATAGCCATGGCAAAAAGTGTAGATGTTGTGGTAACGCAGGACGATTTTCAGCATATGAGTGATGTAACGCCGGTGTTGGCTGATTTTAAGCCAAGTGGCAAATACTTAATGCAGGATTTGCATAACAATGGCGGCATTCCTGCCGTGATGAAATACCTGCTTAAGGTAGGCCTGTTGCACGGCGACTGTCTTACCGTAACCGGCAAAACGGTTGCCGAAAATCTTGAAAGTGCAGCCGACCTTGACTTCGACACCCAAAAAATAATCCGCCCCATATCCGATCCGATAAAAGCTACAGGCCACCTGCGCATACTGTATGGTAACCTGGCACCGGGCGGCAGCGTAGCAAAAATTACAGGTAAAGAAGGCGAAAAATTTACCGGTCCTGCCCGTGTTTTTAATGGAGAGAAAAATCTTATTGCCGGTATATCGGGCGGTAAAGTGCAGCACGGCGACGTGATCGTTATCCGTAACGAAGGTCCTAAAGGTGCGCCGGGCATGCCCGAAATGCTTAAACCCACAAGTGCCCTTATAGGTGCCGGGCTTGGTAAAAGCGTTGCCCTTATTACCGATGGCCGCTTTAGTGGCGGTACCCACGGTTTTGTAGTAGGGCACATAACGCCTGAAGCTTTTGAAGGCGGGACGATAGCACTTGTAAACGATGATGATATTATAGAGATAGATGCGGTAAACAATACGCTTGTACTGCAGGTATCAAACGATGAGCTTGAAAAAAGAAGACAGGCATGGCAACAGCCAAAACTTAAAGTAACCAAAGGATTATTGTACAAATATGCCCGCACGGTATCGTCGGCAGCAGAGGGCTGTGTGACCGATGAGGGGTAACAAAACACAATGCACGTATGGAAAAGACTATGGAAAAAGCTGCACCGGCCCAGCCTGCACAACAGGAAGCGGTAACCCTTACGGGCGGGCAGGTATTGCTTGAGGCATTTATACAAGAAGGGGTAAGCACTATTTTTGGCTATCCCGGTGGTGCCATTATGCCCATTTATGATGCGCTTTACGATTATAATGATAAGCTGGAACATATACTGGTACGCCATGAGCAGGGCGCCATACATGCGGCACAGGGTTTTGCACGGGTATCTGGTAGAACCGGTATTGTGTTTGCAACAAGTGGTCCCGGAGCGACTAACCTTGTTACCGGCCTTGCCGATGCTATGATAGACAGCACACCGCTGGTTTGCATTACAGGGCAAGTGTTTGCGCACCTTTTAGGTACCGACGCTTTTCAGGAAACCGATGTGATAAACATTACCATGCCGGTTACAAAATGGAATTACCAAGTTACCGATGCCGAAGAGATCCCGGCAATAATTGCCAAGGCTTTTTACATTGCGGCTTCGGGACGGCCCGGTCCGGTACTTATAGATATTACCAAGAATGCCCAGCTGCAAAAAATGCAGTTTTCAGGCTACAAAAAGTGCACCTTTATACGCAGTTACAGGCCCAAGCCTGTTGTGCGCCCTGAATATATAGAAGAGGCTGCCAGACTTATTAATGCTGCCGAACGCCCTTTTATTGTTTATGGGCAGGGGGTGTTATTAGGCAAAGCCGAAGAGGAGTTTAAGGCATTCATAGAAAAATCGGGTATACCTACGGCCTGGACAATATTAGGCATGAGCGCTATCCCTACAGATCACCCGCTGGGTGTGGGTATGGTAGGAATGCACGGTAATTACGGACCCAATAAACTTACTAACGAGTGTGATGTGCTGATTGCCATTGGTATGCGTTTTGACGACCGCGTTACCGGAAGGCTCGATATGTATGCCACACAGGCTAAGATCATCCATCTGGATATAGACCCTGCCGAGATTGATAAAAATGTAAAGGCAGATGTGCCGGTTTGGGGCGATTGTAAAGAAACACTTCCGTTGCTTACTGCCCTTGTAGATAAAAAACTGCACGGCGCATGGCACCGCAAGTTTACAGATTGTGCCAAACAGGAGCAAGAAAAAGTAATTCAGAATGAATTACACCCTACCGATGAGGTGCTTACTATGGGCGAGGTTATCCGTAACCTTAACGAGCTTACCGGTGGTAAAGCTATAGTTGTAACCGATGTTGGCCAGCACCAAATGGTTGCCTGCCGCTATGCAGAGTATGGGCATACCCGCAGCAATATAACCAGCGGTGGCCTTGGTACTATGGGTTTTGCCCTGCCTGCCGCCATTGGCTCAGCATACGGGGATCCAACACGTACTACAGTTGCCATAATAGGCGATGGTGGCATCCAGATGACCATTCAGGAGTTAGGCACTATAATGCAGTTTAAGCCCAACGTGAAAATTATGATACTGAACAACTGCTTTTTAGGGATGGTGCGCCAGTGGCAGCAATTGTTTCATGAAAAGAGGTATTCGTTTGTAAATATACAAAGCCCCGACTTTGTTATGGTGGCTAAGGGTTACGGCATACCGGGCAATAGCGTCTCGCAGCGTGAAGACCTGCGTGATGCCATGAAAACCATGCTCGACCATGATGGCAGTTACCTGCTTGAAGTTATGGTGGGCAAAGAAAATAATGTATTCCCTATGGTTCCGCAGGGCAAGAGCGTAAGCGATATTGTGCTAAGCCGGGAAGAGATATAAGATAGGCAAAAGTTGTAATGTCATAAAGTTTAAAGCTAAAACAACTTTGCGACTTTGAAGCTTAGGAACTTTGAAACTAAAAGAAAAATGAAAAAGGAATTCACCATAACCGTATATACAGAGAACCATGTGGGGTTATTAACCCGCATTGCAATTATTTTTTCGAGGCGCAAAATTAACCTGGAAAGCGTTAATGTAGGTCCAAGCGAGGTAGAGGGAATAAGCCGTTTTACGATGGTTATTAACGAAGCCGAAGAGGTAGTGCAAAAAGTGGCCCGCCAAATCGAGAAACAGGTTGAGGTGTTAAAGGTGTTTTTTAATACCGATGAAGAAATTGTGTGGCAGGAAATGGCCATGTATAAAGTACCTACCAAAGTTATTGCGGAGCAGGTTAAAGTAGAAAGGCTTCTACGCCAGTATGGTGCCAATACGGTTGTAATAAGAAATGATTACACGGTATTTGAAACCACAGGGCATAAAGAAGAAATTGACGCTTTAGCCGAAGCATTGCAACCTTGGGGACTTATAGAGTTTGTGCGCAGTGCACGTATTGCCATTATTAAGGCAAGCGAAGGTATGCATAACGCCGTCCTTGAATTTGAAGCTGCCGAACCAAGCGAACCCGCTGCAGAGAACGAGTTCCTTGATAAAAGGGATGGTGTTTTTACAATGTGAGCGGTGAGTAAGATATTGTTAACGGTAGTGCTTTTGTTCGGAGGCATACTTATAGCACAGGAAAAGATTACTACCCAGGGCCCGACATGTTTAGAATATGACCTTGGAGTTATAGATACCATTGTCTTGGGAGATATTAATAGCGACAGGGTAATTGATACTGCTTATGTGTATACACCGCCTACGTTGTGGGAGTATGATGAAAATGGCGAGTTCTCGTCATGGTTTGGTTGTAAGAATGATAAGTGTTACAATAAAGTAACTTTTTCATGTAACCTGCCCGATCTGATAATTGAAAATACCGTCTTAGGAAAAGTGGCCGCAATAGATGATATAGATGGAGACGGCTTTAAAGAGCTTCTGTTTAATACCAGTTGGTTTACTGGTACAACTACAGGCTTATATCTCTACCATTTTAATGGCAAAGAATGGGAACCTTTAGAGAGTGTTGTTGTAAGGGGAGGGCTGTATGATGATGGAGAAGGCGAAAACCCAATACCTGTTAGCAACTATTTTTACAAAAAAGGAAAACTGTATTATCTTAAGGGTATTACTTTAAAAGAAGGAGATGAAGTCGCTGACATTAAAGAAATTGCTCTTAAAAGAAGAAAACGAATTAAAAAATCAATAAAAAATTAAACAAACAAGATGGCAAAATTAAATTTTGGGGGCGTTGAAGAAAACGTGGTAACCCGCGAAGAATATCCGTTACAAAAAGCACAGGAAACACTTAAAGATGAGGTTGTAGCTGTAATAGGCTATGGCGTGCAGGGTCCGGGACAGGCCTTAAACCTCAAAGATAATGGCATTACCGTAATTGTGGGGCAGCGTAAAAATTCTAAATCGTGGGATAAGGCTGTTGCCGATGGCTTTGTACCGGGAGAAACACTTTTTGAAATTGAAGAAGCCCTGCAAAAAGGCTCTATTATATGTTACCTGCTTAGCGATGCGGCACAAATTGAGTACTGGCCACTTGTTGAAAAATACCTTACTGCCGGTAAAGCATTATATTTTTCGCATGGCTTCGGGATTACTTTTAATGGTCAAACAGGAATTGTACCTCCTGAAAATGTAGACGTATTTTTGGTTGCGCCAAAGGGATCGGGTACTTCATTGCGCCGTATGTTCCTTCAGGATCGCGGCCTTAACAGCAGCTACGCGATATTTCAGGATGCGACGGGTAAAGCGTTCGAAAGGGTGGTATCGTTAGGTATTGCTATAGGCAGCGGATATTTATTCGAAACTGATTTCCAGAAAGAAGTATACAGCGACCTAACGGGAGAACGTGGTACACTTATGGGAGCTATACAGGGAATTTTTGCAGCACAGTACGATGTACTTCGCAAGAGAGGCCACAGCCCAAGTGAGGCGTTTAATGAAACGGTAGAAGAACTTACACAGTCGCTTATGCCCTTAGTATCTGAAAACGGTATGGACTGGATGTACGCTAACTGCAGCACTACGGCACAACGCGGTGCGCTCGACTGGTGGAAGCGTTTCCGCGACGCTACAGCACCTTTATTTGAAGAATTGTATGATAGCGTTGCCACCGGTAAAGAGGCGGGATATTCTATAGCAAGCAACAGTAAAGAAGATTACCGCGTAGGCCTTGACGCTGAACTGGCAGAACTTCGCGACAGCGAAATGTGGCAGGCGGGCAAAACTGTTCGCAGCCTGAGGCCGGAGAATAACTAAGGCATACTACGCCAGCATTTATTTCAAATTGCGATGCATGATAACCTACAAGGCTTTTAAACCTTGTAGGTTTACTTCTTAACAGCCTGTTTTTAAATGGGTAAATACTAATACCTACAAGGTTTAAAAACCTTGCAGGAGATATCATTACCATGAATACCCAACCCGTTACTTACTTCCCTACTATAGAAGATGTAAAACGTGCCGCCGAGAGGCTTAAGCATGTAGTGCATAAAACCCAGCTTTCGCCTAACCGCACAGCCTCTGAAATGTATGGTGCCAATATACTTTTTAAGCGGGAAGACCTGCAGCAGGTGCGCTCGTATAAAATTCGGGGGGCATACAACAAAATGTCGACCCTTAACGAAGCCGAACGCGCACAGGGCGTAGTTTGCGCCAGTGCAGGCAATCATGCTCAGGGCGTGGCACTTGCCTGTAATAAGATGCAGGTACACGGTACTATATTTATGCCTACACCAACACCGGGACAAAAACTGGATCAAGTGGCTATGTTTGGCGGTGAATATGCCCGTGTAGTTTTAGCAGGCGACACGTTTGACGAAGCTAAAGAAGCAGCTCTGTTGTATTGCGAGGAGCAGGGAGCAGTGTTTATTCACCCGTTTGATGATCCGTATATTATAGAGGGTCAGGCTACTATTGGGCTCGAAATTCTGGAGCAGATGCAACAACCCATAGACTACATTTTTGTACCTGTAGGCGGTGGTGGGCTCGCAGCAGGGTTAAGTAGTGTGTTTAGGGTGCTGTCGCCCCATACTAAAATTATTGGGGTAGAACCCACCGGTGCTCCCAGTATGAAGCATGCACTCGAAAAAGGCGAACCGGTGCATTTAGACCGTATTAATAAATTTGTAGATGGCGCCGCGGTGCAAAAAGTGGGCAGTTATACTTTTGATATTTGCAGGCACACGCTTAGCGATATGCTACTGGTAGACGAAGGCCGGATATGCCAGGTTATCCTCTCGCTGTACAATAAAGATGCTATTGTTATAGAGCCCGCAGGGGCACTATCGGTAGGGGCACTGGCGCAATATGCCGATAAGATTAAAGGTAAGAATGTAGTGTGCATTATTAGCGGTAGTAATAACGACATTACCCGCATGGAAGAAATTAAGGAAGGTGCATTGCTGTATGCCGGACTTAAGCATTACTTCCTGGTGAAATTTCCGCAAAGGCCGGGGGCATTACGCGAGTTTGTTATGAATGTGTTAGGCCCAACGGACGATATCTCCCACTTTGAATATACCAAAAAGAACAGTAAAGAAAAAGGTACTGCCGTAGTAGGTATTGAGCTACGGGACGCAGCCGATTATGATGTGCTTTTAGCTAATATGAAAACCCTGGGCTTTTATGTTGATTACCTTAATGACAAGCCGCATTTACTGAATTTACTGGTGTGATTAGTTTCCGTTGCCTTCTTCCTGCTTTGGCGTTGGCCGTTTTATTTGTATTCTTATATACCTAAAGTTATAACGTGTTGCTGTGCGTAGCTTTTCTTCTGCATTTTGGTTATCGATGGTAATAGTAGGTACTACAGCGGTATAAAAATAGCTGTCATTACCCCAAAAGCCTGTGGCAACCGGCGACCAGTTGGCGTACTCTTTATAGGTGCCGGTGCTAGGTGTGAGCGTTTCTTTCCATTTGTAACAGGAAAGTATTGTAGGGTTATTACTAAATAGCTGGCCTAAATCCATTACATATTTATAGTCTTTTGAAAAAACGGGAACATTGGTAAACGTTGCAATTTCTTTGCCTGTGCGTTTATCAATGAGTTCATAACTGTATTCTTCGCAGGCAGAACACATAAATTCGAACAAAGAGGCATTCAATTTTTGGTAATCGCCCATATATGTATAAATATTTGGTTGATTACCTTCGCCCAAGCCATCAATAAATTTTTTGCCGCCTATAGTAATAATATTTTCCCGTTTTTTAATTTTTTTATCTATTATAAGATAATTGGGAATAGCGGTTCTTTTTGCGTTAAAAAAATCTTTTTCAGATATGGGCGTGACTATCACATCAGGGTAATCATCACTATTAAAAGAATTTTCATAATCTTCTGCATAACTTTTACCACAATTATCTTCAAAATTTATATGTTCATCACGCCATTGATCATTATAAATATAACGCTCATTGAGGTCGTAATTGCTAAGCGGAATATCGGTTTCCCTGCCAATACTTTTTTTGTCTATAAAAAAAACTCGTCATAATTAAACTTGTCGTGCCCGCTAAAGGCTACCATCACAAGGCTGTCAGTTTCGTTTATAACAGGCAGCATGGTTTTAAAATTAAAACAAAAACCGGCGTAATACATTTCTGTAGTAAATACTTTCGCTCCATTTCGGTTTATTATATAGCCATCATATAATACCTCTTCACCATTTATTTTGTAGGCAGGAGCTTGTGGTGTATACTTAGCATTCTGGGCAAATAAAAATGAAGGTATTACTGCCAGCAGTAATATAGCAAGTACGGCTTTCATAAAGAGTTAAATATGAACGTGAAAGTACAAAATACATAGTAATAACAAATGTTAATCAAAGATTCCGTCCATGCCCTTATAAATAAACCATGTATTGGCCGAATTTCGTTCTACCTCAAGTTTCAGGTTTCTAAATTCGGAGCCACTGTAGCTCTTTCCTTTAGATTCGTGGAGTTCTTTCAGTTTGGCATCCCATTTGCGAACGGTAACGACCGCTGCTGCATCTACCGCTTCTTCAATATTTACATAAAGATAGTCGGTATCGTCTTTCTCTACGTAATGGTCAAAATAATATTCCAGTTTAGTGGGGTCGGCGTTTTCGATAAGGTAAGCCAGTTCTTTTTTGTAAGCATTCGTTTCCGGCGCATTGTTTAATAATATCGCATTGGGAGACTGCTCCTCTGTTTTTTGGCACGCTACAATTAACGTAAGCGCAGCAAGAGTTACAAATTTTTTAAGTTAGACATAGTATTAATTAGTACAATAGTGTAAGGTTGCTTACAATATTGTTTAACGTTAAACAACAGAAAGATAAATAGCTACCTGAACATCACTCCAGTCGGCACTCAATACGGTGTACACCTCAAAGTCAAAACCGTAGGTTCTGTCGATGTCAGAGTTCCATATTTCCTGCCACGCATTGGCAACGCAATCGGGCATTTTGCCCGTAGCATTAATTACAGTATAGTTCTGGTTCGGTATATTAATACTCTGCAATCCTTCCGGAGTTTCGGCATCGGTGCTCACTTTGCATCCAATGAAAAACGAGTAGGGTTGGGTATGGTCACCCTCATACTCAAAATATACGGCATAAATATCAGGAGACAGCATGCCGGTAATTTTTGAGGCAATACCTTCGCTCATAAATTGTTGCCAAAGGCTGCCGCAATCTGTCGCTGCCTGCCCATCGGCATTAAAGGTTTTTTTATCGAATTTAAGGCCAGTAAGTTTAAAGGGTTCTTTTGGAGTCATTGGTTGATTATGTTTACTTATTAAGTACAATTGTATATTCCGTTCTATCTTTGATCTTTTTTATTACTTTAACCAAATTATCATCATTGTCATATTCAAACAAAAATAGTATATCAGGCCTATTAGTTATATTTTTAATCTTGGCAGCATCATCATAGTCAAAATGGTAACCGTGAGGTAAAATTCCACTAACAGAGCTTCCTATGTAATAAACATCTTTTAATCTGCCATTGTCATCAAACATTTTTTCAGGCGTTTTATATATGTCATTTTCACCGGTTAAATATATAATCTGTTCGCTATTTAACTGGTCTAAAATGTGGACGCTGTTTAGAAAATAAAATACCTGATCGATAGCGTACGTTTTGTCAAAATAAGTTTTTTCATTACCATAATATTTAAAAGATGTACTTCTGTTTAAAGTATCTGTTTTTATAGCGGTAATAAGTTTTCTGTTAATCTTTGAAAAAGTCGATCTCTTTTCTCCCGGCTCCATCTCTTCATATTCATACAGTAGCTTTGTGTCGATCATTTTCGATTCAAAATCGAATGCATATTTTTCAGATATTGTTCCATGTGTGTTTTTATATCCTTTAAGTATGGTAATAGTATCACTTTTTAAAACGTACTCTCCTTTAACTTCTGTGTTTCCATAATGTCCAACAGATGTTCTTGTAAAAGTACCATTTTTTAAAAAATGAAATTCCCAAAATGTCTCTCCCCAAAAGGAATAAAAATTTTTATCAAAATTTTGTGCTGATAGGAAATTAGTACAAAGAAGCAAATAAAATAAAATTGTTTTTTGCATATTACATTTATGTAAGGTCAAATATAGAAAAAGCAAACCACAAAAAAACCGCCATCAGGCGGTCTTCATTAATATCTTCTCATTTGTGTTTGAGGGCCTTTCTTTAATTGTGCCTTCATCATGGTTATCTGTTCTTTCAGCATTCCCTGCTTATCGAGCTTCTTAGCATCTATAAGGAGTTTCTCTGCTTCTATCTTACGGTTTTTGCTCATTGCTATACCGGCAAGGTTAAGTTTTGCCATAGCCATATCCTGGTCCATGTTAAGGCCAAGCTCTACTGCTTTTTTAAGGTATTTTTCGGCCTGTGTAAGGTTGGTTTGCGATAGCATAATGCCTTTAAGGTAGTTGTAATAGCCTTCCTGTTTAGGCACAAGCGCTGTATGCGGGTCTTTTATTTTGTCGAGGTATTTATTGGCGCCATCAAAATCCTGTTTGCGTAGTTTAAGGAACGCAAGCAATATCATCTCATTTTTATAATAAAGGAACACAAATATACCGGATAGCAGTAATAAAAAAATACCGTTACCAATGTTGCCTTCTGTAAACTGCCAAACGGCAACTAATACTATTATAGCTGTTATAACCAGCTTCAGATTTTTATTAAACATAATTATGTATAAATTTGCGGTGCAAAGGTAGTAAAATTAAAGAATGCGTTTAAATAAAATATTTTTTATAAAACTACTTGTGAGGAAAAAAAACCTTTGTATATTTGCACTCGGTTTTAGGGTAGCGATGTCATAAGGCCATAAAGATAAGATATTTCAACCAGATTTAAAGATACAAAGCAATGAGCAAGAGAACGTTTCAACCATCAAAGAGAAAAAGAAGAAATAAGCACGGTTTTATGGACAGGATGGCTTCTGCCAACGGAAGAAAAGTACTTGCTCGCAGAAGGGCTAAGGGAAGACATAAACTAACTGTTTCCAGCGAACCTCGCCATAAGAAATAATGTTTGAAAAAACATATATAAAGAAAGGTGTTACTTATTTTTAGTAACGCCTTTTTTTATACCTAAGCCTCACCCCAGCCCGCTCCGAAGGAGAGGGAGGAGCTACACTCCGGCTTTAAAGAATATCATAATGGCTTGTTTTTTAGTAATTATGACGTTTGATGTGCAAATTTAGGAGATACCCGTAAAAATTCCCTTCTCCTTTGGAGAGGGGTTGGGGGTGAGGCCGAAAAAATATCGTAAATTTGCATACCCTTAAGCGGGCACATATTAAACACAACTACAACACATACAATGCCTAAAGACACTTCCATCAAATCTGTTTTAATTATCGGTTCGGGCCCCATCGTAATAGGTCAGGCCTGCGAATTTGATTATGCCGGCTCTCAGGCCGCACGATCTATAAGGGAAGAAGGAATAGAGGTTATCCTTATAAACTCTAACCCGGCTACCATCATGACCGACCCTTCTATGGCCGATCATGTATACTTAAAGCCGCTTACCACAAAATCGATAGTAGAAATTCTTAAAGCACACCCAAATATAGACGCTGTGCTCCCTACTATGGGAGGGCAAACGGCTCTTAACCTTTGCCTTGAGGCAGAGGAAAAAGGTATTTGGGCCGACTTTAACGTGCGCCTTATAGGTGTAGACGTTAACGCCATAAATATTACCGAAGACAGGGAGCAGTTTAAACAACTCCTTGAAAGAATAGGTATTCCTGCTGCACCGGCTAAAACGGCTAACTCGTTCCTTAAGGGTAAAGAGATAGCGCAGGAGTTTGGTTTTCCGCTGGTTATACGCCCATCGTTTACACTGGGTGGTACAGGGGCAGCTTTTGTACACAGAAAAGAAGACTTTGACGACCTCCTTACTTATGGCCTCGAAATGTCGCCTATACACGAGGTGCTTATTGATAAGGCCCTTTTAGGATGGAAAGAATATGAACTTGAATTGCTGCGCGATAAAAATGATAACGTGGTTATTATTTGCTCGATAGAAAATATGGACCCTATGGGTATCCATACAGGCGATAGTATTACGGTGGCTCCGGCCATGACTTTAAGCGATGTTACCTTTCAGAGAATGAGGGATATGGCAATACTGATGATGCGCAGCATAGGCAACTTTGCCGGTGGCTGTAACGTTCAGTTTGCGGTAAGCCCGGATGAGAAGGAAGATATTGTTGCCATCGAGATTAATCCAAGGGTTTCGCGCTCATCGGCACTGGCATCTAAAGCTACAGGGTATCCTATTGCTAAAATAGCCTCTAAACTGGCGCTTGGTTACAATCTTGACGAGCTTCAAAACCAGATTACTAAGTCAACATCGGCTTTATTTGAGCCTACGCTTGATTATGTTATCGTGAAAATACCGCGTTGGAACTTTGATAAATTTGAAGGTGCCGACCGTACGTTAGGCCTTCAGATGAAATCGGTAGGGGAGGTTATGGGTATAGGCCGCTCTTTTCAGGAGGCACTGCACAAGGCTACACAATCGCTAGAAATTAAGCGTAACGGGCTTGGTGCCGATGGTAAAGGCTACAAAAACTATGAGCAGATTATAGACAAACTTACCCACGCAAGCTGGGACCGTGTGTTTGTTATTTATGATGCTATACAAATGGGCATACCATTAAGCCGCATTCATGAAATTACTAAAATAGATATGTGGTTCCTTAAGCAATATGAGGAACTATACAGCCTTGAAAAAGAGGTGTCGCGATTTAAAATAGGTACACTGCCTAAAGAATTACTTCTTGAGGCGAAACAAAAAGGTTTTGCCGACAGGCAACTTGCCCACATGATGGACTGCCTTGAAAGTGAAGTGTACAACAAGCGCGAAGAAATGGGCGTGAAGCGTGTTTACAAACTTGTAGATACCTGTGCTGCCGAATTTGAAGCGAAAACGCCATATTACTATTCAACTTTTGAAGCCGAAATACAACGTGCCGACGGCACCCGTTATGTACATAACGAAAGTGTTGTGAGCGATAAAAAGAAAGTGATAGTATTAGGGTCTGGCCCTAACAGAATAGGGCAGGGTATCGAGTTCGATTACTCTTGCGTACATGGTGTACTGGCTGCAGCCGAATGCGGTTATGAAACCATCATGATAAACTGTAACCCTGAAACGGTATCGACCGACTTTGATACGGCTGATAAACTTTACTTTGAGCCGGTATTCTGGGAGCATATTTATGATATCATCCGCCATGAAAAACCGGAAGGTGTTATTGTGCAGCTTGGTGGGCAGACAGCCCTTAAGCTTGCTGAGAAGCTTGACCGTTATGGCATAAAAATTATAGGTACCAGCTTTGATGCACTCGACCTTGCCGAAGACAGGGGCCGTTTCTCTGACCTGCTTACCGAACTTAACATCCCTTTCCCACGTTTTGGTATTGCAGAGAGCGCAGAAGAGGCTACACATCTTGCTGATTCTTTAGACTTCCCGTTACTGGTACGCCCAAGTTATGTACTGGGTGGCCAAGGTATGAAGATTGTTATAAACAAACAGGAACTGGAAGACCACGTTATCGATTTGCTTAAGAGCATACCGGGCAACAAGCTGCTTCTTGACCATTACCTTGACGGCGCCATTGAAGCCGAAGCGGATGCAATATGCGACGGCGAAGATGTGTATATAATAGGTATCATGGAGCATATAGAGCCTTGTGGTGTACACAGCGGCGATAGTAATGCTACATTGCCTCCCTTTAACCTGGGCGAGTTTGTAATGCAGCAAATAAAAGACCATACCAAAAGGATAGCGCTTGCGCTTAAAACGGTAGGGCTTATAAACATACAGTTTGCAGTTAAGGATGACATTGTTTACATTATAGAGGCTAACCCAAGGGCATCGCGTACGGTTCCGTTTATTGCCAAGGCATATGGCGAACCTTATGTAAACTATGCTACTAAAGTAATGCTTGGCGCTAAAAAGGTAAAAGACTTTACTTTTAACCCACAGCTAAAAGGCTACGCCATTAAACAACCGGTATTTTCTTTTAGTAAATTCCCGGGTGTAAACAAGAAACTTGGCCCGGAAATGAAATCTACCGGAGAGAGTATCCTCTTTATAGACGACCTTAAAGACGACCAGTTTTACGAACTGTATTCACGCCGTAAAATGTATTTAAGCAGGTAACACCGTAGAGAAGTTGCACTGCAACGTCTTACATATGAATTAAGAAAGCCCCAAGCAATTGGGGCTTTCTTAATTACATAAAGTTTTGAGAATATGAGGCGAAGTTCATCGCGTCTCTAACGTGAAAGCCTGTCAATAACCTTATCCAGCCGTCGTTTATTATATTGCTGCACCAGTGGCGGATATACATGAAATATAATATTACACACCAGGACGGGAACTATAGCATCCTCATAAAAGTGCTTTTCATACATAATAATCACTGCTATAAATGTACATAGTAAAGCGACAAGGTGTCCAATTTCAGCACTTGTCATTTCATTTCTCAGGGTAATAAGCTTAGCTCTATCGGGGCGTCCTGACATTTTCAGGGTTGGGTTAAGGTGCCTCCAGAACGATTTTACCAAAACCTTTTTAAAAAGTATCACACCCAGATAAAGGTTGGCAGCCTCGCTTTTTATAAAATTAAAGTTGGATATAATCCTGTAAAAAGGTTTATTTTTTATAATATTATTAACCACCAGCCCAATTATAGAAAGGCTGAATGTAAATGATATGGCAAAAACATAAGTTTTAAGCATGTTCGTTTTTTTACAGTTAGGTTTTGAATCGAAACAACAAAAGCCCCATTTGGGGCCTTTGCTTATTATTGTTGTTAATGCAAAACTCTCTTCAGCATTACTTAAGGTATTTAGCAAAGAACCCTATCATGCATTGGTACAATTCGATCCGGTTTTCTTCGTGCCCAAAACCGTGGCCTTCATTATACTTTACCATGTATGGCGTAGCCACACCTTTAGCCCTGAGTTTAGATACTATCTGGTCGCTTTCGTCTATATTAACCCTTGGGTCGTTAGCGCCCTGTGCAACAAATAGCGGCTTGGTGATTTTATCAATATTTAATGCAGGTGATACCTCGGTCATAATTTTCTGGTCGGCGGCACTGTTTTCGTCATACCACTGCTCATACACTTGTGCCAGGAAAGGTTTCCAATAAGCAGGGAACGATTTAAAGAAGGTAAACAGGTTAGACACCCCCACGTAGTCGATGCCGCATTTATAAAGGTCGGGCGTTTTTACAAGGCTGCCCAGGGTAGCAAGGCCACCGTAGCTTCCACCATAAATAGCCACTTTGCTGCCATCAATAAAATCGAGTGTTTTGGCATATGCCACACCATCTTCCAGGTCTTCCAGCATTTTGCGGCCTATCTGTTTATTACCGGCAACAAAAAACTTCTTTCCATACCCGCCAGATCCGCGATAATCTATTTGTATTGTGGCATACCCACGGCTTGCAAACAACTGTGTTTCGGGATTAAAACCCCAGTTGTCCCTCACCCCATAAGGCCCCCCGTGAGGGTTAACTATCAGCGGTACTTTTTTAGATTTAGATGCCTCATTAGGTATTGTTAAGTACCCGTAAATGGTAAGGCCATCGCGCGACGTAAATTTAATAGGGCGCATCTCGGCCATATCAGCTTCCTTAAGCTGTGGCGCCAGGTTCATGATCTCTTTAAAAGTTCCTTTAAGAATATCATATAAGTAATAAGTGCCATAAAGCCTGTCGCTGGTTACATACACCAGGCATTTATCTTCGTTATCGGTAACACCTGTAATGCTAAACTCCTTGTCGCCAAACTGTTGTTTCATTTTGGCATCAATCTTTTTATAGGTGGCACTTACCGGTATAGTATGCTCTTTCTCACCGGTATACTGGTAGTAGTCTACCTCATAGCCGCGCTTGCGCGATGTTACTAATCCGCTAACGTCGAATGTTGGGTTGCTGTACACCTTTTTAATGGTTTTCTTTAATGCAAGGTCATAAAGAACAATCTCCCTGGTGTTACTCTCCGTGTTAGTAAGTACAAAGGCATCGTTAGGGTTAGGGGTGGTATAATCAAAAGCTATAATTCCAAAATCATCCTTCCATGATGTTTGTATCACCTTTTCAAAAGGCTTATCGTTACCGGCCCTGTAGTATAGGGCATTCTCGGTACCGTTTTGTTGTTGTGTATACGCTTTAAGGTTACCGTCTTTATCAAAGTCAAAACCTCCTATAGGGTTTGCAATATCTTTGTTTTCAAAAAGTTTAACGGTTTCTCCGGTCTTGATATTAATCTTAAACGGCTCAAATACCTGCGGATTTTCTTTATTCATTTCCACGATCATATAGTCCGGCTGCTCTTTAAGAATCTTGCTTATGCTTGCCTTAACACCTGCATAGGGTGTCAGGTCTTTTTTATTGCTGCCGTCAAGATCTACGGCATAGATATGATAATTCTCGTCGCCGCCTTTATCCTGCATGTAAACAAGTCGTGCATTGCCCGCCCATGCATAACCACGAATAAGCTCCTCTTTTTCCTCAACTACGCGCTTTACATCGTTGTTAGCTGTATTTTTAATATACACATGGCTTTTACCATTTGCATCGCGCTCCTTGTAAGACAGGTATTTCCCATCGGGCGAAAACTGGAAAGAGTACTGCGCCGGTTTTTTAAAATAATCGGCAACGGTGTATTTGTAAGTGCCTTTTTCTGATGCTGCCAGTACTTGCAATTCTTCTTTAGATGAGGCTAAAGAGGGGTTTCCGGGCTGCGCTGTTTCTTTTTTTTCCTGGGCTCCTGCAATGGTTATCAGGCTGCATACCAGGATGGTTGCTACAGTTTGCTTCATTGTTTTTTTGATTGATGATTTATGTTAATGCTTATTGGTTTATACCAAATGTAAGAAATAAAAGTGCTAACTATTAATGCGCTTTACGTATAAGTAGGTTATTTATGCAAAATGTTACGCCTATGTTATGCAAAATGTTAAGTTATTTAAAAATAATAGTACATTTGCTCAAACATCATCCTAATACATGGCTATACAACTACTTACTGCAACAAATACAAGAATATATAAGTGTTTGTTATTTGCATTGTTTCTTTTTCAGGGTGCGGCATACAGCCAGGTAACATTAACCGACAGCAACCTGCCCATTGTTATAATTACTACCGATGTTGATCCTGATACGGGATTGCCTATGGTAATACCGGATGACCCAAAGATACCTGCGGGCATGAAAATTATTTATCATGAAGATGGCAGCCGGAACTACATTGCGTATGCTGATACGGAAGATTTTTTAGATTATGACGGACGTATAAAGATAGAGCTGAGAGGATCATCATCTCAGGATCTCTCGCCTAAAAAACAATACGGCTGGACAACCTACGAGAATAACAACACGACTAAGCTTAAAGTAAGTATTTTGGGTATGCCAAGGCAAAACGACTGGATACTTAATGGCCTTGCCTTCGATCCTTCGCTTATACGGGATTACCTGTCTTACAACCTTTCCAGGCAAATAGGCTATTACACCGTGCGCACACGTTATTGCGAGGTGGTTTTAAACGGAGAATATATAGGGCTTTACCTTTTACAGGAAAAACTTAAAGACGACCCAAACAGGATAAATATTGATGCTATAGATGAAGATGCAGCCGAGGGTATACCCCTTACGGGTGGTTACATTGTTAAGGCTGATAAGACTACGGGTGGCGACCCGGTAGCATGGGTAATGGATACTTATAACGGTACTGCCGATTTTATTCATGAACTCCCTAAACCGGAAGACGTTACCGAAGCACAGCACGACTACATCCATCAGCAGTTTTTAGATCTCGAAACTACATCAGGTAATAACAATGCCGGCCTTGCTAACGGTTACCCTTCTATTATAGATGTACCCACATTTGTAGATTTTGTGGTAATGAACGAGCTGGCATCTAACGTAGATGGTTACCAGATAAGCACTTTTTTTCATAAAGACAGGGGAGGCAAGCTAAGGGCTGGCCCAATATGGGATTTTAACCTTACTTATGGTAACGACCTTTTCTTTTTAGGTTTCGACAGGAGCCATTATGATGTATGGCAATTTGCCGATGGCGGAAATGACGGGCCAAAGTTCTGGGCCGATCTTTTTAACCAGGTAAGCTTTAAATGCTACGTTTCCCGCAGGTGGCACGAAGTAACCGCTGAAGGGCAACCGCTTAGTTACGACAGTATGTCGGCTTTTATAGATGAAACAATTGCCATAATTACTGAAGCCGCAGCGCGCGATAACGAAACATGGGGCACCGTGCCGGACCTTGCCGGAGAGGTAACAACGCTTAAAACATTTTTATCGCAGCGCATTGCCTGGATAGACGATAATGTGGGCAGCCACACCGCCTGCGATGCTGTTGTAACGCCATCATTGGTAATAAATAAGATACACTACAACCCGGCTGAAAGCCAGGATTTCCCGGAGCCGGACGATCTTGAGTTTATCGAGATTAAAAATACTGGAACGACCACAGTAAACCTTACCGGTGTGTATATTAAAGAGCTTGGCATATCGTATCAGTTTCCTGCAGGTTCATCTGTAAATGCCGGTCAAAGTATTTACTTAGCGAGCAAACCGTCGGTTTTTGTTGCAAAATATGGTGTCGCAGCATTTGGGCAATTTCAGCGTAACCTTTCTAACAGTGATTATGATATTGTTCTGGCCGATGGCTTTGGTAACGTGATAGACCATGTACATTATGACGACGAATCGCCGTGGCCGGATGCCGACGGTAGCGGAATGTACCTACAGCTTACCGATACAGCTTTAGACAACAGCCTTGCAGCAAGCTGGGTTGCAGTGTCTGACGAGAGCTTGACGACAGAAAGCGCAAGTGCGGCATTGGGTATTGTAATGTATCCTAACCCGGTAAGTAACGTGCTCACCATTCGCGCTAAAGACACTTTAAAAGATATCGAAGTATATGATATTTATGGTAAAATGCTACAGCATGTGCAACCATCTGCAACTACAACACAGATAGATTTTAGTCAGTACAGCACCGGCATCTATCTTGTAAAAGTGCAGGGCAGTAACGGTTCGATTACACAAAAAGTAATGAGGCAGTAATAAGAACATGATATTGTTTTAAGGGATGCTTTTGTTTTTCAGGAGCATCCCTTATTATTTTGCCCATTTAAATTAGCTCCTTATCATTATATTTACCTACAATTTTACACCCAATGGACATCCTGAAAAAAAAAGTAAATAAACAGGCAAAGACTATAGATACTTCCGGTTTCGGGACCAATCCTTCCAGTTATGGGGGGCGCTTTATCAATAAAGACGGATCGGCAAACATAGAGAAGCGCGGACTAACCTTTTTTAGCCGGATAAGCTGGTACCATACCATGCTAAACATGTCGGGCTGGAAATTTTTAGGCCTCCTTGTTGCTTTTTACATAGTTGTCAATTTTATATTTGCCATCTTGTACTATGGTATTGGTATAGAATATCTTGACGGTATAGACCCTACGGGGAGCGAATGGTTAAAATTTGGCAAGGCCTATTTTTTTAGTGCGCAAACTTTTACGACAGTAGGCTACGGGCACATAAGCCCAACCGGTTTTTTAACTAGTGCACTATCTGCTGCCGAGGCACTTACAGGGTTGCTGAGTTTTGCCATTGCCACAGGCTTATTTTACGGCCGTTTTAGCAGGCCAAAGGCATTCGTTAAATTTTCTCATCATGCGCTAATAGCGCCCTACCGCGGGGGCAGTGCCTTAATGCTGCGGTTAGCTCCCTTTAAGAATACCAAGCTATTAGATGCCGAAGCGCGTATGAATGTGGGCATGACCGTAATTGATGAGAGCGGTACACCGGTAAACAAGTTTTACGTTCTTCCGCTGGAGATGGAAAGGATCATGGCGCTCTCGTTAAGCTGGACACTTGTACACCCCATTACAGAACAGAGCCCGTTTTATGGTTTTACCAAAGAAGATTTTGCTACCGCAGAAGGAGAGATCATTGTATACATAAAAGCCTTTGACGACTTGTTTAGCAATACCGTAGCCATTAGTACATCATACACGTTTGACGAGATTGTTTATGGAGCAAAATTTGAAATGATGTATGCTGAAAATGAAGCCAACACAAAAACTATATTATACCTCGATAAGCTTAATACGTATAAGAATGTTAACATATAGCAAATGGCATAAAGCCTAAGCAAGTAGACACTGATTAGTACTGCTAATACCCGATAGCTTTAATTTGAACAGGTTATGAGTCGAAAAAATAGGCAGGTTATACCTTAAAGGATGATAACGATATAAAAAAAGCCGCTCTGTAATGGAGCGGCTTTCATGTATTATTTAGTAATAGTCTGGGTCCTGTCCGGGCCTACAGATACCACTTTTATTGGCACTTCAAGTTCCTGTTCTATAAAGGCAATGTATTCTTTAAATTCAACCGGAAGTTCGTCAAAATTCTTGATTCCGGTAAGATCTGCTGCCCAGCCTTTTTTCTCAACAAAAATAGGCTCTACATTTTCAGGCTCAATGTTGTAAGGGAAATAATCCGTTTTAACACCTTTGTATTTATAAGCAGTACATACTTTAAGGGTTTCAAAGCCCGAAAGTACATCGCCCTTCATCATGTATAATTGTGTAACGCCGTTTACCTGTACTGCATACTTAAGTGCTACAAGGTCTAACCAGCCACAACGCCTTGCACGGCCTGTAACAGAGCCAAACTCGTTACCCACACGTGCCATAGTAGCACCGTCTTCGTCAAACAATTCGGTTGGGAAGGGGCCACTGCCTACACGGGTAGTGTAAGCTTTAAATATACCAAACACATCTTTTACCTTGTTAGGCGCAATACCAAGACCGGTACAAGCACCTGCCGCAGTAGTATTAGATGATGTTACGAATGGGTACGTACCAAAGTCGATATCAAGAAGCGAACCCTGTGCGCCTTCGGCAAGGATGGTCTTTCCTGCTTTCATGGCTTTGTTAAGGTACTCTTCGCTATCTATAAAAGTTAGCGTTTTAAGCACTTCTACCGCTGCAAAAAACTCAGCTTCAAGCTCTTCAAGATCATATTCGAGCGCAACGTCATAAAACGCTATCATGGCCTGGTGCTTATCTGCAAGGGCACGGTAGTGTTCTTTAAAATTGTGAAGCTCAATATCGCCTACACGAATACCGTTCCTGCCGGTTTTATCCATGTACGTAGGGCCAATACCTTTAAGGGTAGAGCCTATTTTAGCTTTACCTTTAGAAGCCTCGCTGGCAGCATCAAGAAGGCGGTGGGTAGGTAATATAAGGTGCGCTTTGCGCGAAATAAGCAGGCGTGATTTAATATCGATATTAAATTTCTCCAGGCCTTCCAGTTCTTTCTGGAAAACTACAGGGTCCATTACAACGCCGTTACCAATGATGTTTATAGAATTTTTGTGGAAGATACCCGATGGGATTGTTCTAAGCACATGTTTTATGCCATCAAATTCTAACGTGTGGCCTGCATTTGGGCCGCCCTGAAAACGGGCTATAATATCATATCCTGAAGTAAGAACGTCAACAATTTTTCCTTTGCCTTCGTCGCCCCACTGTAATCCGAGCAGTAAATCTACGGTCATTCCTTATTAGTTAGTTGTTTATGTTGTAATTATTGTTCGTTAGTATCCTTAAAAACAAAAACCAATCCTTGTTCAGGGTTGGTTTGCTTTGCTGTTATAGTAGCCCAGCCTTTATTAACTTTCGGCTTTTTCAGTTTCGGCAGCAGGAGCAGGTATTGCTTTTTTGTTGCCGTAAAGGTATAAAGAATGGTTATGAATTTCAATACCAAAAATCTCTTCTATCGTTTTTTTAATACTTTGTATCCTTGGGTCGCAAAACTCAATTACCTCGCCGGTATCGGTCATGATAATGTGGTCGTGCTGCTTATCAAAATACGATTTTTCGTAGTGTGCCTGGTTTTGCCCAAACTGGTGCCTGCGCACAAGGCCACAGTCTAACAGCAGCTCTATCGTGTTATACAGCGTAGCACGGCTTACACGGTAGTTCTTGTTCTTCATTTTAATATAAAGAGATTCTATATCAAAATGCTCAAGGCTGTTGTAAATTTCCTGGAGTATAGCGTAGCGCTCAGGAGTTTTCCTATGCCCTTTGTCTTCAAGAAATTTTGTGAAGACATTCTTTACAATATCCTGGTTTTTATTATTTTCCATGGTTTTTTAATCAATGTACAAAGATAAGCAATTTTTATTAAGTGAAAGATTAGTTGGTTAAATCTCAGGACTAACAATTTAGTTAACGTTTTGCCATAAATTACATAACCCTCAATAACTTTTATTTCTCAAGTGTGAAATTTATATAATTTGTGAGGTTGTTTATCAGGAGTTATAAATCCGCGTTACCTTATCTATCCCGTCTATTTTCTTAATAGCCTCAATAAGTTTTTTAAGCAGGGCGTTATTTTGCACCACTACGGTAAGCTGCCCATTAAAAATACCGGCATCGCCGCTAAGCGATATGCTTTGTATATTAACATGCATGTTGTTACTAATAACCTTGGTAAGCTCGTTAGTAAGCCCCAGCGAGTCCATACCCGTAATTTTAAGGGTAGCCTTAAACTCTTCCTGAGACGAGTCTATCCACTTGGCAGGCATAATGCGGTAGGCATAATTGCTTTGCAGCCTTATGGCGTTAGGGCAGTCTTTCTTGTGTACTTTTATACCCTCATTAATAGTTACAAACCCAAAAACGTCATCGCCCGGTATGGGGTTACAGCAGCTTGCCGGCTTATAGTCAAGCTTGTCTTCGTTCTTGCCAAAAACAAGCAGGTCGTAATTGCGGCTTATCTCATCCTTCTGAATTTGTTCCTGTGGCAGGTTAGGCGTACGCTTAATTTTACCTTTAAAGAAATTCATAAAGGTATTGCTCTTAAGCGCGGCATAGTCCTTAAGCTGCTGATTGTCTATAGAGCCTACGCCCACGCGGTAAAACAGGTCGAGGCTGGTTTTAAGCTTAAGGTAGCTTACCAGTTCGTTTATAGACGTTTCGTTAAGCGATATTTTAAGATGGCGAAGCTTGCGGGTAAGGAGTTCCTTACCATCTTCGGCTATTTTTTTAGTGTCTTCGTTAAGTACGTTTTTAATTTTATTCTTGGCGCGCGATGTGGTAACATAGTCCAGCCAGTGCTGGTTAGGCTTTTGGTTTTGAGATGTTATAACCTCTACCTGGTCGCCGCTGTTAAGTACATGGTTTAATGGTACTAACTTACCATTTACACGCGTGCCACGTGTACGGATACCAATCTCTGAGTGGATGCTGAAAGCAAAATCCAGCGAGGTGGCCCCCTTCGGCAATGATTTTATTTCGCCCTTTGGTGTAAATACATAGATCTCTTTAGCGTAAAGGTTTAATTTAAAATCCTCTACAAAATCTACAGCATTGCCAGATGTGTTTTCGAGTGCCTCCTTAAGCAGGTTAAGCCATGTTTCAAGCCCATGTTCCTCTGTATTAGCGCCCTGCTTATATTTATAGTGGGCAGCATAGCCTTTTTCGGCAACCTCATCCATGCGTTCGCTACGCACCTGTATTTCAACCCAGCGGCCCTTAGGGCCCATCACTGTAATGTGGAGCGCCTCGTAACCGGTAGACTTGGGCGATGATATCCAGTCACGCAGCCTGCTTGGGCTTGGGCGGTAATGATCTGTAACGATCGAATATATTTTCCAGGCAAGAAATTTTTCGTCATGCTGGTTAGCACTCTTGTAAATTATCCGGAGTGCAAATTTATCGTACACCTCGTCAAAGCTAACGCCCTGCGCCAGCATCTTGCGCCTTATGGAGTAGATAGATTTTGGCCTGCCCTTTATGGTATATTCAATACCCTCGGCATCCAGCGACGTCTTTAGCACGTCAGATATTGCTTTAATATAAGCATCCTGTTCTTCCTTAGTTTCCTTCATCTTGCTCACGATATCGTGATACACAGATGGCTCAGTGTATTTAAGGCCAAGATCTTCCAGTTGGTTCTTTATGTTATACAACCCAAGGCGGTGGGCAAGGGGAGCATAAATATATAAGGTTTCCGATGCTATTTTGGCCTGCTTGTATTCTACCATGCTTTCCATGGTTTGCATATTATGCAGGCGGTCGGCAATCTTTATCAGTATAACGCGTACATCATCATTTAGGGTAAGCAGCATCTTGCGGAAATTCTCTGCCTGCATGCTTATTTCCTGATCGGTCTTAACCTGTGCAATCTTGGTAAGCCCCTCAACTATCTGAGCAATTTTGGGGTTAAACATGCGGCGAATATCGTCTACCGTAATATCAGTATCCTCAACCACATCGTGCAATAAAGCAGAGGCTATAGAGGTGGCACCAAGCCCAATCTCCGACGCTACAATTTTAGCCACGGCAATGGGGTGAAAAATATAGGCTTCGCCACTTTTTCTCCGTTGGTCTTTATGGGCATCTACAGCCACATCAAAAGCCTTGCGTATCAGTTTCTTATCTTCCTCTGTGAGGGTTTGATAACTAATTCGCAGTAATTCTTTATATTCTTTAGCAATTGCCTTGTTTTCCTGTTCGATATCAATCTCTACCATAGCATCTTTCATGTGCTTTAAAAGTAATTAAATTTTTACGATATTCAAAATGCAAACCAAAGATTCTGTCTATACCATTATAGGCAAATTGACTGTGTTTAAAGCCAATTAAAAGTATCAATTTTAGTTATGAAGCAGTTATCTAATCGCATTGTACAAGAGCCGGTAACGCCTTCTCCAGGATCATTCCTTTAACTGCAATTAAAATTATATCTACTGTAAAAATTGCGGCAAGTACAGTTTTAGGAAATATTTTTGTACCTTTGCAGTTCTGAATTACTTATTAATTCCCACTCTCAATTTTTCCACCTCGATCTTTATTTGATATTTGCTTTACACAAAATGTATGTGTTACGCATCACTACAGGTTATTCGAAAAGTTTTTGATTATGACGCATATATTCAGGGCCGTTTAAGAGGCGAATATGTAGTTATTTACAATACTATAATAGAGGAGGCTCAGCAAATTACTGCTCATGTTCAGCAAGATGTAGCAGTTACCTCAGTTAATGACACCCTTCCCATTGTACCGAAACCGGCTTTGTCCTTACCTGTGTTGTTTAAAGATAACACAGATGCCTCTATAGTTTGTACAACCACTGCTTTCGGTAATATGTTAACCGGTAATCGGTATTTCGAAAGTGTAAATCGCCCGCCATTCCATAAAACAAAAGCCGCTAATTGCCGGGGCGCGCCACAATAGTCGCATAACGGTATGATTTTTCCACGGCTATAACCGGGGCAGGTTTGCTATTGCCCTATCTGTTCTTTGACATATTGAAATATCTAAGGGTTTTGAGCACAGGCGTAATGTTAGCTTAGCCTGGGCGGGGCTAAATGTTTACGGCACTATATAGACCCATGATTTTATGAGTTCATCCGGAACTTAATTTACAATAAAATTTATAGGAGTTTAGCTATTGGGTTGGGGTTATTATTCACAATACCGCTCCAGTAAACTTTTCTCGATACCCAACTTTACCGCGCGTTTATAAAACAACAGCACAAGAGGCGAAAATAATTTAAACAGCGGGTTAGTAAGGTGCGTATCGCCCCATTTATAGGCTACGGCAATGTGGTAAATGTTTTTTGGAATCTGGTTTTTGGTAATCGTCTTTCCATCATTTACCAAGCCAAACATCATCTTTAAAAAATTCTCAAAATTGGGTTGGCCCTGGGTAAGTTTCACCCTGAAAATTATGGGTGCATCGGCATCATTAAAAAAGCGGTGGTGATGGCCTGTAGGTACAAATGCGCTTTCGCCGGGTTTTAAATAAACAGTGGTTCTGCCTTTTTGCAGTCCAAGCAAACCTTTTACAGCAAAGAACTCTTCGGTAAATTTAGTGTGGTAATGCAGCGGGTTCCCACCTCCGGGCGCGAGGCTAACCTCAAAATGGGTATATGCCCCATTAGTATCTGCCGAGCTTTCCAGTATGGTGGTGTACTCACCGTTTATTGGGTTGTGGTAGGTTTTAGGCTGCATTATTTACAAATATAATGGCACTCTATACTCTTAAGTTTGTTGTCTTTAAAGAAAAACCACCATTCATAATTTTCGGCAAGGTCATCGGGCATCAGGATAATGCGCTTCAGGGCTTCGCCATCTTCAGTCTCATAATCCTCGATAAATTCCGATTCTTCGGGATAATTCTTAGTAAAGTTTTTAAGGGAGGTAGTATGGTCGAACCAATCGATGGGTGTCGACATATACATGTGTTTTTTCTTAGAAAAGTCTATCGCCTTAAATGTCAGCGTTTCGTTATCGAGTTCGAAGGTTACACCCCTGTAATAAATCAATTTAACATCGGGGCTTTTACTACAGGTTTCGCCGGGATAGGGAGCTGCGGTACTATCGGCTGCCTTGTAACGATCTATAAATTCGGCGTACGGCATAGACAGCTTTATCTTGTCGTTTATGCGTGCTTCTTCCCGTGATATAGTTTCTTTGTTCTGGGCAAATGCCGAAAGCGAAGAGAGCAATAAGAGGCAGATATAACTTTTCATACGGATAAACTTAAGGTGTAAAGATAAGCATTGCTGCCCAAATAGTACAACGGTGTTTATGGGGTTGTGGTATGTTTGCCGAATAGCGTTAGCACGAAAATTTACACTCTATAATAGCAAGCTGCCCATTCTTAAAATAGAAAAGCCACTCACTCTCATCGCCGGGCTCTGCGGGTTCCAGTTTTATTACTTTGTACACTTTGTCTTCGCTGTCCTGTACAGCCGCGCCCGCATTAGGAAAAAGCTTTTGCACATCGGCCAGCTTCGTGTTCCCGGTAAAGGTAATGCCCTTATGCACAAAGTGTAACGGAGCCTTTGGTACGCGGCCTAACTGTATCTGCCTGAAATTCATGATACCGTTATCCATTTCAAACATCAGGCCTTTGTAGTACACATATTCAAAACTACTGTCGGCATCGGCACCGCAAACTTGAGTGTAGTCGGGCCTTACAATGCTGTCGGCTTTCTTATAAATTTTGTCAAATTCTCTTTTTGCAATAGTAAGGGTAAGTCTATTGCTTATAGTAGCATCATCCCATGATATGGTTTCGGTTTGTGACAGTGCAGGTAGCGTAAATAAGAGTAAAAAATAAAACAGGTTTTTCATGAAAGGATTAATTATGGGCAGCAAGCGATGCCTGAAAATCTAAAAAGTCTTTTTTAAGGCAAAAAAGTACGTTGTAAACAGCAGTATTGTAGTGGTTGAGGCCGCCGAACAAAATGCTTAGAGCTACCTCATTATATACAGGGTTAATAAAGTAAGGTTTATCTAACGCCAGGTATTTAGTAAAGGCTTCGTCCGCTAATTTGTCGTTTTGCGCTATATAAACAGGGTTATCCATCAAGTCCTGCATGAGCTTTTTAAACTCCGGTTCTTTAGCAGATACCGCACGCATATTTGCCTCTATAGTTTCGTAAGAGTTAGTCTGGTTCACAAAAGCTGTACTGTTATACATTTCCTGCAGTACCTTAATGTTAATCTCAGTTTTACAATTATAATCGTGGTAGGCAGCCAGCTTTTCAAGGTAAATTTTTTCTGCACCTGTGTTTTGTGCCAATGTATAATAATAGCTGTATATAGCATTATTGTAGTCGCTGAGAGCTAACTTTTTATCGGTTAGCATTGCGTTAAGTGCCGGGATAAGCTGCTGTGTGCCGGCCTGATTGTAGCGCACACCATTATAATCGAACGACTTTAAGTTTATTTCTCCCGATGCTAACTGGGCAATTACTTTGAGGTCGTATTCTATACCTATAATTTCGTAAACATCGTTTATAACATCATTGTTAAAGAGATCTGCCTCCGTAAGCTGTTTGTCATAGCTTAGATTGTTAACATCAAATGGCGCTAACGGCAGGTCGTCATAAAAGTTATTATATTTTTTGGGAAACGAATTCTTTGTTCGCAGCTGGTCGTACTCAACACTAAAATCGTGCACGGCGTGGCTCAGGGTGTCGCCAGAATATTCTATCGAAGAAAATAGATGTTCAGTTACCCGCGCCTGAATTTTATCCTTATCTGCAAAAAGGCTGAGGGCAGGGCGTGTGTCGGTATTTTGTACTGCAATAGTAAGGCTTTCCAGCCTTTTTATCCTGTCGTTATCACTGGGGTGCGAAGCCCACTGATCTTCAAACGTTAGTTTAGATTTGTTGAACCTGCTTTTTGTATCGAGGGTAACTACCGGAAGCCCGTGCTCGAATTTAAGGCCATACTCGGTTGCAGAGAATGCCATTACATAATGGTGCTGTGCAAAAATGTCTTTAGGCTTTAGGTTTTCGGCAATCTTGTCATTGTAAAAATTAAGTACCGAATTTAACGAGTGGCTGGCTAAATCCATCCTTACAAGAGATGTGGCCAGTGCCTGTGGCCCAGCAACGTGTGCGGCAACTTCATCGGCATGAAACTCCATTTCGCGTGAGAGTGCCATGTAGTTAATGTTTACCACATGGTATACCTTGCCCAGTACCCATTGTATCCCGCTCACCATTTTAACACCACCCAACACAAATAGCGAGAAATAACCACTTATGTTTGCCCAGCGGCCTATTATTTTTTCGTAGCCGTCATTATCATACAGCATGTTGTGCAGTACATGGTTTACATTATATACATAGCTGCCCACCTTCATGCTGCGTTGCGAAAAGTGTCCAAACTCGTGGGCCAGTATTCCTTTAAACTCGTTAATGGTAACGGCATTCATGAGGCCTAGGCCTATGTGAAGGTTTTTTTTAACCGGGAAAAACATGCTCCAAAATCCGGAGTCGTAAAATACAGATGCATTTACCTCAGATGATATGAAGACTTTTTTAGGAAAATCAGTATTAACTTTCTTTACAATATCGTCTATAAATGCAAAAAGTTCCGGCTCATCGCTTTTATTAATTTCTATAAGATGCGAGTTATCGGCTTTTGTTTTAGAGAAGATAAACTTTACAAGGAATATAATGATCAGTACACCCATACCCACCAGTCCGGCGCCTATCATTAGCGTAAAAAAGGCAGGCTTTGCGGCAATAAGCATAATGCCTGCATAGCCACACGCAATGGTAAGCGCTACGGCGGTAAGCATGAGCAATATGTATACAAATACAAAAAATACGATAGAAAGTATCGCCTTTGTGGCACCGCGTTTAAAGTCTTTAGATATGGTTACGGTTTGCATAAAATGGTGTAGTTTAAAATCCTCGTTGCCTTTTTGCTTCAAATATTAAGATGGCTGCCGCTACAGATACGTTCATAGAATCGATCTCGCCCTGCATGGGTATAATAATATTTTGTGTAGATGCTTCGCGCCACGGCTGTGTTAAGCCCGTGGCCTCTGTACCTACAACAAGTGCGGTAGGGGTGTTGTAATCCTGCTCGTGGTAGTATGCCGAATCCTGCAATGTGGCGCAGTAAATTTTAATGTTGTTGTCTTTAAGATAGGCAATAACCTCATCAGTAGTGCCGGTGGCGATCTGGTTGGTAAACAGGCAGCCCACACTCGACCGCACTATGTTTGGGTTGTATAAATCACCTTTGGGATCGGCAATTATAACGGCATCAAGGTTAGCAGCATCGGCAGTGCGCAAAAGTGCGCCCAGATTGCCCGGTTTCTCTGTAGCTTCGGCAACAAGCACCAACGGATTGCCACCCAGCTGCAAATCTGCAAGCGACAGGCTTTTGCTTTTCGCTACTGCAATAACCCCTTCGGTAGTATCCCGGTATGCCATTTTTTGGTATACCTCGCGGCTTATCTCTACCAGTTCGGCCTGCCTTCCGGCTAATGCGCGCACTTCGGTCTCAGATAATAACTCGGGGACAAACAGTGCCGTTTCTATTTCATAGCCGCCTTTGCGGGCAAGCTGCAGTTCGCGCTGGCCTTCTATTAAAAAAGTACCGCTTTGCCTGCGTGCTTTTGCTTTTTCCTGTAAAAGTACAAGCTGTTTTATGTAAGGATTTTGAGCGCTGGTTATCTGTTTCATGTAAGTAATAAAGCTGCAAAGTTACATTATGTTGTATGATAAATTATAGGCCACAATTGCATAATATAACAATGATCTAAGTAACGGAATTAGCGATAGTCAGGCGTTGTTTCCTTAATTAGTTTATCTATAAGTTTTTGCTGCGCTTTCAGCACAGTTTTAGTAATCTCGTCTTTTGTACCTTCGGCTTCAATTATAACGGTTATTAAATCGGTAGTGGGGCTCGATGGGTTTGCTGTGGTAAAATCGGCAAATGCTTTAAGGTTTTCAGGATAAAAAGTGTCGTCGCTGCTCTCTATAGTGGGTGTATTGTCATGACCTAATAAAAAGCCAGACTGGTATTCTCTATAATAATCTATAGCCAGCGGGGTTAGCCTACTGTAAGGATGTTTGTGAATAAATTTTTCCCAGTTAAGCGCCCGTTTCCCCACATCATCAAAAGATATTACAAGCCCGGCATCGGCTGTGTAAAGATCTTTATCATCTTTAGCCAGCAAGGCAATAAAATCTTCATAATCTTTAGTAACGTGCCCTTTAAACAAGGAGAGGTAGAATGTGGGAACCGTACGAGTCTCGACAATTCCTTCGCCAATTCCCCAAAATTCCATCCCGGCATTTTTAAACTGTGCCTCTTTCCTGGCTATAGAATCGGGGGCTGCCATCGGTTTTCCCTGCTCATCCTGATAATAATTGTAATAATGATCCAGAAAGTGCTGTTCTGTATGCTCCAGCGACAGCATGAGGCTGTCATTTTGTACCTTATAAGAGTCATACAATGCATTTGCCTGTTCTGCCGACAGCGATGCAAGTTTATCTTTAACCTCTGTCTTTTTAAAAATAAATTCAGCTATTAAAGACTGTGTAGTGTTTGCCTGCCTGAGGGGTACAGGTGTCATTTCTTCTACAATTTCGGGGGCTGCCTCTATAGTTTCATTTTCTTTTTTACATGAAAATAAAAGCAGCAGTGCTATAGCTAAATAAATTGTTTTCATGACCCTGAGAATTTTAGTGTAAGTTGTCTTTTTATTTCGAGGATGCTAATATGGTTAAGCGGAAACTCTAACAGCACATGCCCAAAGCTTAACAGGTATAGCCAGGTTAGGCCTGTCTTGTAATTGTATATGTATAAGGCTACTGATGCTATCCAGATAGCGAATATAATAAAAAGGTTAAGCTTTTTAGTGTTATGCCATTGTATTACAGATGTTTTAGAGAACCAGTTAAGATAATGATAGGTATAAGCAAAGGCTATAAACCGCATAATGCTTATGCCTGTTTGCGAAAGGTAAACCGGTACTTCCTGCTGCGAAATGTATGATGGCACCTGCATATCTTTACGTATATCGTTGCTGTGCAGCACATCAAAAAAACCTATGAGTATATTATTTATGCGAATAAAATGATGGTGGTTGCTGTATATGTATTGCGATACTGCATTGCTACTAATATCTGTCCTTATAAATAATGTAGCGCAGGCACAACATATAAAGACCGCTACAGATGTTATGCCTAAAGCACTTTTAGATTTTAGCGCACCAAGCAGGATAAAGAATCCCGTAAAGATAAATACGTGCACTATTGTGGGTAAAAGGCTGGAAAACAAAGTTCTTAACCCTTTATACGAGAAATAGTATAATGCCAAACCACCCAGGCCGCAGGTAATGGCAAAGATGATTTTAGGCTTTAGCCGTTTAAAGAACACCATACCAAAGGAAGCCCCAAATATAAAAAAGATAAGCACCGGTACGTAAATCCTGTAAACCGATTTTGTAAGCGTAAGGGCACTTATAAGTACTATAAAAAAGATAATTATAATATAGTCATACCTGTTGTTGGTAAAGTACTGTTTTTTATGCAGCCAGTTAATCTCGGTTAAATAATGCAGCGGACCCAGAAAAGCATATACGAATAGAAATAACTCAAACGGAAAAATAAACGCCGCAATGAGCGACAGGATCATGAGCCCTATATTTGCTTTATCTATGGTGCTTGCAGTTATTGTTTTCATGTATATAGAGACGTTACATTGCAACGTCTTTCGTTATTCGTGTAACTATTATGCCTTGCAATGCATGTCGCTATAATAGGCCCCGCGCCTTGATTTCCAAATATTTATTAATACTATCTATGGTTAGGCTTTCGGGTTTTGTAAGCACCGAGTAAATACCATATTTCCGCAGCTCATTTACAATAAGCCTCTTTTCAAAAGCAAATTTTTCGGCAATCACCTGGTCATAGATTTCCTGTATGTTGGCAGCTTTTTGGTCGGTAAGCTGCTCGAGTTCTACATTCTCAAAAAATACTACTACAAGCATGTGGCTCTTAGCTATACCTTTAAGGTAGGGCAGCTGCCGCTTTAGCCCATCGAGGGTTTCAAAATTTGTATACAGTATAATGAGGCTGCGCTGGGTAATGTTCTTTTTTATATCAGCGTAAAGTCGGCCAAAGTCACTTTCAAAAAAGTCGGTTTTTATGTTGTACAGTGTTTCCAATACCTTTTGCATCTGTGAAGACCTCCGCTCTGCAGCTACGCGGTTCTCTACCTTGCGCGAAAAAGCGAACATACCTGCCTTATCCTGTTTTTTAAGGATTATATTGCTAAGTACCAGCGTTGCATTTATGGCATAATCTAAAAGGCTTAAGCCGTTAAAAGGCATTTTCATAACGCGCCCTTTATCTATAACCATGTATACACTTTGTGAGCGCTCGTCCTGAAACTGGTTAACCATCAGTTGGTTTTTCTTCGCGGTAGCCTTCCAGTTTATAGTACGAATATCATCGCCGGATACATATTCTTTTATCTGTTCAAACTCCATAGTATGGCCTATGCGGCGAATTTTCTTTAACCCGTAATCAAACAGGCGGTTAGAAAATGCCATCATATCATACTTGCGCAATTGCTGGTAAGACGGGTAGGCGGGTACAAGCTGTCCTTCGCCAAAAACAAAGCGGCGTGCCACCAGGCGCAGGGGAGAAGACACGTAAATGTTTAGTTTACCAAAGTAGTATTCGCCACGCTCACGCGGTCGCAAAAAATACTCGAAAGCATCCTGCCCGCCCGCAGCTACATTACGGAAAACCTGAAAATCGCGTACCTGGAACTGGAACGGAATCTCGTCTATTACCTTAAGCCGTACCGGGAAGCCGTAGCCATTTTCTATTTTTACGGTAACTGCATTTTCATCGCCGTTACTAAATTTTTCTACCGTTTGCCTGTCGCCTGTAAAGCGCTGGTTGCTGGCAAATAGCAGCAGGAAATCGATTATCAAAAATGCCGAAAATATGTAGAGCAACAGCCATGTAGCCTGGTATAGCACCGGGAAAATATAAGCCAGCACAAAACATACCAGTATGCCTATAAAAACATAAAAGGTAAAGTTGTTGAGGTATATGCGGTTAAGCCACTTCATTAACGTGGAATTTCTACAGTGTCTATAATTTGCTTAATGATCTGCTCGCTGCTTACGCCTTCCATTTCGCGCTCCGGGGCTACCACCACGCGGTGCCTTAGTACCGGCACGGCAGAGTCTCTAATATCATCGGGCGTTACAAAGTCGCGGCCACGAAGCGCAGCATAACCTTTTGCAGCATTAAGTATAGCAATAGATGCCCTTGGCGATGCGCCCAAATATAAGAAAGCATTTTCGCGCGTATTTATAACAATCTTGGCAATGTACTCTATAAGCTGCGGCTCTACCATAACCTGTTTTACAAGTGCCTGGTATTTAATAATATCTGCCTGAGAAAGTACACGCTCTATCTTCTCGAGTTTATTACGGTCCTGCAATGCATTTTCGCGTTGCAGTATCGATATTTCTTCGTCAAGCTTAGGGTAGTCTATAGTGATTTTAAAAAGAAAACGGTCCAGCTGTGCTTCCGGCAGGCGGTAGGTACCTTCCTGCTCAATTGGGTTTTGCGTAGCTATAACCAGGAAGGGTGCCTCCATTGTATAGGTAGAACCCTCTACAGTTATCTGGCGCTCCTCCATAACTTCAAAAAGGGCAGCCTGTGTTTTTGCCGGGGCGCGGTTTATCTCATCAATTAAAACGAAATGAGAAAATATAGGCCCTTTTTTAAAGGTAAATTCTGATTTTGAAAGATCGAATACCGATGTACCCAAAATATCCGACGGCATAAGATCTGGCGTAAATTGTATACGGCTAAAATCCAGCGACAGGGTTTTGCTCAATAGCTTTGCCGTAATGGTCTTTGCCACCCCGGGTACACCTTCTAACAGTACGTGCCCGTTAGATAGTATGGCTACAAGCAACTGGTCTATCATTTTATGCTGGCCTACAATTACCGTGTTAAGCTGTTGCTTTACAGAGTTTATGCTGCGTTGCAGGTTAGACAGGTCTGTGCGTGCGCCAAAGGTAATATCTTCGCTCTCCGGCTCTGTAACAGCTGGCACCGGTGTAATATCAGGGTTAGTAGTGTTCTCTAAATTGGAGTTGTCCGGTTGGTTTTCCGGGATATTATTGTTGTCAAATTCTGTCATATCCTTAAGTTTTCTATAGCGTTGTTTACGGCTGCCACATCGGCCTCTGTAGTGGCAAAGTTGTGGCGGTGTTTTTTAATCAGGTTTATTGCGGTTTGTATTTCTTCTATTGGTTTACCAGTCTTTAAATGCAGCTTTTCTACAAAAGCGTCATCCAGGGTGTAGGTATCTATAAGATATTCTGTGCGAACCTTTTCTAAAAAGTAAATTATCTTTTTCTCTACAATCGTGTTGTGGTCGCCCTCCATAAAATAGAGGTTGCCTATTGTTTTTGCAAAATCGACAGTGGTGTTGCGCACGGGCTCTATCTCCGGGATAATACGCTGTTTGCGTTTTGCATTAAAAAATATAAAGATCAGGAGGCCTAAAAGCCCTAAATAGTAGGCCGCCCTAAGCGCCGGTTGCTTTAGTATATAACCCAGTGGCGAATCGTTCATGGTACTCGTGGCATTGCCATCCTGCCAATATATGGTGCCTCGTGGTATTTGAGAAAGCACACCCTGTGCGTATTGATGGTGGTTGCCTTTTAACAAATGAAAGTTACTAAAAATTGCAGGCTGTGTGTGTAGCAAAATCCTGCCGTTGCCAAAGGGCACTTCTATAAAATTAGGCAGTTTCTTGCCATTGTCTTCCTGATACCCCAGGATTTTAATACCTCCCGAGTTTATTCTTCCGGGCAAAATACTATCAAAGTATGTAACGCCCATTCCTTCATTAAACCAGTATTTTTTAGATGGGGCCTTACTAAGGCTTAACTGGACCGAATCGCCAAAGAAGCGCGACTCCGGGTAAAGGCTAAGCGTATCGGTTATCTGCTTCGGGAAGGTCATCATGCTCAGCAAAACGGTGTTGCCATAATCAGCAAACGACAATAACTCTGTAACCGACTGGGTGTCCATTTCATCGGTCTCGGCAATGGCTAAAAAAGTACCTTTTACCGTATACTTTTCGGTGTCGTAATCATATTTTTTATCGAAGAACTCGTAAGGAGTTACCCTGAATTTCTCGATAGTATCTGTTTTAACCAAATCCGGCAGTTCCTTATCAAATACAAATAGCCCCAAAGGGGTTTTTGCATTGGTGGTATACGTGGGAGTCCAGTCTATAGGTGTAGGGCTCGATGCATCGTCATAAATCAGCAGTCCTGCAATGATAACCACTATGCCTATATAAAGTATGAGTTTCCTGTTCATATTATAAGGTGTTTAGGGTTTTCTTAAACGATCTTTCGGCTTTGGCAAATGCTCGTTCATCTATAGGGAAATCGCCATACCAACTATGATCGTATACGTATGAAAGGTATTCAAAATCCCTGCGCAGGCCGTTGTCTTTAATTTCATAAAGGTAGTCGCTGTTTGTTTTGTCCCGATCCCAGGCTATTATTTCGCGGTAAGAGAGCATTTTTAGTACCCATAAATAGTAGTAACGCAATGCCAGCCTGTAGTTGCCGGTTGCTTTTGTATCTTCAATAAGCTGTTTAAAATCTGTTTCATGTATGTTAACGGCTATGTCATCCTCAATGTCTGGCCCTATTTTTCCGCGCGAGCGACCAAAGATCCACATGCCTTGTTTGTTAAGTATCATACGAACAATAAGGTATACCACCACACCTATAATAATAAAGGCAGCAATTCTAAAAAGATAGCCCAGCCACGTATAGTTAGCCCTGTTTTGCTTTTTAGAACTGCCGCTAAAAAGCCAGTCTATAAATCGCTGCCACAACGATTTTTTTGCTTCTTTCTCTACATATACAAAGTCTTCATCCTCATATTTCTTTTTAAAATCCGGCTTAAAACTGCGGCTAGTGTACACAGGTTCTGCATACACAACTTCCGGCGGGTCGCTCTGCTCTATGGTGTCTGGCAGTACTTCCTCTGCCATGGCGGCCGGGTCTGTAAGAGTGTCTTCATTTCCCTGCGCGAAGATGTACACGGGCAGGCAAAGAAATAATATATAGAGTATACGTTTGTTCAAGGTAAATGTTGTTGGTGTGGCGGGTATTTGTTAAAATCGCTATGCAGCCTGTAAATGCTTTTTGTTTACTTTATAAGGGTATATAAGATAGTAATAGGTAATTCCTGAAAGAGTAACAAGTATAATGGCAATGTTTAAAACGCGTGGCATATCTGGCGAGTAACGGGTAACGAAGCCTTCGAGCACGCCCGCAGCAAAGGTAAAGGGCAGGGTACTTACCCAAATTTTAAGTCCGCTCTTAAAGCCCGCTTTAAGCGACTCCACCCGCGAAAAAGTTTTTGGGAACAATATGGCCGCGCCAAAAATAAGCCCGGCGGCACACTCTATAACCATACTAAAAATTTCCATACTGCCATGTATCCAGATACCGCGAACGCTCTCCCAAAACACGCCTTTGTCGTAAAAAAAGTATTGAAAAGACCCCAGCATTACTGAGTTTTGAAACAGGAAATACATGGTCATGATGCCGCCTGTAACGCCCATTATAAACATATAAGCGCCCACTTTAAGGTTATTTAGGGTAATGCCTATAAAACTGCCCAGGCTGCCGCCACTTTTGTATACGGCTACCGGGTTGCCATCGTCTATGTTTTTAAGGGTCATGTTTACATACTCGTCGCCCATTATAATACGCACAAAGTTTTCATCTTTACTGGCAGAGAGCACGCCCATTGCAGTAAAAATAAAAAACATAACAAAGGCATAAAGTACATAGCGGCGGTTATTGTAAACTATAAGTGGCACCTCTGTTTTAAAAAAGTGAGCTATCCTGTTAGTTTCTTCGCGCTTAGTTTTATATATTCGTTGGTAGGTAAGCGCCGCGAGATGATTTAAGTAAATAACCGTTTTACTTTTAGGGTAGTAGGTTTGCGCATACGAGAGGTCGTTGACCAATTGTATATACAGGCTTGCAATTTCGTCAGGATTTTTTTTAGCTTTACCAAAAATTGCCTGCTCAAATTCGAGCCATTTTTCTTTATTTTGTTTTATAAATGCAACTTCTCTCATACCAAGCTAAAATATAAAATATGCCACAACTATCTATCACAACTACACAAAATGTTAACATTAATTTTAATACAGCACAAGTAGGCGAGCGTTTAGTAGCGTACCTTCTTGATTTATTGGTAATTGCGGCCTATTATTTTGTGGTTTATTTTTTAATAGGGCAACTGCTGGATGGTTCCCGCTATGTAAATAGCCTGGATCAATGGACAATTATGGCCATTAATGGGGTTATCTCGCTGCCGGTTTTGTTTTACAGCCTGCTTCTCGAAAGTTTTTTTGAGGGCCAGACCATAGGAAAACGCCTCATAAAAATAAAAGTTATAAAGATAGATGGCTACCAGGCAGGCTTTGGCGATTATTTAATAAGATGGCTCTTTCGTATTGTGGAAGTTACAGGGATAATGGGCATAATTGGGCTCATTGCAATGAATACAAGTAAAAAGACACAGCGCATAGGCGATATGGCGGCAGGTACTGCAGTCATATCCTTAAAGAACGACGTTACTATAAACCACACAATCCTGCGCGATATAGGCAGCAACTATGTGCCGGTCTATCCAATGGTTATTAAACTTAGCGATAACGACGTGCGTATTATTAAAGAAACTTACGAAACAAGTTACCGCACTGCAGATTTTGATATGATACTAAGGCTACAGGAAAAAATAGAAAATGTGACAGGCATAAAATCTTCCAGCCTTAATGCTACTGCTTTTGTAGATACCATACTAAAAGATTACAACTACTACACGCAGAATATGTAGAGGAGATTTTTAGATTATAGACGGCAGATGATAGACTAGAGATGTTAGACTTTAGAATTCAGATTGAAGATTGCATTTAACCCTTCTTTTTCAAACAGAATCCTGCCTATTTTTAAATTGCTCCAGCCTCTCTTTAATCGATAAGTAAATACAGGAGTGTCGTCTTTAAGGTCGCAATCCAGATAGTGGCATTGTATACTATTATTTTCCACTTCGGGCATTGCGGTAAGCTCGTGCAGGTGGCTGGATACCAAAAACAGTGAGTCAGGATAATTAAGCATTCCTTTTAAGGTTGTTCTGCTTATTTCGAGGGCATCATCTACATTAGTTCCCCTAAATAACTCATCGAAAATTGCAAATGATCTTTTTGAATTCGAGACTTCGGTTACCACTTTTTTAAGGTTCAGTATCTCTGTCATAAAATGGCTGTAGCCACTTTGCAGATCGTCATTTAAGTTAATAAAGACCGATATGTTGTTGTATAATGGCATGGATGCTTCCGTTGCAGGAACGGCAAAACCTAATGATCCCAGATAAATACAAATACCGATAGCTTTTAACAAAGTAGATTTGCCCGACATGTTAGGGCCTGTAAGCAAAATAACATTGCTTAAGGATGTAATATTATTTTTTACAGGTTTCTTTAAAAGCGGATGGTAGAAATTACGTAAAGAAATTCCGTTATCTTTTATTACAGGGAAACTAAAATCATTGAAATGTATACCGGTGCTTATGGATAGATAAGCTTCAAATAGCGTGTATTTTTCCTGAAACAGGAAAATATCATCATGCTTTTTTTCAATCAGTTTAAAAATTTCGAGAATGTGTTTGGTTCGCAAAGAGCCTTTGCGAATCAGTTCTTCATAAGAAGCAGTGTTAAAACCGGATAGATAAGCATCGATAAAACGGATGTCATCTTTATAAGCTTCAGGGAACGCAGCCGTAGATAGCTTTTTAATATACTGGTTGTGCAGTTTGTAGTATAGTAATATAAGCTGCACGCAATGCGCACGATAAACATAATACCGCTGTTTAGAAACCCACAGCCTGTATTTAATAAACTTTGGCAGGTAGTTGCCTGTGGTAAAGTTTTGCAGGAACAAATCTACCTCCCTGAAATCTATTTTAGAGTATGCATAATTCGTAAATAGTGCAATGTTACTAATAAACCCTTTAAGGATGTGCTGACGTTGTTTTACTGCATCTTCATTTTGTAAAGGTTTTGCCATCAATAGCTTTACCTTATACTTTGCATTATCGTTTAACGTGTAGTTAAAGAGGTTTAAAATGTCGCTGTCAATATTTAAATCTTTAAGATCCATGTGCGTCCCGTATTTGTCAGAGATTATTCTTAAAGCTAATGTAATTTATTTTTTAGTAAGATTAATCTTTATTAATTGATTTTTAGAGTGTTAAAGTTAATATTTATTTAAAATTTAAATAAATTAATCATAAATTAGATATAACAAACAGCTTTAAATCAAAGTAAATGCTTATGAAAAGGAAAATGTTGATGTTAGGAGCAGCTATGCTTTGCACCTGGTTTAGCGCAGTAGCGCAGGCAGATTTGCCAGAGGAAGGCACATTGGGCAATGTGGTATCTCATAAGGTAGAAATGGGGGAGACCATAATGCTGATAGCAAAAAAATACCGCACTACACCAGAGAATATATACGACCTTAACCCGGAAGCCGTGCACGGAATAAGTTATAATACCGTACTGCAAATACCTGCAGATAAGAGGTATGTGGTAAAAGATAAAGCAAAAAAGACAAACAGGATTAATAACGATGCTGCATATATTAGTGGCACCCAAACAGCCAGTGTGCCAAAGGGATAATAAAAAAACTGTTTTAACGTAAAATTAAGGGGCTTATTAATGCAATAAGCCGTTACAAAAACTAACTTTGTAGCGGCTTAATTTTTGTTAAAAACTGTTGTATGAAATACATTTTAATTTTATTTTTTTCGTTGGCACTGCTCTCAACCCCTGCTCATGCTCAGGATCTTAAAAAGCACAAAGTAGATAAGGGTGAGACCGTAGTAAGCATTGCAAAACAATATAAAATTACTCCTTATGATATTTACCGCCTTAACCCCGATGCTAAGAACGGGCTTAAGCTGGATAGTGTTCTTCTTATTCCTAACAACCCTGTAAAACCACTTCCTGCAAATGCCGCAGTTAAGGAGCCTGCAACTAAGGTGGTTAACAGTACCCATGAGGTGCTTGCTAAAGAAACGCTTTACAGCATTGCAAAAAAATATAAAGTTACCGTAGCCGATCTGGAGAAGGCAAATGCCGACCTGCTTAAAGGCGGGTTAAAAAACGGCCAGCACCTTATCATTCCGGTTAAAGGCAGCGGGGTAGAAGCACAGGCTAAAATTGCCGAAAAGCAGCAGGTAAAAAAAGGCGAACCGTCTTACATGTTTTACACGGTTGCAGCGGGCGATACCAAGTATGCCATTGCAAAAAAATACGGTATGACCGTGCAGCTTTTAGAAGAACTTAACCCGTCCGTTAAGGATACCTTACCTCTAGGCTTTAGGTTAAAACTTGCTAAAGATGCCGTTATTGCCGAGGCTAAAGTACCGGAACCGGCAGCTGCGGCAGCAGCAACTGCAGCGCCGCATAATGATAAATATATAGATTATACTGTAAAACCAAAAGAAACCCTTTACAGCCTTACTAAAGATACCGGCCTTACAGAGCAGGAACTTACAGCACTTAACCCTGCGCTTAAAGATGGGGTTAAAGAAGGTATGGTGCTAAAACTGCCGGCGGCGTCTGCACCGGTGCAGGGATTGGGACCGGTTACTAATTTAGGCAGTACAATTAAAAAATCTGACGCTAAAGAACTTGCCCTGCTGTTGCCATTTAACATGTACCGCATAGAGAGCGATACAGTTAAGGCGAAGCTTTTGCGCAACGATAAATTCCTTAACCTTACACTCGATTTTTATGCCGGGGCACTTATAGCAATAGATTCTGCTAAAACGTTAGGACTTCCGCTTAAAGTAAAAATACTGGATGCTAAAGAGAACTCTAAAACATCTGATGTCGCTACCCTAAAAAGTGGCTTAACTACTGCTAATGCTGTTATAGGCCCGTTCTTTCAGGGTAATGCAGAAAATGCTGCAGCATTATTGCCCGGCATACCTGTAATATCGCCAATGGCTAAAGAGGGTGGTAAGCCTTACCCTAACCTGTACCTAAGTATACCAAGCGACGAGAACATGCGCCTTGCAATGCTAAACTACCTGCGCAGCAAGAACGGTAATGTTGTTGCTATTGTAGATAAGAAAAAAGCAAGCTCACGCGATTTTATAAAAGCAAATTTTCCTGAAGTTAAATTTTTAGACGGCATAACCGGCGATGGCATTCGTGCGCTTCTTGTTAAAGATAAGACCAATTACGTACTGTTGGATACAGAGGCGCTAAGCTCTGTAACAGGTGTTACAAAACTTCTTAATGAGGCGCAGGCAGAATTTACTATTCAGCTTGCTGTGATGGATAAAAGCGACAAGCTTGATAATGACGAAGTACCACTGGAAAGGCTAATTAAGCTTAAAATGCTTTACCCATCTATCACCCGCGACGATGACAATGCGCAAAGCCTTATGTTTAGTAAAATTTTCAGGGAGAAGAATGGTTACAACCCGTCGCAATACGCGGTACGTGGTTTTGATGTAACGTTTGATGTTATCATGCGCCTTTTCCAGCCAGAAGGTATTGCTGCCACTATGGAAACCAAATCATCGGCACAGGTAGAAAATAAATTTGCATACAACGCCGTTAACGGTGGCAACTACAATAAAGGAGTTTATATATTGCAGTATGACGAAGGCATGCTGGTTAAAGAAGCACAATAATTATGACATCTAAAGTAACCTATTTGGGAGACCTGAGAACTTCCTCAATACACCTGCAGTCTGGCAGCGAAATTATATCTGATGCGCCGTTAGACAATAACGGTAAAGGCGAGGCCTTTTCGCCTACCGATACCGTAGCCAATGCCCTTGCAAGCTGCATGCTTACTGTTATGGGTATCAAGGCCCGCGATATGGGTATGTCCTTAACAGGATCTGTAGCTGAAGTAACAAAATCAATGCAGGCAGAACCCCGCAGGATATCGGGTATTAAAGTGGTGTTTACCATGAAAAGTGATGCCGACGACAAAGCTAAAACCATCCTTGAGCGCACGGCACTTACCTGCCCGGTACACCAGAGTTTGCACCCGGATATTGTTAAGGATGTTACTTTTAACTGGGGGTAAAATTCGGAATTACATATTAACTTAGTACATATAATTTAAAGTTTCAGGTTACGATAACAACTATCAGCTAACCTGAAACTTTCCACTTTAAACCCGGACTCTTCTTGGACGACCAGCAAAAATTTTTAGTGACACTCGCACATACCAGGATGCCTTTTGGCAAATATGAAGGCCGCTACCTTATAGACCTGCCCGAATATTTTGTAGTGTGGTACCATAACAAAGGCTTTCCTAAAGGTACGCTTGGCTTGCAGCTGCAGCTGGTTTACGAACTAAAGCTTAACGGGCTCGAAACGCTTGTACATAATATTAAACGCCAGTACCCAAAGGGCGTTAAATAAATACGAGGCATTTATTATAGTAGTTGCCCAATTTTATGTGCCCTTGCTAAGTAAGCAGGCAGTGCGGAACCTGGTCATTTTTAATTGCCGCTTCTCTAAGGCTGAAAATTAATATTCATCCGGATATATTTAAATGACGTACTGTCATTTAAAGTAATGAATAAGTTATCACTGTATCACTTAACATAATCCATCAGCGACATATTGCCATGCTTTGTTAAATTTAGTTAAGATGGTATGCAATTTGTCAGGTTAATCAACAGGTAAATACCGGGCGTTGGCCTTTAGCCCCGACAGCAGCGATATCCTGGCGCCCGCAGGGCAGGCAGATAAAGCGGATGGCGGGACCGGCTCTATTACATATGGACAGATGCTGCCGCTCACAATGATTTCAGGATTTTTTGCTATAAATGTTTCATAATTAAATTGTTGCATTAAGTAATTGTTAGGTTGGTTAATTGCTTTTGCAATCAATTAATTTTCGTACTTTTGCCAAGTTTTTTACACAACTACAACACAACAACGCATACCATAATGAATCAGACAAAGTATATTTTTGTTACCGGAGGTGTTACATCTTCCCTGGGCAAGGGAATTATAGCGGCTTCGCTGGCAAAACTATTGCAGGCCAGGGGATACAGGACAACCATTCAGAAGTTTGACCCCTATATTAATGTAGACCCCGGCACGCTAAACCCTTACGAGCACGGAGAATGTTATGTTACTGACGATGGCGCCGAAACCGACCTGGATTTAGGCCACTATGAGCGCTTTTTAAATGTGCCTACATCTCAGGCTAACAATGTTACTACCGGCAGGGTATACCTTTCGGTTATAGAAAAGGAACGCAGGGGCGAATTTCTTGGTAAAACGGTGCAGGTTATACCGCACATTACTAACGAAATTAAGGAGCGTATGCAGCTACTGGGCCACACCGGCGATTATGATATTGTAATTACAGAGATAGGTGGTACGGTAGGTGATATTGAGTCGCTTCCCTACATAGAGTCGGTTAGGCAATTAGTTTGGGATCTTGGCGAAAGCAACAGTATTGTTATTCACCTTACCCTTGTGCCGTACCTTGCTGCAGCAGGCGAGCTTAAAACCAAGCCTACACAACACTCGGTTAAAACATTGATGGAGAGCGGTATTAAAGCCGATATCCTTGTTTGCCGTACAGAACACGAATTATCATCTGACCTTAGGCAAAAACTTGCACAGTTTTGCAACGTTAAGCGCGAGGCTGTTATACAAAGTATAGATGCATCTACCATTTATGATGTACCTAACCTGATGCTGGAAGAAGGACTGGACAGGGTAACGCTTAAAAAACTTGACCTGCCAGAAAAGAATACTCCCGATTTAAAACCGTGGAACGAGTTCCTTTTCCGTCTTAAAAATCCTAAGCATACAGTAAATATTGGCCTTGTAGGTAAATATGTAGAGCTTCAGGATTCTTATAAATCTATTCTTGAGGCATTTATACATGCAGGATCGGCTAACGAGACTAAAGTGAACGTTATAAGCATCCACTCAGAATACATAGATGAGGATAATGCCGGCGATAAGTTTAAAGGCCTTGATGGTATTCTTGTTGCACCGGGCTTTGGTGGCCGCGGTATAGAAGGTAAAATAGAGACTGTACGCTATGCAAGAGAGAACGGTATACCATTTTTTGGTATTTGTCTTGGTATGCAAATGGCGGTTATAGAATATTCCCGTAATGTACTGGGCTGGAAAGATGCTAACTCTACCGAGATGAACGAGCACACGGCTTACCCGGTTATTAACATTATGGAAGAGCAAAAAACAATTACAGATAAAGGCGGAACAATGCGCCTTGGTGCATGGGCGTGCGACCTTGCAGAGGATAGCCTTGCAAGTTCTGTTTACAGTGGGCAGCCACAAATTATGGAGCGTCACCGTCATCGTTATGAGTTTAACAGTGCTTATCTTGAAGATTTGCAGGGTGCAGGGTTAATAACAAGTGGTGTTAACCCTGATACCGGCCTTGTTGAGGTTATAGAGCTGGCTGCAGAAACACACCCGTTCTTTATAGGTGTACAATACCACCCGGAATATAAGAGTACCGTAGCTGCGCCACACCCTTTATTTAAAAGCTTTATAAAAGCAGCAGTACAAAAAAAGGTATCTAACGCAGAGGTAAAAGTATAAATACGGTACAACCGTAAACGCATAAAGTGAATCAATTTTAAAAACTAAATGGAAGAAAAAAAGTTAGACTTAAAAACCATTGTAGGCTTTGGCCTTATAATGTTGTTGCTGTTATGGATGATCTATAACTCGTCTTCAAAGACAGAAGCAGAAAACAAAGCTAAGGCTAAACAGGAGCAACTGGATAAAGCTAAGAAAACGCAAATACCGGAGCAGGCATCTGCAGCGGTAGTTAAAGATTCCACTTTAAACGATTCGGTACAGGTGGCACAATTAAAAGGTGCTTTAGGTGCTTTTGCTTACAGTGCTACATTGCCATCGGCAAAAAATAGTTTTACAGAGATAAGCAATAAGGTATTGCTACTTCGCGTAGCAAACAAAGGTGGCTACATTGCCGATGCTAACCTGAAAAACTACGAGCAATTCGAAAAAAAATCGGGCAAAAGGGTAGAGCTTATACATGGTAATAATGCCAGCTTTAACCTGCAGTTTAAAACTAAAGACAATCGTGTTCTTAATACTAAGGACATGTATTTTGAGCCTGTAGTTACTAAAGAAGGCGAAAATAGTGTACTTACATTGAGGCTAAAGGCTGGTCCTGAGCAGTTTTTAGAATACCGTTATGTGCTTAAGCAGGACTTTATGCTGGATTTTTCTATCCGTACGCAGGGGCTTTCGCAAATAGTAGATACCTCTAAACCAATGGATCTTGAGTGGCAGCTTAAAGCATACAGGAACGAGAAAAGTGTAAGCTATGAAAGCCGTTATACAGATCTTGTTTATGAGTATGAAGATGGCAAAGACGACAAATTAGGCCAGGGTAAAGAAGATAAAGATACTGCCGAAGATGTTACTTATGTAGCATTTAAACAACATTTCTTTGTATCGATATTGCTTACCGATACACCTTTTAAAACAGCCGACCTTACCTCTGAAAACCTCGTTAAAGACGAAAAAACAGATACCACTTTTACCAAAAATTTTACGGCTAAAATTCCATTGGCTTACAAAGGCGGCGAGCTTAGCTACAACATGAACTGGTATTATGGCCCAAGCGATTATAAGATACTAAACTCTTATAACCGCAACCTGGATGAGATCATGCCACTTGGCTGGGGTATTTTTGGCTGGATAAACCGTTACATATTTATACCGCTGTTTACATTCTTAAGTACGTTCATGCCTTACGGGTTTGCAATTATTGTGTTTACAATATTAGTAAGGCTGGTAATGTCTCCGGTAACCTACAAATCATACCTTTCTCAGGCAAAAATGAAGGTTCTTCGTCCGGAAATTACAGAGCTTAACGAGAAGTATAAAAAGGACCCAATGAAAAAACAGCAGGAAACAATGAAGCTGTACACATCGGCAGGGGTAAACCCTATGGCGGGCTGCTTACCGGCGGTCATGCAAATTCCGGTGTTCTACGCACTATTCCAGTTTTTCCCGTCGTTTTTTGATTTAAGGCAACAAAGTTTCCTTTGGGCAAACGACCTTTCATCTTATGATGCAGTAATACACCTGCCATTTTACGTACCATTTTACGGTAACCACGTAAGTTTGTTCCCTATACTTGCCTCTGTAGCGATATTCTTTTACATGAGAATGACTACCGGAGACCAGAGTATGGCAGCGCCACCGCAGGAAGGCATGCCGGATATGAGCAAGATCATGAAGATAATGATATACATATCGCCGCTTATGATGCTTATATTCTTTAACAACTACGCATCTGGTTTAAGTTTGTATTACTTTGTGTCTAACCTTATTACAATAGGTATTATGTATGTTATTAAAAACCATATTGTAAAAGAAGACAAAATACATGCGCTGATACAAAACAACAAGACCAAGCCTAAAACACAAGGTCGTTTTCAGCGAAAAATGCAGGAAATGATGGAGCAGGCACAAGAGCAGCAAAAAAATAAGCCAACGGGCAAAAAATAATTCTAAAAGCACTCTTCGGAGTGCTTTTTTTAATGACTCTAACGCCACAACTTAAACTGGCCTGTTTTTTGAAACAATAAAAAAAGTATATTAGGGTTTAATTGATAAAACACACTTAAAATATGGAAAAAAGACTTTTAACCTTCTTGTTTTTACTTGCAGTTTCTGCCGGTATGATGGCTCAGGCCTTAAATAAACACGATAACGATGGCAAGCGCCACGGTGCCTGGAAAGGTATCTATGAGCCTTCTAAAAAGCCTCGTTATGAAGGTACTTTTAACCATGGGCTGGAAACCGGCACTTTTAAATTTTTTGCAGATGATGCCACATCGTCTTTAATGGCAACCCGCAGGTTTGAAAAAGATGGTTCTTGTTATACCACCTTTGTAGACCCTATGGGAAACAAGGTAAGCGAAGGCCGTGAGATTAACCGGCTGCAGGAAGGTGACTGGAAGTACTACCACCACAATTCTAAGTCTTTAATGAGTATTGAGCGGTATAAGGAAGGGAAGCTTGACGGCCTGCGCAAAGTGTTTTTTGAGAAAGGTGCCATTGCAGAAGAGACTAATTATGTAAATGGCATTAAAGAGGGCACCTATAAAAAGTATACAGAAAAAGGTATTGTGCTCGAAGAGGCTACGTATAAAAACGGCGAGTTTAATGGCCCCGCAACTTACAGGGACGAAAGCGGAAAAGTAGTATCTCAGGGTTCTTTTACAGACGGACTTAAAACCGGTGTCTGGAAATTTTATACCGATGGTAAACTTACCAGGGAACAGAACATGAGTGCTAAGCGCAAGTCGGCAACCAAGAAAAAGGCAACCAATTAGTTTTTGTCGTATTTTTGCATAAATTATATAAGGAGACAATAAGATGAAACGTGTTGTAGTAGGGCTTAGTGGCGGAGTAGACAGTAGTGTGGCAGCATACCTTTTGCAACAACAGGGTTATGAGGTTATAGGCCTGTTTATGAAGAACTGGCATGATGAGGCTGTAACGATATCTAACGAATGCCCGTGGCTGGAAGACAGCAACGACGCGCTCTTAGTTGCCGAAAAACTTGGCATACCTTTCCAGACAGTAGACCTTAGTGAGCAATACAGAGAGCGCATTGTAGACTATATGTTTAGCGAATACGAAAAAGGCCGCACGCCTAACCCCGATGTGTTGTGCAACCGCGAGATTAAGTTTGACGTTTTTATGAAAATCGCCCTTAGCCTGGGTGCTGATTATGTGGCTACCGGGCATTACTGCCGTAAGGATACCATTATGGTAGATGGTAAAGAAGTTCACCAGCTTTTAGCCGGAGCCGATGGTAACAAAGACCAGTCGTATTTTTTATGCCAGCTCTCTCAGGAGCAACTTAGCAAAGCGCTATTCCCGATAGGGGAGCTGCTTAAACCGCAGGTTCGTGAAATTGCTGCCGAAATGGAACTTGTTACGGCCGAAAAGAAAGACTCGCAGGGGCTTTGCTTTATTGGTAAGGTTCGGCTGCCGGAATTTTTACAACAACAATTACAGCCTAAAGAAGGTGTTATCTATGAGGTTAATGCCGAACTGGATACTTACAGGACAGAAAAACCACAGTTTGCATCGGTAAAAGAGCAACTGGCTCACGAGGCACATAATATAAACTATAAACCCGACATGGGTAAAGTGGTGGGCCGCCATCAGGGGGCACATTATTATACCATTGGGCAGCGTAAGGGGCTAAATGTGGGTGGTACAAAAGAACCACTTTTCATTATAGCGACAGATGTTGAGACCAATGCCATATATACAGGCCAGGGGCAAAACCACCCGGGGTTGTTCCGTACGGCATTGTTTATACAGGAAAACGAAATTCACTGGGTGCGCGAAGACCTTGCTATAGCCGATGGCGAAACTATGGATGTCATGGCACGCATACGCTACCGCCAACCCCTGCAGAAAGCTACGCTACACAAGTTTGACAATGGCATGTACATATCATTTACCGAGCCGCAAAGTGCTATTACCGAAGGTCAGTTTGCCGCATGGTATCATGGCGATGAACTTGTGGGGAGTGGGGTGATATCGTAATTTCGAGTAACTAAGCTATCTAAAATTTAAAATACCCAATACAGCAATGTGTTGGGTATTTTTATGAGGTAACAGTTTATATTTGCAGTAAAGTAATTTATGAAGCCACACCGCCTTTTATTATACGCATTATTTTTCGTTTTGCTTTCATGCAATTCTAAACCTGAGGAAGAAGCGGTCGGCCCTGCCGTAAAAATAAAACCTGTACCCGCTATAAATGTTAGCGGGACTTCCTGGTTCTTTGGTCGCGATTTTATTAAAGAAACATGCGAAGCAGAGAGCGCATGCGATTGTTGCAGTATGCTTCTTTTATTTATTGATGATGAAAACTTTATAACTATTTACCCTTGCGAAAGTGAAGAGACTTTGCTGCGAGGTACTTATAAGATTACTAACGGCAAAGTAGTATTGTCTTATGATACACTTCAGGTAGACAGGGATTACAATTTTGAACTTGAAGGGGATACAATAAAAAATGATAAACCGGAATACGTTGTTACGCTCAAGAAAGCTGAAGTTACCAGTGAAATATTAGAATCGTCGTTATGTCGTGGTAAATTATACTTTAAGGTGAAAGATGATGACGGTATAATGTATGGAACTATCGATACGCAATACTCACTTAAGGAACGGATTCAGCAACTTAAGGATGAAGGCGTGTGGGATGAGATTCAGCAGTAAATATTATAATGTAATGCGGAACTGCATCGTATTATTTTCATACTTTTAGACGCAAATCCAACCTACATGAAACGTTATTGTCTGCTCTTGTTGAGTTTTATTATAGTGGGGTGCGGCAGTAAAATTAAAGACAATTCTATCGTTGCCAAAGGTGTAGTGAATGATTCATTGCTACCGCCCGATTGCATTCCTGCTAATTTTAAAACAAAATCAGGCACTCAGGTTATGTATACAAGGATAGGCAATGCAGTACAGCTTTCATGGGGAGATGAAACCTATACCCGTAGCTACGACAGTTTATTTACATGCCAGGATAGCAGGTATGGGAGATGGGATTTTATTCCTAAATTTCTATCAGAAACAAAAAATTATTTAGTCTTTGAAGAGTTATTGTCTACATCGGGCGGGTCAAATCCTGCACCCATAGATTTCTCGGTAATTATGTTTTCTAAAAACATGAAAGATTCTGTTTATGAAAAAGAAATGTACATAAACAAACATGGGGATTACCTGGTTTATATTGCAGGCTGGAAAGCCGACAGCCTTGCGGTGCTAAACATTGAGAGCAAAAAAACGCAAATATGCAGGCTAAGTCCAGATCCTTTACCCTTTGCAAAGTCGCCAACATTTATCATTAAAAAGACAAAGATTAAGGACAAAGTATTCTTGGTAGAATATGAAGGCCTTGATGACAATGACAGCACTATAATTCTGAAAAATAAATTCAAATTAAATATTTAATTTCAGATGCTCTACAACCTCCATACCCATTCCGCTTCCGGAAATCCCGATGTTTTCGAGATCGTAAACCGCTACCCCTATGAAGCTATAGATGTACCTTATTTTTCTACGGGTATCCATCCGTGGCACATAAACAAAGATAAGATAGATGAACATCTTGCCATTGTAGAGGAGCGCCTGCAACGGGACACCTGCCTTGCCCTTGGCGAATGCGGACTCGATAAACGCATCGAAATTCCGTTAAATGTTCAGGTAAAAGTTTTTGAAAGGCAGTTACTGCTTGCAAAGCAATACCAAAAACCCGTAATTTTGCACCTCGTCGCCGCTTTTCAGGAGTTAATCCAAATTAAAGATATGCTGCAGCCCGGCGTACCCATGATAGTGCACGGATTTTCTAAAAATGCGCAGGTGGCAAGGCAATTGCTGGATAATGGTTTTTACCTGTCGTTTGGCAAGTACCTGCTGCGTAACCCCGAACTAAGTGCGGTGTTTGCAAGCGTGCCGCAGGACAGGTTATTTTTAGAGACGGACACAATTGAAGAAGGCATTGCCGATGTGTATGCAAAAGCGGCACTGGCACGAAATGTGGATATTGAGGATTTGAAAAATAATGTAAGCATAAATTTTAAACACATTTTTAAGAATGGCTGAATGGACAGAAAGGGCCGAGCTCCTATTTAAAAAAGAAGGGCTGGAGAAATTAAAAAAGGCACATGTAATGGTGGTAGGCCTTGGGGGCGTAGGCTCGTTTGCTGCCGAATTTATTGCCCGTGCCGGTGTGGGTACGATGACAATTGTAGATGGCGATGTGGTAGACATTACTAACATTAACCGCCAGCTGCCAGCGCTGCACAGTACCGTGGGCCAGCCTAAAGTTACCATTGTGGGAGACAGGCTTATGGATATTAACCCCGAGCTTAACCTTATACGTATACAGGAATTTTTATCGCCGGAACGTGCTTACGAACTGGTGACCAACGAATATGATTATGTGCTGGATTGTATAGACAGCATTACCCCTAAACTTAACCTAATATTATCTGCCAAGCGCAAAAAGGTAAAAATTATAAGTAATATGGGTGCAGGCGGCAAGTATGAAGCTGCTAAGGTTCGTGTGAGCGATATTAGCAAAACAGAGGTATGCCCGTTGGCAAAAACAATTCGCAAACGCTTAAAGAAAGAAGGTGTTAGTAAAGGTATAAAAGCAGTATATTCTGCAGAGGCGCCCGACCAAAGCAGCCTGAAAATGACCGATGGCAAGAATTTTAAAAAATCGTTTTTTGGCACGAACAGCTGGATGCCTGCATTGTTTGGCCTTCACGCTGCAGAAACCGTTGTTAAGTACATTATTGGTAAACAGGCCTAATTTTTTACAGATGTATATACTGTAAGGTACTCAGCATTAATTTTTTATTAAACGATAGTAATTTCTAAAACCTGTACAATTGTGCAGGTTTTCACTTTTGTGCACGAGGCGGATTTAAATCGTCGTTACCTGTTTTAGCAGGTGTGGTGGTGCGCGGTTTGGTTGTAGTCTTTGTGGTTGTTGTGGTCCCCGGGGCTTTAGTCGTAGTTGTAGCTGGCTTTGCCGCACTTGTTGCGGGTTTAGTTGTAGTTGTGCCGGCTGGTTTAGCAGTAGTAGTAGCGGGTTTTTGAGTGGTCGTGGCAGGTTTACCCGTGGTGCTGCTTGTTGCCGGTTTGGCAGTTGTTGTACCAGTTGGTTTAGGAGTACTTACAGCAGGCTTAGGCGCAGTACCCGTTGCAGGCTTAGCAGACGATGTACCGGCAGGTTTAACCGTGCCGGATGTTGCCGGCTTTGTAGTGCCGGCTGTTGTTGTAGTACTGCGCTTAACCGTCGTAGTTGCCGGTCGTACAGTACTGCTGCCTGCAGGACGTATAGGTGTTGCAGCCGCTATAATTGTAGAATCTATAACCGCAAGAACAGTAGGTGCTCCTATAGGAGTGTACACATCTGTAATCCAGCCCGATGGCCTGCGGGTTTGTACGCCGCCTTTAGTATATACTTCTACATACTGTCCGGTTGTATTCTCCTGTAAGGCTTTTTGGTTAATGTGCCTTTTGGTAGCCTCCCACACCTTAGGCATGTGCGAATAATCGCCCTTAAGGGTTGTTTTAACAGCGTCATAAGGCAGTAGTTTGCCTCCTTCGTAGTCACTTCCCGGCGATGTAAACATTTCATCTCTTATAGGTACACAATACGAGTAGGTTACATTCTCTTTATCGGTAATGCCTGTTTTAAATAGTATAAACGGCCTTCCGTTAATTACAATATTATTTTCTTTAGCAAATGCAGTAAGCCTATCAAACGAGGCTGCTGCCTTTTGGTTTGCATCTGCCAGGGGCGATGTAACCGACTGCCCTAAATAAAAGGTTCCTTTTTTAGTTACCAGGCCGGTAACATCTACTTTGTAAGCCTGAATTTCTTTTACTAAAAATGTGTTCAGGTTATCAAGGCCGCGCTCTAATGATGCTTCGATTTTGTTGTCGAGGCCGCCATTAAGCAATGCAAAAGCTTTTTCCTTAAAAGTAAGGCTGCCTTTTAGGCGAACGCTGATTTTTGTGCTGTTAAGGGTGTCTTTAAACGACCAGCTAATGTTCGAGTTTAAATCGTCTATCGTGGCTTTTTGACCAATAGAATCGTTTGCCGCAGCATTCGTTGTTTGTACTTTTCCGTTATTATCGCCTTTAACCCACGACATAAAAGCACCTTTACCCACGGCATTTGCAGAATAGGTAAAGGCAGCCGTAGTATCGGCATTGGCAAGAAGGCCTAAGTTTTCCCAGTTTTTATAATCATTTACATAATTATAAAGTACCTGGCGCGGAACACTTATTACCTTGTCCTTCTTTATGTTATACTTTCCATCCTGAGTAGCTATAAATACCGTTACGGCAATGGAGGCCAAAAGCAGGAGCAAAAATATATATTTTACAATTTTCATGTAAGGAAAGTTTACGGTGTCGTAAAATTATAAATAATTATCATATATAAAACATAGAACTACGTTAATGCCGTATTATGTTACTTAGGGCTTGTCGCAGCTTATAAAATCTTTAGGGTAGGGCGAGAGGCTCACTTTATCCACCAGTAAAAACAGGTCCTCGCCGGCAGTAAAAACCTCAAAGGGTTCGCTTAGCTTGCCGCCATCAAGTATCTTCCTGTGAGTTGTTGTGTCATACTGCTGCGTGCTCTCGCTAATGTGGTAGTTAAACGAAATTAGGCTGCCGTAATCGTTTTTAAACTGCACCTGCCACACATGCTGATCACCTCGCATACCCTCATGCTTTAACCTGAAAGATATCCTGCTGTAGCAGCTTGTATTTTGCCAGTCTTGCCATTCGCTTTTTGTCTGCGCGAAGGCAGCCCCAAATGTCATTGTAAGTAAAAGTAAGAGTACGGTCTTTTTCATAGCTTTCTTATAAAGGTTCAACTTTTACAATAGTAACATAAAAATCAGGGCTCTTTTGAATAAAAGGGTACCATCCGGTAACTTCTTTGCCCGGTTTTACTTTGTCTTTCAGGGTATAGTAAAGATTTTTTGTAGGTTTACCATCTTCCTCCAGTTTTTCAAACTCATCCAGCGTTACCAGTTTATAGTCCTTATTAAGCGGTTTCTCTGTAAGGGTATAAGTAACTGTTACCTCAGTATCAGATGTAAAGGATATCTTCTTGCCATAGTAGTTAATGCCATCAAGCATCTCATTATAATATGATACTTTATAAGTAATACCACTTGCATCGGTTACCCATTTGTCATACTTAGCGGCAACAGTTTTATCTAATGCCGGAAGGGGTTTTGCCGCAGGCGCAGCCACTACAGGCTGACTGGCGGCAGGTACTATTTGCGTACGGCCTAAATCAAAGTAATTAATTATTTGCAGTCCCCGCTTATAAGGTATGGCAATCGTATCGGTATCAATGCCCTGAGGGCCGTATTTTTTTATTACAAACGTATTTTCTGCGCCGGGCGTAAGGGGTACCCGGGCGTAGCCAATGGTTGCAGGAAGCGACTGCCAGTTACGGGTATCAGCTTTTTCGGTAAGGGCACCGGCAGCATCGGCACTAAAACGCACAATATCCTCGGCGTCATTGCCCAGTGCTTCTTTAGCAATGGCAGCAAGCAGTGCGCTGCCGCCTTTTTTGGCAGCAAAACGGGTAACAAGGTCTATGGTTTCTCTAAGCATACGGTCTTTGAGGCATTGCTTAGCTATGGGGTAAAAATCTTGTGCAGGCTCAAAGTACTGCTCTTTACCATTTACAATAAGTGCAGCTTTGCTGTAATAGCTTGGGCGGCGGCGGTATTTAGGTATGGCTATGGCATTAACACTCCCAATATTTATGCCCGACGGAATAGGGATTAAAATGTCCTGCGCAATACCGTCGTCCATATAAGAGGCATAAAAAAAACTCCCTGCACCCGATGCCGTAATAACGATCTGGTCTTTTGCAGGGGCAAGGCCGTTTTCCCAAAAAACTATAGCTTCTCCCATTACAGGCGCAAGTGGTGCCTTAGGCACCGATAAATTAAACTTTTTAAGGTAATCGTTGTACTCCTGGGTAAAACCCAGCTGTTTTGCCGTGCGAAGCAAATCCTGTTTTAACTGCTGTGGCAAAGGCACGCCAAAGTAAGCACCGTTGTTGCGAGTGTAAATCTCCTCCGCATTTCGGTAAGCTATAAAGGCATTGTTTATATCTCCCGTGGCCTCATACAAAATACCCTGAAGTATTTGCGAAAAGGCATCTTCGGCATATTTATTCTTGTTGCTTTTGTATTTATCATTAAGCTGCAGCAGCTTAATGTTTATTCTTTTAGCCTCTACAAGGGCCTCGTTAGGCTGGCCTAAAAAGAAATAATTAAGGGCCATGTAATAATGCAGGGTAACCTTTTCAAAATCTTCACCCTTGTAAGGCTCCGCCATAGGGTTAGTAAATTTTGCTGCAATTGCCTGCCCGGTATTTGTGCGTATCCTGTCGTCTATAAGGGTGTAAGCCTCTTCGAGCAGCTTGTTGCTTTGCTCATAGTTGCCACTAAGGTGTTCCATTTTGCCTTTCTCTAAGAGGTAGAGCAGCCTGTTTCGTTTTGCATTCAGGAACTTATTGGCATCAATGCTGGCAGATGCTTTTTGAAACTGGCCGGTTAGGAGTTCATTTTCTATATCGGCAGTTTTAGAATTGTAAGTGCTACAGGCAGGCAGGGTAAACAACAGCAACACAATTGCCGCTTTGTATAAAGCGGCAACGGTTTTATGGGTTGTTCTCATAAGTTATGAATTAGCCTGAGCTTATTTTATCATTTTTTTTATTTTCTTATCGCCTATCCACACCTTGTCATTGGTTTGTATGTTTGTAAGCTCAAGATCTATCTGGTAGTATACCGATTTCTCTTTTTTATTCTCGTCTACAATAGAGTTTATGGTTCCCTGTAGCATAAAATCGGCACCATTTTCAAGTCCGAATTTTTTCATGGTAGACTGCGATGCATTATTTTGCTGATCGGCTCTCTCAGCCCTTACTTCTTCGCGCATGTTACCGGCCTGAACAAGTTTTAAACGTCCCGAATTAATAATTGCTTTCTCTATATCCTTAGAAAAAGTTTCGGCAGAAATATGCTCGTGCGATTTATTTGTAATAAGCCCAACAATTATAACCGGTTTTTTCCCTGCGTTTTCAGCGGCATACGTGCTGTACCATGCATGATCCATAAGTTCTGCCGTAATTTCTTCGGCCGTAAGCCTTGAATCGGTTTCGTTCCAGCGGCCACTAAGATCGGTAACCGTTGTATCGCTAACGCGTGTTACTTTAGGACTTCCGCAGTTAGAAAGAGAAAGCGATAATGCTAAGGCTGCAGTAAATGTAAGGGTAGTGTGTTTCATGATCGTGTTATTAGGTTAGGTAATCAAAAGTAAATAAAAATTCCTGTTAATATTGTTGATTTACAAACAATGTGCCACTGTTAGAAATAATGAAACCTGCAGAAATAAAAAATACCCTCGCGGGTATTTTTTTCCTAAACCAACTACAAATAACTAAAATAACATTTAGTTTACCTGCTCTGTAAAAGAGAAAGCGTTTGCAAATGTGCGTAATATTTTAACATGAAAAAATACCCACTAATGGGTATTTTTATGGCTTTTAGAATTAACGACCTTATTAAAATTCGTATTTTTTTTCTAACGAATATCGTATTAGCTCGCTCTTACCCTGAAGGTTAAGTTTTTTTAGGATGTTTTTACGGTGGGTATCAACCGTGGTCTTGCCTATGAACAGTAGCTCTGCTATCTCAAGCGATGTTTTTCCGTGGCCAATAAGCCTCACAATTTCCTCTTCGCGCTTGCTTAAATGCACTTCTTGCTCCAGAGCCGGATTATTTGGGTCTAAAGATTCATCAAAAAAAGTTTCGCCGTTGTAAACCGCTCTTATGGCTGACAGGACTGTTGTTAAAGAAGCGTTTTTTAATATATAGGCAGATGCCCCGGCAGCCTGCATTTGATACATGGCCTCATCCTGCTCGAACATGCTAAAGGCAATTACCTTACATGCCGGAAACTCTTTTTTTATAATGCGCGTTGCGGCAACACCATCCATTTTTGGCATTCTTATATCTGTTAACACAACATCCGGCTTTAGCTCGCGAACAATATGCAGCAGGTGTTCGCCATCATTAGCTTCGCCAATAATGTTTATGTCTTCTTCATACGCAAAAAATACTTTAAGGCCGTCTATAAGCGATTGATGGTCTTCGGCAATTACAAGGTTTATCATATTGGGAGGTCTATAATTATGGTTGTGCCCCGCCCGGGGGTAGAGTCTATAGTGAGGGTACCGTCCAGCTGCTCCGTTTTTTTAGTGATGGCGTGCAGGCCCATACCATCGGCACGGGTTAGCCTGGTAGTATCCATACCTACGCCGTTATCTTCAAAAATAATATTTATATTACTGTCATGCTGGGTGAGGTGCAGTGTGGCCTCTGTAGCGCCGGAATGCTTAATGATGTTTGTTCCCAACTCCTGTATAAACCTGAAAATGGCAATTTCGAGGGTGTTGTCAAGCCGTTCTGTAAACCCAAAAGGTATTACATTAATTTGGAGTTTGCCCGGTATAGATATTTTTCCCGCCAGTTTCTTTATGGCCGGTATTAGCCCTTCGTTAGCAAATACCCCGGCATTTTTAGCATGAGCCAGCCTGCGCACCTTTTGATAGGCCTCCTGTATAAGCTCGTCAGTCTTTTCATAGAGCTTGTTTTCTTCCGGTTCCTGTTCGCTCTTGCGCAGCCTCAGGTTCTCAAAATTTAGCTTGAGCGTAGCAAGCATGCTGCCCAGGTTGTCATGCAGGTCGTTAGCTATGCGCTGGCGTTCTTTTTCCTGGCCTGTAAGCATAATGTCTATGCTGCTAAGCTCATAATCTTTCAGGGCCTTTTCAAACCGTTGCTCCTCTATAAGTTTTTGCTGCAAAGCTATTTTTTCTTTTCGGCGGGAGTTCATAACAATTAAGATCCCGATAACAAGGCAGGCAATAAATAAGCCGATTAATGTGTATAGCACAATCCTGTTAAAGTTAATGTTATTTTTTAAAACATTGTTTTCCAGTTCTTTCTCGCGGGTCTGGTACCTTGTCTGTATTTCGTTTATTGCAATATTCTGGTCGGTTACCTTAATGCTGTCGGTAAGTTTTTGTTCCAGGTAAAGGTATTTGTACGCTTCCTTATGCTTATTTATTGCGGCATAGTTTAAATGCATTGCGCCATATAATGCCTCTTTGTACTTAAGAGGATCGTTTTTAAGTGGCAGGCTGTCTGTTTTATGTAAAAATACTAATGCTTTTTCGTGTTGTTTTAAATGATAATAGGCTGCTGCCTGGTTTAAATAATTATAATAAAGATCGTAAGGGTCGTTGCCTCTTTCCTTTATTAGTGTCGCATTTTTCCTGAGGTAAAACAAGCTGGAATCGGGCAAATGCAGGTATTCAGAGTAAAGGTTAGACAGATTGTTGGTTAATGACTCCTTTAGCTTATCGTCGTCGCCGTCCTTAAGCATTGCCAGCGCTTTTTTATAGTAGGCAAGGCTTTGGTTGTATTTAAGCCCATGCTGCTTAAACAGGGCCACATAGCCATATCCGCGGGCAATTTTTACAGGGTTGTTTTTTTTAACCCAGTACGACAGGTATTCGTTTATATAATGCCAGTACTCAGTGGTATTTCCCTCCTGGGCGTTTATCATGTAAGCCACATCCAGATTAATATCCATGGCCCTTTCCAGGCTATCAGCCTTTATAAATAGTTTCTTGGCCTTAATAAAATAATCAAGTGCCTTATTTTCTTCTCCCTGCTCATAAATTTCGGCACAAACGTAGTTATACAGTGCTTTATCTGCCAGGGATAGCTTTAGTGTGTCTACACCTTTTAAAATATTCTGCGTTTTGGTAATCTCTAAAGCCTTTATACTCTCATCGGCTTGCAATAATTTAGCATTGTGTTGAGAATGAGCCCTGCTTACATAAAACAGGCAAATAAGCAGGGCTATTCTTAATAGTGTGTTCATGTTTTAATTTACATTTTTTTTAAGCCTCCCACTCCTCCTTTTGTTGGCCCTAAAGCTGTTGAAGATGGAGAAAATGTGACGGACCCTGTGGTTGCAATTGTTGCAATGTCCAGGAAACACTGCCTGGCTAAGGCAGTATATTCGGCGGTATTTGCCTCATGGCAGGTTATTAATAATATATTCTCGTCATAATCAAAAGCAGTTGCCGTTAACCCCAGATTAGAAAACAAAGATACAGTTTCAAGATTAACCTGCACTGTTTCAAAGTTTAAGCTGTCAGGCGGCAGGTTTGCGCCACTATCTGTGTGCTTTTTAATAAATAGTAGCAACGCATTATATGTGGGGTTAGATATGTTTATGTAGTTATATATGTAGCTGTCTGCCGGTGTATTAACTACTTCCGGCAACGATAGCTCTACTGTAGCAGTTTTTGCAATGCTGTTAAAATATCCAAATCCCGAATATACTTTCATGTTCTTAAAATTACTGATTAATACTACAAATTACAGCAACTTTATCCAATAAAAAAATCCCCATTAATGGGGATTTTTCACATATTCTTATGATTCTTAAGAGTTGTCTTTTGTGAGCAGCTTTATGGCAAAAAGTACGGCTATAAATGCCAGAAAGGCAATTAGTATACGATAGGTACCCTTGTAGTATTTTTTGTGAACTACAACATCTTTTCTGTAAACAAATATTAAAACGGTTACAAAAACTATTATAAAAGCTACTGCAAAAACAAGCTGCCCGGTACTAAACATGATAAAATATTTTTTGCAAAGTTACGGTATTACAGTCTTATTTTTATTTATTTTTAAACCTCAATTTATAGCGTTATGAAAAAACAATTAGATGCTGTGAAGCAATTTCACACCTCTTTTAAACTGGGAGTAAGCGAGGTGCCCAAAGACTGCCTTGGCGACAATATAAACCTGTTACGGTATAACCTAATGAAAGAAGAAAATGAGGAATATCTTGAAGCAGTGCAAAACAAGGACATTGTAGAAATTGCCGATGCACTTGGCGACATGCTGTATATACTGTGCGGTACTATTATAGAGCATGGCCTTCAGCACAAGATAGAGGAAGTGTTTGATGAGATACAGCGCAGTAATATGAGTAAGTTAAATCATGACGGGCAGCCTATATATAGGGAAGACGGTAAGGTAATGAAGGGTCCTAATTACTTTAAGCCTGATTTCTCTAAAATACTCTTTTAGTTTACAGTCGCGATCACAGTTTTCAGTTTTGGGATCATTGCATCAAAAAAGTCTCAATTTAAAACGCAACTATTGCGAATTAAACTGAGACTTAACTTTGTCTTGTAATCAATGTTTATTGTGACTGAAAACTCATTAAATTATATTTTAACCGTCCAGCCAAATGTATCATCAGCAAGTTTATGCTGTATGTTTGTAAGCTTGTCCTTAATTTCTAAAGATATTGGATTTTCCTGTTTAGGTAATTCATAGTAGGTATCCTTGTAGCTAAACCCAATTATAGGATTAATTACAGCAGCGGTACCTGCTCCAAAAATTTCTTTTAGCGAGCCATCTTTAGCGGCATTAATAAGCTCCTCTACCAGTACAGACCGTACTTCTACTTTTATGTTATCGCGTTCAGCAAGTTCTAAAATGCTTTTGCGTGTAACGCCATCAAGTATCCTTTCGCCTGCCGGAGCGGTAAAAAGGGTATCGTTAATTTTAAAGAACACATTCATTGTTCCTGCCTCTTCAAGTTTTGTATGGGTGGCATCATCTGTCCAGATAACCTGTTGGTAACCTTTTTCGTTAGCAAGCCTTGTAGGGTAAAACTGTGCCGAATAGTTTCCTGCCGCCTTAGCTGCGCCTATACCACCGTTTGCCGCACGGCTGTAATGTTCTGCAATAAGTACTTTAACTTCGCCCTGGTAGTAAGAGCGTGCCGGCGAAAGTATGATCATGAAACGGTATTGGGCAGATGGTGCAGCAATAACACCATGGCCTGTAGCAATAAGAAAAGGGCGAACATAAAGCGAGTTGCCTTTGCCTTTTTTAACCCATTCTTTATCGATATTTATAATTTGTTTTAAGCCATCCATAAATATCTCTTCAGGCACTTCGGGCATGGCAAGCCTTGCCGCCGATTTGTTGAAGCGATTAAAATTCTGGTCGGGCCTAAAAAGCCATATCCCGTCGTTATCATCCCTGTAGGCTTTCATCCCTTCAAAAATAGCCTGGCCATAATGAAACACTCTGGACGAAGGGTCCATAAGCATAGGCGCATAAGGCTCTATTACAGGATTGCCCCATTGGCCATCTTTATAATCGGCATACAGCATATGATCAGTAAATATGCTGCCAAAAGGAAGGTCGTCAAAATTAACCGAACCTATCTTTGATGTTTCAGCTTTATATACTTTTATAGTATAAGTAGGGTTTTCGCTCATCAGGTATTTTTTGTAATTTAATATTAGTCGTATTATCGCAAATTTACTAAAAAATCATCTTAAAGGGCTTTTTACAAATTAAAAATGAGAATTAAAAAATTAATATGCTGAAACAAAGAAGTATAAATAAAGTTTTGCATTGCAGGGTTTAAACTTTCTGTATAAATTTGTCACAATAATTTTAATTTTCGTTACAAAATGAAAAAGATGTTTATAATAGGGGCGGCATTGCTAAGTGTGATGGCCTGCAAAAAAGAAACTGAAGTTAAAACTGAAAGCACTGTAATAGAGACTGCTACCGATACTGTTACTGTAGATACAGATACAATAAGCAATACAGAAGCCACTGAAGCACCGGAAGCTGCAGAGAAACCCGAAGCCAAAGAAAAAGCAGAACAGGCGGAGAAACCTGAAGCTACGGATAAAAAAGTTTCTTTGAGTGTGGCGAAGGATGTAAAGGTGGATTATGCTGCCTTTGGCGATAAGATACTTGCCGATAAGGCCCTGACCAAAGAGCAGATGTATGCCAGGTATAAGAGCCTTAAAAGTGGCGATACCGTAAACATTAAGTTTAAAACCAGGGTAAAAGATGTTTGCCAGAAGAAAGGGTGCTGGATGGCTTTGCAGCTGCCGGATGAGAAAGAGTCTTTTGTCAAGTTTAAGGATTATGCTTTTTTTGTTCCGCTCAACGCAGCAGGGCAGGACGCAGTAGTGAGTGGTAAAGCGTTTGTAAGCGAAGTGTCTGTAGCGCAACTAAAACATTATGCAAAAGATGGCGGACAAAGCGAAGCTGAAATAAGTAAAATTACAAAACCTAAGAAAACCTATGGCTTTCTTGCCGACGGTGTACTTATTAGTAAATAAGAAATAATTACCAATAAAACTGGGAAATTTGCTATTTTGCGGCCGCTTTGCAGGCAAAGTGCAATGAAATCGAAGAATTTTAAGGTGACAATTTAACATTAAAAATGAAAAATAGCTTTATAGCCACTGTGCTAACGATTATTATTGTGCTGATTACGGGCTGTAAAGAAAAGGAGGAAGCTAAGCCCAAGCCAACAATTGAGGCCGCTACAAAACGCCCTAAGCCCGATATAAAGGAATTTAAAATGTATGAGATGAGCCAGATGGCGGCACTCATGGAGCAAATGTATATCGATAATCAGCGGCTTAAAGAACGTATTACTAATGGCGATACAATAGGCACGTTCCCAAAGCATATTTTAAACATTCATACGTTTGCACTAACGGATGAGGATGATAATGATATATTTTTTAAAGAGCACGCGGCAAAGTTTATAACCGCACAAAAACTTATTTACAGCGACCCTGATAATGCCAGGAAGCACTTTAACGATGCAGTTTCCAGCTGTGTGCAATGCCATGAAGGAAAATGCGAAGGGCCTATACCCCGTATCAAAAAGCTTTATATTAAATAGACGCTTATGGAATTTTTTGGCGATTTGATCTTTAATACACTGTTCAGCGTTACCGGTGCGTTCGTTCGGTGGCTGTTCTTATGGAGAAAAAGGAGTTATGCATCGCTGTTAGACGATATAGAACTAAATGTATTTATTGGAGTAGTATCCATACTGTTTCCGTTTCTGGTTGTAACTTTGTGTAAATATTACCTGTAATTTGAAAAGAGAAATTATTGCTACCGATGACGGTTCTGTAACTATATTCCTGCCGGAAATGCAGGAAACATACCATTCTAAATTTGGGGCCATACAAGAGGCTAAACATGTATTTATACAAAATGGGCTGCACCTGAAACAGGGGCAGCCTATTGCCATTTTAGAAATTGGGTTTGGTACCGGCCTTAACGCGTTCATTACATTTTTAGAATCGTTTACAAATAAACAATATATAGACTATACCGGGGTAGAAGCCTACCCGGTGGCACAGGAGCACAGCGCATTGCTTAACTATGTAACACAGCTGCAAGCGCCAACACATCTTGAAACTTTTAATGAGATGCATAACAGTGCCTGGGGTGCAACTATTAACTTGAGCGAATACTTTACGCTTACTAAGCGCAAGCAGTTTTTTGAAGATATAGACGATTTAAATAAGTACGATCTTATTTATTTTGATGCATTTGGCTATCCATCACAGCCACATTTATGGAGCGAAGAAATATTTTTTAAAATGTATGCTGCCTTAAAACCGGAAGGCATTTTAGTAACCTATGCATGCCGATCAATTATTAAAAACAACATGAGGGCAGCGGGTTTTACAACAACTAAGCTTACCGGGCCGCCCGGAAAAAGAGAGATGCTAAGAGCTGTAAAGTCTTAATTTTTCGTTAAAAAATTAATAGATTCACAAAATGCAAATGCTAAATCTATCTAAAAAAACGTTGTAGTTGGGTAATTAGCTGTACATTTACGTACAAATAACAATCACCATAACTTAATCATATTTAAATAATTATGCCCGCATCTATGTTTAGCTACACCAAAACCGTGCTGGAGAATGTAAGTTTCGATCCGAAACTTTTTAGCAAGGAAGTAGAAAAAGCAATCAAAATGCTGCTGCCTTATGAGCTTGAACAATTGGTAGACTGGTTACACAGTTTTATTACGGCCAGGCCAGAGCTTAAAGGATGCCTTGCACACGTTGCAGAATAAAAATAACATGGCTTTTAGCCACTAATAACTAAAAAGGTTGCCCTGTAAAGGCAACCTTTTTTAGTATGGGTATTTTTTAAATTTTACTGCAGGTTGTTAATCAGGCTGCCTGCACCTTCCGGCATTTGCTCTATATACATCTCTGTACTAAAAGGACGCGTGCTTTTAGGGTCTGTAAATTTCTTAAACTGATTGTTGTTTTCTGGCTCAGCATAACGGCCACGTGGGGCAATTAGAGTGAGTGCCCTTGCAAAAAGCGGTTCTGCAGGATCGCCTAAAGTTCCCAGTGTACTAATACTTTCTACAATAAGGTTGTTAGTGCTTGGCGCAATACCATTGCTGTAGTCACCATTATTTGCAAAATTCAGAGTGCGCAACACAATAGGCTGCATAGCATACGTGTGGCTTCCGCTTCTGCCTTGTGCCGAAAAATCACGTGAGTCATAAAGCGTTACTGATCCTACATTTTTACCTACGGTTTTATCTCCAATTTGTACTACCTGTATATAGGGTTTAAGGCAATTAATAACAAGTTCGCTGGCAGATGCTGTAGCGTCGGATGTTAATATATAAACCTTAGGTAGTTGCAGGCTGTTGATTGCACTGCCATCTGATAACTGAGAAGGAAAAAGTACCTTAAGCGCCGAAGGGTTATCCCGCTGATATTTGGCCTGAAGCTTAGCATTCCATTGCTGTTTAGCAAAAATATCTCCTGTAAACTGGCCGGTAATCATACTAGCAAGATAACTCGCTGTTCGCACAGAGCCTCCGCTATTATACCTTAAATCTAAAACAAGGTCTGTAACATTTGCAGCCTTTAATTCCTGAAATGCCGCATTGAGCTGGTTATCATAATTGCTGTAAAAGCCGGTATACATAAGGTACCCAACAGTATGGGCGCCACGGGTAACGGTTGTAACAGTATTTACGGGGTTTTCAGAAAACTCTGTACCGTTTAACGATACTTCCCTGCCGTTTGGTGTTATGCCGCCATCTACAATACTGGCAAGGCTCAGGGTGTAGATATCTTTATTTAAAAGTGCCCTGTAATTGCTCGATGTCAGTTGTGTGCCATCTACAGCATAAAACAGGTCGCCGCGCCTTATATCTTTACCGGAAGCATCGCTGTTAGGCATTATATATTTTACATAGCCAAAAACGGGCACGTTTGCCTGGCCTTCGTCGGCACTGTTAACATAAGATAGCCCATACTCTACGCCATTACTTTTTGCCACACCTTGTAATGCATTCTCTAAAACCCTGAAATCAGGAAAAATTACACTAAAACGGTCTACCCTGTTACCCGCTTCATCACGCCTGTAAAGCAGGCTTTCAAACAACGACTCCGGGCTGTCATAAGCCCTGAGGAAATTATTAAGCTGCTCCTGGTTGCCAAAACGCTCATCGGCAAGACTGGGTACATCTGCCTGCCATAAATAGTAGGCATTAAGGCCTTTCCATATAAAATCGTTTACGGGTACAGCATTGTCATCCTGGTCTTCGCATGACTGAAAAGTTACAGCAGCCATGGCAAGCGAGAACAGTAGTACAGTTATCTTTTTCATTTAGCAGTTTTGTTTATAAAGTGTAAATTTAATTATTTTTAATATCTGTGTAACAAAAATTATCACTAATCGTCTTCCTTTTATAAACCAATAACAAACCAACCCAATAATGAATCAGGCGGAGTTTATAAGAACCATCTCCCCGTTTAAAGACAAAGTGTTCCGGCTGTCTAAAAGGCTGCTCGTGAGCACCGAGGAAGCGGAAGATGCCACCCAGGAAGTATTGGTTAAATTATGGAATAACAGAGAAAAACTGCAGGGGTATGGCAGTGTAGAGGCAATGGCCATGACAATGACCAGAAATTATTGCCTGGACCGCCTAAAGAGCAAACAAGCCGGCGAGATGCGTATAGTACATACTAATTATACTGACAGGCAGGCAGGTTTGTACCAACAAGCAGAGGACCGTGATAGCCTGGAGTGGGCTGGCAGGATAATGAATAGCCTGCCTGAACAGCAAAAGCTAATCATGCAAATGAGGGATATAGAACAATATGAGTTTGAGGAAATTGCTAAAATTATGGATATGAACGAGACTGCCGTGAGGGTGGCATTATCCAGAGCAAGAAAAACAATGAGGGAAGAATTGACTAAAACACACAATTATGGAATTAAGAACAATTGAATTATTACTGGACAAATATTTTGACGCAGCAACTACAACTGCCGAAGAGAACCAGCTTAAGGAATATTTTGCTTCGCCGGTAGTGGCGCCACATCTGCAGCAGTACAGGCCTATGTTTGGGTATTTTGCCCGGGAGTCGGCCCAGGAGTTTGATAAACCCCTGCCGCTAAAAACTAAAAAGCATTACGCAAAATGGATGTCTTTAGCGGCAAGCCTTGTGTTAATGATGGGAATGTTCCTGTACTTTAACAACAGCCAGCCTGCGGCTCAGGATAATGACCTGGGCACGTATGACGATCCTGAAGTTGCTTTTAGGGAAACGCAAAAAGCACTAAACATGGTGTCTAAAAACGTGAATATAGGAGTGAACAGTATTAACTACGTAGGAGAATACGAAAAATCAAGAAAAACAATTTTTAAAGAGTAAACATTTTCAATCATCAATCAATTAAATCAATTATCATGAAAAAAATCATTATCACGTTACTATTAGCTGCTATGCCTGCAGTAACATTCGCACAAAATGCTTTCGCAAAATTTGAAGGAAAAGAAGGCATAGATGTAGTAACAATCAACAAAAAAATGTTTGAAATGCTGGGCGGTATAGAAGCTACCGGCAGCGGCGAGAAGGCAGATAAATACCTTAAACAGGTAAAAAACCTTGATAACCTTAAAATATTTACCACTACACAGCTTAGTTATATTGCTGATATGGAGAGCACGGTAACGTCTTACCTAAAACAAAATTCGCTCGAAGAACTTATGACGTTTAGCGACGGAGGATCTAAAACCAAACTTTATGTAAGGTCTGGCAAAAAAGCGTCTGAGCTTAAAGAATTTCTCCTTTTTTCTCAGGGTGGTAAAAAAAATGAGGCTGTGTTAATGTCGTTTAGCGGCAACATAGACCTTAATGGCCTTAAATAAGTACACCAACTATCTGGCTGCTAATTAAGCATCCGGATGGTTATTCCAAAAACAAAAACTATTTTAAAATCTGTAAAATGAAAAAATTATTTGTAGCCTTTGTGTTCATGCTTATCCCTACAATGTTTTATGCCCAGACGGCATTTACAAAGTTTGAGGACAAGACTGATATATCATCGGTAATTGTAAACAAAAAGATGTTCCAGCTTATGGGCCAGATGAAAATGGACCCTAAAGATAAAGATGCCCAGCAATACCTTAACCTGGTTAAGAAACTGGATAATCTTAAAGTCTTTACCACATCGAGCGCTAAGTATGCCAGCGAAATGAAAACTACTGTAGACGGTTACCTTAAAACGAACCCTCTTGATGAGCTTATGCGCATTAATAAAAACGGTAGCAATGTAAAAATATATATCAAGCAGGGTGCTACACCTACACAGCTTAAAGAGTTACTTATGTTTATAGACGGCAATAAGACAGAGACTGTGATAGTATCTCTTACGGGTAGTTTTGATATGAACGACATCTCTGTGCTTACTGATAAAATGAACTTGCCCGGCGGACCTGAACTTAAAAAAGCCGCTGCTAAAAAATAATAACACCATGAAAAGTACCATAGCCTTATTAGCTCTTGCAACCCTGTTGTTTACCTCGTGCAGTAGCGAACCTACTTTGCAAAAATACTTTGTAAATAAAGCCGAAGACAAAAACTTTATGGCGATCGATATTTCGCCAAGTTTTATTAAAACGGAGAAGTTACAGCTTACGCAGGAACAGCAAACGGCACTTAAATCGCTTAAGAATGTTAACGTAATAGCGTTTAAGGCAACCGATAAAAATGTAGGTGCTTACGAAAAGGAGCTGGGCGATGTAAAGAAGATATTAAAGAACAACAGTTACGAAGAACTTATAAAGTTTAACCGTGGCGCTATGGGGGCCTCTATAAACACAAAGGGCGAAGGCCAGAATATAGATGAACTGATCTTGTTTGCAAATGATAAGGCAAACGGCTTTGGAGTGGTGCGGGTAACCGGCGAGAACATGACCCCAAATAATGTGATGACTATAGTGGGCCTGCTGCAAAAAGCCAACCTGGATATGGAGCAGCTTAAGCCACTAAAAGCAATGATAGAACGAAAATAGATTTTTTAAAATATAGTGTAATCCCTTGTAATTAAAGTTGCAGGGGATTTTTTTATAGATGTTATTCAAATTTTTCTTCAACATTTGCTAATATCTCGCAATCGCAATATCCACCATTTTTTTCTAGCCAGTCAATTATCTCCTGTACATTATCAAAGTTAGATTCATTCAAAAATTTTAATGTTATGCTATTTGTATGGTTGCATCCATTTACTTCTAATTCGCTATCTAAGTAATCAAATAGTGCTTTAAAACTTGCGAGAGAGATAGGCAAGCTATCATTAAACTCTGCTTTAGCTTTAATTTTAAGCTGTTGCAATATTGCTTTTCGCTTTTCTTTTTCTTCCTTGCTGGGCATTTTTATAATATTTTATTTTAAGACCTATTTCCAACTTTTAATTTCTGATAAAATATTGGAAAGTAAGGACTGAATTTACATTGGTATTCGGCTAAGGTTAATCGTATCAAGAGCTTCCCATACGGTTTCTCTTTTAGTGTATTTTATATCAAAAAATTCAGTGTTTATTACTTTGTAATTTACATCTTCAGATTCATCAGGTTCGAGAGTTTCAAGTTTGTAATGAACGAATACAGTGTCTGATTTTATACTTATCCTGGATGTCATTCTGCATGAAAGAGCCGGACCTTCTGCCTGTAATGCATATAGACTTGACCACGTGCTTGTCGGAATATCATCAATCAATTGTGGCTCTAATTCTTTAAAAACATTTATATTGCCGCTACAAAATCCTGAACCTGTTTCGCAGGTTTTAATACTGTAATAATCACCATGCTTTTGGAATCCTTCGTGGTTATTATTCCAACAGCATAAATAGCCTCCATAAAAATGTTCATTTTTTAGGATTGTACCATTTGGCTTGCATTCAAGTATTACGGGATGATTATTTGTACCAGGATGTATAATATCTAAAACGCAGGCAATATAATTGCCGTTTTTAGCCTTGTAATATTTGCCAATAGTATCATTATTTTTAAAACTGGAATTGTTGACATATACAGTGGCAGTATCCTTAATTTGTAATAAAATTGCAGTTCCTTGTTGCTTTAAAATGTAGCCTGAATCTGATACGAACCTTTTATCCAACTGGCTATTGGAATTATTTACCGTGCGACTGCAACTTGCCGAAAAAGCAACTACTCCAAAAATAATTATTGCATAAAATAGCCCGTTCTTCATATTGAATATGTACGGGGTAAATTTATATAAAATAAAAGTATACGGGTAAAAGATTACTTTTTAAAATACTTTACGGGAAACAGCAACATACCAAAACATTCGCCCTGATCCTTACCTAAATGCTTGTGGTGCATTTTATGGGCACGGCGCACTGCTTTGCCGTAGCGGCTTGTGGCACTGCGAAAGATTTTAAAACGCTGGTGTATAAAAATATCGTGCACTAAAAAGTAAGTAAGGCCATAAGCAAAAATCCCCAGTCCTATAGCAAGGCCAATTTGCAGGATATCGTTTTGCCACAGCAAAAAGAACCCAATACTTATAACTGCATAAAAGATAAAAAAGGTATCGTTGCGCTCAAACCAGGAGTCGTGGTCTTTGCGATGATGGTCGGCATGAAGGCTCCATAAAAAGCCGTGCATAACATACTTGTGGGTAAACCATGCCATGAATTCCATCATGAAAAAAGTAATAAAAAAAACCAATATATATAGCCACATAGCGGTACTATTAAATAAAATTAAAACGGTAATCAAGGTAACACTTTGCAAGCAGTGTTAGCTTTTGGTAATCGGGCACGCGTATGCGTGTATTCTTAATTTCGAGAGGTGGAGTGTTTTTCAGCTTGGTAAGCAGTTTTTTGTAATATACATATGCCGTATAAACACCAAACTTGGCTTCGGCAGGTAATTGCACAATACCCTTATAACCTTCGTGCAGGTCGGCTTCAATTTCTTCAACAATAGCCCTTTTGGTGGCATCGTTAATTTCGTTGAGGTTAAGGGTAGGGAAGTAGTTGCGTTCCAGCCCTTCCATGTCGGCTTTTAGGTCGCGTAAAAAATTTATCTTCTGGAAAGCCGATCCTAACCTCATAGCCGGCCCCTTAAGTTTTTCAAAACGTTCGTTATCATTAGCAACAAACACCTTTAGGCACATAAGGCCTACAACATCGGCGCTGCCGTAAATGTATTCGTTATATTCAGCAAATGTTTTGTAATCTTTTTTAACTAAATCCAGTTTCATGCTTTTCATAAAAGCATCGATCATTTCGCGGGGAATGTTGTAGCGAATTGCAGTAAACTGAAAAGCGTTGAGTATAGGGTTTAAGCTAATACCATTTTTAAGGGCATCATCAAGATCTGTTTCAAGAAGGGAAAATAACCATTCTTTGTTGTACTCATGAAAAGAGTCTACAATTTCGTCGGCTAAGCGCACAAAGCCATAAATATTATAAATATCCTGACGAATTTTTGGCGAAAGCATCTTTACCGCTGTAGAAAAAGACGTGCTGTAAGCACGGGTAACATTCCGGCTGCAATCAAAAGATATAGTGTCAAAAATAGATTTCATATTGTTGTTGCAGTTTCGGTTGTTGTAGTAAGTCGGGCATTCTGTTTCTCTATAAGTCCGGCAACAAGCTTGCCAGAAATTAGGGCAGGGGGTACCCCCGGTCCCGGTACGGTAAGCTGTCCGGTAAAGAACAAGTTCTTTACCTTAGGGCTTTTAAGCTTAGGCCTTAAAAAGGCGGTTTGCAACAAGGTATTGGCAAGGCCGTAAGCATTGCCTTTATAAGAGTTATAATCTTTTACAAAATCGTTAAGGCAAAAAGAATCTTTAAAGAGGATATCTTCCTGAACCTTTTGATTGGTAAGCCTCTCAAATCGGGTTATGATTTTCTTAAAATATTGTTCTCGCAGTTCCGGCGTATCTTCAATTCCCGGTGCCAGCGGTATTAAAAATATCCCAGCCTCCTGTCCTGCAGGTGCAGCATCCTCATCTGTTTTAGACGGGAAGCTTGCATAAAACAAAGGCTCATCCGGCCAGCGCGGATTATCATATATATCGCGGGCATGAACATTAAAATCAGTATCAAAAAATAGCGAGTGGTGCTCTACATTATCTATTTTTCGGCCAAAGCCTACGTAGAACAATAATGATGACGGAGCAAAAGTTTTATTGTCCCAGTATTTTTCTGAGTACTTACGATCTGCTACGTCAAGCAGCGATTCTCCATGATGGTAATCAGCACCGCATACAACAACATCTGCAGGAATATCTTTACCGTTAATCTGCAGGGCAGTAACGGTACCGTTATTGCTTTTTATTTTGCCTACAGTTGCATTTGTCTCAATGCTCACTCCAAGTTCTGTAGCCAGTTTAACCATTCCCTGTACAACGCTAAACATACCATCTTTAGGGTGCCATGTACCAAGGCCAAAATCGGCGTAGTTCATAAAGCTGTAAAAAGAAGGGGTGTCGCTGGGTTTTGCTCCAAGAAAAAGCGCCGGAAATTCTACAATTTGTACAAGTTTCTGGTTTTTAAAACGCTTTTTAGCATCGCGGGATATGTTGCTTAAAAACTGTCCTGCTTTAGTTATGGTTTTTGGGGTAACCAGCTCTATGGCCGATTCTCCCGGGCGATAAACCAAATCCTTAATGGCAATATCATAATTGCTTTTAGCTTCTGCCATAAAATCCATCAGGATCTTACCGCTTCCGGCCTCGATAGACTCAAACGTAGCTGCAATTGCCTCTGGTGTATCGGCAATATTCACAAAGTCATTATCGCCAAAGTATACGCGGTATGCAGGCGCGAGCTTTATGAGAGTATAATAATCTTCGGGAGTTTTATTAAAGTCGGCAAAGAACCTTTCAAAGACATCCGGCATCCAGTACCAGGTAGGTCCCATGTCAAAAGTAAAGCCATCTTTCTTTAGTTGTCTTGCTCTTCCGCCAACGGTAGCATTTTTTTCGTATATTGTAACACTATTTCCTTCTTTTGCAAGGTAGCAAGCTGCTGCTAAAGATGAAAAACCCGACCCTATTATTTTTATATCTCTTTTCATAAATGTTTAACAAACATACATTAAAAGCTAAACAAATCATAGAAAACATTGTCTAAATATTTGTTAATTACAAAGAATCTGCGAAGTCTCTAATACTTAAAAATGTTTTTATATTGTTGCCAAGATGAGGTGTTTCAATGTTAGATGCTGTCCTGCCAAAAACATACAACTCTGTGTGGTCATCGTTAAGCACTTCCTTTTTCATGATTTCTATGTAGCGGTTCACTTCAGATGGATTAGGTTCTAAAGTTATGTAGGTTACATAAGTTACGTTGTCAAAGTAATTTTTTACGTCCTTAACCCCCGCAACAGATACATTTTGACCTATATAGACCGCCTTATAGCCATTAAGTATAAGTTCGTAATTAAGAAGCATAAGGCCTATTTCGTGTACCTCACCCTCAGGGAGGTAGAGCGCAAAAACACGATCTGTTTTAGTAGGCGGTATAGCTTGTATTTTCTCTGTGTTAGCAGCGATTTTTTGTTTCACAAGACTGCTGATGAAGTGCTCGTGAGCCGGCGTAATTGTGTCGGTTTGCCACAGCACGCCTATTTCTTCCAATAGCGGAATAAAACAGCCGTAAAAGATCTCCCTAAACGATTTTTCGTTGAGCAGGCTGTTGTAGGTGCTGAAGAATAACGTTTGGTCAAAATTCATCATGGCCAGTTTAAAATTGTTTAGAACATGACTGTTTAAAGTTTTGTTCGACAATATTTCGCGTACCATAACCGGTATCTTTTCTTCCGGCAACTTAGATATCGTGCTTATTTTGTAGCCAAAAGAGTGTAAGGCACAAATATTAAGCAGCTTTTGCAGGCTGTGCATGTCATACACCCTAATATTGGTGTCTGTTCGCATTGGTTCAAGAATGTTGTACCTCTTCTCCCAGATTCTTATGGTATGTGCTTTAATACCAGATAGGTTTTCCAGGTCTTTAATTGTAAATACATTCTTAGGTGTGTTCATGCTTTTAGGATAAAAGTTAAACAAATATATTAAATCATCAGTCATGTTCTTTTGCATTTAAGAATATTTTGGCGTATAGCTTTGCAGCCCTAAATTGTCTTGGGATATAGTGATGGTGGTATTTGTGTAACTTTTTATTTGTAAGGTTAATAAAATGGTCACTTTTTTTGCAAACAAAATTGCCTGTAGTTGAGGAGGCGACGTTTGTATTGCAGGACATTGATGCACTTGAGGGATGCATAACACTGTCTAAACTATTTTACGGTGTTTTAAAGTTAATGGTTTTTTTTAAAATGTTAATGTTTAGGTGGCGGCAATGCTCTTACTTCCATTGAGCAGTTTGAATAATTCGCATTCGACATTTACTGTGGTTGTTAACCGGTTATTTACTATTGTAATATTTACGCTTAGAATTGTTAATTATTAGCTTGCTAAAACTTTATGCAGCCGTGTCTGTTAGATGTTTAAGCGGTGTGAAGGCTGTATAAATGTAAAGAAACCATTATTAAATGGGTTTTACCGCAATGTATTTATTACTAATATGATAACCGTATGCTAATACGCTTGCATTAAAGTTTTTTTTATCAAAAAATTGTGTACCTTTGCAGCTTCAAAAAAAGACTGATGGCTGATATTAGAAACATTGCAATTATTGCCCACGTTGACCACGGTAAGACTACACTGGTTGACAAAATTATGTACCATTGCCAACTGTTCCGTGATAACGAGAACACAGGTGACCTGATACTTGACAACAATGACCTGGAACGTGAGCGTGGTATTACCATTACCTCTAAAAACGTTTCGGTTGTATATAAAGGTACTAAAATAAACATTATTGATACCCCTGGTCACGCCGACTTTGGTGGTGAGGTAGAGCGAGTACTTAACATGGCCGATGGTGTTTGCCTTTTGGTGGATGCTTTTGAAGGCCCGATGCCACAAACGCGTTTTGTACTTCAAAAAGCGTTAGACCTTGGCCTTAAGCCTTGTGTGGTTATTAATAAGGTTGATAAAGAAAACTGTACTCCTGAAGAAGTTCATGAAAAAGTTTTCGACTTAATGTTTGAATTAGGTGCTACCGAAGAGCAATTGGATTTCCCAACTGTTTACGGTTCTGCTAAAAATAACTGGATGTCTGATGATTTCAGAAACCAGACTGACAACATAGAGCCATTACTGGACATGGTAATTAACAATGTACCGGCTCCAAAAGTATCTGAAGGTACTCCTCAAATGCTTATTACTTCTTTAGACTTCTCTGCGTTTACAGGACGTATTGCTATTGGTCGTTTAGAAAGAGGCGTTTTAAAAGAAGGTATGCCAATATCTCTTGTAAAAAGAGATGGTACTGTAACAAAATCAAGAATTAAAGAATTACATACTTTTGAAGGTCTTGGCCGTAAAAAAGTACAGGAAGTAATTGCTGGAGATATCTGTGCAATTATTGGTGTAGAAGGTTTTGAAATTGGAGATACTATCGCTGATTTTGAAAATCCTGAAGCATTACAAACTATCGCGATTGATGAGCCTACAATGAGTATGTTGTTCACCATTAACGATTCTCCATTCTTTGGTAAAGAAGGTAAATTTGTAACGTCACGTCACATCAGGGACCGTTTAACTAAGGAGTTAGAGAAAAACTTAGCAATGAAATTAGGTGAAACTGATTCTGCTGATAAGTTTATGGTTTTTGGCCGTGGTGTACTTCACTTATCTGTTCTTATCGAAACAATGAGAAGAGAAGGCTACGAGTTACAAATTGGTCAGCCACAGGTTATCATCAAGGAAATTGATGGTAAAAAATCTGAGCCAATTGAAGAATTGACGATCGACTTACCGGAAAACCTTTCTGGCCGTGCTGTTGAGTTTGTAACCATCCGTAAAGGAGAGTTACTTTCTATGGAGGCTAAAGGAGAGCGTATGATCGTTAAATTTAATATCCCTTCACGTGGTATTATCGGTTTAAGGAACCAATTGCTTACTGCTACTGCCGGAGAAGCTATCATGGCTCACCGTTACATTGGTTATGAGCCTTACAAAGGCGAAATACCTGGACGTAACAATGGTTCATTGATCTCTATGGAGAACGGTAAAGCTATTCCTTATTCTATCGACAAATTACAGGATCGTGGTAAATTCTTCGTTAACGCTAACGACGAAATTTATGAAGGTCAGGTTATTGGAGAAAACAGCCGTAGCGACGATATGACTGTAAACGTAACTAAGATGAAAAAACAATCTAACGTACGTTCTTCTGGAAATGATGAAAAAGCAAGGATTATCCCTCCAATTATTTTCTCTCTTGAGGAAGCGTTAGAGTACATCCAGAAAGATGAGTATGTAGAGGTAACTCCTAAGAGCCTTAGGGTTCGTAAAATTTACCTTAGCGAAACCGACAGGAAACGTTACAAGTTCTAATCTTTTGGATTATATATATTAAAAAGTCCCGCCATTGGCGGGACTTTTTTTGCATTATATCTTCACATTTTTATAATCGAAAAGTAAAGTAAATTTATGCTTTATTAGTTTTTGTGGCTGGGTTTGTTAGTAAAATTCATCTTAAGGTTTGATTTTCTGATTCCCAATCCCTTCCAGAAATTGGCCGGATATTTTAATTGCAGGCTATCCGGTTTACCCATCCAGCCATGAGTAAGATTCAGTTCGTACCCGTCATCAAGTTTTTTATATTCGGTAGAATTAACGGCCATCTCGTCCCAGTCACCTTTAAATTCAAGGCTATCCATCGAGGCTGGATAATATCCATGCCTTAATTTATATAATTCGATAAGGGATATAGCAGTTTTAAAATGCTGATCGCCGAATTTCTGATTTGCTTTCTCCTCTAATTCTTTCATTTTTTGGGTACAGCTGCAAAGTAACAGGACAGGAAGAAAAACAATAACTAGCAATTTTTTCATGAATTAGTCTATTAAATATATTGCAATATAGCAACATATTTACATAAACCAATTTTGTTATAACTATTAACGTACCAGCGCAAAATGACCTTTTACAGTGCTGTTGTCTTCGAGTGTAATAACAAACCAGTAATCGGTTGCGGGCAGTTTACTGCCATCTAAGGTACCGTCCCATCCTAACGAAGAACCGTCAAAGCTTTTTATTAACTTACCAAAGCGATCGTAAACGGTTACTAAAATACCCGGTCGGTCACGCATGTTTGGTATTGTCCATAACTCGTTTACAGCGTCACCATTAGGGGTAAAGTATTTTGGGTAGTCTAATATAACAACTGATTTTCTTAAATTAGGCCCGCAACCGTTCTCATCTTTAATGTACACTGTATATCGCCCCGCGGAAAGATCGTTAAACACATTACTTTCCTTATAGGTCCTTCCATCAAGAGAATACACATACGTGCCAAGTCCCTGAGGCGTAATAGTTATAGAATTATTATCTCCTGTAAAATCATTAATCCTTATGTCTGCGGCAGTAGCTGGTCCGGATGCCGTTACCATAAAAGACCTGGTGCCGGTACAGTTAAATGCATTGGTAACGGTAACTGTATATATGCCGGGCTGCACTACTGCAATAGTTTGGCTAATTGCAGGCGGGTTTGTGTTCCAGCTGTAAGCGGTAAAGCCATCACCGGCATTGAGTAAAATGCTATCAACGTTCTCGCACAAAATTAGCTCCTCGTCTCTCAGGGCGGCACCAAAAGCATGCACCACAAGTGGTACTGCCACAATACCGTAGCAATCGCCGGCGTTGCTTATGCGGGCGTATAGGGTTTGGCTGTAAGCAAAGGTGTTTGTAAAGCTCTGTGGGTTTACAATTCTGTTTGTAAAAACAAGTGCATCATTATAAGTAGGGTAGTAGTCTACGGCTACACCCGGCGGCAATGCCGCTGCGATATCGGCAGATGTTTCCGTTAGGTTAAACATCATAAAGCCGTCATCTGTGCCATCAGTATCGCATGCTTCAACGGTATCGGGAGTGGTAACCGTATTATTAGATGTAGATAGGGTTACCTTAGCAATACCTATGCAGCTAAAGCGGTTTTGCAGCCTTACATAAATATCTTGGTTAGCGCGTATGTTGCGGTAAGGTGCACTTGCAGGTAGCTCATTTATATTAGCCTGAGCATCTGTAAGGTCGGCAAAATAATTAACGCTTCTTAGGTCCGGCTCATTGTTCTCAATAAGTTCGCCTGCATTTACAAGATTAAAAAGTGTAAGTCCGTCGTTATCATCATCGCACTGTAAGAGGGTGTAGTTGCCTAATACAATTGCGGGTGCATATTCTAATCTCAATTGGCTTCTTGACGTGCAGGTACGCGTAAAAGTAACCTCTGCAATGTAAGTTCCTGCCGGCGAAAGATCTGTTGCAGGATCTACAGAATATGTTGCACTTGTGGCTCCATTAATAACAACGTCGTTTTTATACCACTGGTATGCTATTGCATTTTCTGTAGTAGCATCTATAGTGTATTGCTCGCCATCGCAAAGCGGATTATTGGTAGCAAGAAGCCTGTCGGTACCCAGACTGGTTGCAAGGTTAAAACTTCCACCGCCTATAAAAATAGCGGAGTCGTAACGGTAATTGCCTTCATCGGCAATTACAAGTTTTATATGGTACCGTACGCCTGCGGTTACATTTGCACTGGCTGTTAGTACCGCTGTTTGCCCGTTAAAGTTTGTAGGGTGTTCCTGATCGTTAAAAGCGCCAAAATATTCCTCATTTACTGCAGGGCAGTTTCCCGGGATATCAGGGTGTACAGATGTTACCTTTACCGGAGTGTTTGTACCCGGTATCACAGCAAGATTTTGAAATGGATTATCTGTTCCGGCTTCTTTAAGGAGAAATGCAAACCCGTCGGAATAGCGGCAGGGTGCGTTGTCATGATACTCTTCGGACGATAGCATATAGTCGAAGCTGATATGATTGGATAGCGGAATGAAATCAAATTCCAGCACCGTTGCATTTACCGAATTATTGATATCCAGCGCTGCTTCAAGATCACGGTCGCCCGTCCAGCTGCTGTCATTACCATCATCTAATAAAGACGTGTTAGGCCCCTGTGCCCCGGAGGCTTTACCCGTGCTCAAAATGATGCCGTTTGCAAAGGGAAATGTAGTACCGGCGCCAGAAAAATACCCGTAGCTGTGCTCACTGCCCTGTACACCGGTAACAGATATGTTTGAAACCGACGCGCATACGTTGTTTATAAGCACATCTTCTACAAGTTGTTGTGGTGTATAGGTGTTGTCTACCTGAATGTATTGTGCTGATGCTATTGTGGTTATGAACAATAACATCAGCACTATGCCGTATTTAGATCGTGTAATCATAGAGGCGGCAAAGATACCTTACAAATCCCTCTTTTTCAAAATCCTGTATGACATTAACATAAATATAATGGTCCACATTACAACTACTGCAGCATTGTCCCAGTGCACACTATAGTCTTTAGGCAACGCATCTGCATTCATCTGTGTTTCTATGGCTTTATAAGCTTTAAAGCGCGTTACAGGCTCTACTATCAGGCTGCTTATTGAGATAAGCGGGAAAAATGATGTTACCTTTTCTGTAAGTTCCATGTCATGAAAAACCTTATTGGCCAGTGTGGCATAAATTATCCATTCGCCTATGAACCAAAGTATCACAAAGCCAATTGCAAATGCAGATCGCTTTACTAATATACCCGCAAAGAGGCAAAAGCTAAAAAAGGCCAACAGGTTTAAAAAGAATGCTCCAATGTAGGCAACGTCTGTAAACACAATAGAAATCTCTGTAAACGATGAGAAACTATAACCGAGTATAAGCGTTAGTATAAATATAAAAACGGTAGATGATAATGCGAACAACAATACAACTAAAAATTTAGACTGTATTATTTCCTTTTTGCTTAAACCGTCTATAAGGTTTTGTTTTAAGGTGCCGTAAGTATATTCGTTCGCCATCATAGATACTATGACAATGGCAAGAAACGCTTTAAGATATACGGCAATATAGGTATTAAAATGCCATATGTAAGGAAAGTTAAAAATACCCTGGTCGGCTAACTTAAACTCCATGCCAAAGAAATCCAGTTTAACAGATGCTATGAGTGCAATGAACGAAAGGATTATAAAATAGGAAAGGATAAGTATTTTACTCGACCTGTTTTTCCAGAGTTTCTGGAATTCTATGCTGATTAGTCGTTTCATGGCGGTGGTTAGTTTTCTGGTTGGTTAGAGGTTAACTGGATAAATTGTTCTTCGAGGCTGTTTTTTCGTTTTACCAAATGATTTAGATACACACCATTGGTGGCTAAATAGCGGTTAAGCTCTGCAGGTTCAAGCGGCCCCTTAAGGTATACGGTTAGTTTACCCTCATGTGGCTCTATTTTATCTACAGACGTGTGCTGCTGAAGCAATGCTGTAAGCTGCGCATTATCATCGGCCTGAAGTTCAAAAAAACCTTCGCTGCTAATCATTCCGTTTACAGTACCGGTATATAGTATTACGCCTTTGCGCAATACCACCACATGGCTGCACACTTTTTCTACCTCGTCCAGTAAATGCGATGCTAAAAGTATTGTAGTACCCTGAGATGCAATCAGTGTAATAATGTCCCGTATCTGGCGAATGCCCTGAGGGTCGAGGCCATTGGTAGGCTCATCTAAAATTAATATTTCGGGGTCGTTAAGCAGGGCAGATGCAATAGCGAGGCGCTGTTTCATACCCAGCGAAAAATTCCGGAATTTGCTGTCCTTACGCTCCAATAAACCTACAAGAGCGAGTTTTTCGTCTACTTTACTTATCGGGGCTCCTTTTATTTTGCATACCAGCTTTAGGTTATCATAAGCCGTCATGTAGGGATAAAAGTTAGGCCGCTCTATAATAGCGCCTACTTTTTTTAAGGCGTCGTGTGTTTCTGTCTTACCGCCAAACCAGCTATAAGTACCTGCCGTTTTATTTACCACGTTTAGCACAATGCCCAGCGTTGTACTTTTACCGCTGCCGTTAGGCCCTAATATGCCGTATACGTTGCCCTTTTGTATCTCAAAAGAAACGTTGTTTACTGCATGAATTTTCCCGAATCTTTTATGAAGTCCGCTAATGGAGAGTATCGTTTCCAAGATGTGTAATTTATTGGTTGTTATTGATAAGACGACAACAACACAATTTTGTTACGCACATTTGTTAAAATAATGCAAATAGTATTTTGCAAAATATTATCCGCAAACAGAGAGAAAGCTACATCAAGCTTGCTATTTTGCAAAAGCCGTTAGTTAATTTTATATTATTGGTACGGAACTACGTTAGGTTTGCCCACCTGAAAATCGGGTAATATAATGTCGTTGTTTTGCAGGGTGTTGGTCCTGATTACATTATAGCCACGTCCCGGAAGGTTTGGCGAAAAAGAAAATGATAGTTGGAAACTATTAAAGATAAGGTAGTCGTTATAAATTAATATACCCAGCCCAATGGTGCCGTATGCCTGGCTTTCGTAAAATTTCTTTGCCTCTGTGCTCAGTACGCCCACCGTTAAATTTGCAAAAGGGTTAATCCTGAAACCAAGTACATTCCAGGGGGAGTATGATTGTGTTTGCAGGGTAAGCACAAACTTTTTAGTACCCTGCACCTGTTTTTCGCTCTGATAAATTCCCAGTTCGTTAACCAGGTTAAGCTGGTCTGTAATAATAGGGAGCCTGTTATCTCCTAATACAAGAGCAGGTTTTATAAAGTGCCTGAAACGCCATTTGCCCCAGTTCCTTATGTTTGTAAAGTACAGCATTTCAAAACTTAGTGTAGTCTGGTCGGTACGGTCTTTATAAAAGAAGGAGCCTAACTGAACGTTAGCGCTAAAATATCCCCATTTGTAGTAGTTACCCCATGCATACCGCCCACCCAGGTAAAGGCGCCGCTCGTTGTTTTTATCCTGAACCCCAAATGTTGCAGAATATACCTTGCCAATGGGTATATCCTCTACAATATCATAATTAAACAGGAACTTATCCTGAACGAATTTTCGTGATGTTAAACCTATACTACCCATGTAAAACCGCTCATTGGCATAATAGCTAATGGAGTCGTACTCTATAGATGGCCTTTCAGAGTATAGCCTTGCATAATACCGGGCTGTTGTAACCAGCCTTGTGGTACGGTTCTCTTCGCTATCTCCCTTGTATATCCTAAAAGCATAGCCACCCCAAACGTCGTGAGAGTTAGATTTAAACACCTGCTCTTCCCACTCTTCCTGAGCATTAGGCAACGAGTCCCTCTGAAATCTTGACTCTACATAAACACCGCCGGCCCACTTGGTATATGCCGAATAAAAGTCGCGCTCTACATCTATACTTTTAAGCGAGTTGTAGCTTTGCCATATTTGATACTGTACCGTAGTATTTATGTAAGTGTTCATAATATTTGGTACACTGTATCTGGCCAGGTAGGAAGTTTGGCCGGTGTTGAAACGTTTATCGAAATCATTTTCAAATTCGTGGCCGAGCCCGAAAAAGTTTCTTTCGGTAATGTTTATAGAAGTCCCTGAACTGGAAGCAGATCCGTTCGGGATAAGGCTCCAGGAATCGAGCACACGTATATAAACATCTACAGAGTCTTTGCTTGTAGCGATTATTTTTGGGGTAATGTTTACCCGCCTGACGTATCGCTGTTTACGTATTAAACGTTCAGAGTCGAGTATTAGAAGTGAATCGAGTGGTTTATTTCGTTTAAATAGCAAAAGGTTACGTATAGTGTGTTCCTTTGTTTTTAAGTGTATACGGTTACCAAACCGTTCTACGCCATTTCTTGGCTTACGTGTAGTATCTGTAACCGAGTTTCCGAAGGGATCGAGCGTTTCGATAATGATCTTGCGCACTATCTTTCCTTCAACTTTATCATAGGTATTTAAAAGTTCGGGTGTTTTATTCTTAACGTTTTTACGCGTGGTAGCGAGGGCTTGCGGCTGAACCGACCGAAAGATTAACTTGTGTAAAAATTTGGTAAATTTTTTACGTTTGCTGTAATCTTCCAACTGTTGGTACATTTGGTCCCGTCGGTCTTTTACAGTATCCCTTGGTTCTACAGGCTTATCTTGCGCGCGCAGGGGCGCAATGACAAAAAATGCCAGCAAGATAAGCAACCTGTAATATAATTTCATTTTAAATCCTCAGCTATTTTATGCGAAAATACGGTAATATAAGTCTAAAAAAATACTAAAACGGATGTCTTAGATCTAATTTACGATACATTTAACAAGGCACGGCGATATATGTTTTTGAGGCATAACAACAATACCATTCATTTTATATCTTTGATTTTTATAAGATTAAATTATGGGACTTGATATTGCTGTTGTAACAGATAATTTTGATGAGATTTTTAATGCTCAGGAAATTGAGCAGGACGATAATTATAATTTGCACAGTCTCAGCAGAACCTTTTGCGATTTTATGTGCCGAAGAGTTATAGTAGAGCACACGCCGGAGCTCGACCAAATAGGCAATATAACCGGGGTTGATATCACACCTTTTTATGATATGGAGGCTTATCCCGATGAGGAGGTGCTTGAATTCTTTCTTGAAACTGCTGAAAGCGAGGAGGAGCGCATGCAAATTTTAGCCGAAGCCGAAGCCGACAAAGATAAAGTTAGCAACAATATAGATTTGATCTTACAAATTCTGTCAGTTCTTATAGAGAAGTTAAGCGCTATAGATAACCTGCCGGATTTGCTGCTTGAAACCGATATTGACACGCTAAATAACGCGACGTATTTTGCCAATTTTAAGACCGATAGCGGGCAGGGATATATAGATAACAATTTTGGACAGGACCTGCTAAATTTTAAACGCTTTCTGGAATTTGCAAAATCTACAGGAAGTACTACCGTTTGGTTTACTTATAATTAAATTAACAAAAACAAAAAGCGCTGTCAATTTTTTATTGACAGCGCTTTTTTGTGGGGTTAAACGTATTTAGCTTTTTTGTTCTTTATTAAAGTAAACAAGGTAATAATACATTTGCTTTTCTTCGTCCCAGCCTTTCTCTACAAATTTCTCGGCACTTTCGGCATTAATGAAGTCCAGTTTTATCTGTATGTTGGTATCAAGGTTGATAACGTTCTTTATTTTTTTTCGGGCATCTGTAACCGCCGCATTTGCAATAGGGAAGGTTGTTACATCTTCTATACTGTATTTAGGCGCTTTTTCTACTTTATAATTTTTAAACTCCGGTATAAGGTCCGGGTTGTCTATAACGTCGTTTAAAAATGCTGTTTCTTCAAAGGTGTCATTTTTAGCAAAGTGGTTTACAGCCCTGTTCATAAACATTACCTCTTCCTTCTTGTCTTCGGCAGGCAGTACTACATCTTTAGCAAAATCCTGAACGAACTTCATGTACTTTTTAGTGATAAAGTTTTCATCCTGAAACGTGTCTACCGACAGGAAATGCTCTAACCAGTAACGTGCATCATAGCGGTTGTGGTCTATGGTAAGTATTTTGTAACCCTCCTCTTTTTTGTAATTAAAGATAATACAGCCTTTATCGAGCTTGTTAAGGTTAATACCCTGCTGAAGCATGATCTCTATATTAGCGCCCTTTTCATCAAACTGCAGAAAATCAGTTTTTATCTCACTTTTAAAAATCCCAATGGCATCTACAGGATTATTATCAATAGTAATGTTAGTAAGGTATGCTACATATACCTCACCGTTCTTGATGTGCGGGTGGTTAGACTGCTCAAAAAGGTGTTTCGTGATTTTTTTAGAAACCTCATGTGCCTTGCCAGGATCGGAAAAAACCTCTGTAGCAAAGTTGTACATGTCATGATAATCTAAGTGGACATCATGCGCAAATTGAAAGTAATTTTCTTCTTTATCCCTGAAAGGCTTAAAAAAGTACTCTTTTAGTAGCGGAATTATTTCATCTGTAGGCTTGTACTGGTCATCAGATAAAAAAATAGCCTCACTGCGGCTTTTGTTTCCTACCCTGTGTATAGAAAGGGTCTCTATGTTTGTATTAAATAAGTTGATCATCGATTTGAAAAGTGTCGCTAATTTGCGGAGTAGCAAAGTTAAATGGGTTATGAATAAAAAGCAGCATAGTAACAAGTTACCAGCTGCTGACTGTTTGAGTAATTTTTATGTCGCAAAATCACTTTGCAACTATATTACTTTGTGGCTCTGAAACTTCTCCCTAATTCCAATTATGGTCATTAAGCCCTAAGTCGTCCATATTGTGGTCGTCGTCAAACATGTCAAGGTCCTCTTCATCGTAGTCATCGTCAAACTCACCATAAAGGTCATCGCTTGTAGCATCGCTGCCAAAAGCCATTTCCGGCGCGGTTGCCGGCATCTCGCCATGAGCAAATAAAAGGTCTGGGTAGGCAACGCCTGCTTCCGGCTCCTCTATAGCGGCAAGTTCTACAAAAAATGTCCACATATTTAAAAAGTCGTAAACATATATAATTTTATTGCTCTCCCTGTTCAGGGTTTCACCCAGCACATAGTCGGCCATAGTTTTTTGCTCTCCGGGAATATCGCCTGTATCAAAAAGTGCTATTTCGTCTTCCTGCGTCCAGTCGTCGTCACAGGTATAAAAAGAGGCAATTTCCAGTCCGTCAAACCCAAAGGCATTAACAATAGCGTTATGAAGGTCTTCCAGCGTGTCTTCTTCAAGAATAGCTATATCCCTAAATATATCTTCTTCAGCATCAAGTATTACCCTAAATTTATAAACCATAATAGTAGAATTTAATACCTCAAAGGTAAATCATAAATTCTGAACTTGGGTTTTGGAATTTTAGAAATTTTGGATATAGAGTATATAACCCGCTACAGAACTGCCTGATTTGTAAGAACTTTTTTAATATAGTATTAGCATGTGCATTTGCTAAAACTATATCTTAATTAAACGGCAGGAATTAGTAATTTTGAAAAATCACGAAGAAAAAGAATCCTGTTACCATGACCGTAATTATTATTGAAGACGAAAAACCCGCGGCACGCCTGCTGCAACGCAAACTGCAAAAGCTCGATATTACCGCCGGCACCATGCTGCACTCTGTACAGGAGGCCGTAGAGTGGTTTAGCAATAATGAGCACCCCGACCTGATTTTTCTTGATATACAATTGTCCGACGGGCTGTCTTTTGAAATCTTTGACCGTGTGCACATAACAAGTGCAGTTATTTTTACCACCGCTTATGATGAGTATGCCCTGCGCGCCTTTAAGCTAAACAGTATTGATTATTTGCTGAAGCCTATAGACGAAGACGACCTTGAAGCTGCTGTTGAAAAATTTAAAGAACGCCAGCCCAAGCCACAGCCCCAGGCGATAGATTTTGAGCAGATAAAAAGGATGTTGGCCAACCCTGCAGAGAAGGCCTATAAAAAGCGTTTTACCATAAAAATGGGGCAGCACTTAAAGATGATAAATATTGAGGATGCCGAATGTTTTTACAGCGAGAACAAAGGCACCTACATTCATACTACCGATAACCGCGACTATCTACTGGAAAACACTTTAGAGCAACTGGAAACCGAGCTTGACCCCAAACAGTTTTTTAGGGTAAGCAGAAAGTTTATAGTGGCCGTAAATGCTATTAAAGATATTGTAGTGTATACCAACTCCCGGCTTAAAGTTATACCTCCTACTTATAAGGATGATGAGATTATTGTGAGCCGTGAACGCGTGAATGATTTTAAAGACTGGTTAGGATAATTTTGCATTCTTAAATGGGGAGCAACAGCTATTAGTCTCACTTTTCATAAAGTTGTTTTAAAAGTAGAAGCCAGGCGAGCCTGCATGCCTAACTTTATATAAAAAAACATATATGAAAAATCCTGATAATTACACAAAAGGACAAAACGCAGCCCGATTGCTGTTAGGTACTATGCTTATTGCAGCAGGAACCAGCCACCTTACTTTTGCACGCAAAGAGTTCCAGGCACAGGTACCCGATTGGGTTCCGCTTAAAAAAGATACTACAGTAGTACTTTCGGGCATTGCCGAAATACTCCTGGGTACTTCAATTGCAGTATTAAAAAATGATAAGGAGAAAGTTGGTATTGCAGCAGCCGGATTTTTTGCAGCCGTATTCCCGGGGAATATTTCGCAGTATAAAAACCGAAGGAGTGCCTTTGGCCTTGATACCGACGAAAAACGGTTTGCACGTTTATTCTTTCAGCCGGTGCTTATGGCATTGGCATTATATGGCGGTGGAGTAACAGGTAAGAAACAGAAGGTGTAAATACGTATTCATTCTACGCTTAACATAAATGATATAAGGATAATGCTAAAGCAATTTCTGAAGGTCGAAACTTGCTTTATAGTCTATATATTCATCGCGGGTTATAACTTCTCTTTCATAAAGCCAGTGGAGGCAGTTATAAAATTCCTGCGGCGTAGTTGCGTCATCAAAATCAGTGTATTTAGATTTTAAAAACGCCTTTGTAGCTATAATAACTTCTCCAATAAAGTCCAGTACCTCCTTTTCACCAGGACGCTCCCTGTAAAATGCCAGCACAGATTTGCCTCCTGCGAGATATATGTCATCCTGATAATGGTCGGTTGAATATACAACTGACATTACAATTGCGATAAAATAAAAAGTGGCAACACCCTCTAATGCGATATCAGGGATTTCTAAAAAATACAAAACAGACAGTACAACAGGAATTAGCCAGCAAATTGTAAAAAGTACTTTTTTAGGATAATAATGCTTCTTTATATATTGCAATTCAAAACCAAGTGATTCAAGTTTCACGTATAGTTTTGTTTTTTTAGAGAAGGAATTGGTCTCTATCAGGATTCGATCGTTTTCTATGGTAAATCTTTTACTGCTAAATCCCCTTTTTTGGTAAAAAACCCTCACGTACTACTAATTTGAAATGAACTACTAATATATTAAAATAAAACACAAAAAAAAACTGTTCGGCAAACAAGTAAATGTTTACAGAACAGTCTGGGAATGCAGTATATCCTTAAAGGAAAAGGTTATTGGAATAAAGAAAGAATTTCTTTTTTCGCTTTACCTAATTTCTGTTCAAGTTTTCCCCACATTTCATCGTCTTTGCCTTCCTCATACGCTAAATCGTCGTCAGTAAGTTCGGCATATTTTTGTTTTAATTTTCCTTTAAACTCGTCCCAGCCACCCTGGATTTCTGTTGAATTTGGCATAACTAATATTTTTTAGTGTTTGTTTCTATTGTAAATCTACAACATCATTTCACAAATTTCTGGTAAGGAAAATATAAAGGTTTGCCAATAGTTACTTCATTACCTCAAGCGCCTTATTGATAAGAGGATCTATGTTACTTTGTAAATCTTTTACCGACGGTTTAATCACTATATCCGGCACTATACCAATTTTTTGGGTCTCTCTTTTGTCAGGATAAAAAATCCCGAGGCCCGAAAATATGAGCTCACGTCCATCTGTAAGGATTATAGGCGTCTCGGTGCCATCTGCACCGGCTGTCTGGCTACCGATGAATATTGCTCCCGGAACTGTTTTAAATACCATTGCCCATAGCTCTTCTGCGCTTTGGGTATTCTCGTTTATAAGCACTACAACTTTACCTTTGTAATGGTCGGGATTGTTCTTACCTATGTATTTGTAGTTTTCATTAATTATAAAATCCTGAAAGCAAAATGTGCCCGGTTGGGTGTAATTTACCTTAGATGATATGCCAAACCATTTGGGCTCCGGCAAAAGGTAGTTAAATGTTTTTAGCAGCCTGCCGTCATCATTATAGCCCCTAAGGTCGAAAATTATGCCTCGGGTTTTTGCCATCCCCGTCATTATACTGTCTATATCTGCAGGTTGTAAAAGAGCGAAATCTATATAGCCAACATTATCTTTAGTAATTTGAGAATAGATGATCTTTTGGGCTTTGGCATCGTACGATATTAAATTTACATCCGGTACGCCATTGGCAAACCATACGTAGCTTTCACGATCTATACGCTGCACGGTTTTGTTAAAAGAAACATTATCCTTGCTATAACCTTTAATGGTAAATGAGCCTTTAGCACCGGTAAACATATAAATGTAAGCATCTCTTACTTTTACGGCATCGTTAGACGCCGACATGTATTTGGACTTCTCATTAATAATAGCAAGGATAGTTTTTCCGTCTACATGCGTAATAATATCTCCCGATGCTATCCCTGCTTTTTTGCAGGCATCGGCATCAATTAATTTAGTAACCACTATCTTATTTTCTGCTATCTGAAAGGTAAACGGAGCACCAAATGTTCCGAATACATTTGCAAAAGGACTCGGGTCTATGCGGGAGTGGGTATCCTCTATACTTCCCGAAAATTCCATCAACAACTTAGTATATTCGGGTTCCGTGTTAGTATTTAAAAACCTTGGTATAAAAGCGGAAAGTACATCATCCCATTTTTTAGAAGTACTGTACTTGTATGGGTAAAAATATTCTATTACATTCCAGGCTCTAAAAAGGCTAAGAAGCCTGCAGTTTACTTCGCCGTTTTTATTTTTATAGACCTTTTCGTTTTTACCGGAATATCTTATGGTTGTGGTATCCGCATGGGTATAATAGGTACCGGGAGCCTGGCTTAATGACAGCAGGCCTTTAAGTTGTGCTTTTTGTTTTTTATTTAAAAGAGCATCCCTGTCGATCCATGAGCTGTCATAATTGCGATTATCTGCGTCAGTGCATTTTTCTTTAGCAACCAGCGGTAGTTTATTACTGCTGTCTTTTAAGTTTAGCCAGTTCGCTATTATATCTTTCGGTTTATCTTTTTTTTGCAAGGCAGTCAGTAAAAGAGAGTCTGCATCTATCTTGCCGTGCGAAATTGCAGGATGGTAATATTTTAACAATCCCCATGTTTTGCAAATGGTAGCCAGCTCTTTGTTAGAATACGCCGGTTTTTGCGCAAAGCTCAGGGCACTAAATAGTAAGAAAATGGTAAGGGCTACTTTATATTTCATGTTGTAGTTGGTGCCGGATTTCTGTTACTCTCTAATATCATATAAAACTGAATTCCAAATAGCAGCGATGCCATAACAATATGCAGGGTTTGAGAAGCAAAAGGGAAGTCGAAGTTGTACATTGCAATACCCGACGCTATCTCTACAAGTAATAAAACCATAACCCATGACAATTTATTAAAGCCAAGCGCAAACTTTTTATTGCGGTTAAAAAGGATAATATTGGTAAACAACACCACGATAGAAAAACTACGGTGGATGTAAAAGTTAACCGTTGGCTCATCCATGACTAAGGCAATGTTTTCGTGGCCCAGCAATTTTATTTGCTCGTCTACAAACTGCCGCACCTGTGTACCCATTACAATTTGTATTAAAGTAAGCACTAAAGAAAACCATAGCATTCGTTTAAACAGTACATCGTGCTTAAATACTTTTAGATGTTGCGATAAATCTTTAGACTTGTCCAGTATGTATAATATAACGGCAACGATAAGCAGGGCAACAACCATATGCACTGTTATTTTAACCGGATTAAGTACACTATAAACCACCGTAGCGCCCAGCCATGCCTGGAAACCCATCAGAAATACCGATAGCCACGACAAAAAAATAATGCTTGTTTTCCTGTTTGAATATATTAGTGAAGCACCTGCCATAACCAATACGGCCAAACCTGCCAGTGCGCCTGCAAGCCTGTTTAAATACTCTACCCAGGTATGCACCGGATTAAATTCGGCATAATCGTGTTTGGTGTAATTTTCCCAATTGGCTTCATCATAAGTGTCACCGGTAGTAAATGTTTCGCGGGCAACATGAAGTTTTTCATCCTGAATTATAACCTGTCCGCGTTTAAACTCATGGTTAGCAGAAAATTGCAGTTCCTTAATGTCGGTAGGAGGTATGTAATACCCAAAGCATCTTGGCCAGTCCGGACATCCCATTCCCGATCCTGTCATGCGCACCAGGGCGCCGGCTACAATTACTATGTAAACGAGGATAAGGGCGGTTTTCGTTATTTTCTGAAAGTTGATTTTCATACGGTAAGTTGCAAAGTTTCAAAGTAGCAGAGTAACAAAGTTCTGCTGTAATAAATATTAACTGTACAAATGTAATCAGGTATATAGTTAAACTGAATAATATTTGTAAGGTTTATTTTAGAGTGTTTCCCTAACCTTATTTATAAAAGCACTAAGCATTCTTTCTAATTCTCTACTATCTTCATATATGCTATTAAATTCATCAGCAGACATGTATTCTAAATTGTATGCTATTTCAATTTGTGTTTGAAATTCAAAAAGTGAACCCATTGAAATGGTGAGAAATCGATGGTAATCTTTGTTTGTACCTCTGCCGAAGCCTTCCGCAATATTACTGGGTATAGAAATTGAACATCTTCTAATCTGAGATGTTAAACCAAACAGTTCTTCTTTGGGTAATTGTTTAGTTGTTTTGTAGCATTTTGTTACTAACGACATTGCTTTTTGCCAAATTAAAAGATCCCGAAAAGTTTTCATTTATATAAATAAATTATGTTCAATCTAAAACTTTGCAACTTAGTTACTACGACACTTTGTAACTCTTTGCTACTTTGCAACTACTTGTAAACCCAACTTCTTCGCCCGTTCCATCATAAAATCGTAAGCTGCCTGGTAGTCGTTATGTATTTCGCCTTCCAGTATCGCTTCCTTAATGGCTTCTTTAAGAACGCCGATTTCCCGGCCCGGCTTAATGTTGAAGATCTCCATGATCTCCTCGCCGGTAATAGGCGGCTGAAAATTACGCACATGGTCTCGCTCTTCAACTTCTACGATCTTTTGGCGTACAATTTTGAAATTGTTATGGTACTTTTTAAATTTATTAGGGTTCTTGGTTGTAATATCGGCTTCGCAAAGTGTCATCAGGCTTTCCACATCTTCACCGGCATCAAATACCAGCCTTCGCACCGCCGAATCTGTCACAATATCCTGGGCCAGTACAATAGGGCGGGAGCTAAGCATCACCATCTTAGACACAAACTTCATTTTGTGGTTAAGCGGCATGTGCAGGCGTTCAAAAAGTTTTTTAACCATTTTACCTCCCACAAATTCGTGCCCGTGAAACGTCCAGCCTACTTTTTTGCTGAATTTCTTAGTAGGTGCTTTGCCTATATCGTGTAACAGGGCAGCCCAGCGCAGCCAAACATCTTCTGTATTAAGTGATATATTATCTACTACTTCGAGCGTGTGGAAAAAGTTGTCTTTATGGGTTTGCCCTTCTACTTCCTCAACACCCTGCAAATCGGTAAGTTCCGGCAGTATGATGTGCAATAATCCGGTTTGGTGCAACAGTTTAAACCCTACAGATGGTACAGGGGTTGCCAGTATCTTGTTAAGCTCGTCTACAATACGCTCTCCGGTAATTATTTTTATACGCTCTTTGTTGCGCTCTATAGCGTTAAGCGATTCTTCTTCGATTGTAAAGCTCAGTTGGGTAGCGAAGCGTATGGCGCGCATCATTCGCAAAGGGTCGTCGCTGTAAGTGATGTCCGGATTTAGCGGCGTACGGATAATTTTATTGTTGAGGTCTTTTATGCCATTAAAAGGATCAATCAGTTCGCCAAAATTACTTTCAGATAAGGATAATGCCAAAGCATTTATGGTAAAGTCGCGACGGTTCTGGTCGTCTTCCAGCGTGCCGGTCTCAACCACCGGGTTGCGGCTCTCTTTATTATAAGATTCTTTTCGGGCACCTACAAACTCAATATCAATATCTTCAAAGCGCAGCATTGCAGTGCCATAGGTTTTAAAAACCTGGACTTTAGGCTTATTAGGCAATAGCGCCGACACTTTTTGTGCCAGCTCTATACCGCTGCCCACGGCCACAATATCTATATCTTTTTTAAAATCGCGCTGTAGCAAAAAATCGCGCACAAACCCTCCTATAACATAACTGTCTACGTTAAGTTGGGCAGCGGCCTGCATAGTAATTGAAAATATGCGGTTATTTAGGGCTTCTTTATATGAAGTTTTGTTTTCCATTAAGGTCGTATCACTTTTACCTGCATGTCATTACCAAGTTTAATTATGGTAGATGGCCGCGGGGCAATTTTTTCGTGATGCAAATTTACGATATAGTCTACGCCATCCAAAATATGATGGTCAATTTGTTTAAAAGAATTAGGGGTAGGCAGCCCGCTTATATTCGCTGAAGTAGAAACCAGTGGTTTTTTCATGCGTTCCATAAGTTTAAAGCAAAACGGCTCTTTAGTAATACGTATTCCCAGGGTTTTATCTGCTGCAATAAGGTTAGGAGCTACATTGCGAGGATTATCCAGTATCATTGTAGTGGGCCTTTCAGAAAGATCCATAATTTGGAAAGCGACTTCCGGTACTTCCTTAAAAACGTTATATAGCATGCGGTCGCTGTTCATTAGCACGATCATGCTTTTGCTTTCTTCGCGTTGTTTAAGGGCATAAATTTTAGACACAGCTTCCGGGTTGGTCGCATCGCAGCCTATTCCCCAAACGGTATCAGTAGGGTACAGTATAATACCGCCATTTTTTATAGCCTCGTAGGCATTGTGTACTTCTGTATTTACATCGGGTGCGCTCATGATAATGGTTTTTGCAGTAAACTGGGCGTAAATTTACGCCATTCTGACAAATTTTCGGATTTAGATTTCCTCCTTGTACCAATTTAATTTTAAAGCGGGTAACGCCGAGAATGTAACACCGGAAATTTAAATGTCGATATTGTTGGCTATTTGTAGTTGTTAAGTGCATCAACTATTCTCTTAACTTCCTCATCTGTAAGCACAGGGCTTATCGGCAAACTTAAAACTTCGTCATGAATTTGCTCTGTAATGGCAAACGTTAAGTGGTTGTATTCTTTATAAGCCTCTTGTTTAGCAGGCGGGGTAGGGTAATGTATTAATGTCTGAATATCGGCCCAGGCCAAATACTGCTGCAGCCTTGCACGCTCGGTAGTACGAATAACAAACAGGTGCCATACATGTGATTTTTCATCTGCCGGCCATTCCGGGAGAATAATATCCGGATGTTTAATGCTGTTTATGTAATATCGCGCTATTTCCCTGCGACGGCTGTTCTCGTCGTTAAGGTACTTTAGTTTTACATCGAGCACTGCCGCCTGAATTTCATCAAGCCTGGAGTTTAAGCCTTTATATTTGTTTACATACTTTTCTTCGCTTCCGTAGTTCGCGAGCGCCCGGATAGTTTTTGCCAGCGCATCATCATTTGTAGTAACGGCGCCACCATCTCCCAAGGCTCCCAGGTTTTTACCGGGGTAAAAACTAAATCCGGCCGCATCGCCCAGGTTACCCGTCTTTGTATTTTGATATTCGGCGCCTATGGCCTGTGCATTATCCTCTATAATTTGTAGGTCGTGTTGCTTTGCTAACGCTTTTAATTCTAACGAAAATACTGCCCTACCATACAAATGCACGATCATTATGGCCTTTGTTTTTATCGTAATTGCCTTTTCAATATTGGTAAGATCTATGTTATACGTTTCGATATCCGGTTCTGTAAAAACCGGCACCAACTTATTATCTGTAATGGCTAATATACTTGCTATGTAAGTATTTGCAGGAACAATAACCTCGTCGCCCGGCTGCATAATGCCAAGTTCTATATAGGCTTTAAAGATAAGTCGCAGGGCATCAAGGCCATTTGCCACACCAATAGCGTGCCTTGCACCAATGTAACCGGCAAGATTTTGCTCAAACCCTTTTACCTCATTGCCTAAAAGGTACCAGCCACTACGAAACGTTTTTAGCAAACGTTCCTCAATTTCCTGCTGGTGCAATAAATTTATTTGTAAAAGGTCGAGAAATTTTATCATGGCATAAATTGTTGCTATGACCTTATTTAAGGCCTAAAAGTTATTTTTACCCTTCAACGTTCTTTTAAGATTTTTAAAAGTATAGCGGGCAGAAACCAGTTTTACTGTTATAACGGCTTGCAAGAGCCGCACTTTCGATTTTTTTGCGCAAATGCTGTTGTACAGGTGCTGCCATTTTTTAAAAGTATAAAGTTGCTTCTCCCAGTGCTTAAGCCTGTCGGGCATATCAATACCCATTTGCTCGATGGAAAGTACTACAAAGTTATCTATTGTAGAAACTATTGCGTCGCTGATACGGTTTGCCGGCACTTCGCAAAAATAGTTGAGTGACAGGTCTAAGCCCATCTTTTTACTAAAAGCGTACCATATATATTGCTCTGAGGCATAACGCATTTTAAACTGGTCTCTCTTAAAAGGGTCGTTAGCAAATTGTACGTTATAATCAAATGCCCTTGTAGTCTCCGGTTCCGGCTGTAGTGGGATATCCCATAAATTGAGCAGGTCTGTTGTATGGCCTGCCATAAAAAGGTCGCTGATATGAAATAATACCGGTGCCTTTTCAGGATCCCTGAAAAAGTAAGTGGGTACCAAGATCCTGCTGCTGAAAAACCTATACTTGCTAGTTTCCTGGTATTTGTCAAGGTATTCTATAAAACCCGCATTTATTAAATAAAAATCGCCCCGCATTTTTACAGCATACTTGCGCGTAGCAAGTTTTAGCCCACTATACGTCGTGGTTATTTGGCGGTTATTGTTGTTATAAACATTTTTAAGCTTAAAGTCGTTGTAGCTTACACTACCGGGATCTAAATTAAAAACAACATGATCATAATCAAGATACGATACATCCTGGCCTTGCCATGTAGAAATGATTATCTCTGCTCCCGGGAGATGCTGCCTGATGCTTTTTATACAGCGAACTGTAAACTGCTTATCTTCAGTATCGGTGGCACTGCCAATAATAGGCCCCTGTATTACGACAGAGAAATCTTTGGGATTGATACCGCTCATAATCATTTTGCTAAATACAATTCGAGATCTTCAGGAGTTCCTAATCCGTGCATTTGTTCCTGCAGTATGTTATATATAATTATTTTTTTACAATCCTTAATGCTGTAATTGTATACAGGACAGGTATAAAATTCGTTATTTACACGGTCGTTATTAATTATCATATCAATGGCATAATCAACAAAATCTTTTCCTTTAGTAAAAAAGTAAATGCCCACGGTGGCAAATTCAGAAATTGCTTTCTTTTCCTGCACCTCCGTTACTAAGCCTTCACTGTTTGTTTTGGCAAACGACCATTTAGGGTTAAGTTCTTCATCTTTAAATGTCAATATGCTTCCGTCCATACCCCTCTCAAGGCAGTCGTTTATATAATCCTCTATAGAAATATCTACCAGCTGATCTGAATTCGCGATAAGCAAAGGGCTGTCGTTGTTAATAAGCGCTCTGGCAAAAAGCACTGTACATGCCGTGCCTTCGGTAAGTTGGCCAATTTCTATAAACTCAGCATTATAGTTAGCCATAATAGCCTCTGCAAGTTCTTTTTCCTGCTCAAGGTGCTCTTTTCGGCCTATAAGTATATACTTAGCATCGGGGTAGTATAAATTATCAATAACCCTCGATATCATCGGCTTGCCGTTTACATCTATAAAAGGTTTGGGCTTCTCGTAACCTGCCAACGCAAAACGGCTGCCTAACCCGGCCATAGGTATTACAATGTTTATCATTAGTCTATATATTTATCGTTAGATGCTCCCGGTACTTTAACCACAACGGTGGTAACATCTGTAAGTGCCTTAAAATTGGTCGATGTTCCCGGTTCAATTTTTACAATGTCGCCGTTAGTATATGTTACACCGCTCATCTCTACCGTACCGTCCAGTATAACGGTAAACTCGGTAGCAATTTTATGATGATGGTAGCCCTCCTCATCTCCGGCAATGTATTTTTTTATACCTACTTCTACATCATTCGTTTTAAGCAGGCTTGGTTCGAAATTGCCAATAAACCAGCCCTTAAACATATCGTCAAGATTAAACTTTTCCATATTTAATTTCGCTGTTTTAAGTACTCGTTTATCATCTGCGGCGAATAGAATGAATGGTAGGTGTCTTTTTCTATGGGGTAGTTAAGCACCTTTTTTTGCTTTAGCACATATTCATTTATAACCGGCGAAATAAAGAACCTGCCATCGAGCTGTACATCATTAAGGATACACTGCGCAGCGCACTCTAAAAAGGTGCCGGCATTTTTAAAATAATAATATCCTGCAATGGCATTGTTGCTAATAGGGTTTTTCTCGGCGGTTTGTACAACTTCGCCTCCCTCTATTTTTGCGAACGACCACCGCGGATGTACCGATGTGAACGTTACAACCCCGGCATCTGCGGCTTGTTCTGTCCAGTATTGGTTAATTGTTTCAAAATCAATATCAATAATCTGGTCGCCGTTAAGTATCAGTAAAGAATCGTCTTTGTCTATTTTATCAATAGCCATGAGGATGCTGCACAAGGCACCTTTAGTCTCGTTTTTAAGCTTAACAATATCGCAACCCGGGGCCAGTAGCTTTAGGGTGTTGTCCAGATGGTATTTTTGTACATCTTCATGTTTCAGTATAAAAATAATCTGGTGTGGTTGCGATACGGCTTTTATCCTGTCTATAACTAATTGTATCATGGTAATGCCGTTAATTTCTATTAACGGTTTAGGATACACAAAGCCTGCATTTGTAAAAAGGTCCGACGGTCCTGCAAGGGGTACTAATATTTTAAGCATTTTCTATCTCCTTAATACGGTTAATAATATTGTAATAATGCACATCGTCCGGGTTTTCTACCACAAGAACATGTGCACCGGATGCTATTGCTGCCTTAACGCCGTTTTCGTTATCCTCTACAATAAGGCACTCTTCCGGCTGCAGGCCAAGGCGGGCTATTGCAGTGTTATACATTTCAGGGTCGGGTTTGCCCTTTACAACATCCTGGTTAGAAAGAAAGAAATCAAGGTACTGGTAAAGGTTAGATTTCTTCATCATTACCTCGATGGAGTTCTTTACAGAATTTGAGCAAACGGCCATCTTATAACCATCTTCTTTTAACTTAGACAGGGCAAACTGGTGCTGAAACACAGGCTTGCATTTAGCATATACAATTTCCATAGTATATTGCTGCTTTAATTCGTTAACAAAGTTGTGCAGTCCACGCGGAAAGTTGCCTTCCAGGCTTAGCATTTCCAGTTTTTGCTTGGTAGGAAGCCCATCAAAAGTTACAAGGTGATCATACCGGCTTATCTCTGCGCCAAAAAGCCCTAAGGCTTTATTAAGCGATTCGTAATGCCAGTCCCTGGCATCTATCAGGACACCGTCCATATCAAATAATACAGCTTTTATTTTAGGCATGAGTTATGTTTTATCAGATGTGCCTTTGCCGGCAAATCTTAGCGTGTAGTTTATGTCTTAACCGTTGTTAGTTGTAAAAAAATCGCGTGCTTCAAAAGGGAAATCGGTACACAGTATGAGGTTTTCAGCATCGCTTAAACCGGTAGATTTTAAAAATGCCCAAAATTCGGCGTGATCCCTTTTATGAAGGTCGGGCGACACTAATGCAACTGTCTTGTTGTTATTAATGTGCTGCCGTATAAGTTGCTCGTCATACCATATTCCTGTAAAGCAATCCAGCCATATGCCTTTAGTATCTTCATACAAAGCGGGTTGTGGCTCATACTCGCTTTGGCGGGTGTAAAAATCGAGGTCGTTTTGCCTGTAGCCCAGTGTATCGGGTACCGACATATCAAAGAAAAAATAATTAGTTATATTGTATTGTTTTAGCAGTGCTACTAAAGGCTTTTGCAAGCCGTCTGCCTTGATATTAAGGGCAAGAGGTAGGCCGGGGTTAAAGGAGTTGAACAGTTCGAAAAAAGATGAAAGTGGTAAGCTCTCGCCGGTAGCCATATCATGGGCAATTACCAGAGTTCCTTTGTAATCCCTGATATCCGTTTCTGTGCCAAAATCGTTTTTAAATGAATGTTCAAATGCTGTTACAGTGTTTTTTTCTTCGTTCGTTTTCCAGGCTCCACGGTGGCTTATAATCTTCATCAATTTTGATATTCCTTTATTATGCTAAACACAAAAGTATATTAAAAAATATTATTAGCGCTATATTTGTGCACTTTTAAACCCTTCTAACCTGCCTGACAAGCCATAACAGGACAGCGGTATTTTATTAATAAAACGCACTCTAAATGAAGATTCTTGTAGATCCTCAAATATATAATTCGCAGGTTTACGGAGGTATCTCCAGGTACTATACCGAGGTGCTGTCTGAACTGGACAAGCAACCGGATGTTACTATAGCGATGCCGGTTTTATTATCTAAGAACCAATATTTAATAACAAGCAGCCTTTATAGTAATGTGAACAGGCGTTATGCTGCAATTGTTAATGTATTGTCTAAGCTTGGCATAAGCACAAGAAAACGGGTAAAAAAATGGAATGAGGCAAAAACTGTGGCAGCATTGCAGAAAAAGGATTATGATGTTTTAATTCCTACGTACTATAACCCGTACTTTTTAGAGTATACTGCAGATAAGCCTTATGTATTGACTGTTTATGATATGATTCATGAGCTTTTTCCTGAATATTTTAATGACGCTGAACAAATTGCGGCAAACAAGTTATTGCTCATGCAACATGCAGCAAAAATTATTGCTGTGTCTCACAACACTAAAAAGGATATCATAGCGATTTATCCGGCTATTGAGGCCGCCAAAATAGAGGTTGTATATCATGGCAGTTCTATAAAGGTAAATAATGGAAAAACGGCCGATTTACCTGCAAACTACATATTGTTTGTGGGGGTGAGGGACAATTACAAGAACTTCAAATTTTTGGTAGACGCTATTACCGGCTTATTTATTGCAGATGAATCCCTTTACTTAGTTTGTGCCGGCGGCGGCAGGTTTACAAAAAGCGAAACAGAGTTTCTCAATAGTAAGGACCTGGCTAAAAGGGTTATCCAGAAGGGCTTTAACGAAGACGAACTTGGACAGTTTTACAGGAACGCAAAATGCTTCGTATTTCCATCGGCATACGAAGGCTTTGGTATACCTGTTTTAGAGGCAATGGGCTGCGGTTGTCCTATCGTCTTAACCAACAGTAGCTCGTTCCCTGAAGTTGCGGGTGATGCAGGAATTTTTTACGAACCGGGGAATAAAACCGACCTGAAAGATAAAATAGAATGGGTACTTAATAATGAAAGCGTAAGGACAGAATATAGCGCCAGGGGCTTAAAACAGGTGCGGAATTTTACCTGGAAAGAAGCTGCAGCAAAATGTCTCGCCGTATACAGGGATGCCGCAAACCATGACTAAAGTATTTACAAACACACCACACATGAAATTTTCGATAATTACCGTTAACTATAATAATGCAGCAGGGTTAGAGAACACTATAAAGAGTGTGCTCTCGCAAACGCATGCAGATTTCGATTTTGTAGTTATTGATGGCGGGAGCAGCGATTCGAGCAAAGGTATTATAGAGCAATACAGGGCTCGTATTTCATATTGGGTAAGCGAAAAAGATATGGGTGTTTATAATGCCATGAATAAGGGCATCAGGGCAGCTAAAGGTGACTTTGTGATCTTCATGAACTCTGGCGATGTGTTTTATAATGCTAACGTATTGCAAAATGCTAACCCATTGATAAATGCCGACTACGCAATTTACTACGGCAATAACATAAAAAAAAGCCCATCTTCAGAAAGGTTAAAAACGTACCCTGCAAAACTAAGTTTTTCGTTTTTCTATTCCAGCTCGCTCAACCACCAGTCTACCTTTATAAAACGATCGTTGTTCGACGAGCTGTTCTATTACAATGAGCAGTATAAGATAGCATCCGACTGGGAGTTTTTTGCCTATGCTATCTGCCTGCACAACGTACCCTACAAACATCTTGACCAAACCATCTCTATTTACGATTTTACAGGCATTTCGACAACCCAGTCAGATCTTCTTGCTAAAGAAAAACACGACAGTATAAGGAAACATTTCCCGGCGTTTGAAGATGACTATGTAGATATTTCCCTGCTTACTTCGAAGCGGGTGCAACAGGTCTTTCATATTCAGAAGTTTCCTTTGGCGTGGCGATTTTTAAAGAATTTTATCTCACTATTACTATTATTTGTCCCGAAATTAAAGCGCTAACGTAGCATGAATAGCCATAAGGTGCTATTTATAAAACGCTTTGACAGCAAATTATTTATGTTAACTTTGCTGTCAAAATTGCACCCTATGAAGAAAATCCATGTAGGTTTTTTACTGTCTTATGATTTCGATAAACTGAGGTCGTCTATTCCACCCGTTTATAAGCATGCCGATAAGATTTTTATCGCGCAGGACGAGAACTTCTTAACATGGTCCGGAAATAAGTTTGAAGTAGACCCTGCTTTTTTCGAATGGCTTAAGGAGTTTGACGTAGATAATAAAATAGAGATTTACAGGGATAATTTTTATGTACCTGCATTAACGCCCATACAAAACGATACGAGAGAGCGGCACATGCTATCGCTTAAAATGGGTATAGGCAACTGGCTTGTACAAATAGACAGCGACGAGTATTTTGTAGATTTTGGCAGCTTTGTAAAACAAATGCGCAAATACGATTCGTACCTTGATAATCCTGAGAAAACTCCCGTGCAGTTGTCAGGATTTCATATAGATATATATAAGTATGTAGATGAGGGTATCTTGTATGTAAAGAATACCTGTAAGGCGTTGTATGCCACTAATTACCCCAACTATAAGCAGGCGAGGCAAACGCGTGAAAGGATTATTTATTTAGATGGATTTACTTTTCATGAGTCGCTCTCAAGATCCGAGAAAGATTTAGAGAATAAAATAAACAACTGGGGCCACAGGGATGAGGTTAACCCTGAATTTATGGATAAATGGAAGAGGGCCAATAAAGATAATTACCAAGAAATAAAAGATGTATTTTATTTAAACGGCACCCAGTGGAAAGAGTTAGGCTTTGTGCCGGTGAAGAAAATGGAAGAAATAAAACGCCATTTTGCGCAAACCAAAGAGATGGAAATAACTCCTTTCTTTCTTATGAAAAAGAATTTTGGGCAGTGGTTTAAATTCCTTACTAAAAAAACCAATCACGATTACGAGAGCTATTTTTAGACGATAATTATTGAAAAGAGCCGATTCCTGATATAGAAAGCGGCTCTTTTAACTATTTTAATTACAGCCTGTAAAGCGAAATATATTCTTCGGCGGCTTTAGCCCAACTAAAAAAATCAGCACGTGCCTTAATTTTGTCAAGGTAGGCAGCAGGGTTCGCTTTAAATTTTTCAAGGTTCTCAATTACAAAATCGCGCATATATTCGGCATCAAAGTTATCCCAGTAAAATGCGGCATTACCACCTATCTCCGGTAACGATGTTAAGGTGCTTAAAAATACCGGCTTGCCAAAGCGCATAGCCTCAACAGGCGGCAGGCCAAAACCTTCGCGTATAGATGGAAACAAGAAAGCGGCACAGTTAGCTAAAAAGTATTGTTTACCTTCTTCGCTTACTTTACCGGTAAGAAAAACTTTATGCTCTAAATTTTTAAGTTTAATATACTCCTTAATTTCCTGGCCATAGGCTTTATCGTTCCCACCCGAAATCACCAAGTTGTAACCTTCTGTAATTTCGATCATTTTTACAAGCGACATAAAATTCTTTCGTTCTACAAAGTCACCTATGCTGTAAAAAAAAGGCTTATCGGCAGGTATTTCAGGATTGTAGTCTTTAAAATCAACGAGGGTAGATATGGGGTTACCGTTATAAATAACAACTTCCTGAACATCTTTAATATCAAAGTACTTGTGAGCCTGTTGTTTTGCAAATTCTGATATGTACGTTACAGTATCGGTGCGCTTTAGTTTTTCTTTAAAGATCCTAATGTTAGCTTCGGCTTCAGCCCCTTTCTTTTCCTCCATAAAATTTACATCATGTACGGTAAGGATATACTTTTTAGGGTCGAACATTGGCTCTACTTTAGTGTTTTGGTTCAGGCTGTGCCATACGTCAAACTTTTGCCGAATCCGGAACATAGCATGCCTTTGCAGGCTGCTGTATTTTTTATATTTAAAGGTGTTTTTAAATTCGGCTTCGGCGTGCTGTGGGTTTTTCAGGTTTAAATAAATGTCAAGATCTGTTAACGGTTTCCCGGCAATAGCCTTAATAAGTTCATAATTAAAAGTACCAAGGCCACCGGCCCGGTTTTTCATATTATGGGATTCCAGAAAAACAGATTTCATAAATTTTTTTCGTAAAAATATCATTTAATTTAGATTCACTGCCCAGTAATACTTATTTTTGTTGAAATTATTTTTATGCACTTCCGGATTCATCAGAATTTTAAAAACCTTACACAAAGCCTTGTTTTAGTCATTGATAATTTTAAAAATCAGGGTAAAGACTTTGTTATTGGTACACGGAATATTATAAAAGAATTTGATGTAAACGGTAATAAAGTTGTTGTAAAATCTTTTAAAGTACCTAACGTTTTAAATAAGTTTATATACAGGTACTTCAGGAAATCGAAAGCAAAACGTTCTTACGAGTATGCTATAATTTTGAAGGAAAAAGGTATAGGCACACCACAACCTTATGCTTATTTCGAAAATCATGATTTTTTAGGATTAACAGACAGTTACTACATTAGCGAACACCTTTTTGCCGATTTGACCTTTAGGGAACTTGTCGAAATTCCTGATTTCCCCGATCATGAAAACATATTGAGGCAGTTTACCCGTTTTTGTTTTCTGCTGCATGAAAAAGGTATAGAATTTACAGACCATTCTCCCGGCAACACACTCATTAAAAAAGTAAGCGAGGGTAATTATAATTTTTACCTTGTAGACCTTAACCGTATGAATTTTCATGACAACATGGATTTTAACCTGCGCATGGAAAACCTTAAACGGCTTACTCCTAAAGAAGGAATGGTTGCGGTAATGAGCAATGAGTATGCTAAATATTACGATAAGCCCGAAGCGGAGATATTTGAAACCCTTTGGAGTAAAACATCAGAATTTCAGAGGAAGTTTTGGCGAAAAAGAGCTTTAAAGAAAAAGCTGAAGTTTAAAAAAGCATAATTTCCTTAAACGATTATACATGAAAGCATCTGTTATAATGAGCACCTATAATGCCGAAGAATGGCTTGAAAAAGTTATTTGGGGCTTTAGTGTGCAAACTATAAGCGATTTTGAAATTATTATTGCAGATGATGGATCTGGCCCTAAGACCAAAGAACTGATAGACAGGTTAAGAACCGAAATTAAGGTGCCGCTTGTACATGTATGGCAGGAGGATAATGGTTTCCAGAAAACGCAAATTTTAAATAAGGCTATTGTTGCGTCATCATCTGACTATCTTATTTTTACAGATGGCGACTGTATACCCAGGGCTGATTTTGTTGCCACACACCTTGCCAAAAGAGAACACGGCTATTTTTTATCCGGTGGGTATTTTAAACTCCCTATGGATATTAGCAAAGCCATTACCAAACAAGATATTGCTGCTCAAAATTGTTTTAATGTTGCATGGCTCAAACAAAGAGGGTTACAAGGGGGTACGCTGAAGCTCTCAGCAACCGGGTTCCTCGCAAAAGTGCTAAACTTTTTAACGCCAACAAAAGCGTCATGGAATGGGCACAACGCATCTGCCTACAAAGCCGAGCTTATTGCTGTTAATGGCTTTAACCAGGAAATGCAATATGGAGGCGAAGATCGAGAAATGGGGGAGAGGCTCTTTAATAAAGGCTTAAAATCCAAACAAATAAGGTATAGTGCAATTTGTGTGCATTTAGATCATGCAAGGGGATACGTAAATCCTGAAATGTGGAAAAAGAATAATGAAATAAGGGAATATACCAAAAAAAATAAAGTAGTTAAAACCACTGCAGGTATCGACGCTAATTAAGGTCGATGTATTTTTTAAGGGCGGGCAAAATAAGGTTGGGTGTAAATTCCTTATATAATCGTAAGGCCTCTTTTTTCATTTCTTTAGGTGAGTTATCTCCATAAAGCTCCGGCTTAAAATCATTTAAGTGTACAGATACCATTTTTACCCCATCATCAAACGAGTTCCAGGCATCTTTATTTATCCAGGTAGAGAAAATTGTAAACGTAGGAATGCTAATAGCCTTAGCCATGTTAACCGCTCCACCCTCGTTACTTATAAGAGCATCACAATGATAAAGTATCGATAAAAACTCTCTGATACTTCCCGGAGTAATATTCAATTTAATTTTAGCCCGGGTTTCCGGCTGGCACAAATTATAAATTTCTGTAGCCTGCTCTATTTGAGAAGGCACAAAATTAAAAAGCAGGCAAACATCTTTTTGTGCAATAACATCAAGAAGCTCTGCCATGTAGGCTGCCGGGTATGTTTTGTTTATACCACTGCCCAAAACCCCTATCATATAAAGTTTAGAAGCTTTGTTCAGTCCGTTTTCTGCAACTAAAACCCGGCCCCTTTCAATTTCAGTATCTGTCATATAAATAACAGGCTTACTAAGTAAAGGCGCATCCGGCTGAAGCACTTTAAGCAACTGCAGGCGATTATCGAGCGCAAGGCCAGCATTGCTTAACGGCGTTTTTAACTCCTTAACGGTGTGGGTGTAAAGAAAACTGGTATATCTTTTATAAAAACCTATCTTTTTCTTCGCTCCTGAAAATGCAACGATGAGGTTGCTTTCCAGGATACCGTAAGCATCTATAACAATATCATATTTTTCTTTACGGGTTTCTAATAAAAATTTTAAAAACAGCCACTTATTCCTCCGGTACTTATTATCGAACAGTATAACCTTATCAATATTAGGATTGTTTTGTACAACCGGTTCTGTAAAAGGATATATAAGATACTCGATGCTCGATGCCGAATAGATATTTTTTAAGTTGTTGCAAATTATAGAACTCACGAGTACATCGCCAATCATTTTTTGCTGGATGACCAATATTTTAAGCTTTAGTAACTGAGGCTCTGCCTGCTGCATCTCAATAAGATACACGTAACGCATATACTCATCTGTACTTAATATGCTGGCAATGTCGTAGCCGCGCCTGCCGTTAAGGAAGCCCAGTTTAAGAACAAAATATTTAAAGAAGCGAAACCGCGGGCGTATGCTAAAGTGGTAAAAATTAGGAGTAATATTCTTGTCGAGTAACTCTTTAGCCTTCAGCTTAGAGTACATGAGGCGTTTACTTAAAAACTCCTCCTTATTTTTAAACGAGTAATGGTCTATAGCAGCGTTAAGTAACCCTGTTTTACCATCAATAATAAGTTTTTCGTGTACAAGCTTTTTAGAGTAGTTACATTTAGATTTTCTAAAAAGCCTTATGGTTTTATCAGTATTAAAGCTATTATTTATCAGCGGTTTACCCTCATAATAAAAAGTACGTTTAACAAGAAAGGCTACTTCTTCCGGCTTGCTGTTAATTTTCTTTAAAATCTCGGCAACGCCTTTTTGCGAAACCCGCTCATCGGCATCAAAAAATACTACCCAGTCATTAGTAGCGAGTTTAATGGTATAGTTTCGCTGAGAAGAAAAATCGTCAAACACCCGCTGGTAAAATCGTACATGCGGAAATTCCTGCTTAATTATTTCTGGAGTCTTGTCAGTACTAAAAGAGTCTACAACAACAATCTCGTCGGCAAACGACATGTTTTGCAGATACTCCCTAATATTATGCTCCTCATTATAAATTATGGCAAGGGCAGATATTTTAGTGGGGTTACTGTTCATTATTAAACAGCTACATCATACTCCCTCAAAGCATTGTTAAGCGATGTCTTTAAATCGGTAGATGGTTTACGTTTCCCAATAATAAGCGCACAGGGAACCTGAAACTCGCCTGCAGCAAATTTTTTGGTATAGCTACCCGGTATTACAACACTGCGTGCAGGCACAATACCTTTCATTTCTACAGGTTCGTCTCCGGTAACATCAATAATTTTGGTACTTGCAGTAAGGCACACGTTAGCGCCCAGTACAGCTTCAGTCTCTACACGAACACCTTCTACAACAATACAACGTGAGCCTATAAAAGCGCCGTCTTCTATAATAACCGGTGCGGCCTGCAATGGCTCAAGAACGCCGCCTATACCCACACCACCACTAAGGTGCACATTTTTACCTATTTGCGCACAACTGCCCACAGTAGCCCATGTGTCTACCATAGTACCTTCATCTACATAAGCACCTATATTTACATAGCTTGGCATTAAAATAACGCCGCCAGATATGTATGCACCATAGCGTGCTACAGCATTAGGCACCACACGAATTCCTTTTTCGGCATAGTTGCGTTTAAGGAGCATTTTGTCATGATATTCAAAAATGCCCGCTTCAAGCGTTTCCATTTTTTGTATAGGAAAATAAAGTACCACCGCTTTTTTAACCCACTCGTTAACCTGCCATCCGCCGTTAACAGGTTCAGCAACACGTAGTTTACCGGTGTCAAGTAATTCTATAACTTCGCGAATAGCGTTTGTAGTTGTCTCTTCCTGCAAAAGGGCACGGTCGTTCCACGCCTGTTCTATAATAGATTGTAAAGTATTCATGTAGATATTTGTGATGGGGCAAAGATAGCAATCTGATTAAATTATGGAAGCTTTTACCACAAATATCACGATTTGGCATATTAAATTTACGTAATCCCAGCGCACGTTTTTGTACCTTTATATATATCGACATAATACCATGAAAGACAATTTTTCTACACAGGCAAAAGCCTACGCACAATACCGGCCCTACTATCCGCCCGAAATGATAGCTTACATAGTTAGTTTAGTGCATGACAAGGATGCCGCGCTGGATGTTGCTACGGGTAACGGACAGGTTGCTGCCGCTCTTTCGCCATATTTTAAAGAAGTGTATGGTACAGATATTAGTGCGAAACAACTACAAAATGCTAAAACGGCCCCCAACGTAGTATATAAGGAGGGAAGTGCCGAGGATACCGGTTTTAACAATGAGCAGTTTAACCTTGTTACAGTTGCACAGGCCATACACTGGTTTAAATTTGATGCTTTTTATGCCGAAGTAAAGCGAATACTAAAACCCGACGGACTTTTTGCAGTAATGGGCTATGGGTTGTTTTCTACCAATCCTGAAACAGATGTCATAATTAACCACTTCTACAAAGACATCATTGGTTCTTATTGGGATTCCGAGCGTAAATATATAGATGAGAACTACACCACTATTCCTTTTCCGTTTAAAGAAATTGAAGCCAAAAAATTTACCAACAATTTTACCTGGACATTCGAACAGCTAACAGGATATTTAGAAACATGGTCGGCAGTACAGCATTACATCAAGCAAAAGGGCAGCAACCCTGTAGATCTTATTCGCGAAGAGTTGCAATCATCCTGGGAAAAAAGCGATAAACAGGTAATGTTCCCGATATTATTGCGAATAGGTAAGATATAATTACTCCATATATGTAATAACACTTATAATAAGGAGCAGCTGTGGCAAGCGCATATCTGCAGTGGTCGCGCCCGCTTTCGCCTGTAGCTCTTCGCTGTGCCAGCCTACCGGCAGGCAGGCTGCGAGGCTGCCGGCTCCATCGGGGCTATGAGGGGAGGTGCTTTTTTAAACCTCACTTTTCTAAGTGTTCTTTATGTAAGAGTAATCTTTGCGCTTTCTTTTTGCTATTTTGTATAATAACTGGAGCTAACCATAAAAAACTTCCCTTTCCAAGTTTCACGTTAACAAAGAGTTAAGAAATATAATAAAAAAACATTTGCAAAGCGCTTTGAAAAGACAAAAGAAGTAGTACTTTTGCACCCGCAATCAAACGCAAGTTCATTAACAAACTGACACAAGTAAAAGAATTAGCGATAAGCAATTTGCAAACAGGC